>SMVA01298081.1_pt1 | contig 18629 bp, 12 predicted proteins | sample 2456451 | NCBI WGS metagenome assembly SMVA01 (sample SAMN11095933, study PRJNA526329) | marine sediment metagenome | biome: Marine sediment; feature: Surficial sediment; material: Deep marine sediment; isolation source: Hadal surficial sediment | place: Pacific Ocean | collected 2014-05 | depth...
CGGCCGCGCGGCGTACGTGAATCCGGCCTTCGAGTCCCGGTTTGGCGTGGCGTCTGCAGACGTACGCGGCAAGCCGCTGTCGAAACTGTTCGACGGTGGAGCGCGCGAAGCCGTGTTGGCTGCGGTCGCCCGGGTCAGTAGTGACGGGGAGACCGAGCGTTTTCGCATCCGCCACGAGGGCTTCGGATACGGCGCCATCGCGTCGCCGATCGAGACCAGCGAGGGACGGGTCGGATTTGTGGTGCTCTTTGCCGAGACCTCGGCCGAAGACGAGCGCCTGCAGGCTCTCCGCCGGGAGATGCGCCAGCCCGTAGACGATCTCACCCGGGTGCTCGATGAAGTCCTGGAACAGACTGGCGGCAAACGCGACGAGCGCTATCGCGCGCTGGTGGAGGACGGCCTTCGCGGACTGGCCCAGCTTCGCAAGTGGGTCGACGAACTGGATCGGATCGTGTCCGGCCATCACGGCTCTTCCTGGTCTCCAGGTGCCAGCTTCGATCCCGTTCGTGCGGTGGCCGATGCCGTCCACCGCGTTTCATCCGAATTTGCAGAGCGCAACGTCAACTTCGACGTCCAACTGCCGGACAGGCTTCCCTGGATCCCGGGCGACGGTTCGCTTCTCGAGCTGGCAATCGTCCAGCTGCTCCAGGAGCGGCTGAAGAATGCCGCTGCCGGCAGCACGGTTGCGGTCAACGCCCGATCGGTCGAACGCAACGGCAACCGGTACGTGATGATCGCCGTCGTGGATGGCCAGGGGGATGGCGTCTCGATCGAGGATCCGAGCGAACCGGTACCGGAGACGGTTCTGCGGACCATCCAGGAGTTGGGCGGGGAGATCCGCAGCAGCACAGACCTCAGCGCCGGGCGGACTACGGCGATTCGACTCGGCGCTGTGAAACAGTAGACTCGCCCGCCGGAGGATTCCGCCATGCCCCCCCGCCCCCCGGTGAAGCGGGTGTGTCTCGCCTACAGCGGCGGCCTGGATACATCGGTCATCCTGCACTGGTTGCAGCAGGCCTACGACTGTGAGGTCGTGGCCTATTGCGCCGACGTGGGGCAGGAGGAAGAGTTGTCGGGGCTTGCCGAAAAGGCACGGGCCACCGGCGCTGTCGAATGCGTGGTTCGCGATGTCCGCGAAGAGTTCGTCCGGGACTACGTGTTTCCGGCGATCCGCGGCTGCGCCATCTACGAAGGCAGCTATCTGCTGGGCACGGCCCTGGCGCGCCCGTTGATCGCGAAGGTCCAGGCCGAGGTCGCCCTCGAGACGGGATGTGACGCGGTCGCCCATGGGGCCACGGGCAAGGGCAACGACCAGGTCCGCTTTGAGCTGGCCTTCCGGGCCCTGGCGCCCGAGCTGGTGGTCATCGCCCCGTGGCGGGACAGCCGCTGGGACCTCCGCTCGCGCACCGATTGCATCGCCTACGCCCAGAAGTACGGGATCCCGGTGACGGCGACACTGAAGAATCCCTACTCGGTGGACCGGAACCTGATGCACATCTCGTTCGAGGGAGGCGTTCTCGAAGATCCGTGGCGAGCGCCCGATGAGGAAATGTTCGTGATGACGCGCTCGCCCCAGGATGCGCCGGACGAGCCGTCTGTGATCGTGATCGGATTCGAACACGGGACCCCGGTTTCCATCGATGATGAGACGCTCTCAGCGGCCGAGCTGCTGGGAAGGCTCAATCGCCTGGCCGGCGAGCACGGTATCGGCCGGGTCGACATGGTCGAGAACCGCTTCGTGGGCCTGAAGTCGCGCGGCGTCTATGAGACACCGGGCGGTACCGTGTTGCACGCGGCCCACCGTGCCATGGAGTCGATCACCATGGACCGGGAGGTGATGCACGAGCGCGATCGCCTTTCGCCGCGCCTCGCCGAGCTCATCTACAACGGCTTCTGGTTCTCGCCCGAGATGGATTTCATGCGTGCTGCCATCGACGAATCCCAGCGGAACGTGACCGGCGAGGTCCGCCTTCAGCTCTACAAAGGAAGCTGCCGAGTCACAGGTCGTCGCTCCCCGGTCTCGCTCTACTCCCAGGCCCTGTCATCGTTCGAAGCTGCAGGACCGGAGGACACGTACAACCAGGCCGACGCCACCGGCTTCATCCGCCTGCAGGGGTTGCGGCTGGGGGGTCGAAAGGGCGGGGCCCGGTAGCGTCTCCGTTCGCCTCGCCACCGGTCCAGGCGCGAGTCGGGTGGAGGTCTGAAGGGCTGGGGCGTGCGGTCGTGAGGGAGATGAGAGGCGGGCTGTGCCCGGGCCCCCGCGTGGGGCCCCTGCCGGGTCGGTGCTGCTGGGCACGCGGTGTTCGCGTTCCGGATCCGGATGAAGATCGAGGCCAGGCAGGGGACGCCGCCCGAGGCTTGCACGTGTACGGGCCCGCGCATACGACTTTTCCGTAACGAGGCCGCGAGGCGTGCTGCAGGGACGGGGTGGAGGGCTGGTGTCGTACGCTTCGTTCGATCGTGCTGTGACTGATCGACCGATATCGCGAACCGTGTCAGAGTTGGCCTGGAATCTCCGCTGGATCGAGCAGCCCACGTTTCCTCCAGCCTCTGGACAGCAACCAAGTGTGCGGCTTCGCCACGGGCGCTCCGGAAAGTGAATGCGCCGTCGACCCATCGGCCGCCGGGCGCCAGCGCCATCCCGAGAAGAACCTCCCTGAGGACGCCAGATCGAGCTGCTTCACGGCCTTGGAGGCCCGCCTCGCAGGGTGCCGTGCGTTGAGCAGCACGTAGCGCAGTGCATTCCGCACCTGGGTGGGCGTCCTGAGCACCGAGACGTGGTAGCGATCCACGAGAACCGGCCCCCTTCTTCGAAAGACCCGATTCACGGCCCGTGAGAAGCGCGCCCCCAGTGACTTCATCCCCCGTCCCAGGGCCTGTCGATCCTTCGCCTCGACCAGAAGATGCGCGTGATTTCCAAGAATCGAGTAGTGAACCAACCGGAACTCCCCCCGCTCACACGCCGAGGCAAACGAGCGCTCGAGCTCCCGTACGAGCCTTCGGTTCCGAAGTCCCGGTACATCCGACAGAACGCGAATCGTTACATGACAAGGATGGCCCCGAGCGAATGACTTTCGTGAACGATGCGCCATGCGCCGGTTGGGACCCGGAGGGCGGCCAGCCCCGGGCCGCCCTCCACCCCAGCGGTACTTCTCGCGAAGCGGAAATTGGAGCTGAGGCTTCCGGAACGGCATGATGATTAGAATAGGGCTATGTTTAGGAAATGTCAATCGATTTTCATCGAGGGTTTGAAGAAGGCTCAAGAATGACCGTGCAGCGATCCACAACGCTGGCTCCGCGCAACAAATCACCCGCGAACCTGGTTTGGGACTCCCCAGCAGGCCCCTGTCAACACCCCGCGCCACCGAAATCCGGTGCTGAGGCGTCGTGCGAGGGTGGTCTCGCCCCGACTGGGAGCTCAGGCCGTCCTGCCGGGCGAATCAGGCTCCGGCTTCCCGGTCTTTCTCCGCCAGGAACTGCAGGAGATAGGGCAGGCAGAGGCGGACCATGTCCACGTCGGGTGCGAGTTCGGCACCCAGGGAGAAGACGTAGGTCACGGTCTTGGCGAAGAGCAGCAGATCGTTGGGCAGTTGAAGGCCGGGCGTGTCCTGGAGCAGCGTCTTGGCCTCGTCCTTGAGGCTGAGGACGGTGGAGCCGGAGACGCCGAGCGCACCGCCCTGGTCTGCGATGCGGACGAAGATGGCGTGGACCGATTCGCGGACATCGGCTTCGGCATCGGGTGCGATCATGCCCATGCGGTTCATGGCAGCGATGAATCCGTCCAGGTCGCGCTGAATGACGGAATAGATTCCCTGGCGCATCTCACGCCGCAGCGCCGGATCGAGGCGTCGACTCAGACCGAAATCGATGAAGAGCACGCGCGGTCGCGTGCTCGCCTCGGGTTCGTCGAGCACGAATAAATTTCCGGGATGGGGGTCGGCGTGAAAGAGACCGTCGACGAAGACCTGGCGGGCGTAGGCCCGACCGACGATCTGCAGCACGGCAGTCATGTCGACCCCGGCGGCCCCTAGGCGCTCGAGGTCCGAGATCCGGATGGCTTCGTGGTAGCTCATGGTGAGCACGCGCTTAGCGGAGTGGGAAGCCACGATGGTGGGCACCACGATGCCGGTGTCACTGGCGAGATTTGCGGCGATCTCCGACGCGTAGGCGGCCTCGCGGCGGAAGTCGAGCTCTCCCCGGAGGCCGGCGGCGAACTCTTCGAAGAGCTGCTCCCAGTCGATGAGGCTCGTACCTCGGAACCAGCTCGTGACGCGGATCAGACCGCGCACGATCGCGAGATCCGCCGCCAAGGACGCCTCGAGCCACGGGTACTGGATCTTTACCGCCACCTCTTCGCCGGACGGCAGGCGGGCGCGGTGGACCTGGGCGATCGAGGCCGCCCCCAGGGCTTCGGGTTCGAACTCCGTGAACCATTCCTCAATTCTGCCGCCAAGCTCCGATTCGACCACTGGGCGAATCCGTTCGAACGGCAATGGCATCACCCGATCGCGCAGCGCGGCAAGGGCGCCACTGGCGCTACCGGGAACGATGTCGTGACGGTGGCCCGCGAACTGTCCCGCCTTGACGTAGACCCCCTTCAGTCGGCCCAGCACGTCGACGGCGCGCCGGGTTGTTCTCGTCCGCCAGGCATCGAGGCGGGCTTCGCGTCGGGCGTGGCCCGAGAAAACGGACAACAAAGCGACAACGATTCGATCCCACGCAGCAACGATGGCCCAGCCCAGCAAGCGCAGGACAGGTTCGATCCCCGAAGATCGCCAGCGGTATGCGCTCGCGGCGCGGGTTCCTGCCGAAGCCGGCAGCGCTCCGTGCTGCACTTCTTCCACGCGTTTCCCTTGCGTTTTCCCTGTTTTTACAGGTGGTTACGAATGGGTTGGATCGAGTTCGGACGGGGCGTTAGTGTACAGGATCGCTCGCTGGTGGCCGTACCACGAAGCCTGGCCGTACCGCGAACCACCCTCGTGCCTAGCATCGGGAGATTCCATGACCCAGTCGCGCCCCTCCGTCCTGCTGGCCATTGGCCTGCTGTGTGTCTTTGCCCAGATCGGCTGTCACCAGTTCGATTTCGGTCCCCGCGTCGCCGCGGGTGAGATCGACATCTATGACGATCTGTTCTCGGTCTCGGTCGTCGACGAGGAGCATGCGGTGGCCGTGGGATACCAGGGTGCCGTCTACTGGACCGAAAACGGCGGTGACAAATGGAACAAGGGCACAACCCCGACCAATCATCTGCTCTACTCGGTTTCCATGGCCGACATGAATCATGGCTGGGCCGTCGGCCAGAGCGGTACGGTTCTTCACACGACGGACGGCGGCAAGACCTGGACCAGCCAGGAGAACGTCAAGCTGGACGAGGGGACGCACCTGTTCGGTGTCCACGCAATCAACGAGTCGACCGCCTGGGCGGTTGGCGACTGGGGCACCCGGATTCACACCACGGATGGTGGCGCGACCTGGATCGATGACTCGATCACGATCACCGTCGATCATCCGATGTTCGTCTGGTTGAGCCCCTCGGAAAAGATGACGGTGCGAAACGGTGGAAAAGTCTACGAGGACGTTGGGCTGACCAACGTCTACTGCCTCGATGCACCGAGTACGAACTGCTGGATCATCGGGGAGTTCGGTTACATCTTCCATTCCGATGACCGCGGCGCTCACTGGAACCGCAGCCAGATCGTAGGCGACGTCTGGATGGACCCGATCGGCTTCGGATACAACCAGATTGGGATCGGTGACGACGATGTATCTCGGCTGACTGTCTTCGCCAAAATGATCGAGAATGAATCCCACCTCAACATTCTGATCGATCCTTTCGTGAGCGAGCGCGAGATGAAGGAGTTCGGCAACCCCGACGATCCCGACGCGCTGTTCGACATCATCTCGGCCCGGATCGACGAGACCAAGGGCGCCCTCGAAGACGCCGGAATCCTCAGCGACCGTATGCGCATGCCCAACAAGCCGCCGTGGGATTACGAGGACTTCCAGCAGGACGATCCCACCTTCCTCCAGCGCTACTTCGAGGGTCGGGTCGCCGAGGAGCCGCGCATCGACGTCGCCGTGATCCAGAATCCCTATCTCTTCACGGTGCATTTCTCCGACGAGGAGAACGGCCTGATCTCGGGTCTCGGCGGCGTCGTGCTCCGCAGCGAGGACGGTGGCGAGAGCTGGCGCTACGAGGGCGTCGACCGTAAGCAGGCGCTGTTCTCGGTGACTTCGGTGAACGGTCGCTCGATCACCGTGGGTGAGAAGGGCATCGTGCGCATTTCGACCGATGGCGGAAGCCAGTGGAGTATCCCGACCGAAGCCGAGTTTCCGACGGTCTTCACCTTCATGCGGGACGTGGATTTCGAGCAGAAGCTGCGGGTGGGTTTCATCGTCGGCCAGCAGGGCATGGTGCTGCGCAGCCAGGATGGCGGGAAGTCCTGGGAGAAGGTGCTGCCGCCCGGCGATCTAGGTGTCGGCCGAATCCTCTGAGCGCTGGCGCAGCTCGACCCGGCGGATCTTGCCGCTCACGGTTTTGGGCAGTGACGTCACGAACTCGATGGCTCGGGGATACTTGTAGGGCGCGGTGATTGCCTTCACGTGCTCTTGGAGTGCGCGAACCAGCGAATCATCGCCGACCGTGCCTTCGCACAGCACCACGTAGGCCTTCACGATCGAGCCCCGATCCGGGTCTGGCGCCGCCACCGCGGCTGCCTCGACCACACTGGGATGCTCGATCAATGCGCTCTCGACCTCGAACGGCCCGATGCGATAACCGGCGGAAATGATCACATCGTCGTCGCGGCCGACGAACCAGAAGAAGCCGTCTTCGTCCCGATAGGCGCGGTCGCCGGTCAGATACCAGTCGCCCCGACGACAGCCGGCCGTTGCGGCGGCGTCTTTCCAGTAGCCGCGGAACAGGCTGGGCGGTGCACCGTGGAGCCCGATGTCTCCGACCTCGTGGGGCGGTAGAGCTCGCCCGTCTGCACCGATCACGTCGACCCGGTGTCCCGGCATCGGCAAACCCATCGATCCCGGCCGAACCGGATTTCCCACCAGGTTGCCGATCAGCAGGATGGTCTCGGTCTGGCCATAGCCGTCGCGGATGGTGATGCCCGTTGCGTCATGCCAGGCTCGGATCACTTCGGGATTGAGCGGCTCTCCGGCCGAAACGCACTCGCGCAGGTTCGATGTCGAGAGCCGCGACAGATCCTCCTTCACCAACATCCGGTATTCGGTGGGCGGTGCGCAGAAGACATGGGGATCGATCTCGGACAAGAAGTCGATTTCGGCCCGCGCCTCGAAGCGGCCGTGGTAGAGCACGACCTCGGCGCCCCAGCTCCAGGGTCCGAAGATCACACCATACGCCGCCTTGGCCCAGCCCGTATCGCTGGTGGTCCAGAGCCGTTCGCCCGGCCGCACCCCGTGCCAGAACTCGGACGTGTAGCGCTGCGTCCATGTGTAGCCGTGGTCGTGGAGCACGGCCTTCGGCGGGCCCGTGGTTCCGGACGTGTAGTAGACGAGGGCGGGGTCCGTCGCCTGGGTCGCGTGTCCGGCGCTGGCGTCATCGGGCATCGACGCCAGCGCTTCGGAGAGGTCGATCCATCCGTCAGGAGCGGAGCCGCCGCGCTCGCTGAGGCACAGGAAGTGCTTGACCGAAACGAGCTCGGCGCGGACCCGGTCGACGGCATCGGTCGACTCGGCCGCCGCGATCACGGCGACGGCGCCGCTGTGGTCCGCACGGTAGGCAATGTCTTTCGGACGCAGGATCGTGGAGCTCGGAATCACCAGCAGCCCTGCCTTCAGCGCCCCGACGGTGACGATCTGCCATTCGGGAACCCGCGGCAGCATCACGATCACGGGGGTACCCGGAGCGATGTCGAGCGAGCGAATCAGGTGGGCGACGCGATTCGATCCGGCGGCTATTTCGGTGAAGGTCAGGCGCCGGGATTCGCCGGCCGCGCTCCGCCAGAAGACAGCGGGCCGTTCTGGCCCCGCTGCAAAGCGGTCCACGACATCGTGGCCGAAGTTGAAGGCCGCTGGCAGCTCCCACTGGAACGATTCGACCGCACGTCGGTACGAGGACAGGGCCTCGTCCAGTTCGTTCGCCTGCGCCACGCCATCGAGCTTAGTCGAATCGTTTGCGGGGTTGGTCGGCTCGTGGCTATTTTCACCCGTGGACTTCGGGAGCCGGCAAGTCCAGGGTCAAGTGGCTGGCCCGAACGGACGATTCTCTGATCTGGAGATGCTGGGCGAGGAGGCCCGGGATGATGGATGTGGCGCAGGCCGAGGGGCGGATCGTCGTCGTCGACGACGACCGGCTGGTTCGAGAGATCGTTTGTGATGCCCTCAAGGGGCTTGCGCGGGTCGAAGCGTGTGAGTCCGGAGAACGGGCGCTCGAAAGCCTGTCGCGTGAGCGGGCCGATCTCGTCATCTCGGACCTGACCATGCCGGGCATGTCGGGCATCCAGCTGCTGGAGCGCATCCAGCGCGAGCACCCGGGCACCGAGTTCGTCCTGTTGACGGCGAACGCTTCGGTGGAGAGCGCCGTAGGCGCCCTGCGGATGGGGGCTGCCGACTATCTGACCAAGCCGATCCGACCCGAAGAACTCGCACTGGCGGTGGAGCAGATCCTGGCCCGCCGCCGCCTGTTGGCCGAGAACGCGAGGCTGCGGGCCGAGATCGAGATCATCGAATCCTGCCGGGTGCTGCTCCGCTGTCTAGATCCGGGCGAGGTCTACGCGGTCGCCCTGGATCTCGTGCTCAGTACGCTGGGCTGCCGCCGTGGCGTCGTCCACTTCCGGCGCACCGCGGTGCCACGGACCGATGGCGTCGCGACGCGGGGCTTCGATGAGGACCAGGCACGCCGGCTGCGGGACATGCTGGTCACCGACAAGGTGCCGGACCTCGACAGCGTCTCCGGCCCCGTGATCGTAACCGACGGGAAGATGCACGACCTGCTGCGCTCCTGTGACGTCGAAGCGGGCCCGGCCGTGGTCGTACCCGTGCGGGGCCAGGAGTCCGAGGCCGGTCTGATCTGGGCCTTCGACGAAACGAAAGGACGCGACTCGAGAGCCCTCGATCGTGTGCGGCTCGTCGCCCGCCACGCAGAGCTGGCCCTCCAGAATGCAGAGCGCTTCCACCGCGCGAAGGAGCGGGCGTTCATCGACGACGTGACCGAGGCCTACAACGCGCGCTACCTCCTCCAAGCCACCGAACACGAGATCCAGCGGGCCGAGCGCTACAAGAAGGACCTGGCCGTGCTCTTCCTCGACCTGGACCGCTTCAAGCTGGTGAACGATCAGTACGGTCACCTGGTGGGTTCCGACGTCCTGCGTCAGCTCGCCGAGGTTCTCCAGGAATGCATTCGCCAGGTGGACACGCTGGCCCGGTATGGGGGCGACGAGTTCACGATCCTGCTGCTCGATAGCGACCTGGAGGAGGGCGTGGCCGTCGGGGAGCGCATCCGCGGCACGGTCGCCGACACGATCTTCGAGGGCGAACGGGGAGCCCCGATTCGTCTCACCATCAGCATCGGCGTCGCCACCTACCCCGCCCACGCCTCCGATCGGGACACGCTGCTCGACGTGGCCGACAAGGCCATGTACCTGGCCAAGTCCCAGGGCCGGGACTGTGTCTGCACCGCCGATCAACTCCAGACCTGATCGCCCCCCCCAGACCCGCAGGGTGATCGTTCTCCAACGTCTCCGATCCCGGGCGGTTCGCCGCTTCGGCGAACCGCCCGGCGCGCCCCGCGCGCCGGTTGACATCAGCGAGGCGGGTTGCTAACCAACTCCGCGATTTCGTTAAACTTTTCTGGTCTTTTGACCACTCCCAGCGAGGCGCTTGGTGGCTCGGGAACACGCCGTTCTGGACGGGATAGGTGAGCTTCGCCGCAGCCACGCGGCGGGCGACGTCGGCGTCGAACTCGAAGGCTCCGAGGTCATCCTCGGCGGCTGGGTCCACCGGCGCCGCGACCATGGCGGCGTGATCTTCGTCGACCTGCGCGACCGTGAGGGATTGGTGCAGGTGGTCTTCCGACCCGACGCCTCGCCAGAGGCCCACGAGCGCGCCGGCGAGCTTCGCTCTGAGTACGTGATCCTGGTGCGCGGCGTCGTGATGCGGCGTTCGGAGGACACCATCAATCCGAAGATGCCGACCGGCGAGGTCGAGGTCGAGGTGACCGAGCTGCGGTTGCTGAACCGCGCCACACCGCCGCCGTTCCCCATCGAGGAGACGGTTGAGGCCGACGAGCAGACCCGGCTGCGCTTTCGTCTGCACGATCTGCGGCGCCCGCCATTGCAGCGCGCCCTGAGACTTCGACACCGTCTCTATCAGTCGGTGCGCCGCAGCCTGTCGGATCTGGGCTTCATGGAGATCGAAACACCGATGCTGACGAAGTCGACGCCCGAGGGTGCGCGCGATTTCCTGGTACCGAGCCGGCTCCAGCCGGGCGAATTCTATGCGCTTCCTCAATCCCCCCAGATCATGAAGCAGATGCTCATGATCGCGGGCTTCGACCGCTACTACCAGATTGTCCGATGCTTCCGGGACGAGGACCAGCGCGCGGATCGTCAGCTCGAGTTTACGCAGATCGACCTGGAAATGTCCTTTGTCGGGATCGAAGACGTGCTGACGGTGCTCGAAGAGGTCACGGCGCGGGGCTGCCGCGAGGTGGCAGACATCCAGCTGCCGCGCCCGTTCCGGCGCATCGCCTACGCCGACGCCATGGCGCGCTATGGCAGCGACCGTCCGGACACGCGCATCCAGCTCGAGCTCGTCGATCTCACCGATGTGTTCCGCGAGAGTGGCTTCCGAGCGTTTCGCGCCGCCGTGGATGACGGCGGCATCGTGAAGTGCCTGCCGATCCACGACGCCCAGCAGCTGAGCCGCGGCGACGTCGACCGTCTCGAGTCCTTCGTCAAGAAAGAGCTCGGCGCGCGTGGACTCGCATGGATTCGCGTAACCGAAGACGGTGAGTGGCGCTCCCCGATCGTGAAGTTCTTCTCCGAAGACGAGAAGACGAAAATCCAGGAACTCACCAAGGCGCGTCCGGGCAGTCTGATCTTCTTCCAGGCCGACAAGTCGGCCAAGGCCAACGGCGTCCTGTCGCGGCTGCGAAGCGACCTGGGCGAACGCCTCGGTCGCGTCGACGGACGCGCGTGGGACGTGCTGTTCGTCGTCGACTTCCCGCTCTTCGAGCGCGGCGACGACGAGAAGCTCACCTATACGCACCAGCCTTTCGTGGCGCCCGTGGACGAGGACATCGAGTTGCTCGACACGGATCCGGAGAAGGTCCGTGGCACCCACTACGACGTGGTGATCAACGGCGTTGAGCTCGGATCGGGTAGCCTTCGCAACCACCGCTCGGACGTCCAGCGCCGAATCTTCGAGATTCTCGGGTATTCCAAGCAGGACGCCGAGGCCAGTTTCGGCTTCCTGCTGAATGCCCTCGATGCGGGCGCTCCGCCCCATGGGGGCTTTGCCTACGGCTACGACCGGTTCGCCATGCTGCTGGCCGGATTCGACAGCCTTCGCGACGTGATCGCGTTCCCCAAGACCCAAAGAGGTCAGGATCTGCTGATGGGCACACCCACTCCGGTCGAGAAGGAGCAGCTCGAAGAACTTCATCTGCGTGTCCGATTGCCCCAACGGGAGAGCCCTTCGGAAAAATGACACCTCCACCGGGTACTGACGCAAAAGAGCGTTGGCACCAGGACCCAGGATTCCGTATACCGCACGCGCCATGACGAGCTCTATATCGACGCCCCCCGCCGGGGGAAAGAAGATCACGCTGGATTCCGATGGACACCTGTCGGTTCCGGATCAACCCATCGTTCCCTTCATCGAGGGCGACGGAACCGGCCCCGACATCTGGGCCGCCTCGGTACGGGTATTCGACGCCGCGGTGAAGAAGGCCTTCGGCGGCAGGCGCAAGATCGCCTGGATGGAGGTGCTCGCGGGCCAGAAGGCCTTCGACGCGACCGGCGAGTGGCTTCCAGAAGACACCGTGACGGCCTTCCGCGAGCATCTCGTCGGCATCAAGGGCCCGCTCACGACGCCGGTGGGCGGAGGCATCCGCAGTCTCAACGTGGCGCTGCGCCAGATGCTCGACCTCTATGTCTGCCTGCGCCCGGTGAAGTGGTATCCGGGCGTTCCGTCGCCGGTCAAGAATCCGCAGGACGTGGACATGGTGATCTTCCGAGAGAACACGGAAGACATCTACGCCGGCATCGAGTGGGAGAACGGCACTCCCGAGGTGAAGAAGGTCATCGACTTCCTCCAAAATGAAATGGGCGTCGAGAACATCCGCTTCCCCAAGACCTCGGGGCTCGGCATCAAGCTCGTATCCATGGAAGGCACCTACCGCCTGGTGCGCGCGGCCATCCGCTACGCCATCGAGAAGAAGCGGGCGAGTGTGACCCTGGTGCACAAGGGCAACATCATGAAGTACACCGAGGGCGCGTTTCGGGATTGGGGCTATCAGATCACCAAGGAAGAGTTCGCGGGGCAGGCGATTGGCTGGGACGACTGCGACGGCAACCCGCCCGAAGGCCAGGTGCTGGTCAAGGATGCCATTGCCGACATCACACTCCAGCAGGTGCTGACCCGGGCCAAGGAGTTCGACGTGATCGCCACCTTGAACCTCAACGGCGATTACCTGTCGGACGCCCTGGCGGCCCAGGTCGGTGGCGTTGGCATCGCGCCGGGTGCGAACATCAACTACGACACCGGCCACGGGATCTTCGAGGCGACCCACGGCACCGCTCCGAAGTATGCAGGCCAGGACAAAGTGAACCCGAGTTCGGTCATCCTCTCCGGTGTGATGATGCTCGAGCACCTCGGCTGGCGCGAGGCCGGGGAGCTGATCGAGAACGGCATCACCGCGTCGATCGCAAACAAGACCGTCACATACGATTTTGAACGTCTGATGGAAGGCGCCACCAAGCTCAAGTGCTCTGAATTCGGCGACGCCATCATCGAGAACATGGGCGCCTGAACGGCGTATCCAAACCAGAGGACATCCCCCCATGGCACGGAACAAGATTGCCCTCATCGGAGGAGGCAACATCGGCGGAGTGCTGGCCCAGCAGGCCGCCTTCTGCGAGCTCGGCGACGTCGTCCTGTTCGACGTGGTGGAGGGCCTGCCCCAGGGCAAGGCACTCGACATAGCCGAGGGCGCGCCGATACTGGGCGCCGATTCCAGCATCACCGGCACCAACGACTACAAGGACATCGCGGGTGCCGATGTCGTGATCATCACCGCGGGTCTGGCGCGCAAGCCCGGGATGTCGCGCGACGATCTGCTGAGTACGAATCTCAAGATCATGAAGCAGGTGGCCGTGGGCGTGCGCGACAACGCGCCGGATGCCTTCGTGATCGTCATCTCCAACCCGTTGGACGCCATGGTCTACACCTTCAAGGAGGTCTCGGGCTTCTCCAAGCAGCGTGTGATCGGCATGGCGGGTGTGCTCGACTCGGCGCGCTTCCGCGCTTTCGTGGCGTGGGAGCTGGGCGTCTCGGTACAGGACGTGACGGCCATGGTGCTGGGTGGCCACGGCGACACGATGGTGCCGCTGATTCGCTACTGCACCGTCGCGGGCATCCCCGTCACGCAGCTCATCTCGCCGGAGAAACTCGACGCCATCGTCGAGCGCACCAAGGGTGCGGGCGGCGAGATCGTTGGCCTGCTCAAGACCGGCTCTGCCTTCGTTTCCCCGGCGCTCTCGGCGATCGAGATGGCCGAGTCCTACATCCTTGACAAGAAGCGCGTGCTGGCGTGCGCCTGCCTGCTCGAGGGTGAGTACGGGGTCGACGGCCTCTACATCGGCGTGCCCTGCATCATCGGTGGCAATGGCCTCGAAAGGGTGCTCGAAGTCGAGATGAACGAAGATGAGCGGAAGGCCTTCGACGCCTCGGTCGAGCACGTTCGCCGCCTCATCGGCCAAATCAAGATCTAGTCGACTCGCCTCCCCATCGAAAGCGTCAGCAAGGCCAGAGGCCGCGCAGCGAGCCAGAGGCGAGCGAAGCAACGGAACGAGCAAGGCCAGAGGCCGCGCAGCGAGCCGGAGGCGAGCGAAGCAAGAGAACGAGCAAGCCAGAGGCCGCGCAGCGAGCCGCAGGCGAGCGAAGGAAGAGAAGTGAACGTTCACGAGTATCAAGCGAAACAACTCCTGCGCGAATTCGGCGTTCCCGTGCCGGAGGGTGCGGTTGCGATGACGCCGGCCGAGGCCGAGGATGCCGCCCGGGACCTCCCCAAGGGTGGGGTCGTCGTGAAGGCCCAGATCCACGCCGGGGGTCGAGGCAAGGGCGGTGGCGTGAAGCTTGCCAAATCCCCCAGCGAGGCCAAGCAGATCGCCAGTGAGATTCTGGGGATGAACCTCAAGACCCACCAAACGGGTCCCGAGGGCAAGCTGGTCCGGAAGGTCTATGTCGAGGCGGCCTCCGAGATCGAGCATGAGTACTACCTGGCCGTGCTGCTCGACCGCGCCGAGGAGAAGCTCGCCATCATCGCCTCCACCGAAGGCGGGATGGACATCGAGGAGGTTGCCGCGAAGACTCCTGAGAAGATCATCACCGTGACCGTTCCAACGCCCGACACACTTCCGGAATACGTCGTGCGTCGCGTGGGCTACGGCCTGGGTTTCGACGCCGACCAGGTCAAGAAACTCGGGGGGCTGCTCGCGGGTCTCTACCGCTTGTTCGTCGAGCGCGACGCTTCGCTGGCCGAGATCAACCCGCTGGTGATGACCCCGTCGGGGGACCTGCTCGCACTCGACGCAAAGCTCAACTTCGACGACAACGCGCTGTATCGCCATCCCGCAGTGGGCGCCATGCGTGACCCCGATGAGGAGGACCCGCGTGAACGGGCCGCCAACGAGATTGATCTTGCCTACGTCGGCCTTGACGGCGACATCGGCTGCATGGTCAACGGAGCCGGCCTCGCCATGGCCACCCTGGACATGATCCAGTACTGCGGTGGCAGCCCGGCCAACTTCCTGGATGCCGGTGGTGGGGCCGACAAGGAGAAGGTCCAGGAGGCCTTCAAGCTCATCCTCAACGATGAGAAAGTGAAAGCCATCCTGGTGAACATCTTCGGCGGCATCGTGCGTTGCGACCTGATTGCCGAAGGCGTGGTTGCTGCAGCCCAGCAACTGGGAATCGAAGTGCCGCTGGTGGTTCGGCTGCAGGGAACGAACGCCGCAGAAGGGCGCAAGATCCTGGCCGAGTCGGGGCTCGACATCATGCCCGCTGAGACCCTGAAGGAAGCCGGTGAGAAAGCCGTGGCTGCAGCCCGGGGCGGGAAGGCCTAGTCATGGCGATTCTCTGCGACAAGAACACCAAGGTGCTGGTCCAGGGCATGGGCCGCATGGGTCAGTTCCACGCCAAGATCTCGATCGAGTACGGCACCCAGATCGTGGCGGGCGTCCACCCGGGCAAGGGTGGACAGGAGATCGATGGCCTCCCGATCTTTGATTCCGTCGTCGACGCTGTCGCGGCCACGGGCGCCAAGGCGTCGGTGATCTTTGTACCGCCGCCTGGCGCAGCCGACGCGATTCTCGAAGCGGCCGACGCCGGGCTCGACCTGACCGTCTGCATAACAGAGGGCATCCCAACCCTGGACATGCTGCGAGCCAAGCAGGTGCTGGCCGGCTCGAAGACTCGTCTCGTCGGCCCGAACTGTCCTGGCCTGGTGACTCCGGAGCAATGCCGGATCGGCATCATGCCGGCCCAGATCACCCAGCCGGGTCCAGTGGGCGTGGTTTCCCGTTCTGGAACCTTGACCTACGAGGCCGTCGACCAGCTGTCGCGACTCGGCATCGGCCAGTCCACCTGCATCGGCATCGGCGGCGATCCCATCATCGGAACCTCCTTCCTCGATGCCCTCGAACTGTTCGAGGCGGATCCCGAGACCGAGGCGGTGGTGATGATCGGCGAGATCGGCGGCTCCGCCGAGGAGACCGCAGCCGAGTTCATCGGCGCCCACATGAAGAAGCCGGTGGCGGCCTTCATCGCGGGCCAGAACGCGCCTCCGGGCAAGCGCATGGGCCACGCCGGCGCGATCATCGCGGCTGGCAAGGGCAAGGCGAGCGACAAGATCGCAGCGCTCAAGGCTGCCGGCGTGTTCGTTTCGCCGTCGCCGGCCGAGATCGGCGAGACGCTGGCGAACAACGTCCCGTCACTCAAGGGCTGAGGGCCAACCGAACCAGCGCCCGACGTAGGCATTCAGGGTGTCAGCTCGCGCTCGACCGCGAGCTGCACCAGACCGATCCACTCAGTGGGGCCTGGACGGGTCCAATCTCACGCCTCGACGGTCCAGGTTTCGCTGGAATCGAGCAGGGCCTGGAGGTCGCCCTCGCCCTTGCGGGCAATGGCATTCGTCACCTGGGCAGTCAGCATGGTCTCGTACGAGGGTTTGTCGACGGCCCGGAAGACGCCCACCGGCACCGGGAAGTTCGGACGGGTGAGGGTCGCCAAGGCGAAGGCATACGCCGGACTGTCGTGGCGCTCGTTGTGGATGGCGACGCCGGCTTTCAACGGGTTCTGGCCGTTGCTCAGTTGGACCACCGAAGGCACGCCGTCTTCGATACGGATGCCCTTGCGGTCGCCCTCGGGCCCGAAGACCAGGGGTTCGCCGTCCTGGAGCTTGAGACTCGCATTCACACGCTGCTTTCGGTCTTCGACCTCGATGAACTCGTCATCGTTGTAGACCGGGCAATTCTGGAGAATCTCGATGAACGACGTGCCCTTGTGGGCGAAAGCGCGTCGCAGCATATCTTGGAGATGCGGCGCGTCCACGTCCACGGTTCGCGCAACGAAAGTCGCGCCCGAACCCAGTGCGAACGCGAGCGGGTCGACGGGATGGTCGATCGAGCCGTCCGGGGTGGACTTGGTGGTCATACCGACCAGAGACGTCGGCGAGTACTGACCCTTGGTGAGTCCGTAGACCCGGTTGTTGAACAGCAGGATCTGCAGGTCGAGATTGCGCCGGATCGTGTGGAGCAGGTGATTGCCTCCAATCGACAGGCCATCGCCGTCGCCGGTTACGATCCAGACCGAGAGCTCCGGGTTGGCGCACTTGATGCCCGTCGCGAAGGCGGGTGCGCGGCCGTGGATCGTGTGGAATCCGTAGGTGTTCATGTAGTACGGGAAGCGGCTCGAACAGCCGATGCCCGACACGAACACGAAGTTCTCGCGGGGCAGGCCGAGATCGGGCATGACGCGCTGGACGTTGGCGAGGATCGAGTAGTCGCCGCATCCTGGGCACCAGCGAACGTCCTGGTCCGACGCGAAGTCCTTATGGGTCAGCTTGACGGTCGAGTCGGCCATCTTCAGTTTTCTCCTGCGAGCAGCGAATCGATGCGTGCCCGGATCTCGGCCACCCTGAAGGGCTGGCCTTTGAGCTTGCTCAGGCTCTTGGCGTCGACCAGGAAGCGCGAGCGGATCAGCTGCGCCAGCTGGCCCCGGTTGAGCTCCGGAATCAGGACCTTGTCGAAGCGGGCGAGGATCTCGCCCAGGTTCGACGGGAACGGGTTCAGGTGGCGCAGGTGAATGTTCGAGACCGGCAGCCCGTCGCGTCGAGCGTCCTCGGCCGCCGACGTGATCGCCCCGTGGGTTCCCCCCCAGCCCACCAGCAGCAGGTCGCCCTGGTTGGGTCCCATCACCTCGAGCAGGGGGAGCTCGGCGGCGATGCCCTCGATCTTCTCGTGACGCAGGTCGTTCATGCGTTGGTTGTTCTCAGGGTCGTAGTCGACGTTGCCGGTCACGTCCTGCTTGGAAAGGCCGCCGATCCGGTGCTCCAGGTTTGGGGTGCCCGGGATCGCCCAGGGTCGAGCCAGGCTGTTCGGGTTGCGCTTGAAGGGCTCGAACCCGTCGGGATCGGTGCGAAACTCGACGGTCTCCTGCGCCAGCTGGGCCACGTCGGGGATGAGCCAGGGCTCGGAGCTGCTGGCGAGATAGGAGTCCGACAGGACCACCACCGGCGTCATGTACTTGACGGCGAGCTGGAACGCCTCGATCACCGTGTAGAAACAGTCGCCCGGCGTGGCGGCGGCCAGTACGGGGACGGGACAGTCGGAGTTGCGCCCCGACAGCGCGAGCAGCAGATCCCCCTGCTCGGTCTTGGTGGGCATGCCGGTCGAGGGGCCAGCCCGCTGGACGTCGACGACGACCACGGGGAGCTCGGCGATCACGGCCAGACCCAGGGCTTCCTGCTTCAACACGAAGCCCGGCCCGCTGGTGGTGCAGACCGCCAGCGCGCCAGCGAAGGAGGCACCGATCGCCGAGCACATGGCCGCAATCTCGTCCTCGGCCTGGAAGGTCTTCACCCCGAAATGCCGGTAGCGCGAAACCTCGTGGAGGATGTCGCTGGCCGGCGTGATCGGGTAGGCGGCCAGAAAAACGGGCTGCCGAAGCTGTACGGCCGCACCGATGATGCCCCAGGCCAGCGCGGTGTTGCCCGTGATGTTCCGGTAGTGGCCGGGCTCGATCTTGGCCTTGGGCACGATGTACGAAACGGGGAAGAGCTCGGTGGTCTCGCCGAACGCATAGCCGGCCTTCAAGACGCGCAGGTTGGCTTCGAGTACGTCGCCCTTGAACTTGCTGGCGAGCCAGCGCTCGGTGGA
>SMVA01443640.1_pt1 | contig 18627 bp, 13 predicted proteins | sample 2456451 | NCBI WGS metagenome assembly SMVA01 (sample SAMN11095933, study PRJNA526329) | marine sediment metagenome | biome: Marine sediment; feature: Surficial sediment; material: Deep marine sediment; isolation source: Hadal surficial sediment | place: Pacific Ocean | collected 2014-05 | depth...
CTCGACATCTCCGCGCTTCTAGGGCGCTACCCGCGCGAGCTCTCGGGCGGCCAGCGCCAGCGGGTGGCGATCGGCCGCGCGGTGGTGCGCGATGCCCGGCTGTTCCTGTTCGACGAACCGCTGAGCAACCTGGACGCCCAACTGCGCGACGAAATGCGCAGCGAAATCAAACGCTTGCATCAGGAACTGGGCAAAACCATGATCTACGTGACCCACGATCAGATCGAGGCCATGACGCTCGCTGACCGGATCGTGCTGCTCAGGGACGGCCGGATCGAACAGCAAGGCAAGCCGATCGAACTGTTCGAGCGCCCGGCGACCCGTTTCGTGGCCGGGTTCCTGGGCTCGCCGGCCATGAATTTCGTGCCGGCCGAAATCGTCGGCGACGGCGGCGACCTGGCGCTCGACTTCGGCGACGGGCGCCGACTCGCGCTGCCGGAACAACGCCGGGCCGCCTACGCCGCGCGCGCGGGCACGCGCATCACCCTGGGCGTCCGACCCGAGCACATGGAGCGGGACCGGGGCGGCAGCCCGCGCCCGGGCCTGGACCGGTTGCGGGTGACCATCGACCTGGTGCAACCGACCGGCTCGCGCACCTACGGCACCTTCAAGCTGGGCGAAACCGAGATGGTGGCGGAGCTTCAGGTCCACGATGTCGAGAAGCCGGGTGAAAAGCTGGACCTCCTGTTCGACATGAACCGGGTCGTCCTCATCGACCCGGCGAGCGACAAGGTCATTTAGAACCCAATCATTTAGGGTTGGGTGCCGGCGTATTTTCTGGGGGAGAACTATCCATGACATCGCATTTGGCCAAGCTGTTCGGCACCGATGAGCCGCCGGTGGAAACCCGCCTGCTCCGCGCCGGGCCGCTCAGCGTGGAACTGGATGCCGGCAACCTGCGTTACATCCGCTATGACGGGCACGAGGCGATCCGCGCGGTATCCTACGTGGTCCGCGACCGGTACTGGGGCACCTTCAACGCCGAGATCGAAAACCTGGAGGTAGAGGAGACCGCCGATGGCTTCACCGTCACCTACGACGCCGAGTGCAAGGACGCGACCCAATCGTTCCGCTACGCCGCCAAAATCACCGGCAACGCCGACGGCACCCTGCGCTTCGAGGGCGTGGGCAGCCCGGTTACCGACTTCCTGACCAACCGGACCGGTTTCGTGGTCTTGCATCCGGTGGCCGGCGTCAGCGGATTCCCGGCCGAGGTCGAACACGTCGACGGCCGCGTCGTGAAGACCGCCTTTCCCGAGCGCATCGACCCCAAGCAGCCGATCATGGATATCCGCGCGATCAGCCACGAGGTCTGCCCCGGCCTCAAGGTGACCTGCACCATGGAGGGCGATACCTTCGAGATGGAGGACCAGCGCAACTGGACCGACGCCTCCTACAAGACCTACGTGCGCCCGATCAGCCTGCCCTTCCCCTATACCTTGATGCGCGGGGAGGGAATCGAACAATCGGTGACGATAAGTTTCTCTGGCGCGCCCCAGGCGGCTCGGGGACCCAGCGGCCCGGCACCGGTCTCGGTCCGTGTTGACGGCGCAGGAACTCGGGAGGGGGGCCAGGAGGCGGGCCAGGAGGTGGGCCGGCTGCCCGAGTTCGCGATGGCGATCGAACCCCGCGATGCGGAAGCCGCGCTTCACGCCGGGGCCGCGCTCACGGGGCTCGCACCGAGTTTCCTGAGTTGCTACCTGGATGCGCGCGACGGCGACAGCGCGGCGGCACTGGCCGGTTTCAAAGCCGTGGGCGCACGGCTCGGCGCCCCACTCGCGCTGGAGATCGTGACCCCGAGCGTGGAAGACGCCGAGGCGACTCTCCAAAGCATCGCCGCAAGCGCCAAGGCGGCCGGCGCCGAGATCGCTTCGGTCGCGGTCACCCACGCCGGCGATCTGGGTTTCGTCATGCCCGGCACGGTGTTCCCGGATTCGGCCGACTTCGACGTGGTCTACGCCGCTGCGCGGGCCGCCTTCCCCGAGGCCCGGCTCGGCGGCGGCAGCTTCGTCTACTTCACCGAGATTAACCGCAAGCCGCCGCCGTTCGATAAACTCGACTTCGTCTGCCACGCCACCTGCGCGATCGTGCACGCGGCCGACGACCGCTCGGTCACCGAGACCATCGAGTGCCTGCCCTACGTGATCGGTTCGGGCCGGGCGCTGTTCGGCGCCAAACCCTACCGGATCGGCCCTGGCGCCATCGGGTCCCGCGCCAACCCCTTCGGCGCCGATTCGCCGCCCAACAGCGGCCTCGACCGGATCACCATGACCCGCGGCGATCCGCGCCAGCGTGGCCTGCTGGGCGCCGCCTGGCATCTGGGTTACGCCGCGCGCATGGCCGAGGGCGGGGTCGACCAGGTCATCCTCGGCAGCCCGGTCGGCGACTTCGGTTTGATCCATCAGGCCGCGGCCAGCGTCGCGCCGGACTACGACGGCACGGTTTATCCGGCCTACCATGTGATGCGAGGCGTTTACCGGGCTTCCGGCGCCGCGCGGCGGGCGACCGAGAGCTCCGTGCCGCGCGACGTTCAGGCCTTGGCATATGAGACGGACGGGGGGGTGACGCTGTGGCTCGCCAATTTGACCGGCGAGCCACAGCGGGTCGAGATCGCGGGCTTGGAGGTGGCCGGCGCCCGGCTGTCGCTACTCGACGAGGACAACTTCGCGGCTTGCGTCGCGGGTCCGGACGGCTTCGACGGCAACGGCGGCACGGTTTCGGGCGCGGGCGTGATGCTCGCGGCCTACGCCGTCGCGCGGCTCGAGGTTGGTGCCTGATCCGCGTCGGCTCAGGTAATCCGGCGGATGCTGTCGGCGATCTCGTCCGGCTCCAGAACCCGCAGCCAGTCGGACTGAAATATCTTCGACTTGGCGTTTTCGATCGCTTTGTTGGCGGCGTCGGAGAACACGCCGTCGATTTCGTCGAACAGCACCGCGATCTCGATGTTCATGTGACCGAGCAGGAAGTCGCGCGCCGCCTCCTGGGGCACGCCGCGGCGGACCACGTCGTCGAGCGCCTCGCGCATGCCGGCCAGGAGCGTGGCCGCCACGGTCTCCGAGAGGCCGGGCTCGAGCAGTGCCATCTGCTCGACCGTGACCCGGTGCGCGCGCATGACCGGCGCATAGATGACGCGCGCGATCCGCTCGCCCAGGTCGAAGGCGGAATCCGGCCCCTGCATTAGCGCCGAGACGATATGCTGCTTGGCATGTTGGCCACCGAAGTGATCGGCCTGGGCCTCGGCCGTGGTCTCGTCGTTGAAGATCGGCGGGTGACAGGGATGGGCCACGAAATAGTGCAGATCTTCGCGCTCCGGCAGATGGCCGGCGAAGGGCGCCGCCGCGTCGAGCGCGATCACCAGGGTGCCCGGGGCCAGCGCGGGCTCGATCGCGTGGGAGACCTTGCCGATCAGGGTATCGGGCACCGCCAGGATGACGGCGTCGGCGCCGGGCACCGCCTCTTCGGCGGTCATGCAGTCGATGCCGAGCCCGTCCTTGAGCCGCGCCCGGCCGGCCTCGCTGACCTCGACGTGGCGGACCTGGAACTCGGAGTCTTGCAGGTTGGTCGATAGCCGGAAGCCCATCTTGCCGCCGGCGCCCATCAGCGCGATCGTGGTCATAACCCCTCCCCTTCTTGCTTTTGTCCGGCCGAAGCCTATCCCGCTGCGGCGCCGACGAAAATGGCAAATCGGTACTCCGGCGCGAAACGCTTTCCGAGGCGGGCTACAGACCCAGATCCGACAGTCCGGGATGATCGTCGGGGCGGCGTCCCAAGGACCAGGCGTATTTGCGGTCGGCCTCGGCGATGGGATGCTCATTGATACTGGCGATCCGGCGGCGCATAAGGCCGTCGTCATCGAATTCCCAGTTTTCATTTCCGTAAGCCCGGAACCAGTTCCCGCTGTCGTCATGGTATTCGTAGGCGAAGCGGACGGCGATGCGATTGCCGCCAAACGTCCAGAGTTCCTTGATCAGCCGATAGTCGAGCTCTTTCGCCCATTTGCGGGTCAGGAACGCCTCGACCTCTGCGCGGCCGTTGACGAACTCAGCACGATTTCGCCACTGACTGTCCGGCGTGTAGGCGAGCGCCACCTTGGCCGGATTCCGGCCATTCCAGCCATCCTCGGCCATGCGTACCTTTTGTTTGGCGGTCTCTTCGGTGAAGGGGGGCAACGGGGGTCGCGACATACGTGTCTCCTATGGTTTGGCGTTTATGCGGCGAAGAACGGAGGCTCGACCGCAGTGACAGCACGATCATGGTCCATCCCCCTCTCCGATCGCTTTCTTGTCGGCCTAAAACTACCCGGGCCCGGCGCTTGCGGAAACGGCAAATTGGCACCATTGCGCTAAGCTAGGTCTAAGGAGAAAGAAGTCATGAGCCAACGGGTCTTCGCGTGCTGCGAAATCGAGACTGCCTACCCCTAGGAGGAGGCGGCCGTAGCCATAGCGGGCGAGCAATCGACTGGTACCTTCACCCGGGTGCCCGGTGAGACTGACGCCCTGCCGACATTTTTCGTGCCGACGATCAGCCTACCGGCCCGAAAGACTCAGTATGAATTTGCTCGGCAGGAACATTTCGGCGCTCAAGAGCCGTCTGGAGGTCGGCCATGAAACCAGTTGGGCCGCACAGGAAATAATGGGCGTCGAATTCTTCGATGAGGGCGGCCAATAACGCGCCGTCGACTCGGCCCTCGCTGTCGTAGTCTATGCCGGTTTCGTCCTCGGGGCGCGGCCGGCTGTAGGCAACGTGGAGCCGAATGCCGGCACGGCTTGCTACCAGATCGCGGACCTCACGAGCCAGCGGGTGGTGACCGCCGTCGCGCACACCGTGGACGAACCAAACCGGGCGCTCGCCGCCCTCCGCGATCAGAGCGTGGAGCATGCTCACCATAGGCGTCACGCCGATACCAGCGCTCACGAGCACGACCGGGCAGATGTTACAGGTCATCATGAAGTCGCCAGCGGGTCGGCGGGTGTCGAGAATCGCTCCCGGCTCGACGCGATCGTGCAAGTGGCGTGATGCGAGGCCTCGTGACTCGCGCTTGACGCTGATTCGGTAGCGGCCGTGACCCGGCGCACCGGAAAGCGAATATGTGCGGCGGACCGGTTCTTCCAATCCCGGCACTTCAAGCTCGATCGGGAGGTGTTGGCCGGCCTCGAACGCCGGCAGCGGACCTGCGTCACGTGCTTCGAACACAAACGAGGTCACATCTTCGCTCTCTCGGATCTTGTCGATCAGCCGCAGGGAGCGTACCGACTCTGCGTCAGCGTCCCACCGTAGGGCCACTGCAGCAGGCAACTCGACGATCTCCTCGATGTCGAACGTCACCAAACGGCGAGCGCCGGGGATGCGAGCCACAGCCTCCGAATCCCAGTCAATGGTGGCCCGGCCCGTAAGCTGGAGCAGACTGCCGGTCTCAAAATCGACGAAAAGAAAAGCCGCCCGGGGATCGAGAACCAGGTTGCCGATCGTGTTGAAGTGGTTGTTGCCCGCGTAATCGGGAAACTCGAGGCGCATCTCGCTGGCGACCCGGACGAATCCGCGGTCCCCGCCGCGGTGAGAGGCATCCATGCCGAAGGTGGCACTCTCCCCTTTGGCGCGGTAGCCGCTCGCAATAAAGAACGTGTCCGCGGAGGCGATCCACGCTCGCTGCGACGCTGTCAGGCGCGTGCCCTTCGTTGACCTTCCCGCCGGCTCGCCTTCGACACGCCGCCACTCGCGCTCGCGAATGTATTGGGGGCAGTTCCCAAAGGCCTGCTCCACGCCGAAGACGATGGTGCCGGAACGGTCATCCACGATGCGGCCATTCACACGGTTGCGCCGACGCGTGGAGAGTTCGATGCCGAGGATGCCGATGTCGGCGCCCGTCACGAGGGCCTCTTCGAGCGCATCACCTCGAACTGGTTTTGCTTCGATGACGAGAGACCGCGGATCGGGCGAAACGACGAAACCTTCCGGCCCCGTCAGCAACGTCGCCCAAGGGCGTCCCTTGGTGTCGCGGGCGGCGACCACCAGGAACGGCAACGCCGTGTGAAAGGCACGGTGCTCCTCGGGCAGATGGTCACGCACCACCTTCCGCGCCCAGTCTTCGATGTCGCGAACACCGAGCCGCTTCTGGACATTCCGTTCGCCCGGATGGAACGGGGACTCGTCGCGGTTCCAACCCTCGGACATCGATCGATCTCCCGTTCCAATTCCTGCTTGCGTTCGGAAGCTGGCCGCTGGAACCCGTCCGTCATGGGCCTCCCTTCGCCCAGTCGCTCGAAGCGTAGGCGCGGTTGCGTCGCGAGTCCATGCGGATGTCGCGATTGCCGGACAGGAGTCACGGGCGGTCGTTCGAGCCGCCGGCGCCCGTGGATCGGCCGGTCGCTTGGCGGCGGACGCGGGGCAACTTACGGAAAAGTCCGTCGAAAAAGACTTGGAAGATCCCCTTCGGCGGCGGTAGCCTCGCCGGAGGCAGGCCATGGGGGGCTTGCCGAACCCAAGATCGCTTGCCGGGGGTAAACATGGATGCTGGCGACCAAATTCGAACGGCGACATGGGCGGACGAGAACAAAATAGCCGCGCTGGTGGGCCTTGCTTTTTCCATGGACCCGATAGTCAGATGGCTGCTACCCGATCCCCATGATTACCTCGAATCGAATGAAAAATACATCCGACTATCTTGCGGACCCGCATTCGACAACGGTTCGGCCTTTATCATCGGGAACATGTACGGGGCGGCGCTTTGGCTGCCGCCCGGTGTCAGCGTTGACCGCGGTCCCTTGGACGACTTCAACATCCAGAAAATCGACTCGGCCGTGCTGCGTGAGCATGCCGCGTTGAAAAAGAAGTGTCGCGCCTATCGTCCGGTGGAACCGCATTGGTATCTGTCCTTGATCGCTGTCGATCCTGTTAAACGTGGAAGGGGTTATGGCGCGGCCCTGATGGCGCATGCGTTAAAAATATGCGATCGGGACAAGCGGCCCGCTTATCTCGAGTCCACCAATGGGGCAAATCTTTCCCTTTATAAGCGGTTCGGGTTCGAGCTTCTGGCCGAAGTGCGGATTGGCCCGTCGCCCAAACGGTATCCGATGCTACGTCAGCCGCGGTAATCGTCGATCGGATGTCCAGCGGTTGGGCGCGCGCCCGGCGAGCATTTTGTGGCGCGCATGGCTCTTGGTTCGACGAGACTTGGTATAAGCTGAGGCCGTGGGGCGCCATACCGCCCTCTCGGAGCGGAGTATCATGAACGAACGGGTCGTCGCGAGCTACGACATCGAGACCGCCTACCCCTTGGAGGCGGCGGCCGCGGCCATGGCGGGCGAGCAGTCGACCGGCACCTTTACCCGGGTGCCCGGCGAGACCGATGCCCTGCGCGCGGCCCATGGGGCGCGAGTCGAACGTATCGTCGAAACCGGCGAGCGCCGGACCCCGGCCCTGCCCGGCGCCGGTGCGCCGGAATCCGCCGGCGTCACGCCGGTCATCCGCCGCGCCGAGGTGGAACTGTCCTGGCCGATTTCCAACATGGGTCCGTCGCTGCCGAATCTGCTCGCGACCGTGGCCGGTAACCTCTTCGAGTTGCGGCAGTTCTCGGCGCTGCGGCTGCTCGATCTCACGTTGCCGCCGGCCTTCGCCGAGGCCTACCTAGGCCCGCAGTACGGCATTACGGGCACCCGAAGACTGAGCGGCGTGGCCGAGGGTCCCCTGATCGGCACCATCATCAAGCCGAGCGTCGGCCTAACCCCGGAGGCGACCGCGGCAGCGGTGCGCGGCCTGGTGGCGGGCGGCATCGACTTCATCAAGGACGACGAGCTCCAGGGCGACGGGCCCCACAACCCGCTGGCGGCCCGCATCGCGGCGGTCATGCCGGTGATCGAGGACGGGGCCGCGCGCGCCGGCCGCAAAGTCATGTACGCCTTCAATATCACCGGCGGCATCGACGACATGCTGCGCGGCCACGACCGGGTGCTGGCCGCCGGCGGCACCTGCGTGATGGTCAGCCTCAACTCCATCGGCCTGCCCGGGCTCGACCACCTGCGCCGCCACAGCCAACTGCCGATCCACGGCCACCGCAACGGCTGGGGCCTCTACGGCCGCTCGCCCGACATCGGCATGAGCTACCTGGCCTATCAAAAGTTCTGGCGCCTGGCCGGCGCCGACCACATGCACGTCAACGGCCTGCGCAACAAGTTCTGCGAGGACGACGCCTCGGTGATCGCCTCGGCGCGCGCCTGCCTGACGCCGCTGTTCGCGCCGCCCGCCAAGGATTGCGTGGTCATGCCGGTGTTCTCTTCGGGCCAGACCGCGGCCCAGGCCGCCGACACCTACGCGGCCCTGGGCTCCACCGACCTGATCTACTGCTGCGGCGGCGGCGTGGTCGCGCATCCGGGCGGGGCCGCGGCCGGCGTCGCCAGCCTGCGCCAGGCCTGGGAGGCCGCGGTCGCCGGCGTGGCGCTCGACGATCACGCGCGCAGACATCCGGAACTGGCTCAGGCGCTGGCGGCGTTTCGCAGGTGAGCGGCGACCTCCTGCTGAGTTACTACGGCGACGACTTCACCGGTTCGACCGACTCCATGGAAGTGCTGAGCCTGGGCGGCGTGCCGGCGGTACTGTTCCTGGAGCCGCCGACGCGCGCGCTGCTGGCTGCCTTCCCCGAGGCCCGCGCGGTCGGGTTCGCCGGCACCAGCCGCAGCGAGAGCCCCGATTGGATGGACCGGGAGCTGCCCGGGATCTTCGCGGGTCTGCGCGCGCTCGGCGCACCGATCTGCCACTACAAGACCTGCTCGACCTTCGATTCCGCGCCCGGGATCGGCAGCATCGGCCGCGCCATCGACATCGGCCAGGCGACCTTCGGCGGCCGCTTCGTGCCGCTGGTGATCGGCGCGCCGGCGCTCAAGCGCTACACCGCCTTCGGTAACCTCTTCGCCGGCTTCGAGGGGGCCGTCTACCGGATCGACCGCCACCCGGTGATGCGCGATCACCCGGTCACCCCGATGGACGAGGGCGACATGACCCGCCATCTGGCGCGGCAAACCGCACGCCGAATCGGGCTCTTGGACTTAAATTCGCTGCGCGGCCCGGCGCCGGCGGCGGCATTGGACGCGGCGGTGGCGGGCGGTGCGGAGATCGTGTTGCTGGATGTGCTCGAGGAAGCGGACCTGGCACGGGCCGGTGAACTTATTTGGGCGCGGCGCGGATCCGAAGCGGCCTTCGTGGCCGGCTCCTCGGGCGTCGAGTACGCACTGATGGCCCATTGGCGCGCCACGGGTGCGCTCCCCGCGCCGGCCCCGATCGCCGAGGCCGGGCCGGTCGCGCGCCTGGCCGCGATCTCCGGCAGTTGCTCGCCGGTGACCGAGAAACAACTGCGCCACGCCATGTCGCACGGCTTCGAGGGCATCGCGGTGGACGCCCGCGCGCTCTCCGAACCCGGCAGCGCCGAGGCCGCGCGGGAGGCCGCGATCGCGCGTGGCCGGGCGGCCCTGCAAGCCGGCCGCAGCGTGGTGGTTTACAGCGCCCTCGGCCGGGATGGCGGCTTCGTGGAGACCCGAGGCGCGGAGGCCATCGGCTTCAACCGCAACCTCGGCGAACAGCTCGGGGAGATTCTGCGCGTCTTGGTGACCCAAGAAGAGTTGACCCGGGCGTTGGTCGCCGGCGGCGATACCTCCAGCCACGCCGCCCGGCAACTGGGCCTGAGCGCGCTGACTCTCGCCACGCCGATCGCCCCGGGTTCGCCGCTATGCCGGGGCCACGCGCCTGGAGGCGCCCTCGACGGCCTGGAAATCGCACTCAAGGGCGGCCAAGTCGGCGGCGCGGCCTACTTCCGCCAGGTCCTCGACGGCACGGCATGAACCGGGCGCCGCGGACAAACTCGGGGATTTTTGTGGATTCGATCGAAAGTCTCGAAAAACAGAAAATTTGATGCATCAAAGGCATATTTAACGACTTGAACTGTACAATGTGTGACGACCGTCACACCTGGCGCCCCGGCAAACAATTAAACTAACTTGAATGTCCGGCATCCGGCTCGGCATTCGGGCATGCCAACGCCACCCATAATGGTCGCGATGGGGCAATAGCCGAGCCAACGAGCGGGTTTGCGGCCAGGCCGTATGACAAAACAGAGGATTTCAAGGCCGACGTAAGATCAACCGTTCGAATGCACAGCCAGGTGGGGTCAACGACCAGCGATGTTCAATCCAACCGAAGTCGTCATAGATGCTTTCGAGGCGCACCTGAGAAACGCCTACTTGAGCATCTACAGCACACTCGAACCGAGTTACCCCGGCATCATTTGCTACGCTGGCCGCATGGCGCTCGAGATCATTTCCAACAGTGACGCCCCCTACCACGACTTCAACCACACGATGGGCGTGACGCTGGTCGGCCAAGAGATTCTCAAGGGCAAGCACCTCCGCGAGGGTGGCGTCTCGCCGCACGACTGGCTGCATTTCACGATTTCCTTGTTATGCCACGATATCGGCTATGTCCGAGGGGTCTGCCAACACGACAGGGGCGGTCGATACGTCATCAACACCGCGCGGGAAACCGTGACCGTGCCATCGGGCGGCACCGATGCCGCGCTGACGCCCTATCACGTGGAGCGGGGCAAGATCTTCGTCCGCGAGCGTTTTGGCAATAATCCGAACATCGACGCCGAAGTCATCTGCGCAAACATCGAATACACACAGTTTCCGGTGCCGGCGGAGAACGCCAAGAGCTCCGGTCCCAGTTACCCGGATCTGATCAGGGCGGCCGATCTGATCGGCCAGATGGCGGACCCTCACTACATGCGCCGGATATCCGCACTGTTCAGGGAGTTCCAGGAAACCGGCGCCGCCGAGAAGCTGGGTTTCCGTACCGCCGCCGATTTGCGCGAGTCTTACCCGTCTTTTTTCTGGACTATGGTTCGGCCCTATATCAACGACGGCCTGCGCTATCTGAACATGACCCAGAATGGCAAGCAGTGGATCGCCAACCTCTATGCGCACGTCTTCGCCGAAGAAAACAGTCTTCCGAGTCTCGGGCCCGAGCGCGTGACCGCCGTCGCCTGAACCGGAAGACGCGGCGCGGGAGTCGCGGCGGCCCTGTCGCCGGATATACCCGGTTTTCCGGAAACAAGATGTTTAGATAGCCGCCCCGCTCGGTTAACATGCGCTTCATGAAGCGCTTACGTCAAAGCATCATCCCGCTGATCGTTCTGGCGTTGTTGCTGGGCCTTAGGATTTGGGACCCGGGCGTCACGCAACAAACCCGTTGGTTGGTCTTCGATACCTACCAGCGCATCAAGCCGCGAATCTTCGATCCCAACCTTCCGGTCAAGATCATCGATATCGACGACGGCTCCCTGGCCCGGCTCGGCCAGTGGCCCTGGCCCCGGCCCGTGCTCGCGCGCTTGGTGGAGACCCTGACCCGGGCCGGCGCGGCCGCCATCGCCTTCGACATCGTCTTCGCCGAGAGCGACCGCAGCTCGCCGGAACAGGCACTCAAGGTGTGGCCGCAGACGCGCGAGGTCATCGCCCTGCGGGAGAGCATCGCCGCCCTGCCCTCCCACGACGGCTTGTTCGCGCAGGCCATCGCCCAGGCCCCCGTAATCGCCGGGTTCGTGCTGACCCACAACGAGGGCACGCGAACTCCGGCCGTCAAAAGCAGCTTCGCCATTGCCGGCGACGATCCCAAGCCCTTCATCCTGGCCTTCGAAGGCGCCGTGCTCAATCTTCCGGAAATCGAAGCCGCGGCACCGGGCAATGGGGCGTTCAACTCGACGCCCGAGGCCGATTTGGTGGTCAGGCGCGTCCCCATCGTGCTCCGCCTCGGCGACCAGCTCTTTCCGAGCCTCGCGGCCGAGGCCCTGCGCATTGCCCAAGGCGCGCGCACCTACATCATCAAGTCCTCCGGTGCGAGCGGCGTGACCGCCTTCGGCGAGCATACCGGGATCGACGCCATCGGTATTGGACAGATGAAAGTGCGGACCGACGCCAACGGCCGGGTCATGCTGCACTACACGAAATCGATGCCGGAGCGTTACATTCCAGCCTGGCAGGTGCTGGAGGACGACTTCGATCCCAATCTGGTGGCCGGCCAGATCCTCTTCATTGGCACCAGCGCAGCCGGCCTGCAGGACCTTCGCGCCACGCCGCTGCAGCGCGCCATTCCCGGGGTCGAGATTCACGCCCAAATGATCGAACAGGTGCTGACCGGCGAGTTCCTGGAGCGCCCGGCCTTCGCGGACGCCGTCGAGCTCGCCTACATCCTCGTGCTCGGTCTCCTGTTGATCGTTCTTTTGCCGATGACCGGGGCAGTCTGGGGTTCGATCATCGGCGGGCTCGCGATCGTGGCCGCGGTCGGGGGTTCGTGGTACGCTTTCGATGCCCATCGCTGGATGATCGATCCGATCGTGCCCTCGGCGATGGTTATGTTCGTCTTCCTCTCCGACACGGTGATCTCCTACCTGACTTCGGAGGCGCAGCGCCGGCAGGTGCGCAGCGCCTTCAGCCGCTATCTCTCGCCCGTGGTGGTCGAGCGCCTGGCCGAACACCCGGAGCAACTCCAGCTCGGTGGCGATCTCCGGGACATGACTATCATGTTCAGCGATATCAGGGGGTTCACCGCGATATCGGAGCGCTTCAAGGACGATCCCAGGGGCCTGACCAGCCTGATCAACCGCGCGCTCACGCCCATGACCGAGGCCGTTCTCGATCAAGGCGGGACCATCGACAAATACATCGGCGACTGCCTCATGGCGTTTTGGAACGCGCCGCTGGACGACGAACGCCACGCCGCCCACGCCTGCACCGCCGCGCTCGGTATGTTCGAGGCGATCCACGGTCTCAACAGAGAGTTGGCGGCGGAGTCGCCCGATGGCGCCGCGACGCCGTCGTCAAATTCGAACGGCGAAGCCCAACCGGATTTGGCGGACGAGGACGAGGACGAGTCCTCCGACCATCGGGATACCTCCATCGAAGCCCTGATGGACGATGCCGCACAGGGCCAGGCCGCGGTTCAATACAAACTCGGCAAGGCCTATCGCGACGGCAACGGCGTGAGCCAGGATCCGGGCGAAGCCGCGCGTTGGTTCTCGGCCGCAGCCGAACAGGGTTACGCCAAGGCGCAACGCCACCTCGGTACCCGCTACGCAAACGGCGATGGTGTCGAACGCGACCCGGTTCTCGCGATCATGTGGCTCACCCTCGCCGCTCAGCAGGGCCTGATCACGGCGGAAATGAGCCTGCAAGGGGTCCTGGGAGGCACGAGCGCGGAACAGCGCAACGAGGCCGAGCGAAAGCTGCGCACCTGGCGCGCCACGACCCAACAAACCTCATCCATCGAGATCAAAATCGGTATCGGTGTCTGCACCGGTTCCTGCCTGGTCGGAAACCTGGGCTCGAACCAGCGCTTCGACTATTCGGTGCTCGGCGATCCGGTCAACCTCGCATCCCGGCTCGAGGGCCAGACCAAGAACTACGGCGTCGGGATCGTGATCGGCGAGAGCACCCGGATCCTGGCGCCGGAATTCGCGGCGCTCGAACTCGACTTGATCGCGGTCAAGGGCCGGAGCGAGGCGGTGACGGTCTTTGGCTTGCTGGGCGATCCGGAAGCCGCCAAAGACTCCGGCTTCCAGGAATTGGGCGGACACCATGACGCCATGCTGGTCGCCTACCGGAACCAGAAATGGCAGGAAGCGCGCGATTTGATGGCGGCCTGCGAAGCCCTCGACCCCTCCCTGAACAAGCTCTACGACCTCTATCGCGATCGTATCGGTCAATACGAACGAACCCCGCCGGGTAGCAACTGGGACGGGGTCTTCATCGCCCTGACCAAATAGCGGGTTGGCGGCGGCGAAGCCGTCTCTATGGGCCATTACTAAGGATCATTGGTATTAGGCAACCTCGGCGTAGCCGAGCGCTTGGGCCCGCGCCTCCATTTCCAGGATCGGTCGATAGGCCGAAATCGGCAGCACCTCGGCACCGGCGAGGAGCAGGGCCTCGCGCGCGGTCGCCAGGTCCGGATCCTCGAACGTAGCGAACAGCGCGGCGCGCAGCCGCGCCACCAGCTCGTCGCTAGCCGTGGCACGAGTGACGTAGGGCAGGCCCGGCACGGCCGGCGAACGCGCCAGTACCCGCAGGCCCGCGAGCGCCTCGGGCCGGTGGCGGGCCAAGAGCGCGTGGGTCACGCAGTCGGTGGCGCAGACGTCGGCTTCGCCGGCGGCCACCAGGGCCAGGCTATTGGGGTGTCCGCCGCTTTCCACGACGCGGCCAAAGAAGCGGCCATCGCGCGCGAGATCGGCAACCGATGCGCGCAGCGCACTGTAGCCGGATTGGGAGGTCGCATAGTTGACCGCCGCGGTGCGCCCGCGCAGATCCGCCAAGCCGCGCAGCGAATCCCCACTCCGGACCACGATCAGGCTGACGTAGTTGGGACCCTCGCAACCGGCTGCGTCGTAAACCGGGGTCGCGACCGGTTTGAGCGCGTTCTTGAAGGCGTGGACCAATGGATAGCCGCAGGTCTGGCTGAACAGCAACTCGGGACTGCGCCAGATTTCGCCGAGATCGACGCCGCGGGTGAGCGCTCGCGGCGCCCCCTCCAACCCCTCGCGCGCCAGCGCCCGGGCCATGCCGGCCCAGAAGGCGTCGTTGGCCGCCGCGACCTCGGGCAGGTCGTACATGGCGAGGTTGGCGATGGCCAAGCTCCGTGCCTCCTTCAGCCGCTCATGCCGTCGGGCGAGCTGTCCAAACCGTCGGCGATCTCGTAGTAGTCGCCCTTGTGGGCGGTAAAGATGTTGCGCACGGTGGTGAGCCCGCTGGGCGCATCGAGGCCGCCGGCAGCGATGCCGATGCGGTCCTGGCCGGCCGGTTCCCAGAACAGGCTGGCGCCGCAGTCGCCACAGAATCCGCGCCGCGCGAAATCCGAGGAGCGGTACCACTTCAGGCCACGATCCTCGGTCAATACCAGGTCCCCGCGCTTGGCCGAGGTGTAGGCCGCCACGTGGCCATGGCTGCGCCGGCATTGGCCGCAATGGCAGTTGACCACCTCGCGCAACGGTCCCTGAACCTCGTAGCGCACCGCGCCGCAGAGGCAGCCGCCGGCCGCGCGCGGCGCGCCATCACCCTTAGCCGTCATTGGCGCCATCCTTCTCTCTCACAGACTCGTTTCCTTTGGTTTCGAGTTCGCGCAAAAGCCCCCGGAGCAACGCGATCACATCGGGCGGCTGGACCACCGCCGCACGGATCAAATCGTCGAAGTGCCGGGTCAGGGTCTGGATATGCTCGGTCGAATTGAACACCAGATACATGTTGCCGACATAGACCGCCGCCCGCTTGGGTCCGAAGATGGTCAGCGGCACGGAATAACGCCGCAGGCCATCGAACAGGAACCAGCGGAAGGTCGGGTAGAGCTCGTCGAGCAACACGGTCATGGCGTTGAGCTGCGCGGCACGGCTCTCCACCGGCAAGCCACTCCAAATGCCGTGGCCGCGGGCGAAGTCCTCGAGCGCCTGAATCGATGAGCAGACCTCCATGTCGGTTTCGGGCAGGCGGTTGTAGGCGAGCCGCTCCTCGGCCTGCTCGATACGTGCCTTGGGGGTCTCGGCGCCATAGTCCTGGTATTCGTAGCGGATCACCTCCTCGGTCCGGAGCAGGTCGGGCAGGGTCGCGGGCACGTAGCGGATCTTGTAGCCAATCGCCTCGTCCTGCCAGCGCGCCAGGCGCGCATCCCCGGGCGAAGCGGCGCCGGATTCGATCTCCAGGGCCTGGGGAATGACATCGGTGCCGATCTGACCTTCCTGGCTCAGGCCGAGCAGCCAGTCGACGCTGACCTGCTCGCGCGTGGCGATGGCGGCGATGGTCTCGGCGCGCGGCAGCCGTTCGTTGGCCGACGAGAGCAACTGGGACAGGGTCGATCGGTCGAGCCCGGCGCGCGCGGCGAAGGCCATGCGGCTCAGCCCGGAGCGCTCGATCACCTCGCCCAGGCGCTCGCGAAACATGACCACGGTCTTACGCCGGTCCATCACCCCACCTCCAAGAGAGTTCTATTCCAGAGTTTCCGGCGCCACGATATCCGGTCGTTGCGAAATATCAACATGTGATGTTTATGGTGACCATATGCATCGAATTGTGCGCTTATTCTCGTTGTCCATCTAATCCTCAACTGGTATAGGGAATTAGGGCGCCGCGTTGCATCTGAAGATGGCGCGGCCTGGGGGAGATAAAGGCAGGGATCGGCGATTGGCATCCATGACGGATAGGATCGCGGGGCAAGACCCGCCCCGGCTACTCAAGCGCGTGGCGTGGCCGACGCTGCTGGTGGCGGCGGCGGTTTACGGCGGCTTTGGGCTCGCGACCTGGTATCACCAGGCGCTGCCCTGGTGGTTGCTGCTGCCGCTGGGGGGCTATCTGGTTGCCTGGCACGGCTCGCTCCAGCACGAGGTGGTGCACGGCCATCCGACACCCTGGAACTGGGTCAACGAGGCCCTGGTGTTTCCCAGCCTGTGGCTGTGGCTGCCGTTCCGGCTCTACCGGGTCAGCCACCTGACCCATCACGACGACACGATCCTGACCGATCCGGCGCGCGATCCGGAATCCTTCTATGTTGCGCCCGAAGACTGGGACCGCCTGGGACCGCTCGGCCGCGCCTATTACCGGGCCGCCAATACCCTCGCCGGCCGGCTGGTCCTCGAACCCCTGCGCTGCGTCTGGCTGGTATTGGCGAGCGAGATCCCCCGCCTGGCGCGCGGCGACACCGCCCACCTGACGCCCTGGCTGCTGCACCTTGCCGGCGCGGCACTGGTGCTGATCTGGGCGCTGTGGGTCTGCGGCATGTCGCTTCTCGATTATTTGATGTTCTTCGCCTATCCCGGCCTCTCGCTGACCCTGCTGCGCTCCTTCCTGGAGCATCAGGCCCGGCCGGCGCCCGGCGCGCGCTCGGTATTGGTCGAGGCCGGCTGGCCGCTCGCGCTGATGTTCCTCAACAACAACCTGCACGCGCTGCATCACGCCGAGCCGGGCCTGGCCTGGTACAAGCTGCCGGCGCGGTATCGCGAGCGGCGCGCGGAACTGCTGGAGAATAACGGCGGCTACCGCTACCGCGGCTACCTGGAAATCGCCGCCCGCTATCTATTCAAACCCAAGGAACACCCCCGCCACCCACTCGGCACCGAGGCCGCTCCCGAAACCGCGGCGGCGAGTTAAGACCAAAGGCCCAAGCGAATCCCGCCCCGCCATTGCGGACCGGGGCGGCGATGCTATATGACAGCGCGTAACGTCCGGCCCCTGGAAAGGCTGCCCATCCCGCCCGGTCGCCGGGCCCTCGCGCCAACCCTAATAAACCAACCCCCCAAGCAAACCCGTCATGTCGTCAGGCCAAAGCCGCCGCACTTTCGCGATCATCTCCCATCCGGACGCCGGCAAGACCACCTTGACCGAGAAGCTGCTGCTGGCCGGTGGCGCGATTCACCTGGCCGGCGACGTCAAGGCGCGCGGCGACCGGCGCCGGGCGCGCTCGGACTGGATGAAGATCGAGCAGGACCGCGGCATCTCGGTGACCAGCTCGGTCATGACCTTCGAGCACGCCGGGCTGGTGTTCAATCTGCTCGACACCCCAGGCCACGAGGATTTCAGCGAGGATACCTACCGCACCCTGACCGCGGTCGATTCGGCGATCATGGTGATCGACGCGGCCAAGGGCATCGAGAGCCAGACCCGCAAGCTGTTCGAGATCTGCCGGCTGCGCGACATCCCGATCATGACCCTGGTGAACAAGGTCGACCGCGAGGGCCGCGATCCCTTCGAGCTGTTGGACGAAATCCACGACCTGCTGCAGCTCGACATCGCGCCGCTGGTCTGGCCGATCGGCATGGGCTCGGTGTTCGCCGGTTGCTATGACTTTCAAGGCGATAACTTCCTAACCTCATCCAAGGGCGCAGGAGGAGCGTTCGACACGGCGGTCCCCTGCAGCGGCCTCGACGACCCCGAACTCGACGCCCGGGTCAATCCCGACACCCTGGCGACGGCGCGGGAGGAGGCCGACCTGGCCCGTGCCGGCTATGCGAAGTTCGACAAACAGGCCTTTCACGAGGGCTACCAGACGCCGGTGGTGTTCGGCAGCGCGCTAAAAGGCTACGGCGTCGAGTTCCTGCTCGACCTGGTCGCGCGCCACGCGCCGGACCCGCGTCCGAGCCCCGCCGAACCGCGCACCATCAAGCCGGACGAGCCCGCGGTGACCGGCTTCGTGTTCAAGGTCCAGGCCAACATGGACAAGAACCACCGCGACCGGGTCGCTTTCCTGCGGCTCTGCTCGGGCCAGTTCCGGCGCGGCATGAAGCTTCGCCAGGTGCGCACCGGCAAGGACGTCATAATCCACAGTCCGGTCATCTTCCTGGCCCAGAACCGCGAGCTCGCCACCGACGCCAGCCCCGGCGACATCGTCGGCATCCCCAACCACGGCACGATCCGGGTCGGCGACACCTTTACCGAGGGCGAGACTTTGCGATTCACCGGCCTGCCCGCCTTCGCGCCAGAGATCCTGCGCCGCGTGCGCCTCGGCGACACCACGCGCATCAAGCAACTGCGCCGGGTGCTCGAAGACATGGCCGAGGAAGGCCTGATCCAGGTGTTCCGGCCGTCGCTCGGCGCGCAGTGGATCGTCGGCGCGATC
>SMVA01344861.1_pt1 | contig 18616 bp, 33 predicted proteins | sample 2456451 | NCBI WGS metagenome assembly SMVA01 (sample SAMN11095933, study PRJNA526329) | marine sediment metagenome | biome: Marine sediment; feature: Surficial sediment; material: Deep marine sediment; isolation source: Hadal surficial sediment | place: Pacific Ocean | collected 2014-05 | depth...
CGCTAATTATCGTCGATTGCTGCTGGCGAATGATGCCTGACGGATGAAAAGCTGGCTTTAGCCCGAACGGAGATGCTACAGAACTCATAATGAGAGCCTCCGAATGCTAGGTTAAATGTCATCCGGTGCCTCTCCAGTCGCAAGTGCGAAAGGAGGTGGCTCCGGTGCCACTCCCAACGCTGCTGTGCCATCCTCAAGTTCTAGACTTACTTTGCCGCGCTTCGTTGCGGCGTTCATCTCAGCTTCCATCGCACGGAGTTGACTGCTGAGTTTTTCCTCTTCGTTGAGAGGTGCCTCATGATGATTGATGCGCATGTACTGTTCGTACAATTCGAGAGGAAGCTTGAAAGCGATCATCTCGTTTACACCAATGCAGCCTGCCCACTCGCCCGTTTTAAGCTCTGAATGGTTCCACCCAGGAATGTCCGATGCCTTAATCGGCTCATAACCCAGGCGAACCCGCGCATGAATCGGGTCTCGGGGATTTTCCGTGGTCAGCCAACAAACGTGGTAACCCTTGATCTTCGGAATGTCTGGCAATGCAGATTGAAAGTACTGCTGGCGAAACTCAGCCACCCGTTCATCGTCTGACAGCTCGCGGTTTTGCGTCACATTCCTATCTGTCATGTGACGATCAACGCGTACTCCCGATTGATCGGAATTCAGTCTCGTGTCGGTTCTACGTTTTGCTACCATGATTATGCTCCCTCCGCCGTTGCCTCTTGATCGTACGTCGCGTACGACTTCAGGTATTTGTTACGGAGCACTGGATCGTCCCATACACCAGCCTCGATCATAGCTTCTTTTCTTTCGGGGCTGATATAAACCTCATTCTTCTTCAACGGACGTTCCCGCCCACCAGTTCGGAACTGAGGCCCACGAGCACCGGTTGGCTTCTGTTGTCCGTTACCGGACCCCTCTCCACCATCCCCATCCTCGCGTGAACCGGTTCGGGACTCGAACCGCTTCGGTAATGCTTTTGCGGAACGAGCCCGTAGCTCGTCCCAGTAATCTTTGGTTGCAGGCTGATAGCCTTCTTGAACCAATGAGCGGTCGATATCTAGCACAATCTTCGAATCCGGGTCGCGCCCACTTGGATCCCACCACTCATTGTCGATCATGAACTTCTGTGCGTGAGCAACGTGACGCGGATCGAGCTGTTGCTGAACAGGTGACTCACCTCTACGCGAGTTATTAGCGAGGTAACCTTTAGCCTGCTCAAGATCGCGGAGGTCATCACGAATGGTGTCTCTATGAGTGAGAGCCTCAGCAAGGTTCTTACCGTCCTGTGCTGTTACAGCCTGCTCAATGACCTGATTAGCAAGTTGCATATCAGATCGAGCTTTGTTAATGGATACATCGATACTGGCAATTTCGCTGCCAGTGACACGTGCGTCTGTCTCCTGCTCGAAGTGACTGAAGCGTCGCTCCAGTTCCTCGTTGCGATTCTGCAGGAACTTTAGTTCACGCTCAGTACGGTCGCGTGCTTCTTTCTGACGCTGACGACGGGATTTATTCTCAGAGCGGCGTCGCTCCTTTTTATCGTCCTCATCTTCTTGGTCAGCGGCGAGACGCTCGTCCTGCTCTTCCTCTTCCCCTTCGCCCTCCTCGTGCTCATCGTCGCCAGCAGCTTGCTGAGTCTCTTTCCCAGGCTCTTGCTCGACGGCAACGAACTCTTCTTCTTGTTCTTCGTCTGTTGTGACGGCTTCGTTTTCGGGGGCCATGCTCTATCTCCTACAGATAAGCGATAACATCCATGGGGTCACACGTAATTTCACCGATCAAGTCTAGATCGTTGAATAAGACGAAGCACACTTTCTCAATACCCGTCTCTTTAGCTTCACCCTCAGGTACCTCTACGAACCATCTGTCCCCAGAATACTTGGGAACGCGAACGAAGGTACCCGGTTGACACCACTCTCCTTCAGGCCAGACCTCCAGAGTGTCGCGATTCTTAAAAGCACCCGGTCCAAGTGCGATGACTTTAGCTACCTGAGTGTTCCAAAACTCGGTATCCTGGGTCTCCTGTGGAACGTAGAGCCCACTCTTCAGACGCGCTTTCACTCCACGCTTCTGAATCAAAATCCTGCTGCCAAAAGGCCTCAAGCCCGGATCCACTTCCGGAAAGGCTTGATCTACAGAATCGTAATCCAGCTGCAAACTTTGAGCATTCGCTACCATCGTTAGATCTTGTCTTCGTCTTCCCCGATTACTTCCTCGAACAACTGCTCGGCGCGACGCAGACCTTGATAGATGCCGCATGCTTCACCGTAGCCGAACTCTGTTTTGCTCTTCGGCGTCGCGAGCAACGCGATGCATCCGGCCTGTTCCTCCTTCAGCCGTTGAAGGTACTTCTTTAACAGTACATCTTCGGCGGACATACTAGCCCCGAATTACGCGGGTGTCGAACGTGTGTTCTTCAGAGGTCGCCCGCCTTTCGGGCCTCCGGTGTCTCCGCTGGATGAAATTGTGCCACCTTTGCCCATTCCGCCCTTCAGATTCATGTCGCCGCCTTTGTCTGCTGTCTTAGCAGTTTGAAGTGCAGCCCCCGTCGCCAGTGCCTTGTGCTGGCTGATCGCACCTGCCGGGTACTTGCCCATGCCTTTGCTGTGTGTGCCGTCTTTCATCGTCTACTCTCCTGTTGAATATGGAGCCCTTGCGGGACACGCTACCGGTCTATCATCTGCTTCTCGAGCCCACTTTATCAAGTGCTCGTGCGTGGTCGGGGGTTTGTTACACCCTCTCCCGACTTGATCTTCGACCGATCAGTCACTGCCTTGACGCCTGCGATTTCAAGTGCTGTGGCATTGTCCTCAGCATTCATGGCTTCGCGCGAAGTGGTCTCCATAACAGTACGCTCGTCCTCCGCCCGCTCGCGCTCTACCAGCTCCTTGAGTCGAGCAGCGTACTCTTTAGCTTTGAGAGCATCGTCCTGGGCAGCATCTAGAGCCTTCTGTTTCTCCTCGGCATCAAGCTCCATAAAGGTCAGATCTGTCTTGTGCTCACGCGCTTCGCGCTTATCCACAAGGGTCAACTGAGTTCGTTCTCGCTCACGTGAATCTCGGGCCTCGTCAGCCTCGCGCTCTTGCTCGATAGCAGCCATCGCATTCGGATCGACCGGAGGTGTTTCCGGCTCAGGCTCGAAGGACTGCATGACTTGCTGTAGCTGCTCAATCACGGGCATGACGCCTGACAAAACTTTTCCAATAGCAGGGATCACATCCGGAGATTGCATTGCAAGATTCTTGTCCATTTCCGCGCGTACGTCGGGATCGTGAAGTTGCAAGACCTGCCTCAGCTGCTCATCACTAAGGTTTGACGATGCTTGCAACAGATCAACGTTGTATTCAACGTAGTAAAACGCGATGTGTTCGATGATGTGCCCCATGAGCATCGGAATGAACCGTGGAGCAATCAGAGGATTCTGTCCTAACACGGGCGACATCGCGTAATCCAAATGGACCTGCAGATGTGCTAAATGATCCTGCACTGGGAATGCTGCCACAGGTCGGCCCAGGCTCATGGATGCATTCTCGTTAACTGCGTTTTGCTCCTGGGGCGTATCGTCAGGCAGAAGCAGTTCATCAGGGTTAGGAATCTTGGTTCGCTCGAGAATACGCTTCTCGACTTCCTTGACGTTGTAAACCTCGGGCATCGCAGCGGCACGATCTGCAACGACCTGCAATTGTGCCATGCGTTGAACGTCAGAGAAGATCTCCGGATCTGCCACCGGCATGATGTCATGCGGTGGATCGAAATCCTTTCGATAAGCAAGAACAGTTCCAACGTCGTCTTTGAGTTCGTCCTCATCCAGGTACATCCGGTTAATCCGGCACAGGATTTTTATAACCCTGTCCATGGCTGAGTACAGTCTCAGGTGGATAGCGCTGAAGACAGTCATGCCTTCCTCGATAAGCGCTAGCGTGGTGCCTACAGGCATTTGGGTGGATTGCTCTCCTAATTTTTCGAAGGTTGTCTGAACGACACCCCTACCCAACTTATCCACGACGCCCAACAGTTCAAGCAGAACTGGCGACGGTTGGTTAAACGGTACCGGCATGATGAGCTTGCGAATGTCATCACCGGCAATGCCGCCTTCGATCTCAGTCACTGCAGCGACACGTAGCTCTTTACTCTGTCCACTGAAGTTCGCCCCTTTGAGGCGAATCAAAGTAGGCAAGTTGTTCATGTGTGCCGAATCTAAAAGGGCGCGGAGCGCACCAGTCGCCGCCCCCGACAAGGAGCCAATCATTTGACCGAGACCAATGGAACCCGCTCCGCGCCAAGGTATGAATGGGAACTCTACTGCCCAGTACAGTGGCTGTTTGGTCTCGTCGTTCTCTTCCCAGTTGCGATTGACTGCAACAACTTTATGGTTTGCACCATCGATAGTGATGCGATAAGGGGCGTACTCGTACTTATCTTCTAAGTCATCGCACCAACAGTTGACCTCGTACTCGTTTCGCAGTCCGTCTTCGTTATAAGGTGCAACCGGATCCTTACCTTCAACAGCAGCCGTTGCTTTCGCCGGTCGAGTCAGCTCTTCAGTAGCACCGGACACCGTTGCGATATCAGGACCATAGTCCTTGTACATCTTGCTCTTGACACGCTGCTTGAACTCGAACTCCGTGATGTGTTCGACGAAGGTAAGACGTTCTGCGGTGTAAAAGTTGGAAGCTGCGTAGGGAATGTAGACATCGTCGCTGGGCCAATAAGTCGGAACAGGACGTTTCTTCTTATCGTCATAGACAAGTCGCATGTACTGCGATCCGCCTAATGGAGTCTGGGTCAAAAGTTGCTCTAGCTCAGTGCGGAAGTCTGGCATCTGAACCAGGAACTGCCAGTTCATGTAATTCTTGACACGGTCCCCTTTCTTAAAGCGGTCTGCATCAGGATGGTCACCGGGAACGTAGACTTTGACGGGACCATTAGGCGGCATAAGTTCTTTGATAGCGCGCGCAGCGAAGTCCACCGTAGCTTCTGTAAGCATTGGATGCACTGCTTTGGATGCGCCCTCGAAGTCTGCACCACCGGGGGTCTCCTTGCCTAAGCCGGTGCGCTTGATCGCTTCTTCGTAATCTTTTTCACGTTTCTCGCGAGCCTTCTTGTCGCGTTCAATATCCTCGAGCAGTCGAGTTGCGATTTTGTTTAGTACTTCATCGGTGAAGTCATCCGCGATGTTGTCGTACCACTCTCTGTTTATCTTGGTCGGGACATCGTCGGTGACTCTGACTATGGCACCTCCGTCGTCGGTATCAATTACCTCATCAGGTACATCGGTAAATGTTTCTACTCCACCTACGACTTCTTCGACCATTAGTGAGAACTCCCGTATTTTACGGTCATCAGATCACACACATACCCGGTAATATTCGCGAACGAACACACAGGACACCCAGCATTCTCATTGATGATCTTGTCAGGTCCGAAGCACTCCAGTGCTCCCATGTTGATCATGTTGCAAGCTTCCCAACACGGATCCAATTCTCCGGCGAGGAATTTCTTGTTCAGTGTTTCTGCGTCCGGAGAGATCTGATCCTCGAGGCCTCGATCTTTGAGGGCGAACATTAGCTCTGCCCAGTGCCCTTCACACCACTTAAGTGCACGGAGATGATCTACGGGATCATGTATGAAGTAAGGAACGTCTAATTTAATGGGAGGCTGCTCAGCCATATGGAGACTCTTTTTTGCTCAGTCGCCGTTCAGCAATCTCACGAGCACGGGCTCGTTCACGATCCTCGACAGAATCGACGATGGTGAAGGGTCCGAAGAATTTGTCCATGAGAAGACGTAACCCTTGGGTAGAAGTGTCTAACAAATCATCTCTCTCAGTAGACCCAGGACCTACGTAAGAACACACCTGCGATATCAGTGGGTCGGCCCAACTTTTGAAGTTTCCAGGATTTACTTCGGACTCAACTGCCCATACTCTTCCTGCTGCATACATGGGCGAGACGTAATGAAGTCTCGTTAGCTTGTCTTCATTACCCGGATTGTACCCGTGAGTCAAGATGTTCTCTTCCGCGAGCTGTTGACGGATAGAGATACCGGAGGCTTTTTCTTCAATCAGGATGATGTCAATCCTACGCCCCTGATGCTTGGCGCGCTTACGTTTCGCGATAACTACAGGCTTCAGATAAGGCTCGTCTGTGTCCCCATAGGTGTAGCTCCTCTCTTTCTTGATACGCCGCACCAAAGCCGGGAACCCCAGCCAGTCTTCCCAGGCGTCCAATAGCATGGCATTCGGGATCGGAGGTTTACCCAGGCGAGGCACCATGAACAAACCCCACACTGAGCAGGCTGTTGGGTCACTCACTTGCTTACGCTTGTCGTAGTTCCTTTCTTTGAATGCGGGGTCGATGGACATGACGATGTAGGTGAATTTCGGTAGCTTCTTGTCAGCAGGCCAAACGCGCCACTGACTGCGCTGAACGAATCCCTCCTCCTCCGGATCCAGCACCTCACCATGGATTTCCTGCCGACCAACGCGCGTGCCCTCGTACTTAGCGATGGACTCGAAGAAGTACTCGGTCAAGTTCTCGCGGTTTTCGTACGTCGAACCGACCACGTCCACGCAACGTTTATCTTTCAGCAGCCTGCGTATGAACGGTGTCGGTTTCGGCGTACCCGTCACGCAGAGGCGTGGAGTCTCACCCAGACGCAGACCGAACATGATGTTGTCCCACGCCTCTTGAGGGTACTTCCACGATGCAATCTCATCCGCCCAGATAGCTGCATGCTGCGGTCCACGTAATCGTTCGGGAGTGTCTCCTGCGAACCCGCGAATGATTGATCCATTCTTTAAGGTGATAGAGGGGAGAGCTTGGTTCCGGTCATGAATAAGCTGCGGAGGAATGACCGACAGGAGTCCGGTTGGACCCTCGAAGCAGGTGTAACGAACATCATCATGCGTCGGAGAGATAACTGCATAGAAACTCGCGACCAGCCACGCCTGTTCCCCCAGCCAGTTCGCGCCAGTAAGCGTCTTACCGAAGCCTCGACCTGACCGAATAAGCCAGATGAACTTCTCCATCGAGAGAAATTCTTCAGGCGGCAGTTGCTTCTTGCGCGCCATGCGCTGCCAGCAGATACGCCAGCGCAGGAAGTGCAGATCCTCCTCGGAGAACAACTGCAATACTTCAGCAGTGTCCTCGGGGAGTTGTTCTTTTATCTCATCGTCGAGATCGTCAAAGTCGAAATCGTAATCAAACTTTGGCGGCTGGTGTACCAGGCCAAAATTCAGGGAGATGACCTGACCCATTACACATCTTTAAGTCAAGCGGATGATGATCGGTATGTTCGGTCGTCCGCAAAGTAAATCCGTCATTGCCTCAGCAGCGAAGTTCGACCATTGCCCACCGGCTTGTATCCGCATCACGAAGAAGTAGGTCTTACCGCAAGCCAGATCGACAAGCAGTGTCGTGTCCGGTGTGGTCACCGTAGCTATGATGGCGCTGGGAGGTGGCACATCCACTCCCCCCGTACATGAGCCGGGGACTCTTGGAATAGTGACATCACTGATGTAGATCTCAGCAGCTGATATGTCAGTGATTGGCAAAGGCTCGCTGTTGCAATACTCCGTGGGCCACTCCCATTCGATAGTGACATCGGCAGCGGACGCAAAGAGAGGGATGAAACAGAGCAGGGCGAGTAGGTAGCGCATGGTGACGTCCTCTGCGGTTGACCATTGGGCTCCGCGAGGGTAGCGCAAAAAAGAAGGGCTCGCTAGGAGCCCTGTGCCTTTTCGTAGTAGCGCTGCTGTTTCTTGAGCTTCTTCAGCGCAGTGCTCGCCCGTCTCAGTTTCGCTTCCCAACGCCGGATACCTGCAGTAACTCGGGCAGCGCGGACGGTAACCATGTCGGACTTCTTTTTCTCCGGAGGTGGCTTCGTCTCCAGGAACTTCCGCACGATGAGGTGGGCTCCATTGCGCTCACGTCTCAATTGACTGTCCGTGTGCGCTCCACCTCCCATGCGACGTTCGATGAAGTGTCCCATGTCGTGGTTGACGTCGTGCCACCCTTGGTTCGGGTTGACAGTGAACACTCCACCATGGAGCCATGTACGTCGGTTGCCGGTACCGATGCGAATCTTCCACCGGAACTTTCTTCCGGTTTCCGCTTTCCACATCGCACGCACAAAACTCATTGCGTGGGTCGGCCAAACGTTGCGCATCTGCTCCGGTGGAATTTTCTTCCAGATCGCTTCCACAATGCGATCATACTCTGCGGCTGATGGCATCTTTGCATTCCTTGAATTACACAGGAACGCTATTATAGCACATCTAGATTTTTTTTGTTGGACTAGTTTTCCGACCAATCTTTAAAGTCGATGTGATCCCACTCAATTCCGACCGTAATCATGGTTAGAACGAAGCCAGTCCAAAATCCAGTTTCAGGGAATACAAAAAACCAAATGAGAATTAATTCCAAACCCCACCGGATGAAATGCGCAGAACGTTTTAATTGCTTGCTGATGTAGAAGAACCCTCCATTTTCCACTCCTCAATAGATTGTTTTAGTTGTCCGTACTTTTTGATCATACGCTCGACGCTGTCCCACGCTGGTTCGGTCCTTGGAGACCGCTCCATCTGCGCGTAACTTCGTGCACGTAGGTACCCGTATGCCAGTAACGTGTGCCGTGCTTCCCTTCGAACAGCCCCGACACGGTGCTCGTGTAAGGAGGATCGGATAGGTCCACGGGTCTTCCGCTCTTCGTGTCGGATGATGCGTGCTTCTGAGGCAAGGCTCTTCACTTTTACTTTTAAAAATCTGATGCTCATTTGTGTATCTCCAATGTTCCACTAAATAGTTTGTGTCGGCTGAAAAGCCGTTTGGTGATACACAACGGGGGGGTGCTCTAGCTTCAGTTCATCTCACTGCTCCTAATTGGGAAACATCATTCGCCACTTACCGTCTCGCAGCACGTGCGACCGATAGTGTCCATCCACCTGCAGCATGGCGCGATCTCCATCTTGTGTACCGTCACCATGCGTCAGAAAATGCTTGACCTTGACGAGTTCGTGCTCGTACGTCTGAACCTTGATCACTTCCTCTTCGATCTTGGGCACTGCTGACACGGCAGTTGCAGCTACAGCTCCTGCACTCGCACCGAGACCTGTTAGGAATCCTCTTCTTGTTTTATCCATCTCCGCTCCTGTGGACCCCCCGTCGGGAGTCGAACCCGATCCAGACGGGTTGAAAACCGTTTGCTCTCCCCAGAGCTACGAGGGGGGTGACTAACAAGCTTCATAATCTGCTCGTCTGAAAGACCGTGTTCAGTGTGACTTATGCAAGTCAGCGCAATGCCGTCATCGTCAGCCAACGATCATCTCCGCTTCGTGTTCGCCACCGCACTTCAATTCCGGATCCTTAGGATCGTGACGTGTGTAGATGCCCGCTTGAGTCGAGTTTCCACAGAAGCAGCAATTCTCAACGGGCGCATATTTAATCTTCACAGGCTCACGGTCGGGTTTCTGACGTCGCCAGCAACGCTCACATATATTGTGGGACCAGTCACTCATTTTTCAATGGGGATCTGAAGGTTGCCATCCGCTTCTTGGAGCTTGGGCTCTCCGGTCTCGTAAAACCCGGTAACAACAAAAAAATCTGTTCGCTTCATATCTTTAGCGGTGACTCTTCTATACCCCAGCTCGACACGGATCAAAGCGTCACCTTTGGCTAAGTGGAAGGGGTATCGGGTCTGCAATCTACTTAGCTACCCTGCAACACCTTGTCCAGCGCTAGGTTCCGACCCCACTTAGGTCGGGGAACCAAGACGCGAGCTTCATTGAAGATGAAGCCGCGCCACTCGTGCGATTGTCCGGGAATCTTAAGACGATTCAGCTCAGGCGAGTGACCATGCCTGGATGAGATCATCTGCAGCTCCTCGCGCATAAACTTGGCAATCGTCTGCCGGTTAACCCCCTCTGCTCGAGCCCACTCGATAGTGTCATCTGGGATTTCTACGACGAATTTCACAGACACGTCCTATGACCATGGTGCGCGCAGCTTATCATCATCCATCGGGGTAGGACAGAAATCCCTCCGTGACGCAACGCTGAGCAACGGCTCTGGGCTTATCGTTCTTCACCAGAACCTCCCGGAAATCTTTGACCGTAACGGTACCGATGCCCATGCGCTTTTCGAGCTTTTCAAACAGGGTGATACCCTCCGCGATGATCGTGCCCTCCTGCGCCGTCTTCCCAGTCATCGTCAGTCGAGATGCTGCGCGAGAATGCGTATTCTTATCTCCCTTTTTAGCACCGCTCTTATTTCGCGGATCAACCCAACCGGGTTTGTATTGTTCCGTTGACTCGACATACACCTTGTGACCGTTCAACGTCCTGAGAGTCGCCATTAATTTGCTATCGGGTACTTCTATCGTCAGTTTGAAGCTCATGTTTCATCCTCCGTGAAATATTCGTCGTACAGGTTATCGAATCCATCCATCACCAGACGAATCGTGCGTTGTGGCACCTTTGTGTAGTGGCTGAGCAGTAGGACCAGCGTCTTCTCCGGAATGCCCGTTGCCTTCCAGCTTGCGAGCGTCTTCTGTAATGTTTTAACTTGCTCTTCGAGCTTCACGAGCTTCAATTCCAGCGTGTTCTTTTTCTTTTCGAGTTTAGCCATCAGCGAAGCTCCCTATAAATTGACCGATGCAGAAACCAAGGAGGAGGTACACGAACGTGCGCACCAAGATGTGTTGTCGCAGCCACCAGCTCTTTTCGAACGCGCTAGTTTTGGACGCATTGGGTAAACGTTCGAGGCAAAGAGAACAGTAGGTCTCATTGACACTGGAATCGTATTCAGGTTTGTGCACGCAGCTCATTCTTTGGGCATCGGCACAGAGAGAAGTCGGCTGATGCTAGAAAGCCGTCTCTGCATATCAAGTACGCTATGCGCGTTGTTGGTACCCAGATCGCACATCTGAAGCAGCAGCCCTTTGTGTGTCGGCGCATCCAATGTCGGTGCTGGCATTACTGCTTGCCCTGGCATCAACCCCTCCTCGCCAAGAGTAGCTTTGGACTGAGCCGCTGCTACCGACAACATCTTCATGTGCTCACCACCTAACAAATGTTCCTCGATCTTGGTAAGCATCTCACTGAGAGTACGCAGCTGCTCTGACAGTCCTAACTGGTCAGAGTGAACTGCGTCCAATGTCGCTTCCCGTGATGATGCTTTCTCTTGTCCCTCACCGTTCATTCGTTACTCCAATTTCTCAATGAAATTCAGCAGCTTTTCTTTCCCGTAGAATTCGATCCAGGCGCTATCCTTAAATACATGAAGCGCAAACATTGCCTTCGCAATTTCGATATCCGGAGTCTGCTCCTTGCATGCAGGCCAGAGAATGTTGAGATCGGTGTCACGCTGTCGCTGCCACCATATGTCACGAACTTTGACCCAAAAACCCATTACAGTACGGTGTCCCCTTCGCGCAGCGGTTGAGTCCAAGCCCAGCCCTCTCTCGGAGATACAACTTTGTCCCAACCGTTGCATTTCATATTTGACAACAGTGTCGATTCCTTCGGGTCGGCTCTACCTTCGATCTCGGCCAGCGTCTCCACTTTGCAATTAACGTAGTACATGCCACTGCGCTTAATCTCTTTCGGTTCGAGATCGCGCCAACCGCGCTTCTTGGTATGAAACTGGAATCCGTACGGTCGAGCACCATAACGTTCCTCAATGTCGGGCATCATCTCCACTGCCTTGGTCACATTCCAGTTCGCTACCTCCCTAGTCGTTTGCTCCGCGACGAAAGTACCGGGACTGTAGAACGTCACGAAGTCTTGTTTCATTTTATGGCGCAGGCTTATCCAAGTTTCTCTGCGTGTACTTTATGAACGCGCCCTTAAGATCGCAAAGCGAGTTGCACGGTACACAGACCCATCCATGCATGGTGACACCACGCCAGTGGTAACACGCATCACGACGAACGAGAGGACCACTGCAAGTCGGACACAGTTTCACTTCTCCTCTTCTTCGACCGTATCCTTCGACGCGTAGCCTCCCTGACCCTGCATGCCTTGATCCATGCGAGTAGCCTCAAGGGGCGTCATCACTTCTTTCCTGAGCACCGAATTACGGAACACGGTCGTGAACATGTTGATGTGATCCTGCACGCGCTGCTTCTCGTGAGTAGCAGTCAGTTCCAGCGTGGTCATCTTCAGCTCGCGCTCGATCATCTCGAGTTCAGCCTTCACTGCTATCTCGTTCAGCGTCTTCGACTGCGTCAGTTCGATAGTCAGCTTGTCCCGCTTGTCGATCAGCTCGTTATTCAGCTTGTTCAGCGATCTCAGCTCCTCGGCTTGCGATTCGCACTGTGTCACCAGTGAATGAAATTGAGCGACGGCATCTTCCGTCAATGCACCGTCGAGTGCAGCCTTCCGAATAATTTTGTCTAGTTGGTCAGTAAGGTCAGTCATTTTTCGACTCCGGGTGAGTAAGCAATGTGTTCCATTCTTCGCGTGGCTCTGCAAGTTGATTGATTATGCAGAATTGGTTAACCAACTCCGCCCATGGAGCTGCATCTTGAGTGGGACCGAAGGGAGGATTCTTCAGTACGTCTTCGAAGTCATCCGATGTGGTCAACCAAGCCACGAATCCGTAGACAGCTTCCGATCCGGACAGCTGCATGACTTCTGGTGCTCCCATCATTGAATGCAACAGAGCCTCGATGCGATCCATGAATCGACCAGTCGGATAGATGCCGTGCTCATCGGGATCGTCCAGCATCTCTGACATGATGCGCATTACTGCTGTACGTAGTGGAGTGCTCATTGGACGAATCTCCAATACATAGTTGAGCCAGCTGAAGTGATCACCTTCTCGCAGTTGCCGCAGAGGTGGAGCTTGCGGTCATTGGAGTAGTCAGCAGCCTGAGGTTCACGGATCTCCAGCTCGCCATTAGGACCGGGCCACTTCTTCCCGCAGGCAGTCATGCCCTTTTTCTCGTTGAACAGATGACCACTGCCTTTGTTGTTGAATGTAACGATTCTCATCTCTTTCCATACCCTCGGTCGGTTATACCAATCTGTCGTTCGCTCTCTTCGAAAATAACGGGTCACTCACCAATTTCCACCTGCGGTATCAGCTTCTCCCCACGTACAGGGTCCGCACAGACCGGTCACTGGAACAATCGGACTCGCGCCACATGATTCGCAACTACCGGTCCAATCGGGCTCAGTGTCAGGATCAGGTTTCTTATTGATGTCTGGTTTCTTATCGATCATTGCGTCAAGCCGCCGCCAGCGTACAGCCACCAGAGTATCCAGAATTTCCCCAATACCTGGGGGCGGAAGACCGAACATAGTCTTTCCTCGTATCAGCGCTTGATTTTATGCTCTCGCCCAAGATGATCTCGACGAGCCGCTGGAGCCGCAGCCTTGCGTCCTCCCATTGTTTTTCGCCTATTGCGTCTCCGAGTTCGACGCATTGCTTCAGCATCAACTCTTTCCTGGTGGTCACGGTGTCTCTCCTCCTCTAGTGCTTTGAACCGTTTTCGTCCAGTGTGGTAGCTCCGCTTGCGCATTCATTTTTTCGTGATGTAACCTATGGGCTCGTCGTCATCGGAGCCAATCCACGCCAGGAAAGCGATCATGGCTTCGTTCTCATTGTGGTAACAGAAGCGATGTTTATAACCGCTCTCATCCATGCCGACGATAATGCCAACGGTGAAAAGGAACGGACCCAATGCGACGAGTTCGCCATCCAAGCGAATCGGCATGCCGTAGCCCATGTCGGTGTAGACTTTGGCGTGCTCTTCATCCAGTTTTTCTATTTTCTTCATCGCGCAGTTTTTCTATTTTCTTCATCGAGCGCTTTTTCGAACTCAGGAACGCTTTTTCGAAATCACGAATCCCGCACCAACGTCCTATCAGGAAGCTAGTTCCGACGGCTGCGAATACAAGGACCCAGTACCATGGTTCGCTCATATTGGCTCGTGCCCTTTCGATTCTTTATGATCATCCCACCAATCGGCGAGGTGACGACAGTCTCGATCTCTGCCGTTATAAATGAAGTCGTCACCCATCTCCTTGCAAAAATCACAGAGAACCTGGACTGCCTCGTCCAGCTGGTGCCCCATCGGATAGATGTACCTCCTCTCCGCTACCCACGCCGGAACCTTACCGAATAGAGCGTCGCACTTACGCGCAGAAAAAGTGTTGATCAGCTCGCCCGTCACATAGGCAAGGTCGTCACGTTTCGTCATTGTCGGTTCGCTACAGGGCATCGCTATCTATACCTCACCTTCGCGTCCCAGTGTTCACTGCCGCAGAGATATATGCTTGGCTTCTGGTAGCGGCGACATCGCTTGCACCAGCCTCTGTTGTAACGGAAGGCATCAGCCTGCGAGCACGTCTCCAGGTTGACGAGAGGAGAAATACCTTCCTCAGCATCGTTAGTCCACTGGTGCCTGCAAAACAGTTGTTTCAGCCACTTCATTGGCACTTCCGATAAGAAATCCTGCCGCATTTTTTGCAGGTGCGCTTCTGGCTCATGTACCCTTCCGTGGAATGTTCCACAGGGTCCACCCACGTTCCTTGGAATCGATCCGACCACTTCCCCCATGCGTGAAAGCAGAAGGTACGGATGATGCGTTCGCTTACCATGCGGGCTCGTGCGGACCATTGTAAGCTTTGACTGCCGCGACCTGCTCGTTTAGAAACTGCTTGAGCTGCCACGCAGGAACACGGGCAGGCCCAACATGCTGATAGACCTGGAAGCAAAGAGGCTTACTCCAAAAGCTCATCCACTCACCTCTTTGTGCGGCGTGAAACGTCATGCATCCTTCGTGTCTTTCCCGTCGTACTTGGTGAGCGTACTGCCGTCCGAAGAGATTGATTTGATGTCTCGCCCGTCCCATAGGATCACGATGTGGCTAACGAAGTATGCACCCTCGTCGCGAACGTGCTCGACCCTTTTCTTCACGGTCTGGTGCAGTTTCTGCAGCGAGTTCATCGTTTTTTCTTGACCGTCCTCTTCTTCTTGGCTTTCTTGTTCTTTTCGACCTTGGTCTTCTTACTCTTCTTTGGGCTCGCCCGATATTCACTGATGGTGACTGCCATGTTAACGCGCTGAACCATCAGTTGCGCGTAACCGCTGCGTTCGTTCTTTCCGAGTCCTATGAGCCCGCTGTTACCGTTGAGTGTATAGAGGTGACCACCCTCCGTGACGATGATCAGTGAGCCTGCCGGGATAGCCTTCTTAGCGTTGTAATTATTAGAGGCCAGCGAACGTTCCGCGCGTTGTGCAGAGACCGTGAGGTACGCGCCATCCGGAGCCTCATACAAGAAGCGCACATTCTTCGGCAGGGATGTTATCTCGGCGGAAACAAAGCCGGGAGCCTTCGTCACTTTCGTCATTTTTTTCTCCTGTTATCGACGACGTTTAAGATCCTTCGCGTAGCGGGCGTGATGACGTGGGTGACCCATAATGAAGTCCATCCTGGACACCAGCCGCTTGTTAATTCCCATCCGGTGCCGCTTCTCGACAATCGAACGTCCACGCCAGCGTGTGAGACCGGAATAGCAAGCAGTGCAAACCTGCAGGTGGATGTATTTCACATCCTCGTCGCAATCGGGAATGCAGCAGGTGAGCCTGCCTGTGGACATAGTCATCAGCCATCACCGAGGGGTCTGTTGGAAGCGTCGAGCTTTTTAGCATCCGCAATCAACCCACGCGCCTCGTCCTCGGGAATCAACGCCATCAGCTCGTTGTGTGGATTCACGTCGGGATTGCCGTGAGCACCGTTGTTACCGATGTCGGCGAACGACCAGCTCTCCGCTCCGGCGACATGGAGGGCGAAAACAATCTCTTCTTCGGCAGGAAGCTCCGGATGGTTAGTCGCGCGAAGGATCTTCTGCACGGCATCTGAGATGGCACGTTTCTGGCTGACTGAGAACATTGAAAGCTCCTTGCGTTGTTGTTATAAGATGCACTTGGACTCCCCGGAGTCGGCATGGTAGGTGCGAAGGTTTCTTTGCGGGCCTCGCACACACCCTCTCTGCATTCGAAAAGTAGAGAAAATACCTAAACCTAACCGGGGGGTCCTCACCCGCTCAGCTCGCCGGTCCCAGGAGATAGGGGGAAACGGGATGGCAAGCTCCCGGAAAGAGTACCACCCCTGCGCTGCAGTGTACACAAGGCTGTTCCTAGCCTACAGCTCAAAAATAATGTCAGATCGGGCGAGAAATGGCTTGGCGTGGTAGATAGGTAGGTGGGGGGAGGTGGGGAATCGTGGCGTAGGGGGGCTTACAGGGCGCGAGTACTCGAATACGCTAGTGTGTAGTAAGGTGATGTTGGGGGGGCTGCTAAAATATTTAAGTGGGAGGCGCATTATGTAACATGCGTTATGTCAAGTGGTGCGGGGTGCCACCTTATGTCAAGTCGATTCCCCCGGCGTTATGTAACATGGCACGGTCGTTGCCCCAGTCCCCCATCTGAGCATTATGTCAAACGGCATTATGTCACATGGCACGCCGCTTGCCCCGGCGCGTGGTCTGGCATTATGTTAAGTAGGGTGCGCAAAAAAAAGCGGGCCGCGTCACTTGACACGGCACCGCTCGCGTGGTACGGACTAGCCCGCGTTTATCTCTGCGACTAGATGCTTAATGATGATGTCGGGCAGACAGTCACTCGCGAATGTGCGCTCGATCTTTTGGATGACCTCGCCGTGATGGTCAAAGTTTATGATGACGCCGGTAACCCATTGCCCGTGATTCTCAATCGTGACGTGCGCCACGCCGATGTTAGTCGCTGTCGTGTTGAAGTATCTCATGGTCTAAACCTCTACTGTTACTTGGATGCGGGAAAGTAATTCGTTCTGACCTTTGGCCGCGCTATTCGGCCCGTGTATCGGAATGTAAATGGAACCCTTGCGACCGTTCGCGCCTGCGCATGCTTTGCACTGTGCGCACGTAAGCTTCCGGCCCGCCTCTTCAGATGCTGGGCAGAGCACTTCATTTTTGATGGGATGCTGACCGGGTACCGTGACGCGGAATGTGCGGTAGCCTTTTCGCTGGGCGTCGCGCGCATCATCTGCAGTGTCCGCGCTAGCCATACAGACCGCAGCAAATCCGGTATCGATAGTGCGCCACTGATGCGTGTAACCAGTCGTGAAGCTTGCGAGATCCTGCAGGCGCGTCCAGATCTCGAGCGGTGCTGCTGCCGGGTCACCGTATGATCCGAAGCGGATCCCGCGATCTCTGAATAATTCCCAGTCCGCCTCAGTCGCAACAGGATACGCGCCACGCGCGAATGTCTTATAGACGACCGTAGTACCCTGGAAAACTTTAACGTAGCACGTGCGCCCTTTGCCGGTGCCGTCGCCGCGATGTACGCAGTCACCGCAGATGCCCGCGTCCGCTCCGGTCCAGATAGCTTCCATCGGAAGCATGTCCGCGCGGATGATGTGAGTCTGGATCATATCGCCGGTCTTGGAATTCTTGGAGCGGATCCTGATGCCGGTCGCGATCACTACGATGGGAGACCCGTCTAGCATGCTCGGGCCTTGGTACAGGATGAGACTGGAAATTTTCATGACGTCAACATCCAGTAGCCGTAGACGTCCTGATCGGAAGTTTCCAGTTCCCAGGTCAGACCGAATTGAGCCGCCATGGTTTCGAGCCGCGCGTCGAGCGGATCCGATGTAGCGGTGATCATGCAGATCCCATTAGGGAAATCAGACGGGCACGTGATGGGGTTGAAGCCTAGGGCGCGAATTGCGTTGATCAGGTATTGGTACATTTGGTTTCTCCGTTTCGCTGGTTTATCGATTGAGGGCTCATTATGACATACACGGGAGCGCTTGTCAAGTACCCCGTATTATGTTAAATAGCCCCTGAGTCAGCCCCTTGCCCGCCCTGGTAGGATACACTCCACAGCAGCGCTTGTCAAGTACATTATGTTAATCGCCAGCGTGGGCGCTGCCCAGCGCCTAGGCATTATGTTAAATCCCCAGGAGGCAGGCATTATGTTAAGTGGTGCTGCGCAGCTGGCCCGCGCCGGAGTTCCGCATTATGGTGACTATCACTTGACGTGAGCCGCGCGCGTATGCTAGGCGCATTACACGGGAGCGGTGCTGTGATGCATATGAGATTTGAGCTGAGCTGGGTGTGACCGTCCGCGAGCGCGGCCTTTGCAGTGATGATGATCAGCGCGTACCTATCCCGATTGTTTCTGTTGCAATTCTTGCAACCCTCTCGCGACCGCATACCTCTCACCTTCTTCTCTTAGGATTGTCGATTGTAAGGATTGCTATAGAGAGGAGAGGGGTCGTGTATATAGAGGGCTCTCTTTTACTGTGTGTGTTAGGGGGAGACTAGTGCAATCGGCGCAATTGCAATCCTGACCTCTTTTCTTTTTACTTTTCAATCAGTTGCTCGATTGCAGTTTTAAACCGATTGCAGCAATCCTCTCGATAGCACCACTGCGCGCCAACACGTGAGCGTTAGTGTTAGAGTTAACGCATGCAGCACCTCTACTTTCATACGCGAGCAGTTCGAACTCGACCGGGTTGCTTGGTATGGACTCGCGGCTGTAACGGTGACGGCTACCCCACAATGCGCATCGACGGTCAAACTTATGCCGTGCACCGGCTACTGTGGGAACGAGAACAC
>SMVA01238719.1_pt1 | contig 18615 bp, 13 predicted proteins | sample 2456451 | NCBI WGS metagenome assembly SMVA01 (sample SAMN11095933, study PRJNA526329) | marine sediment metagenome | biome: Marine sediment; feature: Surficial sediment; material: Deep marine sediment; isolation source: Hadal surficial sediment | place: Pacific Ocean | collected 2014-05 | depth...
CAGCGTCTCTGGCGGGAGCAGCTCGGTCACGTGGAAGGGGTAGTGCCCGCTCAATAAATCGCTGGCTCGATAGCTCGCTGCCGCGTCGGAGCAGAACTCTTCGTAGCTCAGATAGCTCTCGGAGTCCGTCGACCAGATGCCATCGCGGGCCCGTTCACCGACGGAGCCGCCCGCCTCCCGCACCGCGCGCTCGAGGAAGCGCCGGAATGAACTCCCGGCTGTTTTGGGAATGTGCATGAAGAAGATTTTCACTTCGGAAGGCCCTCGCCACGGCTAACGGGGATGTCGATAGATGAACTGATCGAGTGAGAATTCCACCAGATCATCAGCGGGGGCCCAGCCACGACGCACCACGGCGAAACCGCTGCATACGTGGACGCCGAGCACGAGATGATTGCTCGTCGAGCCCGCCAGCTCGATGATCTCGTTCACCAGGTGCGTGAGAGGACGGCAGCCCGAAAAGCTCTTCTCGGTGCCACGCCAGTGGAACCAGGCCCAGTCCTCGATCACGTACAGACCGCCTGGCCGTAGTCGGGGAAAAAGCAATTCGAAGCTCCTACGCGACTCATCGTAGAGATGCGATGCGTCATCGATCACGAAGTCGAGTGGCGCATCGCCGAAGGCATTCTCACAGAGTTCGTCCAGGCGCTTGGCATCGGTCTGGTCCACACCCCAATGCAACGAGATCCGCGATCGCCGGTCCTCGCGAGCCAAATAGCGTTCGAGGTACTCGGACGTCTTCGCGGCCTTGATGTCGAGACCCGCGTGACGGTCAGGCTCCAGGCACTCGAACCAGAACGGCACGCTGCCGCCATCGTAAAGCCCGAGTTCTAGAAGATTGCCTCCCCGAGGCGGATTGGACAAGGAAGCGAAATAATCGAGGTATTGCTCAACGAGAACTCGCGTCTTGTAGAACAGCAGAGAATTGGCTCCCGGCACCCAGTCGTCGAAGCCGCCCCCTCCATGAACGGTCACGAAGCGAAGGCCGTTCAGCTCGAACGAACGTTCGGATTCATCCCAGTCGAGGTCTTCCTTGTGGATCATGGGCCGGATCATCAGCGCTCCTTGTTCTTCCAGCGCTCCCTCACTTCGGCCAGCGCTTGTTGCGTCGCTTCCAAGAATCCCATCCCGAAGTGCTGATCGGGCTCGAGGACCGCGCCCTCTCCCCATTCATTCCAGGCATTGAGGAATACGAGCGATTCGCGTTCTGGGTTGAAGCGCATCTCCTGTTCGAGCACTCCGGAAAGCCACTCGCCATAGACCTTGGGTTCCGCACCGTGAGCGATATGAGCGGACTGCCCCCGACGAGCCGTGTTGTCCCAGGCGAGCATGACCGCGCGGTGAGTCAGCTTGTCGTAGCCGTGTCCTCGGGACTCGAGATTGGCGCGCGCCGCCTCGGCATAGTCGTAGATCAGGCCGTCAAAACCAGGAACCAGACCGGACACCTCGTCCGCGACATTGCGGATGTTCAGGTGGTGGGGCGGGAAATCCACGGCGGCGTCGAAGCCCAGAGCGTGAACGTCCACAATATCCCAGAAGCGCACCGCGCAAAGATGTAACTCCAAACCAACCGCTGCGGCCTCGGCACGCCAGAGCGCCAGCACCTCGTCGAGACGGGGGATTTCTTTGGCGCGGTATACGAGCAGGACCGGGCGTCCCTGATAGCGGATGTAGCGGGGATCCCGGAGGACGGGAATCAGCTCTCGGATGAAGCGACGGCTCGATGCAAGCGAATAGCTCTGACGCATCAACACCTCTTCGTCGAGACCATCCCACCGCCGCGTCCAGTTTTCGTTGGCCCAGCAGACACAAAAGGGGAAGTCTGGCCGACCGCTGCGAAACACCTCGTCGAGCGGTCGTTCGAGCAGGCGCCGGCCGTCGAACCAGTAGTAGTAGTAACAGAAACCGTGAATTCCAAAGCGCTGGGCAAGCTTCGCCTGCGCATCCCGCGTCTCGGGGACACGAAGGTCGTAGAAACCGAGGTCCTTCGGCAGACGAGGCTGAAGGTGCCCCTCGTAAAGAGGCCGAGCCTGCACGACGTTGGACCATTCTGTAAATCCGGGCCCCCACCACTGGTCGTTCTCTGGAATGGGATGAAACTGCGGCAGGTAAAAGGCGATCAGTCTTACGCGGCGATCGCCCACGCGAGTTCCGACGCGCACCTCATGGCTGGGTCGGACGAATGAATGGCAGCAATAGCCGGCCGCCCTTACGGCCAGTGGAAACATGCGCTCCAGCGCATGGTGGAGCGTTCCATCGAGCTGGCCGTGCTCCTCTTCGAAGTCTTCGACGCGAAGATCGAGCCCCGCTAGCATTTCGAAGGCGGCCGGCCGAAACCAGAACATGGAGCCGGCAAAGAAATCGATCTCGACCTCCTCCTCACCGATCCCAAGGTCCCGCGCCAACTCGTACATTCGTTCGCGATTCGAGCCCCACGACTCCTTGCGCCGGTCCTGCTGGTCGGCCGGACCCAGCAGGCCGACCTCGGGCTCGCGCTCGAAGACGTCGCGGATCTCCCGAATGATTTCGGGGGCGCCGAGAAGATGTTGCAGAAGCGTTCCCCTCCAGCGATCTCCGTCCGAACGGTGGGGACTCTTTTTCGTATGGATCTTGCAAACGAGCTCATAACTCGAAAGACATTCGTCTCGTAGAAACTCCATGAAGGGTCCGACGTCTCGTCCCCGATTTTCGAAGTAGCGTACGTCGGCGTCCGGATACTCAGTCAGAATCTGCTCTTCAACACCCTCGTCCGTATCGCGACATAGCGAGACGAAGAGGTCGAACTCGTTACCAAGCTGGGCAAGGTAACGTTGCAGCTCGTCCCACAGATCTGGATAATGAAGATGAAGGACCACCGCGAGCGGACGGGGAATACTGGTTGTGCGTGGCGCGATGGGCGGGGGCGGAGGCGGATCGGGCACCGACAGCGAGGCATCGCGTACGCGCGGATTCGGGTGGTAGACAGGGTCGCCTCCGCACGCGAGAAAATGGATGAGCGGATTCACGCCGGATGAGGCGACCTCTGGATACGTCTCGAGATACCAGGAAGTATCGAAGTCCGGGTGCGGATTGCGACCCGTCCGGGCGCCCACCCGGAGGTAGTGCGCGATGGGATTGAGGCCGATCTCTTCGAGCAAGGGCACCTGTTGGGCGTAGAAGCGCGTATCGAACCAGGCGTGCGGTTGGCGCAACTCCTCGGCGCCGCTCGTTACGAAGTGAAGCAGCGGTTCCATTGCCGCATCGAGGATGTCTGGATAGCGCTCGAGATAGAAGCGGGGGTCGAAGAGCGGGCTCGGGAGTCGCCCTTCTCGCGCGCCGTGGCGAACGTAATGCAACACCGGATCGAAATCCGCCTCGACGATGTCTGTGGAGGACAAATAGAACTCCGTGTCGAAGACGCCACTCTCGCGAATGACCTGCGCTTCACGGCGCTCGCGCAGGCGCTGAGGGAGCTTTCCGGTTGCAGTCCATGAGATCGCCTTGACCGCCCGGCGCGCAGGCCCTCGCGAGCTAATCCATCTCTTCATCTCGCCGCTCACCTTCTTTCCCCGCCCAGCCAGCGCACCGGACGGCTCCAGCGCCAGGTACGCGATTGCTCCAAGGCCGCTAGCTGAAGCCGGACCCGCTCCAGACAGAGTTCGAGATCCGCAGTCTCAGCCTGGGCCAGCATACGCTCGTCCGCGATCTGCTCGACCAACGCGTTGAACTCGAGTTCGCGCTCGTCGGCCCGCCCGACGAGCGCCGCGACCTCGCTCGCGTGCGATTCGGCCTGCAGGGCAAGCTCGAGTTCGCGCCGTTCGGCCCGCTCGACTGCGACCACGAACTCGACCCGCAGCGCCGCCGCGCGCCGATCCAACGCTCGAAGTTCTTCCGCGCCCCTATCGGCGCTTTCTGCGAGCCGCTTCTCCAACTCCACAAGCTGCAACTGCAACTCCGCCTCGATCCCTTCGTAACGCCTTCGATCCTCCTCGAGCTCTTCGATCCGTGTTGTCTGCACCGCCCAACGAAGCCCGGCGGTTGCCGCCGCAAGGCGCTCCGCGGGAGCGGCGGTCTCGAGCGCCGTCATCAGCTCGTCGACTTCCTCTCGCGAAATCGGTCGGCCGCTCACAAGCTGTGCCACCCAGGGCAGCAGGATCTTCGCCCAGTCGAAAAGCCGGTCCGATTGCTCCTCACGATTTTTCAGATTTGCCCTGAGCAGCACGGCTTCAGTATGTGCTAGCGCGAGTTCGGTGTTCGATTTGGCCAGTTCTTCATCTCGGCGAATGCGCTCATCGCGAGCCTCTTCGAGCTGGCCCTCGCGGTCGCTCAAACCCGCGCGCAGCGATGTCGTCTGATCGCGTGACTCTGCAAGCTCGACCTGCGCCTTGGCCAGTTCTTCATCTCGGCGATCGCGCTCGCATCGAACATCATCCAGGGCCTCATGCAGTCGGGCCGCCTCCGAACTGAGTTCTCGGAACGCCAGCTGCGAGGAGGCCAGCACAGGACCAAAGGCTCGTTCGGCCTCTATCATGGCATCTGCGATAGGATCGAGAACCTCGGGAAGCAAATCCCCATCGCGGTCCGCCTGTACAGCCCATTCATGAACCTGCTTGACCCAATCGGTCAGATCCGCTCGCTTTTCGAGACTTGCGGACTGCGCATGTTGATTGCGAAGCGAACCAGAAAGGAACCGGTCGATCTCCGCCTCGGATCCTCGAGAGAGTCGAGGGAACGAAATTCCAAGCTGTTGCTCCGTGCGTCGCAATACCCGACGCCAGTCATCCAGAAGACTCTCGTAGCTAACTACGATGCGAGGCCGACCGCGGGTGTCACGCTCAGAGCGAAGCACATGATCGAGCCACAACAGAAGGCCTGCGCCCTCTTCGATCTGGTGCTCGCGCTGAAGAGACACCGCAATCTCGAGCGGATTTCGCATCGCAAGGAGATAGACAGGCCGCACACCGACGCGCTCGAGCACCCGTTCCCAGAGCGGCACGAGCCGGCAAACACGAGGATCCTTCACGACAAAAAGCGGTGCGTCACCAAACTCCTCTTCGACGGCGTCGGCGAGCCGTCCGACCCATCTCGCAGCCGCGCGTGAGCGCAAGAAGCCGGGCGGCGGCGGTGACACATCGTGCCATGACGTGCACAGCTCGGCGAGAAGTTCCTCGTGCAGTTCGAACAGACGCTGGGATTCAAAGAATCCCCGGGCGTTGGCGTCCGTGGCGGGCATCAGATGGGCGGGCAGTGAAGCACCAGCCAAACCGAGCATACCCGCGAGAGCCGATGTACCGCTGCGGTGCATACCGAGCACCATGAGCGCGTGTCGTTCGGGTGTCGTGGATGCCTTCGTGACGCGTCGCCGCCGAACCCCAGTCTTCCGTCCTCGGGTCTTACGGCGTTTCTTCTCGCTCGCCGCAACCACCGCCGCCTCCCCAATCAACCTGGGCTACCCGCCCTGCTGTGAAACCCGATGCTCAACCGCAGTCTGCTACGACAGTCGCCCGTAGACAAGAACTCTCTAGGATCAGCCCGAACTCGACTCAGACGGATCCGAGGCATGTTCTAAAACCGGAACCGCCCAGGCGGCATACGTCACCAACCACATAGGCAAGTCACGCCTCTCGAGTAAACCGAGAATAAAGCCTACCGCCGGGGAATTGGTCGAGCAAGGCACCGGCAGCCGATCAGAAGGCACCACGAACTTCAGCGGCGCCTGAAGAAGTAGATGTCCTGGTAGTCGTCGAGCTCGCCGCCAGGGAAGTGACGGACCAACTCGAGAGTTCCGACCTGTGAGGCCGCTCGGCGCACGAAATCGTCCGTCACGGTCGTCGAACCGTAACTCGCAGGCTCGAGTCGCCCGGAGGTTTCATTGGTCGGTTCGAATAAAAAATCGGGTTGTCCCCCACCACAGGGTCCGGGCTCGAACGCACCGTTCTGCGAGGCCACCGGGTCTGCGCTGCCATCCTTTGTGGCGATCGAGCCGTCGCTCATCGATTCGAGCTGCCCAGAGATTTCTTCGGTCGGCACGAACCGGCAGTCGGGTTGTCGCCCCGCGACGCGAGTCCCGGACTCGGGATTTTCCACTTGGATCACCGCCGGCCGGCGAAAGCGCAGGATCGTGGTGACTCTACCGATGGCAACGTCTCGCAGGGGCGCCTGCACCGAGAGCGGTATTCTGAAACGAACGGCGCCCCATTCACCGGGCGTTCCGTCGGGCTCGGCCGAAACCGGACCAAGCGACAGCCCTGCGACCGTCACCGGCTCCAGGAAGGTCTGCTCGACCCACCAGTGCGCGTCACTGATCACCGGGACGCGTATCTCCACAACGCCCTCGGCGCCAGGGTCTGCTGTCACTCGCACACCGTAGAGCGAGACCGACTTCCGCTCCTCCGGCTGAAACGGGCTCGAAATGACCGTATGGGGGATGCCCTCCATGTATGCGACCGGCGCCCGACCACCAGAACGGCTGGCAACAGCAAGACTCGTCGCAAGCGCGGGGCTTCGGGTCGAGAAGACGAGTAGACCCCCTTCGTTCACAAGTCCAGCCAACGCACCAAGCCAATCTATCCACACCGAAGCCGGTAGATGTGTGAAAAGCGAGAAGCAGAAGACCACATCGAAGCGACGGGTGTTCGAAAGCGCGGCTGGATCCGTGCTGGAGAGGAACCCATCGACACCGAAGCGTCTGCTTGCATAGGCGAGCATCTCGGGTTCGAGATCAGATACCTGCACCTCGCGAAATAGATGCACGAAGAAGCGGGTAAAGCGACCGTAGCCCGACGCGAAGTCGAGTAGAGAAGACGTCTTGAGGACCGTTCCCTGTTCCTCGAGAACTGCCTGCAACCGTACGACCAATTCGTGCGCCGTCTCGAAATAGTAGGCGCGAGCCCGCTTGTTCTCGAGCTGAGTCCGCGCGTAGCCGTACATCTCACAGCGCGGATGGATCGTCCGGTCAATCCTCTCGAGAAGGGTTGTCGAGTGGCCTCGTTCGTCGGAAAGTCGGGTCGGTGACTCACTCATCAAGTCGAGGCAGGGTATCCCGGATTCGGTCTCCATGCCCTCGCGTCGATCGTCTCGACTACTCGTAAAAGTCCGCGAGCTTCCCTGCGAACTCCCGTAGTCGCTGTCGCGCTTCGGCGCGACCCGCCTCGATGTCCGAAATCGGCGTGCTCACCCGAAACACCAGGGCGCGACCCCGTCGGCGCAGGGGGCTCTGATCCAGTGCGAGGGCGGAGCGCATCGCTTCGACGGCTACCCCTTTCGTACCTTCCCGCCAATGGTAAGCGAGACGGCGCTCGCTGCGCGAATGGATTTCCAGCTCCTCAACCACCAACCCATCAGATTCGAGCTCCACGAACCGGCGCTCGAGAACCGCCCAACCACTTCCCGGCAGCGCTGTCTTCTCCGAGATCAGGCTGGCACGACGCCGCAATCGCCGATCGGCGCCGACGAAGGCCTCCACCCACTTGCCGTCGCGCTCATATCGACGGTTCAACCATTCGGCGAGGCCGACACTGCCCATGTACTGTCGGTCCAGAGGAAGTCCGGAAACCACGCGCCAGCCGTCGACCCGGGCGGGGAAATTGAAGAGCGGCTTCGGAAGAGGCTCGTCCGTTTCCCACGGCTCGATCCAGACGCTGGCCATTCCCATGGCTCCGAACGCAACCAATAAAAGCACGAGACGTCGCACGGGATCGCTCCGGAGTCGCGCGGCGGTCCGAGTCGTCGGGGGCTCCATCGCACCCGCCGGAAGCACGCGGCGCAGCACCCAGTCGAATGCGGCGAGCAGCAACACACCGCTCACCACCATCACGAGGCCTTGGGCCGTGTGGACGGTGGCGAACTCAGAATAGGGGTTCAAAATGAGAGTAAGCACGCGCAGCTGATTGACCAGAAAGCCGATCAGCGGTCCCGCGATCACGATCAGCGTGACCTGCAGACGGCTGCGATAGGAAAATTCGGCGTAGACGACCGCGGCCATCGTCAGCGTCTCGATCGAGCGCAAGCCGCTGCACGCCTCGATCACCTGGAAGATCCGCGACTCGGTGAAAATTAGATCGCCAAGTCGCAACGCCGGAATCCCAATCAACCCAAGAGCCGATACCGAAATCTTCGCAGTGATGAGTTGCAGCGGGAAGACGACGTAGTTGATGAACTCGGCGGGGGGCGGGAGCAGCATCAGCATGAAGACGGCGGGCAGCCACACCGCCCGCATGCCCGCAACGCCTCCGAGCAGCGCTCCCGATCCGAACAACATGAAGATCAGCGAGACGACCAGCAGGTCGGGCGCGCCAACGTAGGTCGCCCACAGAGAGAAGCCGATCGCGGCCGCGATGCAGAGTCCCGCCACGACGGTCGTCGCCGATTGGCCATAGGCGTCCTTGATCCGATAGCGACGATTAAAGACCAGCCAGACGGTGACCAACGCGATCATCACGGGCGAATTTCCCGCTGGTTCGAAGAAGAACGCCTCGGTCTCGTCGGGGACGATCGCGAAGCCCGCGTAGGGGTCGTATCCGATCAGACCGCGGTACGCGAAAAGGCATACCACGGCCGGAAGAAAGGCGGGAAGCGAGGCGCGCACGAGCACGCCTACCCTGTTTAGGCCAGCCCGTGTCCTGGTTTCCACCGGTTCTATCCTCGAACATCCTAACTCAGAGCCCAGATCGCTACCTCTTGGCGACGTTCAAGCGTGTTTGGGAACCGCTGTGCAAAACTTCTCACAGACCGAGTCCCCGCCCTGGACCGGTCCGAAGTTTCGCAAGAACGTCCGGCAAGATTGGATGGGCGCTCCATTCCAGACCTCGTCAAACTCCTGCTCGATGAGATTGCCCAGTTTGAAGCGCTCACCACTCATCACGCAGCAGGGATACACGTCCCCGTTCCAATTGATGACTCCCGCGGCGAAGGGCTGGCGACAGGCAGCGTGCAGCATAGGATGCAGCTGAACCGAAGCGAGCATCCTGTGATGGGGATGCAGTTTCGAGGCCAATGGAGGGGCGGCGAAGACATCGGCGCCCGGCTTGATCCGCGTCGTCTGAAAGTCGTCTGTGCAGGAAAGAGGTTTGAACCAGATGTCGACCCCGATCTCCTTCGCCATCTGACGAGCCAAATCGATCTCGTGCTCATTGTAACGATTGAGATAGAAGGCCCAGATCAGCCCAGGTGTCTCGCTACCCAGCCGACGCCGAGCTGCAACGAGCTGACGCAGGTTGCCAAGGGCCCGTTCCAACGAGCCCCCGACACGGTATTTCTCGTAGCTCTCCTGGGTGACACCATCGATCGAGGCGAAGAGCGAAGAGAGCCCCGAACGCACGATCGCCTCGGCTTCGTCGTCGTCGAAATCCCGGAGTGTCAGATTACTGTCCAGATGGATCGAGATTCCGCGCTCGTGAAGCAATGAAATCATCGGCAGCAGACTCTTGTTGAGAAATGGCTCTCCCCAGTTGAATAGACACACGAAGGTCGCATACGACTCGATCTTCGAGAGAATCACCTTGAAGGCCTCGAGCGTCATCAACCCCTTGTCGCGCGCGGGGGTGACGCCATTGCCCGTGACGCAAAAGGGGCACTTGAGATTGCAGATATTTCCGATATCGATGTAATACCACTCGGGCGGAGGGCACTCGGACGGGGCCGCGTAGACTCTGCCAGCCGTCACGGCATCTTGATTGGTGACCTTCAAGAAAAGCTCCTCTCGAGGACCACCGTAGCAGGAGCACGCAGATGCTGCTGGCGCGGGGCCATGGTTGTCGACCCATTGCCACGCTGGTGCCTGCTCGGTTGATCCGGATCGAATGTCACGCTCGTCTGACGATGTCGCGTGAGCACCACGTCATATCCCAACCCTGGGCGCGACTACGGCTCCATATACTGGATCTACGATCTTCAGTAGCTCGCACAGAAAATTTCGAGTAACGCGACCGGCAGACAATCGAGTTGAAGCAGTCGGCGGCCAGTCGGCGTTGCTCCGACTGTCTTGGATCGCAGAGACGAAGCTTGCAATTGCGCTACCCGACCAGACAGACGATTGCTACCCAGTAAGCAAGGCGGGGAGAATGAGCACAAACCCGTGTGGAGTGTCGAGTGAGCTGGATTCGAACGAGCGGCGCAGTCCAAGGGTTCTCGATGATCTCCGATGAGCGATCGGTGCAGGCCTCTCCGAACCCCACCGCCCGCGACTGTCTGCTGCCCGTGCTGTCGCTCTTTAACGTCGCAATTGCGCAGCCGCTCTATGCAGTGTTATCGCAGGGAACCGCGTTCTTCGTAGCCCGCGCATTCAGACCGCTCGACCTGGTGCTGTTTACGTTGTCGCTTTCGATCGTGATCCCAGTAGTGCTCTCCAGCCTGCTGTTGATGTTGCGTCCATTCGGCGCGCGATGGTTTCAGATCGGTCAATTGCTGTTGTTATGGGCGTTGATGCTACTGACATTGCTCCCGCTTCTGGGCCAAATCGACGCGAATGCTTGGGTGCCATTTGCAATCGCGGCCGTCGGTGCGTCGATTTTCACCGCGGTCCATGCGAGTTCCCCACGGATTCGGGAATTCGTTCGCTTCGCATCAGTCGTGTCGGTGATCTTCCCGTTAGCGTTTTTGTTCTTCTCTCCGGTGCGCGATCTGATGGCGAACAGCATCGAACCCGATCCAGATCGACCTCGCGTAGAACTCGAGATCCTAAACGCGCCTGTCTTCCTCATCGTTTTCGACGAATTGTCGACCGTCTCATTGGTCGATGAGCAGGGCTTGATCGATGCGAGACACTTCCCAAACTTCGCGCGGTTGGCTGCACATGCAACGTGGTTCCGCAACGCGTCGACAAACAGCACGAGTACGGAGATCGCGGTTCCGAGCTTGTTGACGGGTCGCCACCCTCGCCGGGACGTGGCCCCGAACGCCAGCGCGCATCCGGTGAATCTGTTCACGCTGTTGAGCCCGCATTACGAGGTTGTTGCCTTCGAGCATCTGGTTCGTCTGTGCCCCGATTCGATCTGCCGCAATCGTGTCGCCTCGCAGATGGATTTTACCGCCACAGTGAACGATCTATTCGTCGTGTACCAACATGTGATTCTTCCGCTGCGGCTCCGTATGAAATTGCCGCAGCTGGAAGGTCGCTGGACGAACTTTATCGAGGACACGACGGCTCCTGCCCCGACAGAGAGTCAACCCAAGCAGGCGGACAACTACCCATTCGGTCGCAAGGCCAAACCCCATTTCGAAGCGTTTGTGTCCTCGATTGACGCGAGCGCACCTGGAAAGTTCTTCTTCATCCACTCGCTATTGCCTCACCTTCCGTACGTATTCCTGCCGGATGGCCGCACCTATGCCTCCGACGACAGCTTCTTCACCCTCCCCGGCTGGGAAGTGGCCAGCAACCTGTGGACCCGCGACGACGATCTCGTCGCACGGGGATACCAGCGTGCACTTCTGCAGACGCAGATGGTGGACGGACTGCTCGGCCGTTTTCTCGATCGACTCGAAGAGTTCGACCTCGAGGACGAATCGCTAATCGTTGTCACGTCCGACCACGGTGCGAACTTCGTTCCCGGTTTAGCCCGCCGCGGTTTCGGTCTCGGCACAGAAACGTGGGCCAGCGGGCTGCTTGTGCCACTCTTCGTGAAGCTGCCTGGGCAGCAGCGCGGCGAACGGTCGGATCGAAATGTCCAGTCGATCGATATCGCGCCGACCATCGTGGACGCCCTGGGACGCGTAACGAGCGGCCTCTTCGACGGCGTCTCGGCGATCGACACGGCAATCGAACCGCCAAAAACGAAGCAGCCGTTGCCCTTCCAGGGAGTTCGGCGCGATCTGCCAGCCAATCTGACGCCGCTACTACTCGAAGCGGCGACCCTCAAGGCGGATCTCTTTCGATCTTCGAATGGCAGCGTCGACTACTATCGCCTCTCGAAGTTTGGCGAAGCGATCGGTCGCCCGGTCGATCGCTTCATGATAGGACCCGAAGAGCCGGCCTCCGCTGTGCCGGACGCGCCCGATAAACCGGCGCACCCGGTGCCTGGCGTCGACTTCGTCGCGGCGCTGATCGAAGGTGTGATCGATGGCGACCCGCAAGCGCTGCATTCCCCGTTTCTTGCGATCGCGCGCGACGGGCGAATCATTGCCGTCGCAAAGCTGTTCGAGAAGGATGGCCGATCCCGATTCCACGCGATCGTGTCACCGGAGTTCGTCGGCTCGGAGGGAGCAACACCCTCGTTCTACTCGATCACCCAGAACGAGCCGAACGGCTCAGACATGCGACTCTTTCCGCTCCGGCCTCGCGCGGTCGAGACCAGTCCCACTGCTCACTGATCAAAGTATGAACATGGTCGAGTGAGATGCATCGCAGAATACCTTCAAGTCGACGGATACTCACTTCGAGGCGCAACTCACGCGGCCGAAGCCCCCATCCGGCGTCGCAGCAGGTAGAGCGTTCGCGACGTCGTCCGGATCGATTGACTCTCGATGATCTCGTAGTGACGAGCGAAGGCCTCCTCGAAGCCAGCCTGGTCGTAGGCATCGAAGATATCCTCGCGCGTAGCGAGTAGACGCTGTACCTGGGAATCCTGCTTCGGGACGAACTCGATCAACAGATGGTTGGCCAGCTTCACGAAAAAGTCGGCGACTCGATCCAGCGGGATGTTGTTGGCGATGGCGAGGTGGTGGATCAGCGCCAATGCCATCACCAGGTCGACGGGACCTCGCTCGGCGAGCGACATCCGCTCCTCGTTGGCCCATCCCACAGCGCCACTGGGATTGGTCAGATCGATGACCAACGGCAACAGCGGGCGAGGTCCTTCGCGTCGTAGCAGCAGATAGTTTTGTTCGACCGCCGCAGGATCCACGTCCCAGCTGACGACCTGCGCACCGGCCTCGACCGCGAGCCTGCTGAACACTCCCGTATTGCCGCCAAAATCCCAGACCGTGCTGGGAGTCACGGCCTCGATCCCCTTCCGTACAAGCTGCGTCTTGTGTTCGACAGCAGCGGCGCTGTAGTTCGTGTCACGATAGTAATCGACCCAGTCGGTTCCAACAGCAGCCCATGTGAGTCCGCGAACGGTCGATTCGAGGCTGTCCAACAGACCTAGCAGTCCCACTCGGCGGACCTGCGCGTGGCGAACCTTCTCGCCCCCTCTGGTCGCATCCGCGTAGTGCGACTGGCTGCGCGCGTGCAGATGTACGTGCGTCAGCACTCCGAAACGGAAGTGTGTCCGAAATGGCATCAGTCGACTCGCCAGATCTAGCGGGATGCCGTCGATGTAGATGCGCAGAAGCTGGCTGAGCCTCACATCTCGGCACGCGATTAACGCGAGCGGCGCGAGAAAATGCTCACAGAACTGTCGATACGCCACCCACGGCGCGCCGTCCACGTACGGCTCGAAGGACAACGTATCGATGAAGATCGGGCGGCCCAGCGAAAACTGGATGTTGTATGCGCTCGCGTCCTTGAGCGTCATACCATGTTCGACTGCCAGCCGTTGAATCTGAAGCGTTGCCAGTGCGGCGTCCTTGAGCTCCGAGAACGACCACTCGTAAGGATACGAGATGAACGGAATCGGCCGGGGCCGGATCACGCGATACGCAAGCGGACGTGGCGCTAGTTCGATCGACACCTCCTCGTGTTCGATCAGCAGACCCGTTTCGACCAATCGCGCGTAGAGTCCGCTCGTATGTAGAAGATCCCAGGATGTCCGATGACGAAGGTTGACTTGGCGATGTATTATGCCGTCAATCGTAAACAGGAAGCCGTCTGGGTCGCGGAACGAACCGGAAATCGCCTCAGCTGTCGCCACTTTCGTCCTCTTCCGAATTCGCGACCGTCTCCGTTACAGCGGGATGCTTGCCTGAGAAGAAAAGTTTGACGCGCTGCCAATACACTTTTACCGTAAATGCCGCTCCCAGCCCGACCGCGATCACGGTCTGGAACAAGAAACTCCCGGTGCCCGGATCGAGGTAGGCAAACGCTTCGGACGTGAATGCAAAGTCGATCGCGATGGCAAACGCGAGAACCCTGGTGCAGCGTCGAAATTTTTGCATCATGTGCTCCCTAGACTCGGTTGTCATAGAAGGTTCGAGCTTCGTTTCCGCTAACACCGCCAAGTCATCTGACAGCTACACTCCAAATGACGTGTTCCCCCTCCCCCCAACCGAGGCCCTTGTTTCCAGGGGCGCGGCCTATTCGGAGTAGCCCTCGCCACGGGAACGGTGCCTAAAGCTAGCGCAAGTGCAGTGCTGACTGTCTGCTGTCCGCGAGCCGGCCCATTTGCATGAACTTCGGTACGACGGACGATCTAATTCACGGCCGGCGAGTCTACCTTGACCCCACTTCGCAGTCCCGGCACTCTCCTTCTCTATATATGCTGAACCGGCCGACGCCGAAACAGAGATCCTTGTCCCGATTCGCCTACACGGTGACCGCCGGTCTCCTCTGCCTCGCAATGACTGGTTCAGCTAAATCGGGGTCGGCGGCCGGGATCGGGGCCTGTGTTCCCGACGAGAGCCAGCCGACCCGGATCGAGCTCGAAACGTCGCTCGGGACCGTGACGATCGACCTGCTTGCGGGCACTGCACCGGCGACAGTCCAGAATTTCATGAACTATGTTTCGGCTGGCGACTACGACGGAAGTTTCTTTCATCGCAGCGTTCCGGGATTCATCCTGCAGGGCGGGGGCTTCCGGTTCGCCGCCGGTCAGTACACTGCGATTCCCAAGAATCCGCCGGTCCTCAACGAGCCCTGTCTTTCGAATACGCGGGGTACGATCGCGATGGCAAAGCTCGGCGGCGACCCGGACAGCGCCACGAATCAGTGGTTCATCAACCTGGCCAACAATGCCGCAATCCTCGATGCGCAAAATGGAGGCTTCACGGCCTTCGGTCGCGTCGTCTCCGGCATGAACGTCCTCGACGCCATCGCGGCGCGGCCAATCGTCAATGGCCGCCTCGACCTGACCACCCCCTTGCGAAGCGTCTTCCAGTCATTGCCACTCACGAGCGCCCCTGTCGAAGATCCCGTCGGCTACGGATGTTTCAGCGTTGATCAAATCAATGCGCTGATGACGACAGATGGTCTTTTCTTGGAGAACGACCCGGTCGATGGCGGAGCCTTCCTGCTCTCTCTGGCCTGCGACGGAATCGGCGCCACCGGACCCCCCAGTGTCATCTGTGACCCAGCGCTCGGTCGCGAAGTCGTGGCGTTCGATCTGGCGACGGAGCAGGGTTTCTTCCCGTTACTCCCCATGAGCTGCGACGCCGTCGCCGAATCCGAAGTGTCGCTCCAGGCGCGGCGGGCCGATCTGGGGCCACAGATTCCATCACGTCTGGTGGAAGTCCTTTCGGTACCCGAGCCCGAAACCGCGGCGCTGCAGACCGGTGCTTTGTTCGCGCTGCTCGCGATGGGGTTCCGTCGTAGGGGATTCGAGAGGCTTACATTCTAGAAACCACGACTTTGCCCGGAACCGGAGTCGCTCTCTCGAAGACAACCCGGAGAGGAAACAGTGTCTAGCGTCGAAAAACCTTCCATCCCCATACGCGGCCATCGGGTGGCCTTGCTCACCGAACGACTGCGGCTCGGCTTCGGCGCTGACCGGGTCGTCCATGAGTTTGCTCTGGCGCTCACGCATGCGGGTTACCAGGTCACGGTGTTCGTGCTGTACGCAGATGAGACGTACACCAATGGCCCCTACGAGGTGCGCCGACTGGCGATTCGACACGGTTTCTGGGTCGGTAAGACCGAGAGCCGGGCAAAGCGCCACACCCGGTTTCTGCTGTTGCAGGGATTCGACGCGTTCGTGGTCTTCACGTTCCCCTTCTTTGCACTGATTTCCGAGTTGGCGCGCCACAAGCCCTGCATCGCATTCGACTTCGGGATCAGTCCGAGCGACGGCACACCTCTACGGATACGTCTAAATTTCGCCGCCATGCGACGCTCGCTCTACGAACGTCACCTCCATGATGCTACGCAAGTGCTCACGATTTCCGACTTCCTGAAACAAAGTTTCCCTGCCGAGCTACGCGCACGCACGCAGGTGATCTACCTCGGCGTCGACCACATCGATCGCGGCGGTGTCGAGGACCGGGAGCGCGCGCGGAGCGCACTGGGGCTAGACGGCGACGCCGTGCTCGGCTTGTACGTCGGTCGCCTTAATCCCGACGCTCAGCCCTACAAGGGCACGGCCGAGCTGTGCGCGATGGCCGAGGGATTGCGCGGACGCTTTCCCCGCTTCCGCATGTTGTTCGTTGGCTTCGGATCTGAAATCGATGCCGCATGGCTCGAGGCACACGGACATCTGCACTGTCTGAATGCTCCGCCGGAGAAGATGGCAGAACTGTTCGCGGCGGCGGACCTCTTCTTAACCGCAACGCGATGGGAGGGATTCGATCTTCCGGTGGGCGAGGCCGAACACGCAGGGCTCCCGGTGGTGTGTTATCGCGTGGGGGCACATCCGGAAGTGGTGGCTGACAACGAGTCAGGCTTTCTGGTCGAGAATCGCGCTGAGTTCGAGGCGCGCGCTGGAGAGCTGATTGCGGACTCCGCCATTCGCCGGCAGATGGGTCTCGCAGCGCGTGCTTTCGCCTTGTCGCACTTCCGCTGGCGAACGGCCCACGAATCGTTCGTCGCATGCGTGCAAGAAGCATTGTCCGACATCGACCAGCCTTCACGACCCTCGGTCTCCGCCGTCATCGTCAACTACCGAGCGAAACGCGAGCGAATCGAGACATGTGTAAGAACCCTGCTGCAACAAAAGCGACCACCGGACGAGGTCTTGATCGTCGACAATGGCTCGCTTCCCGGCTCGCTCGACCGCCTGTGCAATGGCGACGCTCGCGTGACCGTGTTGCCTATGGATGGCAATGCCGGCTTCGCCAGGGCCGTGAATGCCGGAGTGGAAGCGGCGAATGGCGAGTACATCCTCGTCTCGAACTTCGACGTCGAGTATGAGGCCGATGCCCTGGGCCATATGACCAAGGCACTGCAGTGCAACTCAGAGGTGATAGGCGTTGCCCCCAAAACGCTATTTCTCGGATCGAAGGAGGTCATTGACAACGTCGGGAACGCGCTCACCCCAAACTACGAGCCCTTCAATATAGGAATCGGGCAGCCCGACCTAGGCCAGTACGATCGCTCGGAACGCATCTTCGGCCTGTGTTTCGCGGCGGCGCTGATCCGGAAGAGTGCTTTCGATCTGCTGGGCGGACTCGACGAGACATTTTTCATGTACATTGAAGACATAGAGTGGTGTCACCGTGTCAACAGTTTCGGGGGCGAGTTCCGAAGCTGCCCAAATGCGCGCGTCCATCACGTGCACTCGGAGGCGAGTCGGCAGATGGACGAGACCTGGAAGTACGGCTTGATCCACGGAAACCTGCTCCGCTTCATCCTGCAGAGCCGCCAGGGTCGATCAGCGTATCGGTTGGTCGGGCGACGGTTGCTCGGATCTGCGCGCGCAGCATGGCGGGGAGACGCACCCCGCAGAGCGGTCGCGCGCGCAGCATGGCGCTTCCTGGTCGATATACCCCGGCGGCTCGTACGCCGCTGGCGTTTCCAGCCTGAGCGAAGCGTTGGCGACGACGGTTTCCTGTGGCTGTCTCTCGGCGAAGGGGCACACTTCGATCCAGTCGCCTATCGGCCGATCCCTTCGACCGCGATGCTGCGCGACATCGCCCGACGATTGAATCTCTACGAGCCGTCACCCGAGCGGCTCGCCATTTTGCTAGCTATCGACGAACTCGTCAAGCTAGGCCCACGGGTCGCACCGGAGCAAGTCCTCTCCATGCTCGAGTCGCTGCCGGGCGCTGAAACCTTCGTCAGCTACTGGCGGGAGACCATGAAAGAATGACTCCTCCCCCGGCGGAGCCGGGGTTTCGGGAAATGTGAGCCGCTCAAAGCGGCAGTAACGGAACCGCTTCGCGGCTCCTTGAACCCCCTGAAGGGGGATTGGGTTTAAAGCGATCCTAGTTGATCAATCCTTCGATCGTCCGACTCTTGATGCCGGATGAGCGCGGTCATGTTCATCGATGGCGTTTCGATCACGCTCTTTGATGGGTTGATCGCGGGGCGAGGACCGCGCCACGTCGTGGATGTCGATCGAGTGGAAGCTGTCGTCGCATCAAACGTGTGAGATCAGAACGGAAGTTCTTCATTCTCTTCCGATTCCGGGTCACGCCGGATTGCATCGCGATAGTGGCTGACCGAGGTTTGGAGCTCTTTTGTGCAAGCAATGAGGTGTCCTGCCGCCAGCCCGGCAGTGGCGTCGTCCTGCCGCCATGCGGCTATCTCGGAGTCGGTGAGTTCGGGATAGATCGCCACAAGGGCATAGACAGCAAGACCGATGGTGTGATCGAGCGCGTCGAGGATGGCGAGTTCGGGATCGCTCCTGAGATCGTTCGGCGTGACTGGCGGATTTGACGGGTGGGACGTCAACGGCCCTTCCGTCCCCGTGCGGTATGTCGCGGTCGCTCTTTTTCGGGTGGCGCAAAGGTTTCCAGATAGAGTTTTTCGTCGAGCTGCGTGCACTCGCGCTCGGCCGCCGCTGCGAGGAGTTCCGCGGCCATGGTGGTGAGCACGCGGTAGTTCCCCGCGGCGTGATCACACAGGGTGTCGACGAATTCGGGGGTCATGAGCTTTTTGTTGCCCGCGGTCTC
>SMVA01022678.1_pt1 | contig 18613 bp, 15 predicted proteins | sample 2456451 | NCBI WGS metagenome assembly SMVA01 (sample SAMN11095933, study PRJNA526329) | marine sediment metagenome | biome: Marine sediment; feature: Surficial sediment; material: Deep marine sediment; isolation source: Hadal surficial sediment | place: Pacific Ocean | collected 2014-05 | depth...
GAACGCCGCCGGAGCCCAGGCGCAAGCCGGCCCTCTGGCCAACGCGGTTGAAGGGCCAACCGGTCAGCCTCATAGCCTGGCTCTGCAAAATTTGATTCAAGCCGGACTCACTGAAGCGGATGCCCGCAAAGTAATCGATCAGGCTACGGCGGCATTGGCTGCCAAACAAACCAAAATTAAAGGAAGTCCTTTACTGGCAACGCTACCGCCAGTGGACGGACTCAAAGGGAACGCCACCGAAGCGCCGGGTGAAAAACTGCCCGTCAAATTGATCACGCCCAATGTTGCCCTGAACCAGAGCAACGCAGAATCAAAACCCGATTCCAATTCTAATAATGCATCCAACGCGAACAGCGATCCATTTGCAAAACTGGCGTCATTATTACGCAACGATGGCAACGCGAACCCGGCGGCCTCAGCCGCCAGTCCGTTTAAAGCCGCGGTCAATACCTTTTTGAATTTGAACGGCGCCACGCCGCCGAACACTGCCAGTGCCGAGGGTTTGGCAATACAGACCGGGACGGCGGTGGCCAGCGCCGGTAAATCGACCGAGGTGTTTAAACCGGTGCTGGCTCAAACCTATGGTCAACGGGGTTCCGTAGAAAAAACTGTGGCCAGTCAGATCATTGAGCGGATCTCTTTTCGTGGGATGGGGTCGCAAAAAGAGATCCACATCAAACTCGACCCACCGTCTTTGGGATCGGTTCGAGTGACCGTTGCCACCACCGGCGATTCGGTGCGGACCACCATCGTTACCGAGAACCATTTTGTGAAACACGTTATTGAAAATAATTTGCCGCAGTTGAAAGATTCTCTGGCCAGCCAGGGCATCAAAGTGGATCAATTTTCCGTTCTGGTTGGAGGCAATCCAGAACAGAACACGGCTCATCAACAGGAATCCGCTGGCCCCAAGACCATCCTGGGACCAGATCATGAAGACCCTCGGGACACAGGTGAAGAACTGGTCCTCACCCAAGGTCACGTAATATTTAATGAGTCAACAATTAATGTATTTGCTTAAAAAAGAACCACCAGGAGAACTCAATCATGATTAGTGGAATAGCATCCGGTTTTGGGGGCACTTCAAGCTCCGCCATCAACGAAAGCAGCAACACGCTGGGCAAGGAAGATTTTTTGACTTTGCTGATCGCCCAACTCAGCGCGCAGGATCCGCTGGATCCCCTGAGCGCCCAGGACTTTAGCGCGCAATTGGCCCAGTTCAGCACCTTAGAACAAATGACCAACATGAACGCGACGCTCAATGAGCTGATCGATATTGAAGTCGCCTCCAGTAACGCTTCCACCATTACGCTGATTGGCAAACTGGTGGATGTGGAAGGCAATGGCATCGATTACACCGCCGGCAATACCGTCAACCTCAATTACATACTTGGGAAAGACGCGGATTCGGTAACGGTGCAAATATTCGATGCGACCGGCAAACTGGTCACCAATCTGGATGGCAAAACCAATGCCGGCAATCATCTGATTGCCTGGGATGGACAGGACAGTTCCGGAGTGGCGCTGGCCAGTGGTTCCTACACCTTCAAAGTGCTGGCTTTGGATTTCAGCGGCGATGACCTTCCTGTGGAAACGTTCACCACCGGAATCGTCACCGACGTTTTATTTGAAGAAGACGGCGCGTTTGCCCTCGTCAACGGTGAAAAAATTTCAGTCGGGGAAATCACCCGAGTGTCCTTAAAAATATAATTCCATGTAAAAAGGAGCATCAACCATGTCACTCATCGGAGCATTATTTTCAGGAGTCTCGGGATTAAGTTCCAACTCCCAGGCAATGAACATTATCGGAGACAATATCTCCAACCTCAACACGGTCGGGTTCAAAGGTTCCAAAGCGGTATTTGGCGATTTGTTCACCACCATTCTGGCCAATGGCGCTGTGACCTCGCAGTTGGGCCGTGGCACCATGTTGCTGGGTTCTCTGCAATCTTTTTCCCAGGGGGCATTTGAGTCCACCACCAATGCGCTGGATTTGGGCATTGACGGCAGTGGGTTTTTCATTGTGAACAACGGCGCCGGCAACTTTTATACTCGGGCAGGACAGTTCAGACAGAATGAAGATGGCCTGGTTGAGAGCATCACCGGTGAAATTCTTCAGGGATTTGAATTCACCGCTGGCGTATTGGGAACAACATTGGGGGACATCGATCTGGCCGGTGTGCAGTCGGCTCCGGTGCCCACCACTGAGTTCACCCTGGGAGCCAATCTGGACGCAGCCGCTCTGTCCGGCATCACCTTCAACTCTCCGGTATCAATTTTCAATTCCGTAGGGGATGAAATAGTGATGAACATTCAGTTCACCAAGGTGGTTCCCCCCACCCTAGCCTCAACCACTGAATGGGACTACGTTGCGTCCAATCCAATCGGGAAAGGTGTGGTTGGCGCCGGGGGAATGGGGACCTTGGTGTTCGATACCAGCGGAGTGCTGATCGGCGTCAATGGAGGCGGTGTCACTGACGTAACCATCAACATCGATTACTCAGCCGCGAGCCCGCCGGCCGCTTCGCAGGCCCTCATTTGGGATTTAGCGGATTTGACCGGTGTGGCCACTAATGGCAGGATGACGGGCTTCGCCGCCGCCTCCAACACCAACTCGGTGGTTCAGGATGGATTCGGCACTGGCGTGTTGACCGGACTGGCGGTGAACTTTGAAGGGATCATCAGCGGGTTGTTCAACAACGGTCAATCCGAAGATCTGTTTCAAGTCGCGCTGGCGGACTTTCTTTCACCCACCGGTTTAATTCGAACCGGACAAAACCTGTTCGCTGAATCCGGATCTTCCGGCCAACCGGTCATTGGTTTGGCGCAGACCGGCGGCTTCGGTTCCGTGCTGGGCAGTACCTTGGAACTTTCCAATGTCGACCTGGCGCAGGAGTTTGTGACCTTGATCGTGACGCAACAGGCGTTTCAGGCCAGCGCCCGGATAATCACAACCACTGACGACATGCTTACGGAAACCGTGAACCTGACCCGTTAACCAGCATGACGCTGGCCGGGCAAGGCCCGGAGCTAAAGGGGCCGGACTCGTATAAGCACTCAACCATTGCGGGGCATAAAACTGGAGCTTAGCGCCAGTTGCCTCCTCTGCTAAGAGGCTAGCGTGATGCTGGCCGGGGTTGCACTTGCAAAGGAATAAGCCCCCTAGCCCCCTCGGAGAAGGGGGGACACGCCTCATCCCATTGAAGCTGTCGGGACTGATTCAAACTTTTCAGGTTATGCAAAGGTCCCATTTTACTCCGGGCGTTGCCTGGCGGGGAAGGCAGAGGGCTGAACCTGGGCATCATGCTTGATAATTATTGATTGCCTCGCAGAGTCTGACCTGTTGCCTCCTCTACTAAGAGGCCGGGCGGGGTGCCCCTGAGAAGGCAATGGTTAAACCTTGGTATCCTGCTCAACACTTACCGAGTGTTTTCAACGTTGGCTATTTGGATCCAACGGCACGTTGGGCGCAGCGGAAGCCCTGCCAGATGTTGAAGGTTCCTGGCCTTTCGTTGAAGCGGTAGGTGGTGCGCATGTAGTAGGCTTTGTAATACCAGTTGCCGCCGCGAAGTACGCGGGTGGTGCCAGTTTTGGGCCCCTGCGGATTGCGCGCAGGGGAATTCTGGTAATAAACATCCTCATACCAATCCGCCACCCACTCCCAGACGTTGCCCGCCATGTGATGCACCCCGTAGGGTGAACGTCCGGTTGCCATGCTGTCCACCGGTGCCATGGCCTGAAATCCGACCTTCGAAAAGTGACGGCGAAAAGTCACGCGGTCATTACCGGGATAGGCCTCGCCCCAGGGAAAAGTACGTTGGTCCGTACCGCGAGCGGCCTTTTCCCACTCGGCTTCGGTGGGCAGGCGTTGGCCCTGCCAGCGGCAATAAGCGTCAGCGCCATACCAGGAAACCCGGTTGGCGGGATAACGTTCCAGGCCAGGCCGAGGCCGGTAACGGTCGCCCGATTTTTCGATGGTGACGGCCGGTCCCGTATCGAGGTACTGCCGACTTTGATTGGGATGGGCATTTAAAAATTCAGCATAATCGCGGGCCGTCACCTCGTAACGGTCAATCACGTAAGCGTCCAGAACCACTTCATGGACCGGCTCTTCATCCGTGTCTCCCCATTCCCGGTCATTATCAATAACCGTTCCCATGATAAAAGGCCCGGCAGGTATGAGGACTCGATCCGGCGCAGTTGCTGGCGGCAAAGAACCGGCACAGGCGCTCAATCCCAGCCACAGGATGCAGGCGCCCCAATTTATGGTGGGCAGTCTTAAATTCATTAGTTCATTGCAATCGTGAAGTATCGCTGTTGAGTAAAATTCACAACAAAACTCTTAAAAGTGTTATGGATGCTCGATTCAAGAAATCTTGAACAAGATTTTTATGCTACCGATAACAAAATGGGAAGAAGCTTATTTTATCGGAGCATCTTTTTCAATGTTTTCATGGGACCCGTCGCAGTAGGGTGATTTTTTGGTTTTATGGCAAGTACAAAAATAATAGGTTTTCCTGGGGTCGAGTTCGATCAGCTTGGGGCCGTCGCCGCCCAAGGTGTGGTGAGTCGCGTCGCATAAAGGCCAGTGATTGGATTGCATGCAAGTGCACAGAGCAATCTGCCGCGCGTTTTCGATTTTTAGAGGCCCTTTTGAAGACACGAATTTTCTTCCCGATTATTTTGAGCTTTTTGCTGAAAGGTTGGGGGCGACCGTTGCGTCTTTGACATTCCGGTTGCTCAGCAGTAATCTTTCCTGAGGTATGAACACTGCAAAACGTGTCCCGCGATCCACCTCGCTTGTCACTCCAATGTGTCCCGCGAACCTTTGAACGATTTGGGTGACGGTCGCCAAACCCAACCCGATGCCCTCATCGCGGGTTGTGAAAAACGGATCGAAGACTTTCTTCATTTCCTCTGGACTGATACCGCGCCCCTGATCTTCCACAATCAGTAGAACGCCTTTACGATCTGTTGCGAAATTGCGGTGTTTATATCCCTGCACGGCACGGAGTTCGATGGTCAAGGTGCCGGCAGTTCGCATGGCTTGAAGGCCATTGATGCACAGGTTCCATACCATTTGTTTGATCTGATCTTCTTCGCTTTGAATAACGATATGATCCGGCGGCGCAGACAAATTGATTTGGATGGAGGGATCATATTCCTTGCTGTTTTTAAGTAGAACAATCAAATCCTGCAACAACTGGGTCAGATCAATCACCATATTTTTATTTTTACGGGGCTGGGAATAGCTCAGGAATCCGGTCACAATTGAATTCAACCGTTCCGTTTCCTTGATCACGATTTCCATCAACTTTTTGGAACTCACATCCAGTTGCAGGTCTGCCTTCAAGACCTGAATGGAACCGCTCAGGGAGGCCAGTGGATTACGGATTTCATGGGCCAGTCCGGCAGAGAACTTGCCGACGGCGGCCAGTTGTTCCGATTGCTTCATTTTATCTTCCAACTGCCGCATTTCGGTGAGATCTTCGAACACGCAAATGTAGCCATCCAGGGTGCCGGATTCATTCTGCTTTTCCTTTGGGGGACTTATCAGCTGACTGATTTTCATGCTCACCAATATATTTTCGCCGTCTTTCCTTTTGCATTCGTCGTTGATGTGAAGGGGTAATGGATCATCCGCATCCTGATCAAAAAATGTTTTCAAGGCCGGCATGGCAAGGATTGTGAAACAAAGTTTTCCCAGACAATCGTCAATACTGTAGCCGGTGATGGTTTCACACGCGGTATTGACGGAGGTGATACGGCCGCTCCGGTCGGTGGTCAACAACCCATTGCCCATGTTCTGGACTACATTGGTATGGAATTCCTGCAGATTCTGGAGATCGATACTTTTATTTCTCAGCTCATCTTTGATGAGGCGCAGACGATGATTGAGAATACTGCTCAGGTAGGCAACGGCAAAATAAGAAGCCACATTCAGGGTGATGATGTAAAAACCATAGGCCCCCTGATAAGATACTTGGGTCTTGGGGAAAAAAATGATGGGTTGGATCACGTTAAAATATTCCAGGTCCACCAGCAATCCGTAGAGGATGCTGGCGCCGGAAGCCGTCAGGTAACAAGCGGCACGGGGGAGCATCACGCTGGCGGCGATGATCACGAACAGGAAAAGAAAGGATAGGGGGCTTTCAATGCCGCCGGTGGTGAAGATCAATCCGCCCACCACCAAAAGATCGCCAATCGTCTGAATCCAGGCCAGCAGTTGGAGGTTCATCCGGCCTCGAAAAAAAAGAGCGTAGCTGATGGAGAGCACGTAGGCCGCGATGATCACTCCGCTCAGATAATCAATTGGAATTTTGCTGTTGGATTGGCGCTCAAACGCGATCAGGAGGGAAACAAACCCGGTCAGGAAAACGATCCTGATGACCATGATCGTCTTGATCCGAAGGAGCAGTTCGTCGTCCGGTGTGGCAGGATGTTTAGTCATTCCATTTTCCGGCAGTCCCCTCTGGAACGCGGACAGGAACCCGGAACACGAACCAGGTCAGGAGTATTAAATGGTGTCACCCATTTTAAAGATGGGCAGGTACATGGCCACAACAATAAAGCCGACCACCACACCCAGGAAAACCATCAGCGCGGGTTCCAATAGAGCGGTCAATGCATCCACCGCGGTGTCCACTTCTTCATCGTAAAAATCCGCGATTTTGCTGAGCATGCTATCCAACGCGCCCGCAGACTCGCCCACGTCGATCATCTGAATGACCATGGAAGGGAAGACGCCTTCCCGGGCCAGGGGAGCCGCAATGGTTTCACCTTCCTTGATGGCCTCGATGGTATTGAGGATAGCGAATTCGATGATTCGGTTGCCAGAGGTGCGGGCGCAAATATCCATGCCCTCAAGCAGAGGCACACCACTGGACAGCAAAGTGCCCAGGGTCCGGGTGAATTTGGCAACTGATACTTTACGGATTAAATCCCCTACAACGGGCATTTTCAACGCCAGGCGATCGATCTCGATACTGCCCCGGTTGGTGGCGTAAACCTTTTTAAAAATAAAAAAGAAGGCTACCGGACCCCCAATAATGAGATACCAGAATTCTGTGAAAAAATTACTGACATGCATAACGATCGCGGTAGGTGCGGGCAAATCCTGACCACTACCCTCAAACATGGTGGCGAACATAGGAATGACAAACACCATGAGGAAGGCCACCACCGAAAAAGCGATGAAGACGATGGCCGAGGGATACACCATCGCCCCTTTTACTTTTTTCTTGAGCGCCTGAGCTTTTTCGATGTAGGCGGCTATCCGTTGCAGAATCGTGTCGAGAATACCGCCGGCCTCTCCGGCCTCCACCAGATTGCAATACAGGTTATTCCATACTTTGGGATGTTTTCGCAGAGAATCGGATAGGTTGTTGCCCGATTCAATGCTGGTTTTAACCGCCTGGATGGTTTCACTGAATGTTGGGTTGTCGGAGCCTTTACCGAGGATCTCCAAACACTGTACCAAGGGCAGTCCGGCATCCACCATGGTGGAGAACTGACGCGTAAAAATAACGATATCCTTTTCAGTTATACTATGTTTTTTAGGCCCAAATATTACTATGTCAGATTTTTTCTTAACTTTATCGACTTTAATATTTTGCTGTTTGAGCTTGGCAATGGCCCCCCGCTCGTCATCGGCTTCGATTTCTCCAGACGAGACTTTTCCTCGAACATTAGTTTTGTACTTGAATGTTGGCATGGCCTATCCGTTTCTTGTTTAGAGTTGCGTTGAAAAAGACGAAATGACATTTTTCGTCTTTTCGAGTTCCAAGCCGATACGGGACAATTGTTCGCTGGTGAATCGTAAGCGATCTACCAGGGCACGGACAATGGCCTGCACATCCTCCGGAAGGTCGGCCACAATTTTATCAAAATTTTCCCGTTCAATCACTCCAATAGTCACATTACCCACTGCCACCACACTGGCACTGCGTAGCGCCTGCGAGATCAAACCCATTTCACCAAAAACTGCACCCGTGTCCAACGTGTTGATTAAAACGGTTTTTTTATCTACTTTTTTGGTCACATTGACTTTGCCTTCCATAATAATGTAGGCGTTATTGCTGACCACTCCTTCTGAAACTATGGTTTCGCCATCGGCAAACCGCTGTATGTTGGAAGTTTCACTGAATTTCATGACTAAAATTTCCCCACAGATTGCATGGTATCTTTATAAATCTTGTAAAAGTTGTCATTTTCCTTGATGAATTTTTTGAGAAGCATTTCCGATTGTTCGATATCCTTTGGGTTGATGACCAAGTTGACGCTAAGAGCAAATGCCGACATATGATCGCCCGTGGTTAATTTTTCTCCCAGCAGAGCAATAAAAATTTTGCGGCGGCTGGACATCGGCATATTCAATATATGTTGATAAAGCGGATTTTCATCCAGTTCGTAATCCCCAAAGTCCTGATTAAAAATCAACACATCGTATTCATTAAATTTTAATTTGTGAATGGTATGTTCCGGAGATTTTACCGGTTGAAGCTTGTATTCCATCCCGGTCAAAACACTCGACCACGTATCGTAATTTTTGGGGTCGAGAATAATAGCCACCTGGTCATTTTCGTCATAAATGATATTTTCTTCGTCGTCGTCATCAAATTCATCGTCGGAGTACATCAAGGAGGTGTCCACCGCGCTGTCACCCAAAATGCTTGAGTCCACGCCTTCATCGGTCGTCATCGGTGGGTCTTCTGTCACTGCCGGCTGGAGGTGATCTTCCACCTTGATTTTGCTTTTACACCCCGGACACGTAACATTGAAAGCTCGGTCTTTCGGAACCTTCTCATCCGGAATGTTGAGACTACGCTGGCATTCTCCGCAAGTCACCTTCATGGTTTGTTCTCCAAAGGACTACCGGGTCTTTTTCTTTTTGAACTTACTCTGGCTACCCGCTGTTTCTTTTTCATATCCTTGATCCATGCTGAGGTCTTCAATATCCGTGGTCGACTCACCGCGCTCGGCTTTGACGGTATCGAGGGACCGGCCCACTACCGCTCGACGCGAAGCATAGGCCATAGCCGTTTCCTCGGTGATCCGTTTTTCGGCAAACAGTTTCAGGATATGCTGGTCGAAGGTCCACATGCCGAACGCATCGCCCTCATGAATGATATCATAAATATTTTTATCTTCGGTTTCACCGTTCAGGATAATGTCTTTCACCCGCATATTGTTGTACATGATTTCCAGCAAGGCAATGCGGCCGCCGCCCACTTTCGGCACCAGCCTCTGGCTAATAACCCAACGCATGGTGTCGGCCAAACGAATTCGAATTTGTTGTTCCTCTTCCTGGGGGAACATGCCCACAATACGGTTGACGGTTTGGCCGGCATCCACGGTGTGCAGGGTGCTCATCACGAGATGGCCGGTTTCAGCCGCGCTCATGGCCACTTCCACCGTCTTCTGGTCACGCATTTCACCCACCAGGATCACTTTCGGAGCCTGGCGCAACGCGGCCCGCAAGCCGGTGACGAAGTCGTTAAAATCAGTCCCCAATTCCCTCTGGTTGAAGGTGGATTTGAGATGAGGGTGCACAAATTCCACGGGGTCCTCAAGCGTGATTATGTGAACGGACTTCTCTTTATTGATATTGTGGAGCAGGGCCGCCAGGGTGGTGGTTTTACCACTGCCGGTGGCGCCCGTCACCAACACCAACCCGTTCTTTTCCTGTGCGGTTTTAGCGAATTGCGGTGGCAGGTCCAAATCCTCAATGGTGGGAATCCGGGTTTGCAAGCGCCGGAGGACAACACTGTAGGAACCCCGCTGGGAAAAAATGTTGACGCGAAACCGGGCCTTGCCGGGCAAAAAATAAGAACAATCGCAGGAACCTTCGCGCAACAGGATTTCGGTGAGGCGGCGGTCCGAACCAATCAGGTTCAAGGCAAAAACTTCGGCCTGAAATGGGGTGATTTTTTCAATATTGGGGGTCAATTCCACATCCATCAACTGACCACTGTCCTCAACCTGAAAGGGCTTGCCCGTAGTAATATTCAAGTCTGAAATATTGCCACGGGACTCCAGCATGTTGGTCAATATAAAATCGATTTCAGCTTTTCTCATAAATTCCCTTAAACAAAATCCGGAGGGTTTTTCAAAAATTGCACGAAGCGTTCTTTAATGATGGCACTGTCGTAAGCGTCTTCCGCGGTAATTTTTTTAGCTTGCAGGGCCTCCAAAATAGCATCATCAAGCGATTGCATGCCGTACTTTTTCCCGGTCTGGATCACCGATGGAATTTGGAATGTTTTGCCTTCACGAATCAAGTTGGACGTTGCCGCGGTCACCACTAATATTTCCAGAACCGCCAGCCGGCCTTTTTTGTCCGAACGTTTAAACAGGTTTTGGGCGATGACGCCTTTCAAACTTTCCGAAAGCGTGGTACGAATTTGCGCCTGTTGATTGGCTGGGAACACGTCTATCACCCGGTCGACGGTTTTGGCGGCGCTTTGGGTGTGCAGGGTGCCAAACACCAGATGGCCCGTCGATGCCGCTTCCAGAGCCAGTTCGATGGTTTCCAGATCGCGCATTTCCCCCACCAGAATGATATCGGGATCTTCACGCAACGCCCCCCGCAGAGCCGCTTTGAAACTCTGCGTGTGTTGTCCCACTTCCCGGTGGTTGATGATGCACGATTTGCTTTTGTGAACAAATTCCACCGGATCCTCAATGGTGATGATATGAGATTTTCGATTGCGGTTGATATAATCGATCATCGCCGCCAGCGTGGTCGATTTACCGCTACCGGTGGGTCCGGTCACCAGCACCAGGCCTTTTTGCAACATGGCCAGCTGGTTCAACACGGGCGGCAGGCCCAACTGCTCCACCGACATGATTTCGCTGGGAATCTCCCGGAACACCGCGCCGACCCCATATTTTTGCTGGAAAAAGTTACAGCGGTAGCGAGCTAAATTGGCTATTTCGTAACCAAAGTCGATATCGCCGGTCTCCTCGAATACCTTGATTTTGTGTTCGGGGCAAATTTCGTACAGCATGGCCTTTAAATCATCGTTTTCAAATTCCTTGAATTTGACCCGCTCCATATCTCCATCGACCCGCAAAATGGGTTGCGATCCAGCAATCAGGTGAAGATCCGAAGCGCCCTGCTCATTCATCAACTTAAAAAAAGCGTCAATTCTAGCCATAATTTATTCAATCATTTCAGTATTAACAATTAAATTTCGAACCACGTTATCCGGGCTCTCCGGGAGAACCAAAATTTGATCATTCAACGTTAACTGCGTGGAACGTTGATTGCCGACCGTGATCCGTATCTCTCCTCGAGCCAGAATAGTTTTCCTGGCGCCCGCCGGCATTATGAAATCCATTTCGCGGCTATTATCAATTTGCAAATTGAACCATGAATTATCGCTCACTCGAATCACCAACCGAAGATGACCAAGGGTTTCTGCAGAAGCGCTCGAATCATCCGAAACATTCTGATTTAATGGGTCTTGGGTGGCTTTAATTATAGCACCATTTTCGCTTTTGGATACTCCATTGTCTAAAATAGTTGGCTCAGAAGCCTGAACAGGCGTACTTTGCAAATCCATCGCTGGCGTCCGGGTTGGCGCATCTTCCGCCGGTTCCGCCAGCGACGCAACCGGTTTTTGTTCCGGGCCGGCCATGGCCGGTGCGGACGGATTCCCCATAACAACTTCTGAGGCAGGAACCTCACCCTCCATGGAGTCTTCCAGTTTGGGCAACGAGGACGATTGCGGTGCGATCAAGTACCAGCCCCCAACCGCCAGGACTGCTACCAGCGCCACCCCCCCCAACAAATTAATTCGGGCGGAACGGCCTTGGGAATCCTGCCGGTCTGCCAAGTCCCGCTCTATTTGATCCGCGTCCTGCTGAGGCGACCCAATGGATTCATCATAGGCAGATATCAAATCATCCGCATTGCATCCAATAGTTTTGGCATAAGACCTGACAAATCCTTTGATGAAAACTGTTCCCGGCAACTGATCGAATTGATTGTTTTCCAAGGCTTGCAGATACCGAATCTGAATTTTAGTGGATGCCGCAATTTCTTCCAGCGAAATGCCACGCATCTCCCTTTCATGCTTTAAATGAGATCCAAAATCCTGCGGCATGGAACTACTCATCTGGTATCAATTTTAGGTATTCCTGGGCCCCTTTTGCCTGCCGGCTCAAGGGTTCCAATGTCATGACTTGATTAAAATGATCTCGGGCCTGCTGGAACTTCCTGGCCTTAAGTTGCAGTTGTGCCAATTCGTAATGCGCCCGGTACATTTTAGGATCCATTTCCAAAGCTTTGTTCAGGGATTCCCGCGCCAAATCAAAACGTTCTCCGTCCTTGTAAGCTAAGGCCAAATTGAACCTGATTTCACTATTTTCTTTAATATCCAGAGCTCGCTTCCAGGTTTTTTCAGCCAGACTCAGTTCGCCTTTGTACCTGTGGCAAACGCCAATCCAGTTAAACACCTGATGCGGATTCTCCACATTGGGTGCATCCAGGGCTCTTTTTAGATAAAACAAAGCATTGTTCCATTGCCCTTTTTGCATATAAAGACGGCCCAGAGACCGGTAGGTACTGAAAAATTTTGGATCGGCGCGGATAGCATTTAAGTAAGCCTGCTCGGCTTCATCCAAGGCGGCTTTACTGAAATAAGCATCGCCCAATATCATATGATAAAAAGGTTCCCTGGGATCAAAGGCGACGGCCTCTTGGAGTTTGGCAATTTCCTCATCTATCAGATTCAAAGACCTGGCTTGCAAAGATTCATTAAACTTCTCTTGGGCATTAGCCTTCTGCCCCACTTCATCCGGAGTCGAGGCGCAGGCTACCAACCACACAGGCAATAACACCATCATTACAATGCCGAGCCATTGCTTATTTCTTAAGGCGGGTCCCATTTGTGTTTTCATGAATTTCCAGGAAAAAGGAGAGCTGAAATTTACAAAATTAGGCCAATTATATCAAATGCTTAATAAAATCTCAACTGAATTGGAATACATTTGAGGCGATTGTAAACATGCCAAAGGAAGAGAGGGTTGGCGGGCGCGGGCGGTGAGGGTCTCGGAAATTTCGAGAAAAAGCAGGAAAGGAGGGAAGCCGGGTCTATTGAAACACCGCTTTTGCGGAAATAAACATATTTTTCAACCCGTGAGTGGAATCTTCCACCGCGGTGGGCTCGTAGCCACAGTGGGCCGTGCAGTCCGCGCATTTTTTGTTATTGCGGTGGCCGTAGTTTTCCCATTCCGTGGTTTCCATCAACTCATCGAAGCTTTGGGCGTAACCCTCGTCGAGCAAATAACAGGGCTTCTGCCAGCCCAGCACAGAATAGCTGGGATTGCCCCAGGGGGTGCAATCGTAATCGCGCTTGCCTTGCAGGAACTCCAGGTAAAGCGGCGAGTGATTGAAATCCCACCGGCCATTCTTATTTTTATCCAGCAGTTCCTTGAAAAATTCCATGGTCCGCTGGCGCCCGGGGAAATGGTCCTGATCCGGCGCATCGGCGTATTGAAAGGCGGAAGCGATTGTCATGCCGTCGACCCCCAGCGGTTGCACGGTATCTAAAAATTTCTCGGCATACTCCACGGTCACACCCTCAAAAAAAGTGGTGTTGGTGGTGACGCGAAACCCTTTGGCTTTGGCCGCAATGATCGCCTGGATCGCCTTGTCATACACGCCCTCCTCGGCGCACACATGATCATGGTGCTCCCGCAGGCCGTCTAAGTGGATGGAAAAGGTGAGGAGCGGCGACTTGGGGAATTCATCCAGCTTTTTTTCCAGTAAAATAGCATTGGTGCACAGGTAAACATAGCGTCCCTGACCGATCAATCCCTTCACCATATCCACAATGTGAGGATGGATGAGCGGCTCACCGCCGGCGATAGAAACAATCGGGGCGCCACATTCCTCGGCGGCACTGAGGCTCTGCTCCACGGAGAGGTACTTTTTCAATATATCATTCGTTTTCTGGATTTTGCCGCACCCAACGCATTCCAGGTTGCATCGGAACAAAGGCTCCAGCATGAGCACCAGAGGATAGCGCTTGCGCCTTTTCAGTTTTTGTTTAAAAAGGTAAAATCCAACTTTCAAAGCCTGCCGAATGGGAATGGCCATAGTGTTTCAGTCGCAAGGAAAAGCTGTAATATTATCGGGAAATCCGGGTTTGCGTGTGGCCCGCAACTTGCTACTATCTCTTTGCGGGCCTACTATTATATATAAATGAAAGTGAACACCCAACCCAATTTAATTATTTCATCCGGTAAGCTCCCAGCGGTGGGGATATTCGCCAGACGGACGCATCCCACATCAGCCAGAATCTCTTGCGGAAAATGAACCTTTGAAAAAAATTCCATTTCTAATTCTGTGCGTGGTTATTGCCATAATTGTTGATGGCTCAATGACATACGAGATATTCAACACGCAACCGGAAACCTTGACCGGGTGGTTGCTGGCGTCCATTATCGTCATCATGGCGTTGGTCATATGGATCGCGGATACCTCCAAAAAGAATGATAACCAAGACAACTGAGGGTATCAAAAATTTCCGCTAAAACATGAAAAGCCTCAATTTTTCAGTAACTTCCCCGTATGATGTGAGTCGGCCCGGTGGCACCAACCTTACATGAATTTAGGAGAGTTTCTCAAGAATTGAGCCGTGGACCCGGCTCAAACAGACACGGCTTTGGGCGCGGTCACCAAACTCAATAGGGCATAAGGGTCGATCGCCCCTTCCGTCTTGATCCACACCGTGCCGTTGCCGCCGTGCGCGACGGCAACCGCTTCGCCTTTTGGGTTTTCCATGGCGGTTAGATGAAAATGGTAATGCCGGCCGGGCGATATGTATTCCACTTCATCGCCGATTTCGATTCTGTTTTTAACTTCCACCTCCATCCACCCACCCGCCCGTTCGCCCTTCACCTGTCCGGCATAAATTTGCGGCAAGGCTGTTTCCTGTGGCGAATCGAACCGTTCCGTTTCGTGGTCGGAATTGGGCACCAGAAACGCCGACGTGAAACCGCGGTTGGCGGTCTTGCTGATCTCTTTTAACAATTGCGGATTGAACGTCCTGCCGCTCATCATCTCATCGATGGCCTGCCGGTAACTGCGGATAACCAGCGCCAGGTAGTAAACGGTTTTCGAGCGGCCTTCGATTTTAAATGAACACACGCCCGCGTCCCGAATCTGTTTCAGGTATTCGATAGCGCGCAGGTCTTTGGAGTTCATGATGTAGGTGCCGTGTTCGTCTTCATCAATCGGCATCAGCTCACCCGGACGCTGGGTTTCCTCCAGGAAATACTCACCCTTCAGCAAATCCGGATTGTGCGTGCTCTGCGAATACGCCGGCGCCTCACTTGCTTGATAAATGTTGTACTCCCATCGGCAACTGTTGGTGCAGGTGCCCTGGTTGGCGTCGCGATGATTAAAATAATTGGAAAGCAGGCAACGGCCCGAATAGGCGATACAAATCGCGCCATGCACAAACGACTCCAGCTCCATCTGCGGCACCTGCCGATGAATCTCGGCGATTTCGACCAGCGACAACTCGCGCGACAGAATCACCCGGCTCACTCCCTGGTCGTACCAGAACTGAACCGACGGCCAGTTGATGGTGTTGGTCTGCACCGACAGGTGGACCGGGATGTGCGGAAACTCCTTAAGCATGAAATGAATCATTCCCGGATCGGCCATGATGATGGCGTCCGGTCCCGCTTCCGCAAAATAGGCCAGCGATTTTTGGAACGATTCGATCTTGCGGTTGGGCGGCAGAATATTCGCGGTGAGATAAAACTTGCGGCCCATCTTCTGGGTCTTGGCGATGGCCGCTTTCAGAGTCGCGTCCTTGAACGGGTTCTCGCGCGCCCGCAGGGAAAATTTCGGAATGCCCGCATACACCGCGTCGGCGCCATAGGCCAACGCGTAATCCAACTTTTCAGGGCTTCCCGCAGGAGCCAGCAATTCCGGGGCAGGCCCCGGGGCCAATTTTTCAGCAGGGGTTTTCCTGGTGTCCGTTTCACTCATAAAAATATGCGCCTCTATAAGAGATGTTCTGAAATGCAAATTCCCAGCATTAAACTATTCGATGGGAACGATTATAACCAATAATGAAACCCAGTGACAACCCTAACCGGGCAACGCCCAGAGAAAAAGGGGTCACACTCGGATATGCGCCCAACCACTAGGGACCACAACCTGAAGGGCCAGCTATTCGCCTCCGCGACCAGCGGTGTCGATTAAATAGTCGACCCACTCCTCAAAGATCCGGTAGGGCTGGGCTCCAGAAATTATTCTTCCTCTAAAAAAACGTGAGCCGCGCCGGGGAGTGTGCCCTATGACGAAGCCGGGAGTGCCGGTAATCCCCGCGCGACGGGCATCGGTGAGATCCTTTTTGATGGCGCTGTCATGCCGCCTGCTTTTCAGGCAGGAGCGGAAGGGTCCCATCCGCAACCGGAGCTTATGGGCATAATTCAACAGGCTGGGTCGACGTAGTTTTCTGGGATTCGAACTCAACAGGTGCCGCATCTGCCAATACTTTTTTTGATCTCCGGCACAGCGAGTCGCGCGAGCGGCTTGAAACGCGTGGTTATGAAAATCCAACGGCAGATCCCGGCTGATGAACCGGAGTTTTCCCGTTAGCACCAATTCTCTCATCAGTTTCGGAAAAGTTTTTTCATGAAACTTGTTGCAGTAGGGACATTGATAATCGGTGAACTCCACCAACGTGACCGGCGCGTCTTTACTGCCCTTCGCATAGGTATCCCCCAGCATGAGGGTGACGTTTTTACTGGCCGCCCACCCGGCGTCCTGCCACACCAGACAAGATAATGAGAATAATGCTGTTAACAAAACCGATATTTTCATGGTTCCCCGCATCGCTTAAAAAACTTCAGCCGCAGGGTACCATCCCGCGCCATTGCCACCAAGGCTGTCGCCATTTTTGACCTTTCAAGAGCCTGCAATAATTGCTAATATCATTATTAATTAATAACATCCCGCAACCAATCCGTCGACTTATGACCGAATTTGAACATGCGCAGGAAGCGATGGCGCAGGGCAATCTGGAAGATGCCATCGGCGGTTACACCCGTGCCCTGGAGTTGGACAACCTGTCGTTGCGCAACCGCACCCGCGCCCACAACGCACGCGGCAACGCGCACCTGCTCCTGAACGATTTCGACCAGGCGTTGATTGACTTCAACCGGGTGATCGAACTCAATCCCAAATCCCCTTTTTCATACCAGTCTCGCAGTCTCGCCTATTTCAAATCCGGCCGGTACAACGAGGCCATCACCGATTTCACCCGGACGATTCAACTCGATCCGGAGTACGTCTACGCCTACATTTACCGGAGTGACGCTTATTTTCGCCTCGGCCTGTTCGATCACGCGATCTCCGATTACGAAAAACTGATGGAGCTCAATCCCGAGGACCTGTACATTTATTTCAATCGGGGGCTGGCTTATTTCTATAACGACAAATTTGAAAAAGCCGAAAGCGATTTTGAACAATGCCTGGAGCTGGACTCGCAAGACGCGCAAGCCATGATCTGGCTGTACCTGAGCCGCGAACGCGGCGGCAGAACCGGTGAACTGCAACTGGTCGCGCAATCAAAAAATATGAAACCGCGGCATTGGCCGCATCAGATCGCGTTCATGTTACTCGACAACCTGACGCCGGAACTGTTGTTGGAAGACACCCTCGACGCCGACCCCAATGTAGAAAAAGAACGTTTGGGCGAAGCCTATTTTTTCATTGGCCAGTACCATATTGTGCGGGGACAGGATTTTAAGGCTAAAGAGAATTTGCAGAAGTGTGTGGCCACCAGCGACCATGGAATCATCCGCTCCGCCGCCCTCATGGAACTGGAGCGCTTCAAGCGGGAGTAAACGCACGCCGGGGAAGCGCCGGAACTGAAAGAGGTCACACTCGGTAATGCGACCAATCAAGGTTGGGCGTCATTGAAAACCTTATGAATATTTTGATTTATGGGGCCGGGGCGGTGGGGCTGGGGCTGGCCTCCTGCCTGCTCAAAGCGGAACAACAGGTTGACCTGATCGGCAGAAAAGCAACGATCAACGCGCTTCACCAACACGGCCTGCAACGCACCGGATTGTTCGGTGACTTTCACAGCCCACCCTCCCAGTTCGGTGCCGTCCTTGACCTGATTGACCTGCCGGATAAGATTTACGATTTCATCCTGGTCTGCACCAAATCGTTCGACAGTCCTGACGCGGCGCGAGACCTGGCGCCGTTCGCCAAGGATGCGCTGGTCGTGCTTTGCCAGAACGGTTGGGGCAACACCGAAATTTTTTCCAAATTATTTTCCAAAGACCAAATTAAAAACGCGCGGATCATCACTGGATTTTTGCGGCCGCAAAAACATCAGGTGGCAATCACCGTGCACGCCGACGCCATCCACCTGGGCACCCTGTTCAGCGCCGATAATTCCGATGAAAGCACCACCGACTTGCTACCGCTGGCCAGCGCTATCGAACAAGGCGGCATCCCGTGTTCCGTCACTCCGGCCATCGGCCAGGATCTGTGGGCAAAAATGCTTTACAACTGCATGCTGAACGGGCTCAGTACCTTGTTCAATGTGCCGTATGGTGTGCTGGGGGAGTC
>SMVA01177556.1_pt1 | contig 18613 bp, 12 predicted proteins | sample 2456451 | NCBI WGS metagenome assembly SMVA01 (sample SAMN11095933, study PRJNA526329) | marine sediment metagenome | biome: Marine sediment; feature: Surficial sediment; material: Deep marine sediment; isolation source: Hadal surficial sediment | place: Pacific Ocean | collected 2014-05 | depth...
ATTGAAACCTGGTTCGCATTTAGAATGAGCGCGGCCGGCATTTCTTTCGCTACGTTTATATTTTACGCAAGCTCATTTTCAAAAACGCGATTTCATAAAATTCCCGCGATCTTAACTGGTTGGGTCTTCTGTTACACACAAGCGATGGTCACAACATGGTGGGATGGGACGCCTTGGCTGTATAGCTTCGTATTTATGATCGCTGCCGTAATAGTAGTTAGAACTTCACCTCTGAATTCGATCATCCTCGCCAGTTTGATAATCGCTTCGCAAGCCCCCTTTTTAGTTAGCTCAGGTGTTCCGCTCTCTTCTGTCGTAAGCACCGGATTCGTCTCCCTAATAATTTTGATGGTAATCAGAACATCCCACATCGCCGATATTAAGAATTTCGTCCTAAACCAGGAAAACGTCGCAGCACAAAAGCAAATTATTGAGCTAAATATCGAGTTCGCAGACCGCGTTAGAGCATTTATTCCTAAAGTTATCGCGCGTCGACTCGAGGAACATGTAAATCAAAATCGGCTAACAGTTCTCCAAGCGGCAGTAGAGGTTTTGAAAGCACGCCGCACAAATGTTGCATGTCTGTTCAGCGATATTCGAGGATATACACAAGGATCCAAAGATCTAGAGGCTTTTGTAACGAATAGCGTCCTTCCGGAAATAAAGGCCTGCTCCGATTTGGTAGAAGAATACGAGGGGATTCCAAGAAAAATAGGCGACCTCATATTTGCATATTTCGATGACGACTCGCTATCGAAGAACGTGCTGCACGCGCTAGTTGCCGGAATGGAAATCGCGAGAAAAAATCAGGATATGAACGCTACAGTCACCCAATCCGAAATAAGACGATACATACTAATCTCATCCGGCGAGGCCATTGTAGGGAATCTTGGTGGATTAGATTCGTCGATAGAAATCACTGCACTCGGTTCACCAGTTAATTTTCTTAGTCGACTAGATGAAATTACTAAAAGCCCGGAAATTGCCCAGATCCTCAATTCCGGCGATCTTGTTGTCTGCAATCAGACTAGGACAATAATGCAGGAAATTGGGATACACTTGGACGCACAAGTCATCGACCTCAAACAACTAGGTCTGACTATTCGAGATTTTCCCGAAACACAAAAAGTTCATCGCATTGAACCAACTGATTCAAATTACCAGCGCCTCCAGACCGCTTTTCAGTGTTTAATGAAGGCCAAGAATGTTACCGGACCCACGTATGACATACCGCTCGCGGGACAAATTTGACCTAGATTTTTCCGAAATACACGAAGCAGTATATCCAGCCGACGTCAGAGCAACAGACCGAATCGTTGCAAGAATTCGAAAACGAGAATCTGACACCTTCGACGAAATATCAGTGTGGAAGATCAGTCCATTAGGAGTCGAGTTAGTCGATGGTCCTGAACACTATTACGATCGAGGGGACAAGGTCGACCTAGAAATAACGGTTGGTGGACAACGATCACTTTTTGAAGGCCTTGTAGTTGATCTGGTACAGGAAAACGAAGCAATTCGCCTAATTGGCATCCGCCTGTCTAGCAAAATAGCTGGGTCAGAACCAGAAAGTGAAAAACGGCGCAGTATTCGATGGATCTGTAGCGATGAGTTTTATCCAACTTGTGTATCACCGACCCCGGGAAGATTTAACGAATACATCTATTTTCAGATCCGTGATATCTCCAAAGAAGGTTTCCAGCTAATTTGCAGTTTACGAAATAAATACCTGATCCCTGGGACACAACTTAATCTTACCGCTAGTTTCCCCATGATCGGAGATTTGTCCATTTCCGTAACCATTACTCGGATCGGCCTCACAACTGAAAGAGGGAAAGACTACCTCGTAGTTGGTACGGAATTTTCCTCACTTTCTCGAAGCGCTACGAACATCATCGGTCAATATCTTCTGCAGTTTACTGATGCAGAAAACCTCGAGGATCTAAAGGACGCCGGGTTCGTGCCTACCTCAATGGCAAAGGGAACAGATTTCTACTTTTTAAAAAGCGAGTCAGACTACGAGGAAGTGCTAAATTTACGACTACTTGTACATCATGCAGCAGGCACGGTGGAAGACAACCTCAGACCGACAGACATGGGAGATTTATTCGACACGAACACCAGAATAATCATCGGCAAACATAAAGGTGAGATCATTGCGTCAGCACGTATCTACTTCAACACCCTCGAAGAACCTATGGAGCATGAGAGCTATATTGACTGGCCTTCTGAACTGCCACGCAGAGATCAAATATTCGAGATCTCCAGAGCCTGTACTCATCCTAAATTTCGAAGCGGCGACCTGATGGGAGCCCTCCTACGATTTATCAGCACAACATGTGTGCAACCGCAGCGGCCTTGGATCGTAATTTCGTCAACGGATACTTTTCTTCATTTCTACGAGAGTGTCGGCTTTAAACAAATCGGAATTACATATGACCACCCCATTTTCAACGGAAAACAACATGTTTTGCTCGCAAATGCCTACGACATGCTGCTTGGTAGAACATCAAATCCAATTTACTGGAATGCCATATGGCGAGATGTATACGGCTACCTAGTCGAAACAGGAATTCTGAAACCAGAGCCGATGGATAGGGCAAGATTAAAGATCTACAGGTTGATGTATCCCATTGCTCAAGTGTGGTTTAGACTCGTTACGACAATTCGCCGTTAACAGGAAAACCAGCACTTGCTTTTCGACTGGCTATTTCAGCATCGAACATATGTCGCCGTCACTTCGTTCATTGTAGTTATTGTCGCCGCAGCGGGTTTAACAAATCTTCAGATATCAACCGACAATCGCGTTTTTTATGGAGACGCGAATGAACACTTTGCTGAATTTCTCGAATTCGAAGCTAACTATACCTCCAACAACAACATTCTCTTTGTCCTTCACGGACCAACAGTAGTCGTAAATCGACACTACGCCGAAGCAATACGCTGGTTAACCGATGAGGCCTGGTCGATTCAAAACGTAATTCGTGTAGATTCTCTATCAACTCATCCAGTGGTAACTAGTTCTGGTGACGATATCGACGTTACACCACTTCTCGATTTCTACTGCCCACCAAAGATGGATTGCATAGAACGGAACCAAAAGCACTTAAAGTCTCCAGAAATTGTGAACAGATTGGTAAACGGTGATCTACGAAGTACAGGAATACTGGCGACTCTAAATCTCGAAATCGGAGCTGTAGGAGAAATTGAGAAGATAAGTGACCAGGTAGCAGAACTATCTGCAAGATTTAGCACGCGTTACCCGGATTTCGAACTTGTGTACACCGGCGGGATACCTATGATGGCCGCATTTGCTGATGCCAGTGAGGCGGATTTATCTCTCCTCCTCCCAATCGCATTCATCATAATATTCGTTCTTCTTTATGCTTTTTTGGGTGGTTTCAAACCAGCGCTACTACTTCTAACCCTGGGAATACTTGCCATAATCATTACGCTTGGCTGTGCAGGATGGCTTGGTCATGTCCTCAACAATGCAACGTCAATCGTACCCCTAATAGTGTTCACGCTTGTAATTACGGGATCGATGCACATTCTGCTGCATTTCCTAAGACTCTCGTCTGAGCAAAAATCCAAACCTGATTGTAGAGCAGCGGCTAGAGCAGCTCTCGAAGGCAATCTATCACCAATGATCGTTAGCGCCGCTACGTCCATTATTGGATTGCTTTCACTTTCGTTCGTCGACTCACCTCCACTGAGACAGTTGGGACAGCTTTCGGCGCTCGGGGTATTCGTAGGGTGCGTTATGAGCATAGTTATTCTACCTCTTGCACTTTCAAGGCTAACTAATTCGTACACGTCTCTAGGCACCGAAACTATTCAGCGGCTGTTGAACAATTACGCGAAAAAATTCGAGCAAAAAGCAACTTCCGCCATCCTACCAATTATCATTTTTACCGCCTCACTAGGGGGGTTGGCGAAGATAGAAATTGATGACAATTTCGTAGACTACTTCGACAAGGGTACCGCATTTCGTATTCACACTGATCGAGCAACAGAACTTCTTGCTGGTCCGAACCACATAGAAGTACTTGTTACTAATTTAGCCGAAAACGGAATATTCGAACCTGCATACGTGAATTATCTGGGAGATTTAACTAAGTACGTACGGTCACTGCCAGCTGTTTCCAATGCAAGCGGCTTCTACGATGTCTTGACAAATGTATCAATCGCATTTGGATCGCCAATTGTTAACGCCTCTATCCCGTTGATTACAGCTGAGGAATATGCGCAATGGTACTTGGTCTATGAATTGTCGCTTCAACAAGGACAAAGCACTACAGACTTAGTTAATTCCCAGCAAAACCAATCCAGAATATCCATCCTGTTAAATGAAACATCATCGAAGGATATCCAGGATCTAGAGCAAGAAATATATCTATGGCATGCATCCAAGGACACTAACTTCGACTTGACCGTTACCGGAGAAAACATTCCAGTAGCTCACTTGTCGGAGCTGAACATAATCTCCATGGCCTACGGACTAGGCGGGAGCATTCTTCTTTCGGCGTTAATCGTCGGGCTACTCCTGAAGAAATTGAAATTGGGGTTGGTAACTCTATTCGCGATTCTGGTCCCAGTCGCTTGTGGGTTCGGTATCTGGGGACTAGTTACGGGAACCATCGGATTAGCATCTACAGCTATAGTTGCTTTAACAATTGGGATAGTCATCGATGACTCTATACATTTCGCATATCGCTATATGGATGGGCGGACGCGGCTCAATATGGACAGTTGGCATTCAGCTGCATACGGCATACACCGAGTAGGTACTGCCATCACGACGACAAGCATCGTCATGATAAGCGGCCTTTCAGTACTTCTGCTATCAACATTCAAAGTGAATAGTAGCTTCGGTGCTTGTACATGCCTTATCATCGGTCTTGCCCTGCTATTCAACCTGATGGTATTTCCAAAGGCATTGGTTTGGGCAGACGCCTAGGCGTGCTTAACACAATAAAAGGATAAAATTGTGGAAAAAGATGTAGCGGTCTCATCTATGTATGTCCCTACGGATGTACAACAAGATGAAATGAACTGGGACGCTTATGCAGTTCACTATGACGTAATGTGCGATCTAAATCCGTCCTATCAGCAAAACATAGAAACGCTACTTCACCACCTAAACAGATGGAACCTACCAGCCGACGCTAACATATGTGACATAGGAGCAGGTACAGGGAACTACATCGAGGCGTTATCGAAAAAGCTTCCCAACGCTCACTTCACGCATATCGATTTCGACAAGAAGATGAATGACCTCGCAGCACAAAAATACGATCTCGCCCAGATCAAGTCTGTAAATATTGTTAGTGAATTCGCCCAGAGGGTCGAAATGCCTCAGAACCACTTCGATCTGGTGATTTGCATAAACGCTCTCTACGCAATATCCCCTCAAAAACAAGTTCTGCACAAAATTCGAACTTGGCTGAAGGATGACGGGCGATTCTTCATCATCGACTTTGGTAGGAAACAACGTACATTGGAATGGGCCATATACCTATTCCGAGAATCAATGAAACGACATAGAGTCGGAAGGTACGCTAGAGCCCTAGTCGAAGGACGAGAGGTTCTAAAACAAAATCGTCGCAGTACAAAGGGACAAAAATCCGGCCGGTATTGGCTCCACACCACGAGCGAATTCGGGAACACTCTAGTCGATTGTGGTTTTGTCGTTGACGAGATAACGCCGTGCTACCGGGGGTACGCAGATCTTGCAGTTTGCCGGAGAGAACGATCGTGAGTGTGAGCCTACCAATATCGACTTAATCGAAACGTTGGCTGCCCGGTTAGTGTGTAGATGAAATTCTTCTCCAGTCTAACGGCAGCAAGTAAAAGAAGTTCAGAATACTCTCAAAGACACTTTTTCCTTATTGGTCTCATCTGCGTAGTGGTTATGCCACTAACCACTTTTGTAGAAAGACTAGTTGCCAATCCGTCATATGACACACTTGAGATTAGGCTTAGCGCTGGAGTAGTCGGTATTGTTCTACTTTTCAAACAGCGCTTGTTAGGAAACCTTTATCCACACTTCCACTACTACTGGACGTTTTTCGTCAGCTATGTGCTCCCATTCTGCTTTGGAGAGATGCTCATCCTGAACGCAGCTTTTACACCCGCCGGAGAAGAGCTTTCGTCAATCTGGATCTACCAGTATCTGGTAGCACTGTTCTTTTTCGTGCAACTAATCCATCACAGTCCTCTTTCGACAATACTATGGATACTCACCACTCTAATAGCATCTTCATCACTACTTTTCCTATCAGAGCCCAATTGGGAAGCTCTATTCAATGCGACCTTGATTCCATTACCTATTTATGCAACAGCAGTTCTCGTGGGTAGCATCACCAATCGAAACGTAGACGTCATACAGGCCGAAAAACTTAAAGCGGTTTCCGCCATCGGAGCCAACCTCGCCCATGAACTCAGGACACCACTCGCAAGCATCCGTGGTATCGCTCGTGGTGTTGACAATTTCATGCCTGCGTTGATGGATGCGTACAAAAAGGCCAAGGAAAGCGGGTTGAAGGTGCAGCCGTTGAGAGATAGTCAGGTCGACCAACTAATCTCTGCGCTGGATACCATCGGTAACGAAGTCGACTACTCGAACACGATCATAGACATGTTGCTCGTGAACACGGCGGATAAGCCACTGACCGATCTGCAGGCGGAACAGTTTTCTGTGCGAGAGTGTGTGGAGGAGGCAATCAATCGATATCCGTTCAACAACAGCGGTGAACGCGCACTTACAAGCTTTGAGATAGAGAACGATTTTTCCCTTTATGCACCCAGACTGCTGGTGATTCACATATTGTTTAATCTAATCAAGAACAGTCTGTATTACGTACAGCAAGCCGGCGAGGGGCGCATCGTCATCTCGGCGAACGAAATCAAAAACGGTAAACAGATAGTTGTTCATGATAACGGTGCCGGCATTCCACAACATATCCAGCCACATATATTCGAGCGATTCTTTACGACCACGATTACGGGCCAGGGAGCCGGGATCGGTTTGAGCTTCTGCAAGATGGTGATGGACTCGATTGGTGGCGCCATCGACTGCGAATCAACACCTGGCGACCACACAACTTTCACGCTGACCTTTCCTGATCCGCCATGAACTAGAGACAAGCGTAAGCGGCCTCTGCAGCCTCCATTGCGGAAGTCCCGCCAGTGACCACTCCTTCCTGCATCTGATTCATTACGTAGCAAAAACCTAACTTGGCAGCGGGATCGTAGAACGCCATTGATCCTCCAGCACCGGCATGACCAAAGCTGCCTGGGCGGATACCTATGGGTGCATCGGGGTGGTGCAACATGAACCCGAGCCCGAAGTGGGTGATCGACTTTAAGACAACGTCCGGACCCCTCGAGTGCGTGGTTACGACCTCTCGAAGCAGATCCCCCGGCAGGATGCGATCGATCATGGAGTACAAACGAGCAACGCTTCGCGCCGTGCCATGACCATTCATCGACGGCATTTCCGCGCGCCGAAACTCTTCGGAATTCATATATCCGGCGCCGAGGGAAGGATTCTGAAACGCAGCACCTGTTGGTGTGTCTTTGTCATAAAAGTCATTCAACATTTCGCGCATGGCAGGCGGCCACTCCTTTTCCTCGCCGGGTCTCACTCGCGCCGGTAGCATATCGGCACAACGTTCGATCTCACGCTCTTCCAGGCCAATGAAGAAATCCAGACCATTGGGTTGAGCAAGTCGCTCCGCAAACCAGGGCCCAATGTTTTTGCCCGACACACGTCGCAACAGTTCTCCGAGCAGGTAACCAAAGGTTCTTGCGTGATATCCGTGCTGCTCACCCGGCGTCCACCACGGCTTTTCTGCAGCCAGCGCCTGGACCACCCGGTCCCAGTCGTAATAGATGTCTTTGTCTACCGGTTGATGAAAACCGACCAACCCCGCCCGGTGCGATAGCACGTGCCGCACCGTCGTTGCGGATTTGCCATTGGCGGCATATTCCGGCCAGTAGTGGGCAACCGTCTCATCGAGATCCAGCAGTCCGTCGGCAATCGCCTGCAGCACGCAAAGTGCCGACAGTGCTTTCGTGACAGAAAACATGCAGCACAAAGTATCCTGAGTCCATGGATGCGACTTGCGACGATCGCGGTAACCGGCCCATAGATCAACGACCAACTCGTCATTCACGACCACCGCCAGGCTGGCACCGACTTCTCTGCCTTCGCTAAAGCCGTTTAGAAACGAATCACGAACCCGTGTGAATCGCTCATCGACATCGCCTTCCGGTTCAAGTTGAATACCGCATCTCCTCCCGAAGCACTAAATAAGCATAGCAGTTAATGTCGAGCCGAGACCTTACTCAGGGCCCCGTCGGGCCTTCGCTGTTCAAGTTGACCGCGCCGATGATGATCGGTGTCTCCAGCAACATTCTCGTTTCCATGCTGGAAATCGGGTTCATCGGACAGCTGGGCACGCGACCTCTCGCAGCGATTTCGTTCACGTTCCCTGTCGTGATGATCCTTTCGAGCATTGCGCTCGGAATCGGAATTGGCACATCGTCCGTCATATCTCGTAGCGTCGGTGCTGGTAACAAGGCAGACGTCCAGCGCCTCGGCACACACAGCATCATGCTGGTCGTGGTGGCCATGATTCTGCTGTCGGCACTCGGCTGGTCCACAATCGACCTCGTCTTCAGCGCGTTGGGCGCCCAGCCGTATCTGCTTCCGCTGATACACAGTTACCTGGATATCTACTACCCGAGCGTGATCCTTTTCACCGTCACCATGGTTGCGGGTAACATCATGCGGGCGAGTGGCAGCGCAACCATTCCAGGCGTGGTCATGACGCTCGGTGCACTCCTCAATTTGTTACTGGATCCGATTTTGATCTTCGGCTGGTTCGGCGCACCACGCCTGGAACTGGCTGGAGCCGCCGTTGCATCCGCCATTTCGCGTGTTGGCACGGCCAGCGTCCTGCTCTACTTCGTGGTTAACGGTGGCATGGTCAGCACGCACAACATCGCCGAGCGGTTCTTCGAGTCCGCGAGGCGGATTCTCCAGGTCGGCCTGCCCGCCATGGCAACCCAACTGATCGGCCCCGTTTCTGCAACCGTCATCACCCGACTCCTGGCTGGACACGGCGAAGTTGTCGTTGCGGGGTTCGGTGTGGCCATCCGCATCGAAGCGGTTGCTGTCATGTTGCTCTTTGCTCTTTCAGGAAGTATTGGTCCGTTCGTCGGTCAGAATTGGGGAGCAAAGGAGCCGGACCGGGTGCGCCTGGGTCTCAGAGCAACTTATCAGTTCTGTCTACTGTGGGGGTTGGTCGCCGCGCTGCCATTGTTTTTATTTGGCGCCACCATCGCATCCTGGGTGGATTCCAGTGAAGAGGTGATCAAGACAGCAGCTTTTTATCTGGCTGTTGTTCCATGGACCTATGGGCTGTGGGGAATACTGATGATGTCCTCTGCTTCATTCAACGCGCTCGGCAAGCCACTGCCCTCCACCGTACTTGCGTTCTCTCGCATGTTTATCCTCTACGTTCCGCTCGCGCTCATGCTGGATAGCAGGTTCGGCTACGAGGGTATATTCATCGCAACCGCGATTAGCAATTCAATTATGGGTATTCTTGGCTTCCTGTGGTTCAGGCAGCGGTTCTTTCCGAGTGGCATATAGGCGACTTCATCCATACCATGAAGCTGGGTTAGCCTCAATAAACAAGGTAGACGAGTTGCCCCGGCGCTCTGATTAAGGGGGAAGCGATGGTTGGTGTTTATCGGATGCACAAATCTGGTGGTCCGGAAGTGATGCAGTGGGAGGAAGAGGAGCTACCACCGCCGGATGGACAGATGGTGCTTGTGCGCCATGTTGCGATCGGCCTCAACTATATTGATACCTATCATCGCAGTGGCCTTTATCCTCTGCCGCTGCCGAGCAGACTTGGAGTCGAAGCCGCTGGACTGGTCGAAGCGGTAGGCTCGGATGTCACAACGTTGCAGCCAGGTGATCGGGTTGCATACGCAGGCGGCCTTGGCGCGTACGCGGAGGCCAATCTGCTACCGGCCGGCCGCCTTGTGAAACTCCCCGAGGGGGTGAGTGAGGAGGTGGCCGCCGCCAGTCTGCTGAAAGGTTTGACAACTTGTTATCTGCTCCGCCGAACATTTCCTGTCACAAAAAATCACACCATTCTTGTGCACGCCGCTGCAGGCGGAGTAGGCCTGCTACTTTGTCAGTGGGCCAAACACATTGGAGCTACGGTTATCGGCACAGTGGGTACTGCGGAGAAGGCGGAGCTTGCAAGCCAAAATGGTGCTGATCACACAATTATCTACCGCGGAGAGGATGTTGTGGCGCGTGTCCGCGAAATTACCGATGGTAAGGGCGTCAATGTCTCTTACGACTCCGTGGGAAAGGATACGTACCAGATCTCACTGGATTGCCTCGCGCCGCTGGGGATGTTCGTCAGCTTTGGGAATTCTTCGGGTAATGCACCGCCAATCGACCCTCATGAGCTGCAAAATCGAGGGTCCCTGTTTTTTACGCGCCCTTCGTTGGCGCACTACACTGCGAGCACTGAGGATCTGGGTAATCTTGCTGATGAGTTCTTTGCGGCGATTGCTGACGGCATCGTGAAAGTTCACATCAATCAACGCTACCCGCTGGCCGAGTTGGTGCAAGCACACAGGGACCTGGAATCTCGAATGACAACGGGGTCGACGGTCATACTTCCCTAGGAGATACAAAGTTGGACAAAGACAAATTCTACGCTGATGCGAGATACGATCTTACCGGGCCGCTGGCAGGTGTGAGAGTCGTCGAAGCGACGACCACCTGGGCAGGGCCAATGGCCGGTTGCGTGCTGGCCGACTTCGGGGCAGATGTGATCAAGGTTGAACACCCTGACGGAGAGGTCATTCGGCGAATGCCTCCTGCCATTCCAGGATCGACCCACACGATTCCAGATGAAACCGTCAACCGCAACAAACGCAATCTGTCGCTGAATCTCCACACCGCAGAGGGCGTCGAGGTGTTTCTCAAATTGTGTAAAACCGCAGATATCGTTATCGAAAATTTTCGGCCGGGAACGCTGGCAAAATGGGGAGTTGGCTACGACCAGGTCGCGGCGGTCAAACCAGACATCGTTTACGTTTCGATCAGCGGCTTTGGTCAGTTCGGAGAATTGTCGGATCGTGTTGGCTATGATCCGGTGGCACAAAACTACTGTGGTTGGACATCGTTGAACGGCGAACGTGAAGGCGGGCCGATCAAGGCCCCGACCTATCTGGGCGACGATACCGCCGGACTCCACGGTGCGCTCGGCGCCATGGCGGCACTGCGACACCGTGACCAGACCGGCGAAGGACAACATGTCGATGTGGCCCTGGTCGACGCCCTGATGTTTCAAAGCGATGGCTTTCCGACAGCGGGAGCGTTGGACGTACCCATGGGACGCTGGGCGAATGAGTTTGCCATCGCCGCACCCGTCAACGCCTATGCGTGTACCGACGGCCGCGTGTTCGCCGGCGTCCTACTCGATTCTCACTGGCAAAAGCTGGCAGACCTGCTGAACGAACCCGATTTGCGAGACCTCACCGGCGCCGAGCGCCTGGAACGGCGCGAGCAGGTCGACACCCTGCTTGCAAACTGGTGCGCCGAACGCAGCGTTGCCGAAGTGGTCGATACCTTTTCAGAACTGGGCTTACCCGCAGTGAGAGTGAACACCTATGCGGAGCTTGCACGAGAAAGTCATGTCGCGTCGCGGGACATGTTGCAAACGGTGAAGATCGCAGACGGCAAGGAGATTCCAATTACTGCACCAGCAGCAAAGTTTTCCCGCACGCCCATAAAGATACGACATCGTGCCCCCACGCTCGGCGAGCACAACAAGGAGATTATGGCGGAGTTGGGTTACGATGCTGACGAGCTCCAGCGGTTAGCGGAGATTGGCGCGATCTAGCAGCGTGTTGAAAATACGCTACTAGGGAGCCTCTATCGAGCATGCAAGTGATCGATAAATCAGGATTCGACGGGGTCGGCAATTTTCAGAATCTGTTTCCCCACGTTCTGGCCGGTGAACAAGCGATTCAACGTGTCGGGAATATTCTCAAAGCCTTCCTGAACGTCTTCCTGATCAACGAGTTCTCCGCTCTCGATCCAACCAATCAACTCAGGGATCGCGATGTGGGCACGATCCATGTAATCAATCACGATGAAGCCCTCCATGCGCGCCCGCATGATCACCAGGTTCATCAAGTTACTGGGGCCAGGTTGTGGCTCTGTCGCGTTATAGCCGGAAATGGCGCCGCAGAGAACGACGCGCGCATTCATGTTGAGGTGGTTCAACGCGGCTTCGAGGATCTCGCCGCCGACGTTGTCGAAAAACACATCGACTTTATCGGGGCATAGCTCGCCGATGCGCTGATCAACATCCTCATTTTTGTAGTCGATCACCCCATCGAAGCGGGCGACCTCCTGCAACCAGCTGCACTTTTCCGGCCCGCCAGCGATACCAATGACCCGACAGCCTTTGATTCGGGCAATTTGCCCGGCAACGGATCCTGTAGCGCCTGCGGCACCCGATACGAGGACCGTATCGCCCTGCTTCGGTTGTCCCAGATCCAGCAATCCCCAGTAGGCCGTCATGCCGGTGACACCCAACACACCGAGCGGCATGGTCAGTCGCACGCCTTCGGGAATCTTCGACAACCCGAGAAACCCATCGGCTGGGCGGGTCACGACGAAATCCTGCCAGCCACCCATCGTCTGCACCAGTTCTCCGGGGACAAAATCTGGATGATTGGACTGCGTCACCTGAGCAACGCTCCCTGCACGCATGACCTCTCCGATCGCAACTGGCGGCAGATAACTCTCCCGATCTTCCATCCAACCGCGCTGAGTCGGGTCGAAGGACAGGTACAAGTTACGCAACAACACTTCCCCGTCGCCCGGTTCCGGAATCGGCACTTCCCGATACTCAAAATTCTCCTGAGTCACCATCCCATAGGGGCGTTTAGCGAGCACCCATTGTCTATTCGTATTCATCAACTGCCGCCTCGTGTGTCCCCGTCTTCAGGGTTGATTAAATCATCTGCAGAGGTCAGAGTCCCCTTGAAGACACGCTATTTTTTGAATCCAGACTTGGGGGAGTTGACATGAGCGAGTTTGCTTTTCTGTCCGCCACAGATCTCGCCAGCAAAATCAAAAACCGCGAAATATCCTGCGAAGAACTCCTCGCTTACTACCTCGACCGCGTGGACAGGTACAACGATGACCTGAACGCAATCGTCGTGGACGTCAGAGAACAAGCGTTGAGTGAAGCACGCGCGGCAGACGCTGCACTCGTAAACGGCGACGCACTGGGACCTCTGCACGGCGTGCCGATGACAATAAAGGAGTCCTACAACCTGGCGGGCACACCCACCACCTGGGGCAGTCCGGATTGGCAGGACAATGTGCCAACCGAAGATGCCGTGCCGGTTAAAAAGATGAAGGAAGCCGGTGTCATCGTTTTCGGCAAAACAAATGTGCCTCTGATGCTGGCAGATTTTCAGAGTTACAACGACGTCTACGGCACGACGAACAATCCCTACAACCACGAGCGAATTCCCGGCGGCTCTTCTGGCGGATCCGCCGCCGCCCTGGCCGCCGGATTGACGGGTATCGAGACCGGATCCGACATCGGTGGCTCAATTCGAAATCCTGCACATTTCTGCGGCGTGTTCGGACACAAGCCCACACACAATCTGCTCGGGATGCGCGGCCATGCGCCGCCAGGCGATGTTCGTGCCGCGCCGGACATTTCTGTCATCGGACCGTTGGCACGATCAGCGACCGACCTCGAAACCGCGCTGAAAATAATGGCCGGGCCGGATGAAATAATGGCGCGTGGGTATCAGCTCAATCTGCCAGACCTGGGTGGGCGCAAACTCGGCGATTTAAACGTGGCAGTCTGGAAGGACGATGACATGTGTCCGGTCAGCACCGAGGTCCGCAAACGCGTAGAGGCCGTGGCGGAAGCTTGCCGCTCGGCAGGCGCGAGCATTAACGAGGAGGCGCGGCCAAAGTTTGCGTCTGAACATACGCATGAGACCTATCAGAATCTTCTGCAGGCGACGATGTCGGCGCGGATGCCGGATACCGACTACGACAGCCTGAAAAAGTACGTCGACAACCTCGATCCCGACGACGACAGCGATAGCGCTCGCGTCCTGCGGGCCCAGGTTTCCAGTTTCAAGGAATGGGGCCGCAACAACGAACTGCGGCAACACCTGCGCTGGCATTGGCACGAGTTTTTCAAGGATTTCGACGTTCTGATCACCCCAATCATGCCCATCGCCGCCTTCCCGCACGACCATAGGGAATTCAAGGAGCGGACGATCATGGTCAACAACGAAGAACGGCCTTACTTTGAGCAGGTTTTCTGGGCGGGTCTCACTGGGGTCAGCTTCTTACCCTCGACCGTTATTCCGACGGGACTCAACGACGAGGGACTGCCCATCGGTGTGCAGATAGTTGGTCCGGAATACTCAGATCTCATCACCATAGGTGTCGCGAAGGAGTTGGAGGCTCGAGGCTTCGCGTTCACGCCACCACCGGCTTACTGCTGACCCAGCACCGCGATGGCCACAATCGCCAGGGCGCACCCGAACATTGCGCTGATCAAGTATTGGGGCAAACAGCAGACGGCTGGGAATATTCCTGCAACACCATCTTTGTCGATCACACTGGATACCCTGACAACGACAACTTGCGTAGATACAGCCGCACTGGACAGCTTCACGCTCAACGGCAAACGGGTCGACGACCCAAAAATCGCTGCATGTCTGGCGATTCTACGGGAGCAATTCGACATTCCACCCCTTGTCATCTCCAGCGACAATAATTTTCCCACCGCTGCGGGGCTCGCATCGTCCGCATCCGGCTTCGCCGCCCTGATTGCAGCCATCAATCATCACAACAAGCTCGAGATGACCCTGGCGCAACAGTCCGCATTCGCACGCGAAGCCTCCGCTTCGGCTGCCCGCTCAATCTTCGGCGGCTACGTCGGTCTCAACCAACCCGATTGGGTCGCAAAGCCGTTACTCGACGCCGAAATGTGGCCACTGAGGGTCGTCATCGCCATCACGCAGGAGCGCCCCAAAAAGGTGTCCTCTACCCTCGGCATGCAACGCTCGCAGAAAAGTTCGCCTTTCTATCCGGCCTGGATCGCCGACTCTGAAGCCGACTATCTGCAGGCCGAGGCGGCAGTCGAGCGCAGAGACTTTGCAACGCTCGCCCGCCTGGCGGAGGCCAGTTGTCTCAAAATGCACGCCGTCATGCAGAGTTCGCAGCCACCACTCATCTATTGGCGTCCCGCCACGCTTGCCTGCCTTGAACGCATCCGGGAGATGCAGGACGCCGGTGTGGAGGTCTTCTTCACGATCGACGCCGGTCCCCAGGTCAAAGCAGTTTGCACGGCTGAATTCGAGGTGGAAGTCACGCAGGCCCTGGCCGGTGTCGCCGGTGTGCTGAGGACACTGACCGTCGGCCTTGGCCGCGGCGCCACCATCGAGGACACATGATCGAGTTCGGTGCGCCAGGCAAGGTTGTGCTCTGGGGCGAGTATGCGGTCCTCGACGGAGCCCCGGCCATGGTGATGGCGGTCAATCGAATCGCCCGTTGTCGCATCGAACCGCGGACCACTGACTGGCGCTGCCAGGCGAGCGGTTTTATCGGTGTTGAGGCGATTGCCAGCAAAGCGGCCCTGACCGCCGGCGAACTGCCGCACGAAAGCGTTGCGCGGGTGGCAGCCGCCGTCGTGCGGCAGTTACCACAGGCACCTGAGGGTGCCGATGTACTGCTGGATACGAGCGAGTTCTATCGCGCCGGCCGTAAGCTCGGTATCGGTTCGAGTGCGGCAATCTGCGTGGCCGCCTATAGCGCAATTGCGACGTTGTCCGGTGTCGAACCCAGCTACCCCGATGCACTGGCCTGTCACCGCAATCTGCAGGGTTCTGGTGGCAGCGGAATCGATGTGGCCGCTGCCTATTTCGGCGGCTTACAGCGTTTTCAGGACGGATCCATCACACCCCAGACACTCTCCGACGGGCTGCTGATGCGTTTTATCTGGACGGGCAAACCCGCCCTCACAACAGATCACCTCAGCCGGTTTCAGGCCTGGAGCGTGCAGCGCGACACCAGTGCATTGGCGACGCTCAGTGCCGCCAGCGAAGCCCTGTTCGAGCAGACCACCATTGCTGCCCTGCAGCATTATGTCGATTGCCTGCAGGCCCTGGATAATGCGGCAAAGTTGGGGATTTACGATTCATCTCACACTTACTTAGACACCCTTGCCAACGGCCACCAAGTAGTCTACAAACCCTGCGGCGCCGGGGGTGGTGATATTGGCGTGGCATTCAGCGATGATGCTGAACGGCTGCGCGCATTCACCACCGCCGCCGAACAACGATTTGAGATGTTACCGTTGGAGATCGCAGAATATGGCATCCGAGCTACCCGCGAATAGCGGCTCTCGCATTCCCAATTTTTTCAAGATGAACGTCGCCGAACGCATCGTGGCATTGCGCCAGCGAGGGCTTTTGAGCGAAGAAGACATCCATTCCCTGGCCAACGCAGAACACACGCTGCGCCTCCCGGTAGCCGATAAGATGATCGAAAACGTGGTCGGCGTCTTCGGCTTACCCCTAGGCCTGGCTCTCAACTTCCTCATCAACGGACGCGACTACGTCATACCACTGGTCGTCGAGGAACCCTCAATCGTCGCCGGACTTTCAGGTGCCGCCCGGATGGCCCGCCTGGGTGGTGGATTCACCGCAAGCGCCACCGATCCGATTCTTATCGGCCAGGTCCAGGCGGTGAATATCGACGATCCCGAACAGGCCCGGGCCGATCTGCTCGCGCATACCGAAGACATACTCGCGCTGGCCAACAGTCTCCACCCGAAGATGGCGGCGCGTGGCGGCGGCGCGAAGGATGTCGAAGTTTACCTGCATCACGCGCCCGAAGACGGTCGGGACATGGTCGTGCTGCATCTGCTCGTCGACACCCGTGACGCGATGGGCGCAAACCTGGTTAACGGTATGTGCGAAGGGATCGCCTCGATGGTGGAAACCATCACCGGTGGCAAAGTCTTCCTGCGAATTCTCTCCAATTTAACCGACCGCGCGATCGCGACGGCGAGCGTACGAATTCCTACCCGAAATCTTGAAGGCAAAGGCTTCAGTGGCAAAGAGGTGCGCGACGGCATCATTCTCGCCTGTGATCTCGCAACGGTGGATCCCTATCGTGCAGCGACTCACAACAAAGGCATCATGAACGGCGTCGACGCCGCGGCTATCGCAACCGGCAACGACTGGCGCGCAATCGAGGCCGCCGCGCACGCTTATGCTGCCCGTTCGGGGCGCTACAGTTCTCTCACCCGCTGGCGTAAGGACGACCAGGGCAATCTGATCGGTGAAATTGAAATACCCATGAAAGTCGGAACCGTCGGCGGCAGTCTGGAAACCAATCCGAGTGTTCGCATCAATCACCGGCTGCTGGGTTCTCCGAGCGCACCCGAACTCGCAGCGATTCTGGCAACCGTGGGTCTGGCGCAAAACTTTGCAGCTCTACGCGCGCTGTCCACCGACGGGATCCAGCAGAATCACATGACCCTGCACGCTCGCAGCGTTGCGAGTTCGGCAAACGTGCCCGAAGACATGTTCGATAATGTCGTGGAAGCCTTGATCGAATCCGGCGAAATAAAGGTGTGGAAGGCCCACGAGATCACCAAGAACCTGGCTCACCAGACTGTGGTACCCACGCAGACAGAGCGCAGCTCCGCCTGTGGCAAAGTCATCCTGCTCGGGGAGCACGCGGTCGTCTACGGTCGGCCCGCGCTCGCTCTGCCTATTCCACTCGCCGTTGAATCTCTCGTGCGACGCGACGGCGAAGGCATCACCGTCGTCATACCGCGCTGGGGACTGGAACAAAAAGTGCGGCCAAATAACACCCAGGGGTTGAGCGGCATCCTGTTCAATGTGATCAGCCAACTCGAGCTCGACAAACAGGACATGACCATTGAGGTCATACCCCATGTGCCACGTGCGATGGGCCTGGGCGGTTCGGCTGCGCTGGCTGTGTCAATCATTCGAGCGCTCGACAAGGCATACAGCCTCAATCTCTCGAATGAAACAATCAATGCATTCGCTTACGAATGTGAAAAAGCCGCCCACGGCACGCCTTCAGGAATCGACAACACGATAGCGACCTACGGCATGCCTTTGGTTTACCGGCGGGAAAACACTCAAGACGACGCTGCCGGTAATCCCCATGCAAGATTTGAAGAGCTGCCGATAGCAGATCCGGTGCCGCTGGTAATTGGCTTCACCGGCAAGGAGAGTCTCACCGCGAACACGGTCGCGCGGGTCCGGCGTGCCTGGGAATCACACCAACCACGTTACGATGGCATATTCGATCAGATCGCCGCACTGACCCAGGCCGGTGTCGATGCACTGCGGGACGCGCATTATCAGGAGTTGGGTGAACTCATGAATCTCTGCCAGGGATATCTCAACGCGTTGCAGGTATCCACCCCGGAACTCGAAGAGCTCATCCACATTGCCAGGACAAACGGTGCGCTCGGCG
>SMVA01145032.1_pt1 | contig 18607 bp, 17 predicted proteins | sample 2456451 | NCBI WGS metagenome assembly SMVA01 (sample SAMN11095933, study PRJNA526329) | marine sediment metagenome | biome: Marine sediment; feature: Surficial sediment; material: Deep marine sediment; isolation source: Hadal surficial sediment | place: Pacific Ocean | collected 2014-05 | depth...
AACCCGACTTCGGCGCTTTCCGATTCCGGGCCCTCTGTTTCGTGCGCTCGGCTCGGTCGGTGATGTCATCAAGCGGGTCTATGATTTTTCATTCCCACTCACGCGCGATGCGATGGAGTTTGCAACGCGGTGGCCGGGTTGCAGCGGCGAGGAGACATCACGCGATCTCGGTCTTTCTTTCCGAAACGAGCGTGAGACATTGACCGATACGTTGCGATGGATGTACGAAGCGGGTCATCTCGAGGCCCGTCACGTCGGAAAGATCGCCCTGATCAAGAGCCAGAGCCTGCAAGCCTCTTCTTGAACTGACCGGCAAGTTGGACCCAATCGCCGTTCGGCAGCTTCTCGACGAACACCGTCTGGGCAAAATCCATCGAGAGGCCCGAGACGACACGAACGTCGAGGGCGCCGAGTTGTACGACGGCATGCCTGAGACATCCGCTATGCGCGACAAAGATTCGTATCAGGTCTCGCGGATCCTCATTCGAAATCGAAGCGAGACTCATAGCGACCCGCGTCGCCGTGCGCGCGCCGGCTTGCATCAGGGACTCGGCGCCCTGCACGGGCAAGCGGAACTCGGGCATCCGCCGCCAGCCTTCCGGAAGCGTTCCCAGGCGAGGATCCTCCGCCAGCCTCGTCCGAATCTGGTCGAAGGTCATGTTCGCGCAACTGCCCAGACCTCGTTCGACGAGTTCATCACGTTGGAGCACATGGAAGGGCTTGCCCGTTCGCTCGCGAAGCGATTCGGCAATCAAATTAGCCGTCTCCCAGGCGCGTAGGAGTTGAGACGCTTCGATGCGCGGATCGAGTTCAAGCCCCAGCTCGGCACACAACGCAAGGATGGGCTCGGAAGCTTTTCGCGCCTGGGCCCGTCCTCTTTCGCTCAGAGGAAAGAGCGAATGCGCGCTGGCGACATCCTCCGGTCTTTCGAAATGGCCGTGTCGAACCAACGCCGCAACACGACGGCCGCGCACCGCTTCCTCAGTCATTGCGCACACTCATCACGCATCTCCATCGACGCCTGTCATGCGGATCTCCCGAGCCAAATGATCTCATCGTCCTTCCGAACACCCAACCCAACTCGACGCACCCGAAAAGTATATCGAGCCGGGCCTCGACCCCCAGGGCGAAATTTCGTCGCCTTCCGCTCAGTGCAACCCCAGGCTGCGCCACCAGATCGAAACGTTTCGAGCGATTCGCTCCATCCAGGGAAGCACCCGTACTTCGACGAATACGCCGTCTCGGTAGAGTTCGATTCGTTCTCCTTCGACACGCTGCTCCACCGCGTCGGCCAGCAGCACTCGAAACGGTCGATCGGGATTCAGCACATCTTCCGAGTCGGTGATACGAACCGGCATTTCGCTCCGATAGCGCTCCGCGATCGCGAGCAACTTTGGGGAGTGTTCGAAGAGTCCGCTTTCTCGCAGTCGAATCCCCAGACGCAAGCCCACCCCAACGGCTTCGAGATCGACTATTCCTCCGATGAGATCCGGCCGCTCGTCGTCCTCGAGGCCTCCTTGGCGCCACAAACAGGCATAGCTTCGGCAGATCGAAGGGCGCGACGGATGGATGCCGCAGCCCCGGTCGCCGAGTTGGTGGACGCAATCCTGGCCGGCACGCTTGTCGAGTTCGTCGACGCGCAACAGTGTGCAACAAAGGGAGCAGGGGCCACAGGAACGCGACGCGGCGCGGCGTTCGCGCGCGACAGCATCTGGACCAGGAGTTAGATTCGCCATGCGTGTGCCATCCGCATCAGAGGCCGCGCTCAGGCCTTGATCTCGCTCGCACCACCGGTCGTCCACATCGACGCGGTCATCTTGAGACTCGGACGATCGCTGAGCGACTCGATCTGTTCGTAGACGCGAGTATAGCCCGTATGCTCGATCAACCAGATTCCGTCGCGTTTCTGATACCGGTCGTGATAGAAGGCCGCGCCGGAGATCTGAATGTCGTGATCGGTGTCGATCACCACGTCTTCGAGCGCCCAGATGCCGGTCGCCCTATCCGGCCCGGTCAGAGTAATTTCTGGATGATGGACGCTATGCGATGAATGAAAGCCGTCGCGATCCATGCCCTTTTTCAGCCAGGCGATGATCTCGTCTCGACCTTGATAGGAATAGCGACCCGCACTGTAGGAACAGGTCGCTTCGGGGATGAAGGTCGTCGCCATCTCCTCCCAGAGTTTCATGTCGACGCAACGCATATATTTGTATTTGAGCCGTTTGATCGCTTCGATTTCGATGAGTTCCGTCAGGTCCAATCTCGGCTCCTTGCTCGAACTCCGGTAGAGGAAAGCCAGAGTGACTGCGAAGTTCCCTCTAGACTTCGGCTAGACCTCGGCGCCCGAGGTCCCACCCGAGCCGAAGAAGACGAGCAGAGAGAGGTCCTCCTCGATCTTGGCGAATTCGTGGGGAACTTCGGCGGGAACGTAGACGATCGAACCCAGCGTGAGAGCCGTCTCTTCGCCATCGACGATGAGAGTCGCGCGACCCTTGAGGACGACGTAGACCTCATCCTCGTCATGGGCCGACTGGGTGTCCTTGGCGCCGGCAGCGAGGGTGTAGATTCCGCACGAGAGTTGCGGGACCCGCAAAAACTCGAGGTAGGGGGTCTCGCGGGCTTCGCATTTCTCGACCAATCGAGCCAAATCGAAGGCTTCCGAAACTGCTTTCTCCATTCGAGTCTCCCGTCCCGTGCCGCGCTTTCGAAGCTAGCACGCGGCGTGGAGCCCGGACATCGTCGACGAGAAACATCGCCCCCTGTCGTTCGAGCGCAAGGCGCGGCATCCTACAGCCGTGGCAAGCGATTCTCTACCCAGTCCGCCAGCAACGACAACGACGAGTCCGGTGAGCCATCCGGCCACCCATTCGACCACGAACGCCTTGATGGCGCTGGCCGCGGTGGTCATCATCGTGGCGGGCCTGCGCGCCGCCAGCTCCCTCTTCGTGCCCTTTCTTCTGGCCGGCTTCATCGGCCTGCTCTGTGCGCCCGCGCTCTTCTGGTTGCGCGACCGCGGCCTCCCGACGGCCCTCGCATTGCTCGTCGTCCTGGCGGGACTTCTGGGCATTGGCGCGCTCTTCGGCGGACTCGTCAGCAGTTCGATCAACGAATTTACTCGCTTGCTGCCCTCGTATCAGGAACGCTTCGGATCCGTCATCGCCTCGATCACGGAGACCCTGGCCGGATACGGAATCGATTTCGGATCCTCGACCGCCGAGACGAACCCCTTCGATCCCAAGTCCGCGCTCGGCCTGGTTGGCAACCTAGCGAGCAATCTCGGTTCGCTGCTCAACAACGCCTTTCTGCTCTTCCTCACGATCTGCTTCATTTTGCTCGAAGCTTCGAGCTTTCCCCTCAAAGTTCGCGAAGCCTTCGGCGATTCACCGGAGATCGAAGATCGCATGACCGAGATCGGCGAGTCGATCCGTCGCTACCTCGCGATCAAGACCCTGACGAGCATGCTGACCGGCTTCGCGGCCTACGGCGCGCTGATGCTGCTGGATGTCAAATTCGCACCGCTTTGGGGTCTCACCGCGTTCTTGTTGAACTTCGTCCCCGCGGTCGGATCGGTGATCGCTGCGGTCCCCGCAATCGCCTTGGCATTCATCGACAACAGTCCCCAGACAGCGGCCCTCGTCACGCTTTGTTATGTCGGAATCAACATCGTGATCGGCAATTTTCTCGAGCCTCGGGTGATGGGCGAGGGAATGGGGCTCTCCCCCTTGATCGTCGTCTCGTCGCTGGTCTTCTGGGGCTGGGTTCTCGGGCCGGTCGGCATGGTGCTCGCCGTCCCCTTGACCGTGATTCTCCGGATCACGCTGGGCGGCCAGCCCTCGACCCGATGGGTCTCGGTCCTGCTCGGGCCGGCGCTACCGAATCCACCCCGCGTCAAGACGAAACAGAGCGAGCAACACTCCTAGCCAATCGTCAGGAAGCACTCTCGATCGTTTCGAAGGCTTGCCGAACCGGCTCCGGAGCCTGGACGAGCTCGACGAGGACGCCTTCGGAGCCGATCGGCGATTCTTCATTGCCCTTGGGATGAATGAAGCAGACGTCGAATCCCGCGGCACCCTTGCGAATTCCGCCGGGCGTGAAGCGAACCCCCTGCTCTTCGAGCCACGCGACCGCCGCCTTTAGATCGTCGATCCAGAGCCCAATGTGATTGAGCGCCGGTTCGTGAACCTTCGGACGTTTGTCCGGGTCGATCGGCTGCATCAAGTCGACCTCGACCGTGAAGGGGCCGGCCCCAACTTCACAGATGTCTTCGTCGACATTCTCTTTCTCGCTCTGGTAGGCGTGGCGGAATCGAAGGCCCATCAGATCGACCCAGAAACTTCTTAGTCTTTTCTTGTCGAGACCCCCGATTGCGATCTGCTGAACGCCAAGGACGCGAAAGGGACGGGAAGTCGGCATCGAGATTCTCCTAGTGAGTCGTCACCCGGTCGGAGACCACAGATCGCGGGTCAGGCTCCGCGACGATCCCGGGACTCGGGGCGCCGATTCTAACGGATCACATCGCCGTCGCCGCGATAGCCACGAGCGATGAGATAGCGCTCGCTGCTGCCCTTCCGCGTCGATTCGAGTTTCATCGTCTTGGCTCGATCGAAAACGCTCCGCAGTCGCAGATCGATCGTCCGCGCTTCCGGCCCCTCGAGGATCTTGATCAGGAGGGATCCACCCTTCGCGAGAAGCTTGGGAAGCAAGACCTCGATCGCCTCGAGCAATCGCTCCTCGTTCGCGCGATCGGTCTCACGGATTCCGGTGAGTTTCGGGGCCGCATCCGAAAGAACGACGTCGGCCCGATCGCGACCGAGACTCTCGCGCAGACGGTCGGCGATATCCTCCGCCTCCAGATCCCCCACGAGCGTGTGGACATGGGGCATCGCAATCGCGGGCTCGACCCGGGCGCGATCCACGCCGACGACCCGACCGCTCGGCCCGACGTAGCCCCCGGCGACTTCGAGCCACCCGCCCGGCCAGCAACCGAGATCGAAAACGTGGTGGCCCTTCGACAGAAGCTTGTTGCGCTTCTGAACCTCCTGAAGCTTGTAGGCGGCCCGCGAACGCAGGCCCTCCTTCTTCGCGCGTTGGTGGAGATGATCTTTTCGGTTGTATCGAGCCATCGGCCGTCAAAGATATCATTTCCCGCGAAGAGTCCGCCCTGCAAAGTCCTTGCGGCTCTGCACGCGGGCCAGCGACCGCGTCATGCGTTCACACTCGATTTCGCTTTGCGACGCGTCTTGCGCGAGGGCTTCGGCGAGCAAGACGCTTTCCTCCGCCCCGGCCTGCAGATTGTTTCCGACACAGAGAAGATCCACGCCGGCGCGATGCGCACGAAGGCCCCCGTCGATGAGCGAAGTAAAAGCCAAGAGCCCCTGCATCTGGAGGTCGTCGGTAAGGATCAGCGCGTCGGGGTTGAATTTTCGAACGCGATCGACCGCCACCGCGGAGAGCGAAACCGGCCAATCCGGATCCCAATGCCGGACGAAACCGTGGCTCAATAGAATCGCGGAACCGGGCAGCCCCGGGCACAGCTCGTCGAAGAGCGCGAGCTGAACGGAATCGATCGTGTCCGTAATGTCCGTCAAATCCGTATGGCTATCGGTCTTCGCCGCCCCGAGCCCGGGGAAATGCTTGAGACAGAGCTGCAAGCCAACCCGCCTCGCCGCTTGCGCGCAGAGTTCGACACACCTTCGGACCTCCGCCGGATCCGCCGAGAACGAGCGGTCCAGCGCCCCGATATTGGGATTGGCAGGATTGAGGTTCAGGTCGATGACCGGAGCGAGATTGAAATCGATGCCGAGACTCGCCATCTCGCGAAAACTTGCCTCGACGACGGCCGTCGCCGACGCCCCGTCCATCGCCGCGAAATCGGCCGCGCTCGGCAAGGCTTCGAAGCCGCGCTCGACCTTCAAGCGGGTGACGCGTCCACCTTCCTGGTCGACGAAGACCATGGGTCTGGAGTCGAGCGAATGCACGCGCTCGCAAAGCGCGCGAACCTGCTCCTTCGATTCGATGTTGCGAAGCTCGGCCTGGCCCGTGAGATCGCGGTCGAAGAGGATGACACCGCCCAATCCGAAGCGATCTTCGAAGTCGACGAGCCAGTCCGGCAGATCCGTTCCCTGAAAACCGAGAATGAGCGCGTTGCCGACGCGGGGCTCCACTTGGGTGTCTCCTATCCGTTTCGGTATCTTCTCGGATGACGAGTATTCCATCCCCTGTTCGAGATCAATCGACTTCTCGGAGAAAACCATGAAACAATTCTCGAAGATCCTTCTGCTCGCCTTGCTGGCGCTTTTCGCCCTCTCCGGATGCGACTCGATCAAACGCTTCATGTGGGAGAGCCCGGGCCGAGATGAATGGCAGAATCCGGAACAGGTCGTCGCCGCGCTCGGCCTGAAGGCCGGCGATCGGGTCGCAGACCTCGGTTCGGGTGGGGGCTATTTCACGTTCCCCATGGCCGAAGAGGTTGGCCCTTCCGGCCGGGTCTATGCCGTCGACATCGAACAATCGCTGCTCGCCTATATTGCGGAACAAGCGGAGGAGCGCGGGCTACCCCAGATCGAAACGGTTCTCGCTCCGAAGGACGGGCTGGGACTTCCGGACGACTCGTTGGATCTGATCTTTCTATCCAACGTCTTTCATCACCTACCGGATCCAACGGAATATTTTCGTCGGGCCCGACCGATCTTGCGAAATGGCGGGCGGATCGCAGTCGTGGATTTTTCCGACAACGGTTTCTTCGGACATGACACGCCCGCCGATGAAGTCCGAACGGAACTCGAGGCTGCTGGGTACGCGCTGGCAGAAACGCATGATTTTCTCGAACGCCAGAGCTTTCAGATTTTCCTGATCGACGCGGACGTGGCGGCCGATTAGGTCGCGACCGAGGGGCTAGGCAGCCAGGCCTGCAAGATCGAATTCACCGTTTCCGGCGCTTCCTGCTGAACCCAATGCCCGGCCTCGGGAACCAGTTCGATCGACAGATTCGTCACCCATTGATTCGCGTCGGCGATGATGTCGGGGGGCAGGATTGGATCTTGAACGCCCCAGATCAGTAGCGTCGGCGTCTCGATCACCGGAAATCCCCGGGCCGTCATCCGCTTGAGGCCACCGCCGCGCAGGATCGCGCGGTAGTAGTTGAGCATCGCCGTCAACGCGCCCGGCTGGGCCGCGGCCTCTTTGTAGATCCGAATGATGTCGTCGGGGAAGCGGTCCGGCTGTGCCGAGATGTTGCCGCGAAAGGCCTGCTCGATCGTCCGATAGTCGCCCGACGCAAGGACCCGCTCGGGCAGCCAGGGAAGCTGGAAGAAAAGGACATAGAGCATCCGCCAGAATTGCCGCGAAAAGATGCTCGGGCGCTCCCGGCCAACGCCCGGTGGCGGACCGTTCAAAATGACGAGCCGAGCCAGTTCTCGCTTTCGCTGGGAGGCGAATTGCCAGGCGATCATCGCCCCCCAATCATGCGCCAGCAGAGTCGTCTCACGCGCACCCGACGCATCGATCAGCCCGCCGATATCGTCCACCAGGCGTTCGATCGCATAGTGTTCCAATCCCTGCGGCCGATCCGTCTTGCCGTAGCCGCGCAGATCCGGCGCCCACACGCGATATCCGAGCGAGGCCAACATGGGCAATTGATGGCGCCAGGAGAAGCCGAGTTCAGGAAATCCATGCAGACAGAGTGCGAGCCGATCACCGTCTCCGCAGACGTTCACATGGAAGTCGAGACCGTTGGCGTGGATGCGCTCGGTTCTGATTTCTGGAATCATCGCAGAACGACGATAGCGATTTCGGAAGCGTCCGAAACGAAGCGGAATAGCCGTCGGGCCCTCGAGTTGAGACTCGATCGACGATTCGACGCGCGGAGTCGACCTCGACTATCATGGGCTTGGCATGGGCTTGGGCATGGGGCCCGAGATCATGGGCGCAAGCCCAGGCCCCAGGCCCCAGGCAAAAGTCAGCGTCCGTCACCGGAGGAAATCATGAGCGAGCCGATTCGGCATGAAAACGTCGTCCAGAACACGCTCAGCGAGGCCTGGAATTTGTTCGCGAAGGATTTCGTTCTCTATGTCCTCGCCGGACTTCTGCTGATCGTCGTTTCAATCCTCAGCCTGGGCCTGCTCTCCGGCACGATGAGTGTCGGATTCATCCAGCTCGTCGAAAGACGCCGCCGGGGCGAAGCGGCCCATGTGACGGAGGTCTTCGATGGTTTCTCCCAATTCGGTCCCAGCGTCATCGCCGCCGTGCTGATCGCGATTGGGATGGCCATCGGTTTCTTTTTCTACGTCTTGCCCGGTCTGCTCTTCGGCCTCGTGATGATTTTCACTTATCCGGCGATCGCCATCGACGACGAAACCGCGACGGGGGCTATGTCGAAAAGCTATTTCCTCGTCGCCGAGAACTTTTCGCTCGCCGCCCTTTTTCTCATCATCGTGGCCGTTCTCAGCGGCCTTGGAGGCGCGTTCGTGTTGGGAACCGTCGTCACGCTGCCCTTCAGCTTGATCTTGACCACCCTCGCCTACCATCGTCTTTGCGAGGCCAAGAGCAACTAGCGGGCTAGCTCATGACCGCCTTGCGGATCTTGACCAGCGCGTTCTTGTGGCCGGGGACCGCGCCGCGGACGAAGAGCAGGTTTCGCTCTAGATCGACGCGCATCACTTCCAGATTGCGTGTGGTGACGCGCTCGTTCCCCATCTGACCGGCCATCTTCATGCCCTTGATGACTTTGCCGGGGCTGGAACCCGCACCAATCGACCCGGCGTGGCGGAAGGCTTCGTGGGTCCCGTGCGTGCGCTTCTTGATCGTAAAGCCGTGGCGCCGAACGACGCCCGAAAATCCGCGACCCTTGCTGATGCCGATCGCATCGACGCGTTGGCCGACTTCGAAGAGGTCGACCTTGAGTTCGCCGCCGGGTTCGAGCTCCGCGGCTTCTTCGGCGGTCAAGCGGCTCTCGGACAACCAGCGCTTGGGCTCGCTGCCGCCGTGCTTTTCGAAATGGGTCCGCTCGGCCTTGGAAAAGAGCTCCGCTCGACGCGTCCCGAAGGCGAGCTGGACGGCGTCGTAGCCATCTTTCTCGGTCGTCTTCTTCTGGACGATCGTATTCGGACCGGCTTCGAGCACGGTCACGGGCACCGCTTCACCCGCATCGGTGAAGACGCGCGTCATACCCAGCTTCTTGCAAAGCAGTTCTATCGACATTGGGGATCTCCTCGTCCGGATTGGAACCCCCACCGTCCATCGGAGTGGGTTCATCGCGGTCGATGCGACTCGTGACGGGATCGAACTCCGATCAACCCACCCAGGACCCAATCAGGTCGCCGGCCGGCATTTTCTCGAAGCGGGACCGCACACGAGGGGCGATCGGACACTATTCTGTATCTGTTCTCGCATCTGGGGTTCCCGAGCCAGGCCAACCGAAACGGTGGGCTTGTCTGCGAGAGCGCGGCAGGCTAGCACGGGGCCGGCAGCGCGGCGAATCGGCGGATCTTAGCTGCGAATGCGCATTTTTCGGAGTCGTTTCGCCCCATGATTATGGGGAACGCCCCGACCCGCCGAAGAGAATTCGATCCTGGTCGAGTCGAAATGGAGGATTTAGCGATGGAGTTCCGAGCCACCTTGATTCCTGGCGATGGGATCGGCCCCGAAGTGGTCGAGGCGGCCGTTCGGGTGGTCGAGGCCAGCGGCGTCCGGATCGCCTGGGAGCGGGTCGAGGCCGGGGCCGACGTCTTCGTGAAGCACGGCTCGGCCCTCCCCGACGAAGTCTTGAACTCGGTTCGAACGACCGGAGTCGCCTTGAAGGGCCCGATCGGCACACCGATCGGAGGCGGCTTCAAGAGCGCCAACGTGTTGATGCGCCAGTCGCTCGATCTCTATGCCTGCGTGCGCCCGATCCGAACCATGCCGGGTATTCCCTCGCGGTTCGAGAATGTCGACTTCGTGATCGTTCGCGAAAATACCGAGGGGCTCTACAGCGGCCTCGAACATCGGGTGGCGCCGGGAGTCGTCGAGAGCCTCAAGATCGTCACCGAAAAGGCGAGCCTCCGGATCGCACGCTATGCCTTCGAACTCGCCCGCGACCAGGGTCGGACGACGGTCGCGGCGATCCACAAAGCAAATATCATGAAGCTCTCGGACGGGCTCTTCCTCGAATGCGCACGTCGCGTCGCGCGGGACTATCCCGAGATCGAGTTGCGCGAACTCATCATCGACAATTGCGCGATGCAACTGGTCACCAAGCCCGAACAATTCGATGTCCTGTTGATGGACAATCTATATGGCGACATCCTCTCCGATCTCGGCGCAGGCCTGGTCGGCGGCCTCGGCATCGTGCCCGGAAGCAATATCGGGACGGAGTGCGCCGTCTTCGAAGCGGTTCACGGCAGCGCTCCCGATCTGGCGGGAAGGGGCTTGGCCAATCCGATCGCGGTGATCCGCTCCGCCGCCCAACTCGTCGCCTACCTTGGAGAAACGGATGCCGCCGCACGGATCGAGCGCGCCGTGGAGGCCGCGCTCTCCGACCCCGCCAATCACACCGGCGATCTCGGCGGCAAATCGACGACAGAAAATCTGACCGACGCCATCTTGCGCGACCTCGACCGCTAGCGCGACACTCTCGAGTCTCGTGGTTCCGCTTCGGACCCGCCCGATCGCCGAGGAAGTCTGTGACGCGCTTGCACGACGGTAGTTCCGAAAAGTCCGATCCGCTTCGACCCGTCCTCGTCCTGGCACTCGATGGGGCCACCTTCGATGTCATCCGGCCGATGGTCGAAGCGGGCCAACTCCCCAATCTCTCCGCCTGGACGAAGCAGGGCCAGGCCAGCGCGCTCGCGAGTACGACGCCGCCCGTCACCTTTCCCGCCTGGTCGTCCTTCATGACTGGGCTCGCGCCGGCGGATCACGGAATCTTCGACTTCACACAGAAGAAGCCGGGTGAGTATCGGCTCCGGTTCATCAACTCGACGGATCGCATAGCACCCTCGCTCTTTCGACGCGTGAGTGATGCGGGCGGGCAGGTCCTCGTGTTGGGCATGCCCGCGACCCACCCCCCAGAAGCGCTCGACGGTCTGCTCGTCTGTGGATTCGATGCACCCGTCTCGACCGGAACCGACGAGCGCAGTGCGAGCGATCCCCTGCTCTATCGCGAAGTGGCCAAGGTCGCGGGTCCCTGGATGCGTCCGGACCTGAACGAGTCTGCCAAGGCGGATGATTTCCACGAGCGCGCCGTCGAAACCCTGCTCTCCCGCATCGATCGAAAATGCGCCTTCGCCCTCGAATCGCTCAAACGGGTCCGAGCGAAACGGGGCGGTGCCTTGCCCTGCCTAACGATGATCGTTTTCTCGGAGAGCGACACGGTGGGCCACCACTATTGGCGCGATCATGATCCCGCTTCGCCACGTCACGACGCGACGGCCTCCGCTCGACGACGCAATGCGGTGTGCGATGTGTATCGCAGGCTGGATCGAGCTTGCGGCCGAATCCGTGACGCGGTCGGAAAGGATGTGTTATGCGTCGTCCTGTCGGATCACGGAATGGGGGGCGCCTCCGACAAGATCGTGCATCTCAATCGATACTTGGCGGAGCACGGCCTATTGCGTCGAAGAACGGGACTCGGCCGCTTCGTCGATCGAGCGGCGAGAGCGTTTCGCGATTTCGCGCTCGCTCGGCTACCCGCCGCCGTGGCGCAACAGATCTTTCGGCGCGCGCGGGCGGCCGCAGCGGAACTCGAGAGTCGCGCGCGTTTCGGCGGCTTCGATTGGCGGCAAACCCTGGCCTTCAGCGAGGAAGCAAATACGAATCCCGGCGTCTGGATCAACCTCGAAGGCCGCGAAGCCGAAGGCTGTGTCTCGCAATCGGACTATGAGTCGGTGCGGGATCGCGTGATCGAAGTACTACTGGCCTGGCGTCTGCCATCGGGCGATCCGGTCGTGGCGCGCGCCCTGCGCCGCGAGGAAATCCATCGCGGACCCTACGCCGATCGCGCCCCGGATATCGTGGTCGAACTCGCCCTCGATGCGGGCTATGGCCTCTCGTTGGTGCCGACGCCCTGGTCCGAGGGCGGCGATCAGGGCGCGGGCATCCCCTCGCTTCGCATTCTCGCCGCCGACGACTCGGCCGGTGGGCGGGGGCGGGGCATGAACGGCACCCATCGAAACGAAGGCATCTGGATCACAACGGGACCCGGCGCGCTGGAGCGCGATGCACCCGAGCGCCTCAGCCAAGCTGCGCCCTGGCTCGCCGAGGCGATGGGACTCGCCTGGACATCGACTCCCACATCCGGCCGGGATTTCGTCGCCTACGACGACGAAGAAGAGGCGATGGTCGCCGAACGTCTGCGCGCGCTCGGCTATCTCGAATGACGCCTACACGAGCTAGAGCGAAGGGGTCGGACGACGCGACGCGATGCATCGAATTCCTCGGCCTACAACCGCATCCCGAAGGTGGCCACTACCGAGAGATCCACCGCTCGACACTATCCGTGCGCGAGGGCGATCGCGTGCGATCGGCCAGCACCTCGATCTATTTTCTCCTGCGCGAGGGGGAGTTCAGCGCCTGGCATGTCGTCCAGTCGGACGAGCAATGGCATTTCTATTCGGGCGCAGAGGGGGCGAGTCTCGAACTCAACCTGCTCCACGACGGCGAACATCGGATTCTCGAATTGGGCCGCGACCTCTTCGGCGGCCAATTGGCCCAGGCGATTGTTCCGGCGGGTGTAGTCCAGGCCGCTCGCCCAAGAGGGGGCTGGGTTCTGATGGGATGCAGCGTGGCGCCGGGTTTCGATTTCGCGGATTTCGAGCTGAACACCGCCGAGGATCTAACCCGAGACTTCCCGGGTTTTCGCGAAGTCATCGAAACGTTCTTGTCCCGATGAAGGGCCGCGACTTGGCCCGCCTCGGCGACCGGCCTAGCCTCAGCACCCGGGCGACTCGACCCGAGCCGATCTCGCAGCAAGAGGAAGCGATGACCGAATCCACGCCCGCGCTTTCGCTCGTCTTCCCCGCATTCAACGAAGCGGATAATCTCCCGACGCTGATCGAGAGTGCGATCTCGATCGCGGAGGGTCTCGATCTCGATTTCGAGATCGTGATCGTCGACGACGGTTCGCAGGATCGGAGTGCGGAATTGCTTGCGGCGTGCGCAGCCGATGACCCCCGGATTCGTGCCGTCCACCACGCCGCGAACCGCGGCTACGGCGCTGCGCTCCGATCGGGTCTACGCGAGGCGAGAGGCGATCTGGTGTTTTTCAGCGACGCCGATCTGCAATTCGATCTCGGCGAGATTCGCCGACTCCTCGAGCACGCGGAGGAATTCGACATCGTTGCCGGATACCGTTCTCCGCGCCGAGATCCGTGGTTGCGGCGCGTCATCGCCTGGGTCTGGGGTGCGCTCGTGCGGCGGCTCTTCGACCTGCCGGTTCGCGACATCGACTGTGCCTTCAAGGTGTTCCGACGCGAGGTGCTCGACGCGATTCCCATCGAGTCGATCGGCGCCTTCGTGAACACCGAAATTCTCGCGCGCGCCCGCGCGGAAGGCTTCGCCATCAAACAGATTCCGGTCAGCCATCGACGTCGGCGCTCGGGCCGTCAAACCGGTGCCCATCCGCGTGTCATCGCCCGCGCGCTGATCGAACTCTCCCAGCTCTACCGCGAACTGCGTCGAGCGAGGGGCACCCGTCAAGAACCCAGGCGGCGGAGGTCGGCCAAAACCAACCGGCAGACCGCCTCCGCCGAACTGGGCCCCTCTCGTTAGATTCCATGCGACTCCTGCTCGTCGGCGCATTCCCCTACCCCCACCATCAGGGCTCCCAGGTCTATTTTCAGGAGCAAGCCATTGCGCTTCGGTCCGCGGGCGCGGAGGTCTGCCTGCTGACCTACGCCTCGAATTCCAGCAGGATCTCGCCCGGAGCCGCTCCAGCGCCAGGCGGCCGCAGCCCCGATGAACACTGGCGGGCGCTCGACGGTTTCGAGCTTCGAACCTCTCCCGGTTGGACGGCCCCAGCCTCGCTGCGAGCGGGACCCAGCTGGGCGAAGCCGCTCGGAGATCTGGGTCTGGCAATGACGCTGCGTCATGAGATTGCGTCACACTCCGGCAATAACGCGTATGACGCGATTTTGACGCACAACGTCGAGGCGGCCCTGGTCGCCCTTCACGGTCTTCCGAGAGGCCGTCCCCCCGTGGTCTACTGTGCCCACACGCTGCTCGGAGAGGAGCTTTCCGCCTATCTCAGGGGTCCAGAAACAAAGGGATTGTCGGTGTCCAAGGCGGTTTTTGGGGAGTCGACGAGATGGCTTCGCGGCCTCGATCGGGTCGGAGAGGGAATCGATCGCTGGATCGCGCAACGTGTCGATGGCTGGCTTTCTTTGACGCAGTCTTCATTTCGCGTCATGCGTCAATTTTCATCCGCGCCCGGCGCTCTCGTGCCTCCTGCCCTGCCCGATCCCGAGCGGTCCAGCGCCGGAATGAGCCCTGCTGATGTGGCCCACAAGCACGCCCTCGAGCCCGGCGGCTTCTTCCTTTACTCGGGAAATCTCGATGCCTACCAGGAACTCGACATCCTGGCGGCCGCCGCGGTCGATCTCGCCCATCGAAGCGCCACGCCCCCGGTCATCGTGATTGCCAGCCACGGCCCAACCGCCGACTGGGCCCAGGCGATGCCGGGAGTCGAGTTTCGAGAGGTCGAATCGGCCGCGGAGATGCAGGCCTTGCTCTCGGCGGCTCGGGCCAGCCTCGTGATGCGCCGCGCCAAGGGCGGCTTCCCGATCAAGCTGGTGAACAGCCTGGCCCTCGGTACCCCCGTCGTCGCGTTTCATGACAAGGAGTGGGGACTCACTCACGAGGGCGACAGCCTAATCTGCGCCTCGCCGGAGCCGCCCGCCAAGAGCCTCGCCGACGCGCTCGAACGGCTGGCGGGCGACGAGGCGCTCACGAAAAGACTCGCCGACGGGGCTCGGGCGCTCTACCTCGAACGCCATCGCCCCGAACGCGCGGCAGAGAATACCCTGGCCCTGCTTCGTCGAGTCGAGGCCTTCCAGCCTCGCTGATTCCAAGAGCGATCGACCGAATAGACCGATCATCGGCCCGAAGGGCAGAGAGGCACCCGGAGCGTGCCTTTTTGGGTGAGGCCCCTAGACTGCGTCGCGCTCGGTCCCCGAATTTCGGGAACCGGGCTTTCGGTGTTCTGTGCGCGACTCGATTCGGGGTCGGCGCTTCGGGTGGGAGTGATCGAGGATGAGTGCCGAGGCGAAAAGCGGCTCGACGACGGGCCCGCGGCCCAAGCCATCGAACACGCCCAAACGCCGCAGCCCGCGCGGTCGCGGGGATACGCCCTTCGATCGCATGATCCGCGAGGCCCGACTGGAAGGGCCGATCCGGCGGCTGACCGGATTGCGGGGCGCCGCCAATCGTCTCGCCGCGAGTCATCTGATTCGGGCACACGGGGACCGGCCGGTTCTCTATGTCACCGCTCATTCGCGAGCGGCCGATGCGGCCGCCCTGACCTTGCGCGGGCTGCTCGGCGAACGCGAGGACACGACCCGCATCCGTGCGTTCCCACGCCACGACACCTTGCCCTTTGATCGCTTCTCGCCCCAGCCCTTTCTGGTCAGCCAGCGAATGGCCATCCTGCATCGACTCGATCAAGACCCGTCGGACACAGGCGATGCCAGCCCGATCATCATCGCACCGCGCTCAGCACTCGCGCTCCGCGTGCCCTCGCGAAAAAGACTGCGCAAGTCGACCCGGCGCATCTCGGTTGGAGAATCCCTCGATCGGGACGCCCTCGTCGCCCAACTGATCGGCGTCGGATACCAGCGGATGGCGCTCGTCGAAGAGCCTGGTGAAGTCGCTGTGCGCGGCGACATCGTCGATGTGTATCCGCCGCAACTCTCGAAGCCGATGCGCATCGAACTCTGGGGGGACGAAGTCGACTCGATCCGAAGTTTCGACCCGGCAAGCCAACGATCCCAAACGAAATGTTCCACCGTGCTGCTCCCCCCGCCCCGGGAATTGCTCTTCGATCGCGAGGAAATCGTCGAACGCTCGGACGAGATCCGCGCCTGCGCCGAGGAACAAGGCATCGCGACGGGCGAGATCGACAGTCTGATCGGTTCCCTATTGCGAGGACACCTACCAGCGGGGGCCGAATCCCTGGCCCCCTTGATTCAGCCCGAGATGGAGAGCTTCTTCGACTACCTGCCCGAAGACAGCTTGATCCTGATCGAGGAACCGGACGAGGGCGCCCTACGTCTCGACAGAATCTATTCCGAGATCCTGTCGAATCTCGAGACCGCCACCGGTGAGCGGCTCACCGTTCCGATCGAATCCTTGATGCTGACTGCCGACGAAGTGTCGGCGGCCCTCGAATCGAACGGTGCGATTCGAATCGAGCGACTCGACATCGAGCTCAGCAAGGATGAAGTCGGTCGGCATCGAATCGAGACGCAGACTCAAGACGACCTCCGTCGAGCACTCGCGACGAGCCGCAGCCACGAACATGCCCTGACCCCGCTGATCGAGCGATGTCGCGATTGGCTCTCCGAACGGTGGCGCGTCGTCATCGCGTGCGGCTCTTTGTCGAGTGCGGAACGGCTTCGTTCCCTGCTGGCTGAATACGATCTCGAGGGACAGGTGGCGACCGATCCGAAACCGGCCTGGTATTGGTCGCTGCCCGGCCGGCTCGAATTTCGCGTCATCGATCTCTCGGAGGGTTTTGTCTGGCCAAGCCAGGCGCTCGCCGTCGTGACCGACGAGGAAATCTTCGGCGTTCGGGAACGACGCAAGTCCCGAACGGGTTGGCGTGACGGCCAGAAACTCGACGGCATCGCCCAGCTCTCCCCGGGCGACTTTCTGGTGCACGCGGATCACGGCATCGGGATCTATCGCGGACTGATGGAACTCCGCGTCGGCGGAACGTCGAGCGAACTCCTGGCCATCGAATACCTCGGCGCGGACAAGCTCTTTCTACCGGTCGATCGACTGAGCCGCGTTCAGAGATACGGTTCCGCCGATGGGGTCAAGCCGCGCATCGACAAACTGGGCGGCGAGACCTGGCAGAAAACCCGGGGGAAGGTCAAAAAGAGCCTCCGCAACATGGCGGGCGAATTGCTTGCGCTCCACGCCGCGCGCGAACTCGCGCCCGGCTTCAGTTTCTCCGAACGGGATGCCGCCCTCGAAGAATTCGAAGCGGGCTTCGCGTTCGAAGAAACGCCCGACCAAATGGCCGCTATCGACGACGTGCTGGCCGACATGGCGCTCTCGAAACCCATGGACCGGCTGATCTGTGGCGACGTCGGCTACGGCAAGACCGAAATCGCGATCCGTGCCGCATTGCGCGCCGCACTCGACGGCAAACAAGTCGTCATTCTCACTCCGACCACCGTGCTATGCCAACAACATTTCGAGAATTTCAGGGAGCGCTTCAAGGACCAGCCCGTTCAAGTCGGCATGTTGTCTCGCTTCTGTACGCCGAAAGAGTCTCGTGACACCCTCGAAGGTCTCGCGACCGGCCGCATCGACATCGTCATCGCGACTCACCGTATCCTCCAGAAGAACGTCCAATGGCACGATCTCGGCCTCCTCGTCATCGACGAAGAACAACGCTTCGGTGTCGCTCACAAAGAGCGGATCAAGAGACTCAAGAAAACCATCGACGTACTCACGCTGACTGCAACACCCATTCCGCGAACTCTACAGATGGCCTTCACCGGAATTCGCGATCTCTCGGTCATCGAAACCCCGCCCGTGGACCGCTTGGCGATTCGAACCCAGGTCTGTCGCTTCGACGAGGGGTTGATCCGAGAGGCGATCCTCCGCGAAGTGCGTCGCGGCGGTCAGGTCTTCTTCCTGCACAACCGGGTTCGCACGATCGAGGCGATGCACGAACTATTGGGTCAGCTCCTACCCGAAATTCGCATCTTGGTCGCGCACGGCCAGATGAAGGAACGGCAGCTCGAGGATCGTATTCATGGCTTCCTGCGAAGGGAGGCGGACGTCCTGCTTTGCACCACGATCATCGAGAGCGGTGTCGACATGCCGAACGTCAACACGATCATCGTCAATCGGGCAGACGCCCTCGGCCTGGCCCAGCTCTACCAGTTGCGGGGGCGCGTGGGTCGAAGCGCTCGGCGAGCCTATGCGTATCTGCTCGTTCCGACGGAACTCCATTCGCTTTCGAGCGAGGCTCGGAAACGACTCGAAGCGATCCAAGATCTTTCGGAACTCGGTGCGGGTTTTCGCCTGGCCAATCTCGATCTCGAGATTCGGGGTGCCGGCGATCTGCTCGGCAGCGAACAATCGGGCAATCTTCGTTCGGTCGGCTACGAGACCTATATGGAAATGCTCGAAGAAACCATTTGTGAACTCAGCGGCCAGGCGCACGAGGAATGGATCGACCCCGAAATCAAGCTGCCGATCGTCGGGAGGTTGCCGGAAGACTACGTCTCGGACGTGAGCCAACGTCTCGTCCTCTACAAACGCCTATCGAGCGCGCGGGACGAGAACGAAGTCGCGATGATTCGAGACGAGCTACTCGACCGCTTCGGCCGGCTCCCAACGGAGGCCGCGAACCTGCTCGAGGTCATTCGGCTCAAGATCGCCGCCCGCCGCCTCGGCA
>SMVA01430159.1_pt1 | contig 18605 bp, 17 predicted proteins | sample 2456451 | NCBI WGS metagenome assembly SMVA01 (sample SAMN11095933, study PRJNA526329) | marine sediment metagenome | biome: Marine sediment; feature: Surficial sediment; material: Deep marine sediment; isolation source: Hadal surficial sediment | place: Pacific Ocean | collected 2014-05 | depth...
AAACAGATACAACGTTGGTATACAGACATCGAGGCATTAGATGAATGGAAAAAATCAGCACCCTCTAACTTCATGTAAAAACAACAAACTGTATCAACTCAAATCGTAGGGAGGACTTATCATGTCTGAAATGGCAGATGCGACCAGACGAATGGCACATCGCTTAACTATTCCTGTTGTAGCAGATGCGGATACAGGTCACGGTGATCTGCATAATGTCATGCGTTGTGTGCAAGAATTTGAAGGGTCAGGCCGCTGGCATTATTCTGGAAGATCAGGTGTTTCCCAAGCGATGTGGGCATTTCAGCAATAAACATGTTATCCCTGCAGAGGAAATGGTGCTCAAGTTCAAGGCGGCAGTTGAGGCGAGAAAAGATCCTGACTTCTTCTTCATCGCAAGAACAGACTCAAGAGAAACTGATGGACTTGATGATGCAATAGACCGAGTTAATTGCTATTGTGATGCGGGTGCAGATATAGCTTTTATTGAAGCACCATTGTCCGTGCATGAACTGGAAGAAATTTGTAGGCGGGTTGAGTATCCAAAATTTGTCAATATGCTGACCTTTGGTAAAACTCCTATCCTTTCTGCGTCGGAACTTGAAGACATGGGTTTCAAAATTGTAGTCACTCCGATTGATTCCGTGTTGTTAGTGGCAAAGGCCATGCGGGAAATGGCTGACGTATTTAAAAGAGATGGCTATACACAATCTTTGACCGACAAGATGGTGGACTTTGATGAGATAAAGGAAATATTAGGATTGCAAGAATATTTATCGTTGAAGGCAACCATTGAAAAGAAGCCATAGCCAATTAAGCATAAAGTTTAATTTCGTCAGGTGAAGCGCGGTAATGCATACGTCAGTGCCAACGGGATGGTCAGTATTGCCAGTGCGTTGCCAAATAGCACCATCGATGCCACACGACCAGGTTCCTGATCAAAGTGCTCTGCAAACATGTAGTTCATCACAGCTGGTGGCAATATCGCAAACAGGAACAAAACACCTTCCTGTGTTTTGGATAAATCCAGCCAGGGCGATACCGCAAAATATACAGTAATACCTGACAGGGGAGCCATGACGCCATTCAGAAAATTCTGTATCAATCAATCTTACTCCCAATGTAAATAACATCAGCGGTACACAAATATTACCTAGCATGCTAATTGGTTGCAGAATCATTTCATTTACCTTGATCCCGAAATAATTTAGCGTTAAGGCAAAGAAGGTTGCCAGTAACATAGGAGACGAGAATGCTTTGAGTATGTGCGCCTGTTTATCTAGTAGATAACTTCCAATTGTCACATGAAAAAAATTACAGACAATGAATATTACTACCGCGAAAGGTAACGCTTCTTGACCAAAGGCCAAAACCATCAGTGGCAAGCCAAGGTTTCCTGCATTGCCAAACATGATAGGTGGGGATAGTGTTTTGAAATCAATGTTAAACCCTTTAGCCAAAGGTATTGAGATCAGATCGGATAACAAAATAATTAATGCGACTCCCAGACCTAAGTGACCAAATAAATTGGCCTCTCCAGCCTTATCCGTGAGTACAGAAAATAGTAATGCCGGGATAAACACATCCATATTAATGCGGTTAGGGAGCGCCATATCTGGTCGAAAAAAATATCCATAAATAAGACCAATGCCTACAATCGAGAAAATAGGAAAAGTGATTTCAAGAATTCTTAATGCGAGCATGAGGTATGTTTAAAACAGAATACGAGGTGGGCGTCTAGAAATTATAGGTTAAAAACAGCTCCAGATAATCGTCACGACTGATGGCAAAAGCAGGATCTGAAGATGATTGGTCAAACAGGAATCGGCTTTCTATCTCCAGCATCCAATCATTGCCTATCCGCCTGCTAGCTTCAATATTCAGGAATTTACCCCCCGAGTCTCTATCCCAGAGCATTCCCACTAACGCTTGACTCGATTGTGCATCATTAAACGCAAAACGTATCCCCGTAGCGATGTCATCTTCAAAAAAAGTCAGTGCATCTTCGCCGCGACCATCATAGTGATACTCTCCAAGTAACCCAAGATCGACCGCGCTACTGAAGATACCGACAAAGGTATATTCAAAGCCACCTGCAAGGGCATTGTATGTCTTGTCCTGACCACTGCGATGCAGGGCTTCAAGCTTCCAGAGCATATTGCCTTTGGTCGCCTGAAGATCAATCGAGGTTTGATTAATGATGTCATAAAAGGGCGCCAGGACAGGCGCACCGGAGCTATTCATTGTGAGGATCGATCTCGGATCACGGCTGGTACCATAGAAATGAGCAACACCAACATCCCAATCTCCAAAGTAATGAGAGTAACGAATGGCAAAATCAATGTGCTTTTCTTCTGCTGAAGATTCGTATTTTGATAAATCCGTATCGACCACAGGCTGGTTTCTGGGGCGACCTTCTATACCGGGGAATGTGCGTTCCCTGAAATAGGGCAATACAAATAAGTCGACGGTTCCCCAATCATTAATCAGGGCAAGATTGATCATCGGTTGTCCGAGTTTGTCTTCGGTATCAATATTTTCAACCAAATCGGTTTGATTGATGATGTCAACCAGATGTTGAAATTCTATAACGCCCCAGAAGACTTTACGAAGTCCTATTCGTATTTCCCAGCTTTCCGCTGCCTTTAACCAGGTCAATTCGCGGATATCAATGTGGCTGCGTTTACTATCATTTTGATCCAGTCGAAAGAAAGGGACAAAGGCCAGACTCTGGTTTCCTTTGTCCCACTCATGATAAAACTCTGGCTCGAATAACAGGGATAAATTTTCATCATGTTGTCTTGAGTCACGTGCATCTTGTGGGAAATATCGAAATTCTGCCCCTAGATAACCACTCCATTGTCCCGCTGAGGCGCTAAAAGATAGGGTGATGCTGATAATTGCGAGAAGACAACTTAACTCTTTTTGTGGCATAGACAGCACTCAAACTCGATTCTCCAAAACCATTGAACTGTTGTTTACAGACACTTTGCCAGGGGTTCAAACATATAGCCCGAAATAAGCTATAAACATCAGCAATTTACAGAAACTATGCTAAGTTATATGGATTATTTAATCAATCAATTTAAGTTATTATCATAACTTATTGAAATATATAACTATTAATGGATATATTGTTTCGCGAGGTAACAGTGCGTATGTATTCTTCGAGACGGTTGATTGTACTCAAAAATAGCTTAGACAAGCGTTGTTTCGTGTAGGGTTATGAAGGTTTTACGGCTGCTGTGACAATTAATATAACGTTCCCATCGTAGAATTCATCAATTAAGGTCATAAACCAACCGCTTGGCTTTATCATTTGTCATTATCACTCATGATTGTGAGCCCGTATTTCAAATCTGTAATGTTGCTATTTGACGGTGATATGTCAGAGTCATTAGTCAATTATTCACCTGGCTCGTTTTAGGGTATTACGGTCAAAATCTCGATCACCGAGACCGTTTTTAAATTGATAGTCTTTCCAAACCAAGTCAGTTTTCTTTCCTGTCTGATGATTCACCATTTCCATTTTTCCAGGTCGCCAGTATTTTTCGAGGTATTGATTGTAATCAGAGAAAACAAGTGTTTTTAATAAAGTGTTTTTACGATCATAAAATTCCACCTTACGCGGTTGATACATGTCTTTATCTATCCACGAAATTTGTTTTGTATAACCTGAATTCTTGTATTGAGGATAACGTTCTGACACGAATACTTGGTGTCCGTCTAACGTTTCATCACGTAACCATTTGTAGGTGTATTTCTCGACTTCCTGAGAAGATAAATCTTCATAGGCAAATTCACTACCAACAAAAGGGCCTGATTTATTTGCCGAAGATATCCGTTTGATTCTTTTCAGAGCCGGCAGGTAAAGCCATTGATCATCTGGTTTCAGTGCATGAGTATGACTCAAAAATGCAGTACCTTTTATATCTCGTGGATTATCAAATATTGTCAGACTTTTATCACCATCACCTTCAACCTCAAGTGACTTAAGGACCATCGTTCTACGACTGCTTTCGCCATGCTTATTGGTAAGCACCATTTCCAGATCAGCAGCCTGATCGACCCAGCCTGTATCACGTTCATCAGCTTCTATCGCAATCGCAAGCCCTTTTTCTTCCGCTGTTTCCGCGACGGCGTTATGCAGCGGCAGAATCAGTAGCAGTATTGCTAGCAAGCAATTTTTTTGCATTTAATTTCTCCTCAATCTTGATCAAGAGTGGTGGCAGAAAAAGGAAGTCTGCAAATAATGCCAGAATGATAACAATGGCAGTGAGTAGGCCCATTCCGGAATTCAGTTCAAAAGCGGATGTTGCAAGTATTAGGAAACCGGTTACAAGCACGACTGATGTAATCAGTAATGCGCGACCGACAGTTACAAATGCGTATCTGACGGCATCCTCGGGATTTAAATTCTTCTCGCGACGTGCTCGAAGATATTTGCTTAAGAAGTGGACCGTATCATCTACCACAATGCCGAGTGTCATGGTTGAAACAATTGAAAGTGATAAACCTATTTCACCGACCATGTAACCCCATAGTCCGAATCCCATGGCTGCGGGAGCCAGATTAGGTATCAGACTAACTAACCCTATCTTGATTGAACGTAATGCAACGATGAGTACCAATGAAATTAATACCAGAGCCAGAGTTGTGGCATAAAGCATACTGATGATATTTCTCTTGCCTATGTGCGCGAACATGATTGATGTCCCGGTACCATGGCCAGATTTAATATGTGGTGCGTTTTTGGCCAGCCATGTTGCAGCACGTTCTTCAATTGATATGAGTTCATTCGAAGACAATGTCTTGAGTGTGGTTGTTAGTCTTGTGGCAGATTTATCAACGTTGATCTGATTATTCAGATCGAGCCCGTAAGGCAATGACATTTCATAGAGCAGAAGATACTGTGCTGCCAGATTTCTTTCATCGGGGATTTTATACATGGTTTGATCATCTCCATGCATATTTTTATTCAATCTTTTAATGATATCCGAATAAGTATTTACGTGAAGAATCTCCGGCTGTTGTCGGAACCAATCTGCAAATGCATCAACATCTTTTAAATATCCGGGATTGCTAATGCCACCGGATTCACCGGAATGCAATGAATATTCGATATTGTAAATTCCGGTTAAATTGTCTGTCGTGAAATCAGAGTCGACTCTGAAATCGATAGTTTCGTCAAAATAATGCACGAAGACATCATTTAAATCGTTACGAGGAAGTCCTGTCAGTAACACGAGAATCAGGACGCACATTCCCCAGAAAAGCATGTTACGTTTGCGTACGACAAAGTCACCTAATTTTTCCATGAATCTATCGCGGTCATCCTTTTTCTCTTTTACTCTGACAGGCAGGAGTGAAATCAAGGCTGGTAAAAATGTAACAGACATGATGAATGAAGTGACGACACCAATGGCGACGAAATTACCCAGATGTCTGAAAGGAGGCACGTCAGAAAAATTCATCATTAGAAAGCCAATCGCAGTTGTTAAACTGGCCAAAAATACCGGTTGCAAATTGATTCGTAGGCTTTCAATGAGGGCTTCATGTTTTGACATCCCTAGACGCATATCGTGTAAGAATGTGACCAGGATATGTACGCAATTTGCGATGGCAATAGTTAAAATAATTGTTGGAAATGTTGCAGATGGCGGGGATATGGGAAAGCCAATATATCCCCCGATACCCGTCGCCACCAAAACAGAGCAAGCAATAACCAACAAAGTACAAAAGGTCCCCGTGATGCCTCCGACCAGTACAGCAAGTAACAGCAGCATGACTGCAAAACTTATAGGGACCAGGTGGGCTATATCATTTTTTGCTGATTCTGAAAAGGCGTTATTCATCATCACCATCCCGGTGAGACGAACTTTTATCCCTGGATAGGCAGCTTCGACTTCTCTAGCCAGTGATCTTGAAAAGCTGACGACTTCTGGAGTTTCTATATCTTCATTGATTCGTGGTAATTGAACGTTAACGTTAATACCTGTGACGTGAGCTCTATCTGAGATTAAACGATTATGTAGTAATGGCTCGTTCAGTGTGATTTCTTTAACCTGTAGAAGTTGTTCTTCACTATAAGAGGAAGCTCCCTCAATTAGGTCTCTGACTATAAGATCATCTTCTTCCGCTTCTGTATATTGGAAATTGGTGATGGAGTCGACCCGGTTTGAAAATGGCGTTTGCCACGCACGCTCGGTCAAATATTCAACAGCAGAGAGAGTTTCTCTGGTAAAAACTTTGCCATTTGCAGGCTCAAGAACAAAGAACACATTGTCGTTTTGGACGTAAGTGTTCTCGAGCTCTTCAAACTCAAGTAGTTGAGGATTATCTTCACTGAAAAACACACGATAATTGGTAGTGAAGTAAATATTTTTGCCACCCGTAGCTGTTAATGCGACAAAAATCAGGCTGAGGATAATAATAGGCCAACGATATTGTAAAACCCATTTGCCGAAGGCCTGTTCGAATTTTTTCATATTTACATTCATTATAAAAGATGAATATTCATGAAATATTTACGCCCGTGAAGCAGCCTAGTTAGATTTTTCCAGCCCGGTAACAATCAATTCAATAACAGACTTGGCTTTTTCTTTAAATTCTTCAAGCGAATACAGGCTCATGAAAGATGGAACATTAAAAATAATGAGACTCATATGAATCGCATCTGCAGTTTTGGTTATATCATCAACGTTGAATTCCCCTGTTTCATTACCATGCAATAATATTTCAGCTATCAAAGCATTTTCTGCCTCAACTTTTTTATAAACCATATCAGGTCGTTCCAGGGTGATATTGTTGACTAATTCACTGATTCTCTCATCACCTTCTGCCATTTCGTGGCTCATATTCAAGTCAGTCAATACATAGGCTTCAAGTTGTTCAATGGCACTCATTCCAGATTTCTTGATGGCTACTCGCAAGCGATCAACGCGCTCGCACATGCATCTATTTGCACATTCGGCAATAATATCCTGTTTACTATTGAAATAGCGATATAGGTTAGCAGCCGACATACCCGTATCTGCTGCAATCTCGACCATGGTCGTTTTGCCATAACCATAATGTCTGAAACGGGTGTTCGCCGCATCGACGATTTGAGAATGAATATCCAGTTCTTTGTTTTCCTGACCATCATGCATAGCAAATGTTTATAGCAACTAAATACTAAATATTCAATAAAATATTCAGTATTTAGCGTATTTACAGGAAAAAATGCCAAGGATTATGGGACAAACTCATTTGAGGTATGGTGATATTCAGAGCGACAATTAATTTCAAATTATGCAAAACCTCAAGGATCTTGAATTACTTCTTAGTTCTTCAATGCCAATCATTATTGTTGAGACTCATGAAAAGGCTCGCTTAATAGAATTATTCAATAGAATAATCAAGAACACACAATTATATGTATTTCGATGAAACTTTGAAATTATACTTGGTATCATAATCAGTGCTACATCAATAATCTGAAGGAATGTTGGTAGAATTGAAGCAAGGGATATGCCTTTTCGTAATGCACGAAATTATGTATACACATGGAATATGTCAATCAGATGCAGATCAGATAGATAACCAGAAAGATGAATTTGAAAAAACAGGAGATACTAGACATGCGTAAAATAATGTTTCTTTTGGCAGGCTTGTGCCTGATATACACCGGCCCCGTCGTTTCTGCTGAAGACGTTACCACTGCTGTTGTTAAAGCAGGTGTTAAGGGGGCTTTTAATGAATTAGAAAAGCAAATGATTAAAAAATATTTCAGCGATAATGAGTACGTGCACTATGTCGAAGACGATAATGGCTCGTATTCTCATAAACACAAAAGTAAGGGAAAACCAAAAAATAAAGGGAAAAATAAAGGCCTACCTCCTGGCATTGCAAAAAATCTACAACGGGGGAAACCCCTGCCTCCAGGCATCGCTAAAAGGAACTTACCGCATGGTCTTGATTCATCTTTACCTGCTAGTCATCATGGATATGAACGTATAATCGTCGGTAATGATGTGGTTCTTGTTGAGATAGACACCGGGAAAATAGCAGACATCATTACAGATGCTGTTTTGGGTATTTAGCGTTGGTCTCGGGAATGGGTAGGCAATCAAGTAGAATGAATCAGGATAGTGTATGCAATAGGGGCCATAAGAATGAAACAAGTTACTAACGTCATGTTGCTACGATTTGTGTGTCTGTTGTGTTTTGCAGGATATTTCACACTGGCACAAGCTGAAGATGACACTTATGAAGAAGATACCATTCTCAAAGAAGCCGATGCCTTTTTTGGTGGAGGTGCAAAAGGGCTTGCTGATGTTATAGAAAAAATCTTTAAAGATAAGGGAAGGCCAAATGCTTATATAAAAGGACAGGAGGCAAGCGGCGCAATAATAATTGGTGCGAGATATGGTGATGGTACGCTGGTGAAAAAGGGAGGTGGGTCACGCAAGGTGCACTGGACAGGACCTACCATTGGGTTTGATGCCGGTGGCAATATATCGAAAGTTTTCGTGCTTATTTATAATCTGCCAAATATAGAAGCAATATTTCAAAGATTTCCCGCTTTAGATGGTAGTTTCTATTTTATAGGGGGTGTTGGGGCGAATTATCATCAGATGGATAATATCGTATTGGCCCCCATGCGATTTGGTGCTGGTTTTCGCGCCGGTATAAACATCGGTTATATGCACTATCGTAAGGAAAAGTCCTGGAATCCATTCTGAGGCGAATTTAAAATTCGCCTGGATACTGCAGATTGATACAATATGAATTAATATATACCCAAACTACCTGGAAATGCAGGCTTCAGAGTTCAGGTAGAAAGTCAGGGCCATGCGTAATTTGCAGTGAATGACCAGCTGTTCGGCTTTATGCCTTGAATATGATTGCTTCTTGTCCTGCTGAAATTTACATGTCCAGGTAGTTTGGGTATAGACATCCTGAGTTCCTCAGAGCGTGGAACCATAATAATAAAATGGTCAATGACCGTAACAATAATCTCTTTACGGGACAGAAAATCTTGCAGCCGTCGCCGGAGGGTAAAAAATAATGAAAATTGTACTCGCGCCTGATTCCTTCAAGGGAAATCTGACATCCCTACAAGTTGCTTCAGCTCTCGAAAAAGGCATTAAAAGGGTTATACCTAACGCAAACTGTATCAAAGTTCCTATGGCCGATGGTGGCGAGGGAACTGTCCAGTCTCTAGTTGAAGCGACGGGTGGTAAATTTATTCGTAAGAGAGTCAAAGGTCCGTCAGGTAGACCAGTGTCTGCACGTTATGGAATTTTAGCAGATGGAAAAACAGCAGTAATAGAAATGGCCGAGGCTTCAGGGTTGCCAGATGTTGAAGGGACTACGAGTAAAAACCCTATGAAAACAACGACATATGGAACAGGTCAGTTGATGATGGATGCAATTAATAAAGGTGTGAACCATATCATTCTTGGTTTAGGTGGGTCTGCGACGACAGATGGTGGTGCGGGAATGGCGCAAGCTCTTGGGGTCAGGTTTCTGGACAAAAGAGGGTGTGAGTTAAAAGAATTAGGTGCTGGCGGCATGTTGAATAAGGTGGCCAGTATTGATATGAGCGGGATGGACACTAGGATGAAGAAGGCCAAAGTTACTGTGGCCAGTGATGTAGAGAATCCACTTTGTGGCAAAAAAGGTGCTGCACATGTTTTTGGACCACAAAAAGGTGCGACACCTGTAATGGTGAAGAAGCTGGATGAAAATCTGAAACATTTTGCCGGTATTATTAAGAAAGATTTACGCAAGGATGTCATGAAATTAAAGGGGGCAGGTGCTGCTGGAGGTCTGGGTGCAGGTCTGGTCGCATTTACGGGTGCAAAACTCAAGAGCGGTGTGGATATTGTTATCGAGGCAACCGGGCTGGAGAAACATCTTAAAGGCGCAGATCTGTGTATTACTGGTGAAGGGCGAGTTGATTTTCAAACGGCTTTTGGTAAAACACCTTCAGGTGTTGCCAGGGCTGCCAGGAAACAGAAAGTACAGACTATCGCCATAGGCGGAGCTCTTACGGATGATGCCCGTGGCGTGTTTGAGCATGGTATTGATGGGTTGGCCAGTGCCTGTGCAAGAGATATGTCTCTGCAAGAAGCAATCAGTAATTCCAGAGCCCACCTTGCGAATTCGGCTGAACGGGTAATAAGATTGGTTTTGATTGGTAAAAAACTATCGAAACCCAAGAAGTCTAAAAGGAAATAAAACATACAGCGACCTCCTTCTCATAAGCACAGGTCTGGTATCCATATCAAAGCAGAGCGATCATGTATGACAGTCGAATAGAATAATGAAAATATCTCATTTTGCTTCCCGATTTAATATGAATTCTGGCATCGTTCAATTAATGGATGATTTAGGAAATGCGCTGTCGACTAATAAGGATATGTTAATGATGGGAGGAGGCAATCCAAGCCATATTCCTGAAGTACAGCAATTCTTCCACGATAAAATGCAACGTATTCTAGATCGACCTGCAGAATTCGCACATATGATTGGTGACTATGATTCTCCTCAAGGCGATAAACTATTTCTTGAAGCGATTGCAGAATTATTGAATAAGGAAAATGATTGGAATTTAACTTATAGGAATGTCGCCCTGACTGCAGGAAGTCAGGCGGGATTTTTTTTACTATTTAATATATTTGGTGGCAAATGCACCGATGGTGTTAATAGACAAATATTGTTGCCTATGGCACCAGAATATATTGGCTACAGTGATGTTGGTTTATCTGATGGAATGTTTATTGCCAGGAAACCAGATATAGAGACGTTTGATGGTCACACTTTTAAATATCATGTTAATTTCGATAAATTAAATATCAACCAAAATATTGGTGCTATTTGCATTTCGCGACCAACTAACCCGACGGGCAACGTTATTACTGATACTGAAGTAGAACATTTATCGGAATTAGCTGAAAAAAATGGTATTCCTTTTATTATTGATAATGCTTATGGAATACCGTTCCCCAATATTATATTTACCAAGGCAACACCACTCTGGAACGACAATACGGTGCTTTGTATGAGTTTATCCAAGATAGGACTACCGGGGACACGCACGGGCATTGTTATCGCGAATGAAGAGACTATCAGCATCATTACAAGAATGAATGCTGTTCTTAATTTGTCCATTGGCAGTGTTGGACCAACTCTCGTACATGACCTTGTCACTAGCGGGGAAATTAGCAGATTAAGCAAAACAATTATCAAGCCTTATTATCAAAATAAATCAATATTGGCACTTGAGTTGTTTCATCATGAATTAGCTGGGCTTGATTATTATATCCATATATCTGAAGGTGCTATTTTTCTGTGGTTATGGTTTCCTTCACTGCCTATAACTTCAGAAGATCTTTATCAGCGCCTCAAAGAAAGAGGCGTTTTGATCATATCAGGACATCATTTTTTCCCAGGACTAGAGTGCGACTGGCAACACAAACATGAATGTATACGCGTGACCTATTCAATGGACAAAAATGTCATCCAGGAAGGCGTTAGGATAATTGCTGAAGAAGTAAAGAAAGCCTATGGCCAATAAATCAAAAAACAAAAAGATCGTCTCACAGGTTTAGTGTGCATTTAGTAGCCAAATAATTTCATACCTAATGAAAATAATTTTTCTGAGATAGCTTTTTTTCTTATTTGCGTTATTTCATAGATATTAGCATCCGTTGCTGCGGTGTATAGATAATCATCACTGGTTATCAGCTCATCGACAAGTTGTAAATCCAGCGCTCTTTTCCCGTACCAATGTTCACCAGTTGCTATCTTTTCGATATCTATTTGATTGCGATTATCCTTAATGAATTCCTTGAATAATTCGTGCGTATCTTCAAGTTCTTCCTGAAATTTCTCGCGATCTTTGTCATTATTTTCGCCGAACAATGTTAAGGTTCGCTTGTATTCTCCTGCTGATAATTGTTCATAGTCAATATCATATTTCTTCATTAAGCGATGGAAATTAGGTAGTTGAGCAAGAACCCCTACAGAACCTATGATGGCAAATGGAGCCGCGACAATTTTGTTGGCAACACAGGCCATCATATAACCCCCACTTGCAGCAACCTTGTCTACGGCAACCGTCAGCGATATTCCTCTATCACGAATCCTTTTTAGTTGGGATGCTGCCAGTCCATAGCCATGTACTGTCCCTCCAGCACTTTCCAGGACAAGAACGACTTCATCAGAAGATTTAGCAACGGTTAATATTGATGTTATTTCTTCCCTTAAAGACTCAACCTCACTTGCTTTGATATCGCCTTTGAAGTTAAGTACAAAAATATTTTTCTTATCATTCGTTTTTTCCAGATGTTTTTCTTTTTCTTTGTGTTCTATTTTGAGTTTCTTAATTGCTTGCTTCAGCTCTTTTTTTGTCAATACCTGTGATTTTAGTAGCAGGCCCATTTCATCAAATTTCTGATTAAGATTTTTAATCTCAATATGCCCATCATGGGCTGATTTGGTACGCATAATGATAGTGACCACTGCAACCATGACGATGGCAAGCACGATCACAACCGAAACAAATTTTGAAAGAAATAACAGGTATTCTATGAAATATTCCATTGGCAGATGTCTATTGGCAAATATGAAGAGTGAGGGATAATTTTATTACTGCGAGTTTTCAATCCAGTCTATTCCTGCAATCAGATCATCAGTAACCTGAAAGCGTTCGTCAGGATCTTTGGCCAACATCCCTTCAACAAGAGGTTGATATTTACTGATATTATCAGGTAATTTGGGTACAGGGACATTCAGGTGTAAATGAATTAATTTAGAAATACTATCCGCCGTAAATAGTTTTTTACCAGTCAACATTTGGTAAAAAAGAACGCCTAAACTATAAATATCACTCCGTTGATCGACCTTCATCCCTGTGCCTTGTTCCGGGCTCATATAGTAGGGTGTCCCCACCACCATATTGTTGATAGTAATATCTTTTATTTCATCAGAGATAATTTTTGCAGCTCCAAAATCAGAAATTGCCAACGTGCCATCATTATGAAATAGAATATTTCCTGGTTTCAAGTCTCTATGAATAATATTGAGCTTATGGATAGCACCAAGCCCAAGCGCTATCTGTCTCAAATATGACGTAGCAGCTTCGGGTGATATTCCCTCCGAAATACGTTTGGATAGATCTCCTCGTGGTAAATATTCCAGTGCGATATACGCAAAATCAGTAGCAAATGCCCTTTCATAAATACGAATTATATGAGGATGGTCCATTGCCGAAATGAGATTATACTCCTGCATAAAACGTTTTAACGTATCAGGATTTTCCTGACCCTTGGTAAATAGAATCTTCAAAACGACATTCAGATCATCTTCCAGCCTTTTGGCCAGCATTACTGTTGACATACCTCCCTTCGCAATTTCCCTTTGTATAGTATAACCAGGGATGAGTAAGCAGACTTCATATCCATCGATTCCCGGTAATATGATATCGAGAAATATAATGTCATAGATGTTTTCATTAACCAGATCAAATGCTTCTTCGCCTGTTTCAGCCAGATCAACACGGGAAGTGAAAGGTTTAAGTGCTTCGTTCATTTGAATACGAACTGGAAAGCTGTCATCGACAACAAGTGCAACATAGTCATTATTGCGCTTCGAGCCGGAAATCAGATCATCATTATGGATGTCAGCTACTATGGCAACCTCATCGCTGATATCCAGCTCTTTATTGGCAACCTGGTCCAGAACACTGATTATTCTTGATGCGATCAAGGGGCGTCTGACCTGATAATGCTCAGTTACGAATTTACGCCGTTTGGAAACCAGTACAGATGGTGGATCAGCAATATCCTTCTCTGATAGTTTATTTCGGTAGGAACGCCATTTGATAAGTGATTCAGGTTCATCCGCATTTACCACCAGTATGTCCGGTGATGTATCTAAATTTTGGTCTATATATGAAGTATGACGATGCTTTGAATACTCAAATACTGCTTGCAGACGTTTCTCCTCTATTCGAGGAATACCAATCAAACCAATTGTTACAGAATTATTACTAGCCATCATTATTCAAACCAGTTATCGAATATTGAGCTGCACCAGCCAACTAAGATATGGTATAAATTGCCTCCCGATCCCAGGCAAACAAGTTCGATTTCAGCACCTGCGTATATTATGTATGTCATAGATACGTGACACTTTGGCACCAATATTCTACCGCGATCCAACATTAAAATAGACGAATTATATTTGCAATTTCAATAGCTTAATTCAAAATCTTTAATCATTTTCTTCAGTCTGGATGATACTACTTACACACGTCAATACCAAGCATATGAACTAATAATATTCTGTGAGGTAGCTCACATTTTTGCTAAAAATAATGTGCACTCCTTCAAAATATTAAAACTTATTAAGCAAATTGTAAGATGGGCGATCGTTATGGAAAACCTACTTTGATTTCAGTCATCATTTTTTTGTGAGACCAATTGCTCCATTTCTTTTTTGCGCTGTTCAACCACGGTCGTAAAGGAAAGGGCGACACGCGGTACATTCTCAAAATAATCCGTCAGGTCTTTATATTCTGCTCGCAATAACTGGGTCGATTCCAAGGTCCGCACACAAGCGGTTCGTACTCCACCAGAAAAATAGCCCATTTCACCGATTGGTTCGCCAGCGCCGACCTTGGCAATTAATGTTTCGTCACCAGCGTTATCTATATGAAATACTTCAACGAGTCCCGATGCAATCACGAACAGGGACGGGTCTTCTTCTCCTTGCATAATGAATGTTTCGTTTGGCGGATAGCTTACTTCTGTGAAAAGTCTGCTTAATGCTGCTAGTTCTGTAGATGACAATGTTGCAAAGACAGGGCAAGCAGTTAGTCTGGCGATGCGTTGCTTCCTGATGCTATTGTCTAACTCTTCCTGTGTCAGAATACCTTCTTCTACAAGTAATTCTCCGATGCGTTTGGTTTTACCTATGCCCGTAAATGAGGTGTTAAATTGCTTCTCAACAACATTATTAATCGCACCCTTGGAAACTACTAGATATTCCCCAATCTTGAACTCGCCAGATTTATTCAGATCATCTATAGCCAAAGCATTTCTCCCTATAAAATCAATTTCTTACAAGCTAAAGTTTAGGTGAATTTTCTAGGTCAATCAATGTTTTAAGAGATAATTCCCCTGACGAAGCCAATTTAATGTCTAACGGTATATTTCTCCAGGTACTGACGGGTAAGCGAATTAGCCTCTGTTAATTGTACTGGTGTTAGCTCCGAAGTTAGATTTGCCAAAATATTTTCCTTATCGTTGGCCCCTTGTGAAATGGCTGTTTTTAGCCAGGCAAAGGCCTTGATGAAGTTCTGTTTAACGCCATTACCGGCAATGTACATTTGTCCGATTTTATATTGGGCTAGCGCATAGCCGTTTTTAGCAGATTTTCCATACCAGACGAGTGCCTTGCGATAATCTTGAGTAAGCCCAAGACCCTTATCGTACATCAGACCGAGTTTGTACTGAGCATCTGGCCGTTCATATGAAGCTGCCTTTCGAAACCATCTTAAGGCTTCTTTTAAATCCATGGGAACGCCATGACCTGCTGCATACATAGATCCAAGGGCGTACATGGCACGATGGTCTTTGCCCTCTGCAAGTGGGAGAAATTCTTTTGCTGCAGTTTCATAATCGCCCATTTTGTAGGCATCACCACCGGCCTTGAAGTCTGCACTTACAGGAAAGCTGGCGTAAAATAACGTGACGATTAAAGTAATATTTTTTATGCCTGGTTTTATGTCTGTCTCCATACGAAATAAGAATACTCAAAAATAGTAAATTCGGCATCCTGATAAAATGAAAATAGTTATTTACGTGTTTTTTACATTTTTGATTATGTATCGATAGGTCAGAATTTCCTTGGCTTTTGCTGGCAGTTTGATGGTGAATTCCATTTGTTGGTGATGTTTGCGTGTAAAAGGGTGTGAGCTTTTGATGATTTCCCATTCACCACTCATTGGCTCGATTATATTGATGGTCGCTGCTTTATCTTTGAAATTTTCAATGGTTATTTCCATGGTCTCGATCTTGTCATGTAGGATGATTCTATTTTTACGATTCCGTTTGATATTTTTCTTCTCGTGATGTGTTTTGTGTTGGGTCACGACAATGTCTCGACTATCGCCCACATAGAGTTTCATCTTTTGATTAACTGGTGTGTATGCAGGGTTATCCTCTCCCAGAAAGATACTGCCACCGTGTCCGTCATTCTGATAGATACGCATCTTGCCACCCCATAAGGCGTGTTTCCCAAGATGATTGGTTTTGTTGTTCTCCAGTTCGTAATGCACAGGGATCCCCACGTTGGTATTTTGCTTGCTCGGTTCCCAGGGATGTTTCCCTGCATCAAAAGTAAAACTCTTGATAATGTTTACCTGCTTCGCCTGATAAAAAAGCATACGTTTGCTTTCACCATCATTAATTGACTTCACGAATCCCTGACCATAATCCAGTTGAAATATGGCCGGGCCGAGAGACTCCCCCGAGAAATTTCTCAGGATCATATAGGAAGAGATATCCAGTTTTGTCTCGTTTTTGTCCGTTATCGCTTCATAGCTGACCAGGCGATCTATATTTGCCAATAGATAACTGATCCTGATTTTCTCCTGTTGTGCTTTGGGACTGTAAATATCCCAAATCAGCGACTGTGAATTTGGTGGATAGCTGACATTGATTAATTTTGTCTCTTTAGGGTGCTGAATGATTTTCAAGCGAATGGAATCACTGTCGACATGTACACCTTTCCATGAAAAATCAACCTTGTTGATACCTTTATGGAGGTTAAGTATACGTTCCTCCTCAACCAGTGTTGCCTGAGGATTATCCAGGCGAACTATGGTGTTATCACGATCAGGCAGGGTAACCAGCTTAATACGTGCATGGGCCGCGTTGATAAAGATCAGGTTTGTAGAAAGTAGGCTAATGATTAATATTAAAAGTGTTTTTTGATAAGTCATCTCTGTTCTCCAGTATTTTGTGTGTCGGGTAGCTTTATCGTCTGTTTTGACGTTCGCCCTCGTATTGAGTCAGCGCGTAGGCCAGTGTGGTTTTACTTTGAGGTGGAAGCTCGACAGTATATTTTACCGAATCGATATCGATCTTTTGAAACTTACCATTGTTATTCCTGGCATTATCAATATCCCAGTATACGTTATTGAAATTTCGTAATACTTCGACAGTGATTGGGATATTGCGATTATTTTCTAATTTGATTTCCCATTTTTGGATACGATCAAACCCTGAAATATTACCCTTGGTATTAAACTGATAATTCTCTGTTTTCTCTGACATCAACACAGGCTCAACCTTGACTTCACGTGCTGCACCAAAATCCAGTTCGACTTCCTGGTTTACGGGGATATATTTAGTGTGAACCTGTCCGGTATAGGCGAGATGTTCTTCACTATCTATTTCCCGAAAAACTTTCATATCCCCATCCGGCAGCGGCTCCTTGCCCAATTGGTGCTTTTTGTCATTACGAAAATAGATCAATCGGTGTGTTGCATTTCCATAACGCTCCGCTTCAAAACGATAAAGATTACGAATCGGAATATTTTTTATATCGAAAGAGGGCAGACGTTTGCCCCAGTTGTTAGGAATGTTCTCCGTGCCTTCTATGGTGTATAGAAAATATTCAGAGAGCCCCTCTTTGACAATGCTTTTCGCAGTAACCGCATCATTCATGCTCATCTTTTCTTCGGCCATATCCATTTCCAGATATGCTCTTTTTTTCATCGCACCTACAGCCAGTGTCATGGGTAAACGACCTGGTGTGCCATCGGGTCTGTTATAAGGCTCATCACGCCGTGCCAATGCAGCAATCTCATCCAGTAAATGAATCTTGCCGACAATGACGCGTGTAGAAGCATTCTCATAATCCTCACCACTGTAATTTCGGATGGTGACATAGCCCTGTAACTGTAGATGTTGTTCATCCTCAGATAAGGTGCCCATATAAAAAGCATGCCAGCTGATCCCCGATGTGAAAAAAGTGATTTCAACAGGCACGGGGCCAGCGATGTCTGATTCTATGGTCCATATCGCACTACCTTTCACACCCCTGGGATAAGAGACTTCCAGCAATCTGACCTGGGCCGCATGTCGCGGTGCACGCAAACGTACGGAGGTGGGGTCTATCAGCGTGTTCTCCCAGCCGAACTCCAGCCGGTTTAAGCCTTTTTTCAATGTTAGTGTGCGTTGTTCACGCACCAATGTCAGATCGGCTGAGTTATAAATGGTCAATTGGATTTTATCGCGATCAGGCAGGGTCACCAGGTCAATCTTGGCGTAACTGACATTGCTGAGACCCAATCCGAAGATCAGGAACGCAGTGGAAATAAAGTGACGCATGGTTGAGACCTCTTCTGTATTGATGTGCCCCTAGTAACGCAGGCAGATCAGAAAAGGGTTAAGCGATTATTTTTTTTAATCTCTAAGGGTTTAATTACCCGTTGCTTGCAGCGAATTGTCATTCCCGCGAAAGCGGGAATCCAGTTGGGACTCAGCCTGGATTCCCGCTTTCGCGGGAATGACAGGTTTTCTTTGTTGTTGTTAATGGAAAAC
>SMVA01037839.1_pt1 | contig 18597 bp, 16 predicted proteins | sample 2456451 | NCBI WGS metagenome assembly SMVA01 (sample SAMN11095933, study PRJNA526329) | marine sediment metagenome | biome: Marine sediment; feature: Surficial sediment; material: Deep marine sediment; isolation source: Hadal surficial sediment | place: Pacific Ocean | collected 2014-05 | depth...
AACGGCCGCAGTGTGGACGGTCGGCACGGCGACGCTCTCGACTCCGGTGGGTGCGACCAGCCTCGGCAACTACATCTTCAGCGGACTCCAGACCCAGAACATGTCGGCGGTTCTGTTGGGTTGCGTTGCAGCGGCCGCGCTCGCCATCTCTCTCGACGGCCTGATCCGCCTGGGAGAGACGGCGGCGCGTCGGCGAGATCCGCGCCGTGCTTTATTGGCGGGAGTCCTGTTGCTGACGGCGCTCGGGTTCGCAGTGCGCGCACAGACGGGGCCGGCCCAGGGTAACGAGCCGTCGGTCGTACTCGGCGCCAAGACCTTCACCGAGCAGTACATCCTGTCGCGCCTGATGGCGGACCGCCTCGAAGCTGCCGGTCAGCGCGTCGAGGTTCGTGAAAGCCTCGGTTCGACCGTGGTTTTCAACGCACTGGCCAGCGGCGAGATCGATGCCTATGTCGACTACGCGGGTACGATCTGGGCGAATCACATGAAGCGGACGAATGCGCCGGGCCGGACCCACGTGCTGTCGGAGCTGGCCGCGTGGCTGGACCAGACCCACGGCATCCTGCTGCTGGGCCCGTTGGGCTTCGAAAATGCCTATGCGCTGGCCATGCGTACCGATCGTGCCGACGCGCTGGGAATCCGCAGCCTCGAAGACCTGGCACCCCGTACGCCCGATCTCCAGGTGGGCGGCGACTACGAGTTCTTTGCACGCCCCGAGTGGTTGGCGGTTCGCGATCGCTACGGATTTCGCTTTGCAGGGCAACGGACGTTCGACTCCACCCTCATGTACAGGGCAGTGGTGAGCGGGCACGTAGACGTGATCAGTGCCTTCTCCAGCGACGGCCGGATTGAGGCGTTCGATCTGCGCGTGCTCAGCGATCCGCTCGGCGTGTTTCCGCCCTATGACGCGGTGTTGCTGCTGTCGGCCCAGGCCCGCAAGCGCGAGGCTCTGGTGGAGGCGCTGCGTCCCCTGGTCGGAGGCATCGACGACGACGCCATGCGTCGTGCCAACAAGAGGGTGGACCTCGACAAGCGGACGATCGGCCAGGCCGCGGCTGCCCTGGACGACGAGATCCGGAGCGCGGCCGGCGTCGATCCGACTTGACTCTCGGCTGCGAATCGGCTGAGATCGTCAATGCGCGCCGTACGACGATCGGTGTCCATTAGACCCCCCAGGAGTCCCGGGTGACACAGGCAGAGCGGCTGAGGGTCGCTCCACACCAGGAACAGGTCTCTTCGATCCGTTCCATCGTGCCTCGGTACACGGCGATTCGCCGCTTCAGCGAAGAACTGTGCGCGAATCTCGGCGACGAGGACTTCGTGGCTCAGTCGATGCCGGATGCCAGCCCGCTCAAGTGGCATCTGGCGCACACGACCTGGTTCCTCGAGAGGGTCGTGCTGGAGCGCTTCGATCCCGAGTACGAACCGATCGATCCAACCTACGCATACCTGTTCAACTCCTATTACAACGCGCTCGGCGACCGGCACGCTCGTCCACTCCGCGGGGTGCTGACCCGGCCGACGGTTCCCCAGGTTCGCGAGTATCGCGACTCGGTGGATGCGTCGGTGCTGCGCCTGCTCGATTCTGTCCAGGATATGCAGCGTGTCGAGCTCGTCCGGCTACTGGAGATCGGGTTGAACCACGAGCAGCAACATCAGGAGTTGATGCTGACCGACGTGAAGCACTTGTTTTCGCTGAACGCGATGCTGCCGCGCTACCGGCAGCCGCTGCCCGTCGAACCCGCAGCGCCCGGGGCGCTCGGCTGGGTCGAGGTGCAGGAGGGCGTATACAGCATCGGTAGCGACAGCGGCTCATTCGCTTTCGATAACGAGAAGCCGCGCCACCGTGTGTTTCTTGAGTCCTATGCCCTGGCGGACCGGCTCGTCACCAACGCCGAATATCTCGAATTCGTCGAGGACGGAGGCTATCTCAAGCCCGAGCTCTGGCTCGAGGTCGGCTGGTCGACGGTCCAGCAACCGGGCTGGGAATCACCCCTCTACTGGCATCGGCGAGACGGAGGTTGGGTCGAGTTCACCCTCGGTGGCGAGCGTGAGCTGGTGCCCTGCGAGCCGGTCAGTCACATCAGCTATCTCGAAGCCGACGCGTTCGCGCGCTGGGCGGGCGCTCGGCTGCCGACCGAGATCGAATGGGAAGTCGCCGCGGCCCGACTGCCGGTCGAAGGGAACTTCGTTTCGAGCGGGCGTTTTCATCCTTCGGCCGCGCCTCGTTCGGGTGGGCCCGGTCTTCGCCAGATGTTCGGCGATCTCTGGGAATGGACGGCAAGCGCATATTCGCCCTATCCGGGATTTCAGCCCGAGCCCGGCGTGTTGGCCGAATACAACGGAAAGTTCATGTGCGATCAGCTGGTTCTGCGCGGCGGGTCCTGTGCGACTTCTCAAGACCATGTCCGAGCCAGCTATCGGAACTTCTTCTACCCACCCGACCGCTGGCAGTTCAGTGGGATTCGCCTCGCAAAGAATCGTCGATGACCGGCGAGATTCTCCTCCACGATCTTCACCCGGCATCCGTCGATCTTCACGCCGAGGTGCTGGCCGGGTTGAGAAGGCGAGAGAAGATGCTGCCGTGCATGTTGTTCTACGACGATACCGGCTCGCAGCTCTTCGATCGCATCTGTGAGCTGGAGGAGTACTACCCGACCCGCACCGAGATCGGGATCCTGGAGCGACACATCGACGAGATCGCGCGCGGCATGGGGGAGAGGGTCCTCCTGATCGAATTGGGCAGTGGCAGCAGTACGAAGACCCATCTCGTCCTGCGAGCACTTCTGAACCCGGCTGGCTACGTGCCGGTCGACATTGCCCGGGACCATCTGCGACGGGCCGCCGTCCGGATCGGACGGGCGTTTCCCGCGATACCGGTCTGGCCGATCTGTGCGGATTTCAACGGTGGCATCGAGCTTCCACTGCTCGAGACCCCTGCGAAGAGTCGCTACGCCTTCTTTCCGGGCTCCACCATCGGAAATTTCGATCGGCAAGGGCGTCTCGAGTTGTTGAAGCGAGTGGAGGAACTGTGCCAACCCGAAGGAGGTGGACTGCTGATCGGAATCGATCTGGTCAAGGACGTCGATCGGCTCGAGGCCGCCTACAACGACTCATTGGGTGTGACGGCCGAATTCAATTTGAATCTGCTCGACCGCATCAACCGGGAGTTCGACGCGGATTTCAATCGGGATCGATTCCGACACCGCGCTTTCTTCAACCCGACCGAGAGTCGGATCGAGATGCATCTGGTGAGCGAAGTGGAGCAGACCGTTTCCATCGCCGGCGAAACGATTCGCTTGAGATCCGAAGAGACCATCTGCACCGAACATTCGTACAAGTTTACGGTCGAAGCCTTCGTATCCCTGGCCGCCGAAGCCGGCCTCCAGTTCGACGAGGTCTGGACGGACGATGAGGATCTCTTCGCTGTGCTGCTGTTTCGCTGCGATGCCCGCGCTCGCTGAAGGCGCGTCGCCGATGGCGGCGCGTCTAGCCCTTTCCGGCCAGCTCTTCGTCGATCAGTCGCTTGAATGCTTCGAAAGGTTGCGCACCTGAGAGGTAGCGTCCGTTCACGAGGAAGGCCGGCGTACCGGTGATTCCCAGGCTGGCCGCCTCCGCGGCGTCGCTATCCACGCGCTTCTTGATGTCTGGCGACGCCACGTCCTTCTTGAAGCGCTCTACGTTCAGGCCGATCTGGGCCGCGTATTCCTCGTACTTCTCGGGCGACATCTCGCGCTGATTCGCGAAGATCAGGTCGTGCATCTCCCAGAACTTGCCCTGTCGATGAGCGGCTTCGGCGGCGGCGTGGGCGGCCGGTGCCTTGGAATGGATGCGTAGCGGCAGGTGCTTGAAGACGATCTCGATCCGGTCGCCGTATTCCTTCTCGATCTTTTCGAGCGTCGGCGTGACTCGTGAGCAGAAGGGACACTGGAAGTCGCTGAATTCGACCAAGCTGATCTTGGGCTGCTTGGCGCCCTTGCTCGGAGCGCCGCTGGTCTTGACGCTGTAACGCTTGCTCGGATCGGGACGCCCGGCCCGCGCGGGTGCGACCGCGGCAGGGGCTGCTGCGGGCGCCGCCTGTTTGAGGGTGACCAACACTTCGGCCAGCGTGCTGCTGGCTCGATCGAACGAGGACTGGATCAGGAGAGCCGAAGCCACCACGGAGGCCCCGAGAATCAACGCGGCCAGGACCAGGGAGGTGTTTGAGTTGTTCATCACTTGTCAGTCTCCTTCAGCATTCTATTACGGCTCAGGGGGAACCCGGCTTTCGAAAAGGCCCTGGGTTCGGACTCTGACGGCGCGCGCCAGCATGCCGTCTGCCGGCAGTCGATGGATCCTACACGGTCGGCGATCTCGCGTGTAGCGGGAAATTCCTCAGCGGGCGGCAACAGAGCTTCAGAAGCCAGCGGGTTGCAAGCGTCTCCGGCCCTCTTTCGCTTCCCCGGCGGGGGGGTCTCAACGGCGCTGGGCACCGAAGCCCCCGCGCTCCATCTGGCAGATCGGGAAAGAGGGTTTCAGGCGCCTCAACGGGACGGGGCTTTCGCTGTCGCGGAATCGTCGGCGGAGTTCTCAGTGGCCGCGGGACGCGAGAAGAGAGCCACCATCGCCATCGAAATGACGAGGGGCATCACCACGTAGCTGAAGCGGGCGGACGAGAAGAAGGCGAAGTGGACGGCCGTGACGACGCCGATTGGCACCGCCAGCAGTTGGTACTCGAGCTGGGAACGATGCCGCGCAAAACTGAAGGTGGCGAGCAGGAGGAGCGGGAAGCGCAGCCCGATCAGCAGCTGCTCCCAGATGGCCCTGGGTGTTTCCTGAGGGTAGGGGCCCCAGGTCTCCCAAAGTGCGCTCAGACGTTGCATGGCGAACTCGCCAGGCTGTTCCGCAGCGAAATTCAGATAGGCGCGGAGGGGATGGTCGATCTGCTCTGGCGTCGGCTCGGGCACGTCACTCCATCGGTAGCCCGTGCTGCGCTGGCTGACCGCGGCACGAAGGTTCCCGGCAAGATTCCGACTCGGTTCGACGACGCCACCGGCGAGCAAGGCCCCGTACACGGCGAGCAAGGCCGCAACACCGGCGCCGAAACGCAGACCGCGGCGGCCCGGATCGGGTCGAATCCACAGGATGCCGAGTACGATGGCCGACACCGGCGACAGGCTGCTGCGAAACAACCCGGCCACGGCGAGCGCTGCGCCCGCACCGAAAAAGCGACCGCTGCACAGGCCGACGCTACCGAGGACGATCCAGAATTCGGCCGAGACCTCGGTCGTCAGGTAGTGCAAATAGACCATTTGGTGGGGGTAGAGGGCCAGCACGGCCGCCGCCAGCAGCGCGACCGCCGGCGCCGGGTGGAGGATCCGCGTCAGTCGGTACGTGAGGCCGACCACGGCCGTCGACAGCAGCACGTTGATCCACATGAGCGCCGACAGCACGGCGGGCTCCGGCAGCAGCCACTTGGTGCCGGCGATCACCAGCGGGTAGCCGTTCGGAAAGTACGACTGTGGCGAGTGGGCCAGGATGGCGTCGGCCATTTCCAGATACTTGTAGGAGTCAGTGATGAACCAGTCGAAGCCCGAGAAGAATGCGACGCCGATGCGCACGATGAGGGCGACCAGCAGGATCAGGCAAAGGGGCAACCGGACCGGCAGATCGGTGCGGGCGAAGAGGTTGCGAAGCGGCGGGATGCGCAACGGTCAGCCCTCGCGACTCCCAAAGCCGAGATAGCCGGTGAGGGTGCCCAGGCGTCTTCGGCTGGCAGCCTTCCGTTCGAAGAGCTTCGAGGAACTCCCAGTCGGTATCACGGACGGGACCAGGCGTCGCGGTGAATGCAGCAAGCGACGCAGTGCCTTCCAGGTGCAGGCCCTGCGTTCCCCCGGTTGGATGTGGGACGGGTCGAGGGTCTGCCGGGCCCTGGCGAGTCCTTCCCAGTACATGCGCCGGAGCACCCATCGCTTGGTCAGACGCCCGGCCTGGACCCGGTGTTGGACACGGATGCCTGGCTCGTGGCGTAGGGTCCGACCTATCCGCCGGACCTGGCGCTGCACATAGGTGTCCTCGCCGCTGCGGTGCCAACGTCCGATGGGTCCGAGATCGGTCCGGTAGCCGCCGATCTTCTCCAGCAGGTCTCGCTGGATCGCGAAGTTGGTTCCGAACAGGAATGTTTCGCCCTTGAGATCGCAGGCCGAGTCGCCCATGTCGAGCACCGTCATGAACGGAAGCAAGGAGTCGAGAAGCCACTCCGGGCGCGAAACTTCCCAGAATGGTACGACGGGACCGCCGACGCATCCCAGCAGCGCGACGCGATCGTGCGTGAGGATGATCGCACTGATGTCGGGCGTCGCCATGCTGCTGTTACCCCGCCGCACCAGTATCGGAGAAGGGCGGGGTAGTTGCCATGGGAGCCGCTTCGACGAATCAAGCCTCGGCCGCCGGGTGCTCGGGCGCTTTGGCCGTGGGACCCGGACGCGGGGGAAGGCATGAGCCGCGACGTGCGGCCGATCACCGATGATGAGCGCTTGAGTGTCGTGATGACGGTCAAGGCCCGCACCCACCACGGACGCTCGGAGCTCGAACGCATTCGTCAGCTGCTGTTGCCGTGGCTCGCGCGGTTTCTCGATCCGGATTGCGTCGAGACCCACGGGCGTCGCTGGCCCTGGTCGCGGCGCGCCTGGGAGCGCAACCTGTTGGCTCGGCCCGGGTGGACCGAGTATTCGCTCTACTGGTTGTTGCTGTGCGACCGGTTCGCGGTGGACGACCACTATTCGATCGACCACGGGGGGCTCTACGGCAACTGCGTCTGGCGCCGAGCTTCGGAACTCGATGCGGACCGGGTCCGGCGCATGTTCGAAGCTCCGGTCGCACCCTTCTTCGTGATCCAAAGCAATATCGAGGCGCTCCGGGTCGAGGACCTGGTACGCCTGCTGGAGGCGTGGATCAGGGCTGGCTGATCCCGACCGACAGAAGTCGGGCCGGATGGCAGGGCGGTTGGAGAGTTCTTGCAGACGGCAGCGGCTGGCTGGGGCCCAACCGCCCCGGCCGTCCACCAGCGTCGCCGACCGGGAGGGGGGGCGCGGCAGTGAACTCCGTTTCGGAGGCTAGACTGGCTCGCCCAATGGCCAGAACCGGAACGTTCGCTGCTTGCTTGGCCTGGCCGCTGTTGCTGGCCTGCGGCTGCGGGCGGCCGGTTGGCGGACTTCCGCCCGATCCACCGCCCGGCTGTGCCCAACGCGTCGTGTTCGTGGTCATCGACGCTCTCCGCCGCGATCACCTCGGCGTCTACGGTGCCGAGCGCCCCATCAGTCCGAACATCGACCGCTTGGCGCGGGAGGGGCTGTTCCTCTCGAACGTCACCTCCTCCTCGTCCCACACAGTGCCCGCGATGCTGACGCTCGTCTCGTCGCTACTCCCATCGGAGCACGGCATCCAGTACTGGTCGGGCACGCATTCGTTCACGCCCGATCGGGAGAATGTGTTTCCGCGGCTCGCAGACGAGATCACCACCGTCGCCGAGTATTTTGCGGCGGCCGGCTATTACACGGCCGGAATCGTGGCGAACCCTTGGCTCTCCAAGGCGCACGGGTTTGCCCAGGGCTTCGCTGAGTACGTCGAGTTCACGAGTCGGGACGGGGCGCACATCAACCGGGAGGCAGAGCGCATTCTGGGCCAGCATCCCGACGAGCGGACCTTCCTCTATCTCCACTACCTGGACGTCCACAATCCCTACAGCGGAACGTCACGGGGCCCGTTGCCGTTCGAAATCCCGGAAGAGGGCCAGCTTCAGTACAGAAACGGACCCGCGCCGGATTTGTCGCCGGCCGATCTCGAGAAGACCCGCGCTCACTACGACGCACGCATCTACTACATGGATGGCCACCTGGGTGAACTCATGCAGTTCGCCGAAGGCGCCGGACTGAACTGCGATACCACCTGGGTGATTACGTCGGACCATGGCGACGAGTTCCATGAGCACGGCGGGCTCGGCCACGGAACCACGCTCTACAACGAGCTGGTCAACGTCTTCGCCATCTTCTGGAATCCCCATCGCTTTGGAGTTGGGCGTGTCGATCGCGGTGTGCATGCCCGGGATGTGCTGCCCACGCTTCTGCGGGGCCAGGACATCCCGATTCCGGACGTGATTGGCGGTGTGAGCCTCTACACGGCTCCCGGGCACGTTCCTCCGCCGGCGCCCGTGACCGGCCTTGTGTCGGAGCTCGCCGACCGCAAGGCCATCTCGGAAGGGGAGTGGAAGCTGATTCTCGATCTTGAGGATGGAACCGAGAGGCTCTATCGCGTGGGGATCGATGGCGCGATCGAAGGGCGCCCCGAAACGGACCCGGACACCGAGCTGCTCGCGCGGCTTCGCCAGCAACTCGACGCCGTGCTGCACGAGCCGCCTCGCGCCAGGTTGACGCCGATTCCGATCGATTCCGAGACCGAACGTCGGCTCCGTGAGCTTGGCTACCTGGGCGATGTCGAAGCCGCGCCGTAAGCGTCGACGGATGTTCACGTCTCATGCCAGTCTTGCGTGAGCAACCGTACGTCGGGAGGTGCCATGTCCGCAGAACGAGTCGCAGAATTGAATGAATTCGCCCGAACCAAGCATCCCGGCAGTGTCGGGATCGAGGTGACGGTCTGCGAGGCCGACGAGGTGAAGGGCCATCTCGAGGTGACCGAAGAGGTAGTCGCGGGAACCGGCTTCCTGTGGGCGCCTGTGGTGATCACGCTGGCAGACTGGTTGTGCGCGTCCGGGACACCGCTCAACATGCCCGAAGAGGCCGCAAGCTTCACGACCATCGAGCTGAAGACAAACTTTCTGGGCAGCGCCAAGGTGGGTCAGCGCGTGGTGGGTTGCGCCCGACCGGTTCATGTCGGCCGCACGACCCAGGTGTGGGATGTGGAGGTCAGCAACGAATCCACCGGCCACATCATTGCACTCTTCCGCTGCACGCAGATGATCCTCTACCCACGCGGCTGAGCGGGTCGTAGGAGATTCAGGCGAAAGACGTGTACCCCCAGATCAGCGCGCATCCCGAGCGCGAATCGGCTGAATCGGCTCAGTGGAGCGAGCGCCTCGACCGCCTCCGCATCGGCGGCAAGCCCGTGGAGCTGCCCGTGATGGGCAGGTTCGAAGTGGACGCTGACGGCAAGCTCACGACCTGGCGCGACTCCTTCGACATGGTGCAGCTCACCTCGCAGATGAGCTAGTCCCAGACCTTTTCCCAGCGAAGAGTTTTCGCCGAGCGTTCCATGGCAAGCGCGGTGCGGAGTTCGCCGACGGCGACCTCCGGTCCGGCCTCGAGTGGCTTGCCATCGAGGACGGCTCTGGCGAAGTCCGCGAACTGGCCGGCGTAGGACAGCATGTAACCCTGCGGCTCGTCTTCGCGGACGACCGTGCCGCGGCGGTGGTCCGCGTCATAGAGTTTCACCCGTGCGCCGAGGGTGATCTCGCCTTCGCTGCCCGTGATGCGGAACATGTCCTGGGGCGCCATTGGGGCCGGCGTCAGCAGCAGGTCGAAGGAGACGACGACACCCGACTGGAAGCGGAAGAGGGCGCGGGCCAACGACTCGGCCTCCATCTGTTGATAAGGGCGTTCCATTGCCGCAACCACGGAATCGATCTCGCCCAGCCAGATTCGCAGCGGGCGGATGTAATGCGACCCGGTGTCCATGCTGACACCGCCGCCCGCGGCGGCCCGCTCCATACGCCACGGTTTGTCCCCGCCGTAGTAGGCGGGCATCGGCGGGAAGAAGAGCTGGACGCGAGCCGTAACGACGTCTCCGATGGCGCCGGCTTCGATCAGATCCCGAACGATCAGGATCTCGGGCCAGTACTGGGCGTTCTCGCCGATCATGAACACCCGGTCGGACTTTGCGGCCGCAGCCACGATCCGGTCGCAGGCTTCTACGCTTGGAGCCATCGGCTTCTCGAGCAGTACATGCTTGCCGGCGTCCAACGCTTGGATCGCCAGCGCTTCGTGGAGGTGGTGGGGCAGCATCAGGTCGACGGCATCGAAGTCGCCCGCTTCGAGGGCTGCATCGAGCGAGCTGAAGACCGTCGCCCCGGTCTTCTCGGCGACGGCCTCGGCACGTGCCCGATCGACGTCGACCGCGGCCGTGATCTCGATCTCGGGCACCGACTCGAGACCCATCCGGTGCCATTCGCTGATGGCCCCACACCCGACCAGGGCGAGCTTGACCGGCATCGGTTTCCTCCTGCGTGTTCGAGGCGATCAGGCATTTTCGCGGATGGGAACGATCGCGAACCACCGTCGTGTGTTGGTGTCCAACGCCAAATCCATAGTAAGGTAAGTGATTACTGTCTACTGTATCTCTTGAGATCACCGAGTCGACCGAGGAAGAACATGAAATTCGCATTGCTCTACGAAATGGAATGCCCCCGTCCCTGGCAGGAGGACTCCATCTACAACTGTTTCTGGCAGGCCCTCGAGCAGGTGAAGATTGCCGAGGAGGCGGGCTTCCACACGGTCTGGTCCGTCGAGCACCACTTCCTCGACCAGTTCTCGGTGGCATCGGCTCCGGAGGTCTGGCTCTCGGCCGTGGCCCAGCACACCTCGAAGATCCGCATCGGTCACGGCGTGCGCCTGCTTCCCTTCAACTACAACAACCCGATCCGGGCGGCCGAAATGGCCGCCGTGCTTGACATCATGAGCAAGGGTCGCCTGGAGTTCGGGACGGGGCGCTCGGCTTCGGCCATCGAACTCCAGGGTTTCGGCATCGATCCCGCCGACACAAGAGACCAGTGGGACGAGGCGCTCCAGATGATTCCCAAGATGTGGACCCAGGAGGAATTCTCGTGGGACTCGCCCACATTCCAGATGCCGCCGCGCAACGTGCTGCCCAAGCCGTACCAGCAGCCCCATCCGCCGCTCTGGATGTCAGGCACCCAGCCGGACTCGGCCGTGATGGCCGGTGAGCGCGGTCTCGGATTCATGCACTATTCGATGTCGGACCCGGTCGGTATGGACAAGAAGGTCCAGAGCTATCGCGACGCCATCAAGCGCGCGAAGCCGTCGGATCGTTCATCAACGAACAGTTCGCCGCCTTCACGGCCATGTCCTGCGGCGAGGACGATGCGCACGCCACCCAGATCGCCGAGGAGCCGATCTGCTGGTACGAATCTCGTCGAAGCCGTTTATGCCTCGCTCGCGGGTCTCGGGCCCGACGCCAGCTATGCCTGGTATCGCGAGCGTCTCGAGCAGGAGGGCATGAAGCAGCGCAACTTGAAGGAACTCGTCGATCGCCACTCGGCCATCGTTGGCGGTCCCGAGCGCTGCATCGAGTCGATCCGCTGGTACGAGTCCCAGGGGGTCGACATGATGATCCTGTTGGTCCAGGCCTGAAGCATGACGACATTTGCGATTCCCTGCGTCGCTTCGGACGCGAGGTGATCCCGAAGTTCAGCGAGTGAGCCGGGTTCCGCTAGCTTTCCACTCGTGCGAATTCGCTGGCTTGCAGCGCTGTTGGGCGGCCTTTGGGTCGGTTGCGGTGGGTCGGGGCCGACACACGTCGTCGTCATCTCCATCGACAGTCTTCGTGCGGACCATCTGGGCAGCTACGGATATGACCGCGCCACGAGCCCGAACATCGATCGTCTGGCATCGGACGGAACCCTTTTCGAGCAGGCTCAGAGCTCGACCACGTGGACGCTTCCCGCCCACGCCGCCCTGTTCACGGGCCTCGTCGGTTCCCTGCACGGAGTGCTGGACCACGCGCACTCCCTCTCGAAGGATCTGCCAACGCTGGCCGAGCGTTTCGCGGCCGCGGGCTGGGCGACGGGTGCGGTAGTGAGTGGGCCGTACCTGCACCCGCGTTACGGACTCGCCAGGGGCTTCGACGACTATTTGAACTGCATGAGCTTCTTGGACGAGGCGTTCCAGGCGAAGGGGATTGGCGAGCTCAACCGGGCGAGCCATGGCGATGAGAACGGCGCCTGCGTGCTGCGCCGCGCGACCCAATGGCTCTCCGACCACCGGGATGGCCCGGCGTTTCTCTTCGTCCACTTCTGGGACGTGCACTTCGACTACGCGCCGCCCGTTCCCTGGGAGAAGCGGTTCGATCCCAACTATGTGGGCGACATGAACGGCCGGAACTTCCTGCGCAACCCGGCCATTCGTCGCAAGATGGATCCCCGCGATCTGGAGCACTTGATCGCCTTATACGACGGCGAAATCGGCTACACGGACGTGCTCGTCGGTCGTTTGCTCGATCAACTCGACGCCCAGGGGATCGGCAGCTCGACGCTCGTGGTCCTGACCTCCGATCACGGCGATGCCTTCTTCGAACACGGGGTGAAGGGGCACCAGCAGGATCTCCACGTCGAGGCCTTGCGGATTCCGCTGCTGTTCCGTGGGCCGGGCGTTCCGCGCGGTGTCCGGCGTCCCGGACCGGCGTCGATCATTGACGTGGCTCCGACCCTGCTCGAACTCACGGGACTCGAAGCGCCGGGGCCACCCGCCGTGGGGCGGGGCGTCAGCCTGGTGGAGGCCATGCGCGATCCGACCGTTCTCGACGATCGCTGGGTGTTCGCCGAGCTACGCTGTTGCGGCCACTGGGATACGGCCGTGGTGGGCCGGGACACCAAGATCGTGCGCGATCGCCTGACCGATTCGCTCCAGGTCTACGACCTGAAGCAGGATCCCGGCGAGCGACGGCCACGCGCGCCGACCATCGAGGAGTCGGGACGGATCAACGGAACGCTGTGGGGGCTCAAGCGGCACGCTCCGAACTTTCCGGCGGCCGATAAGATTGGCCCGCCCGCGGCTGAGCTCGGAGAGCAGTTGCGCGCCTTGGGCTATGCGGAGTAGGCGGCTAGCCGCTAGCTGAAGATACCGGTGCGCTCGCGCAGTCCGCGGTCGATCAGCTTGCGCATGGCTTGCTTCACGACTTCGACGCGCTCCTGGATGGCTTCGTCTTCTTCGTTGGAATCGCCTTCGAAGCTGAGCGGCTCACCGAAATAGATGCGGTACTTGGTGGGCAGCGCCATGACCGGTCCGAGGATGCCGAACCAGGGAGACGTCAGCGTGATCGGAAGGGACGGCAATCCCAGGGCACGGCCGAGTGTTTCGAAGTTGGCGATACCGGGCTGCTGTTCTTCGGCGCCGATGATACCGACCGGCACGATCGGCGTGTTGGTTTGAAGCGCCAGCCGCATGAAACCCTGGCCGAAGCGCTGGAGTTGGTAGCGCTTGCTGAAGGGCTTGTTGGCACCCCGTGCTCCTTCCGGAAAGGCCATCACGCACTCGTCTGCTTCGAGCATGCCGGCGCAGTTCTCGGGAGTGCCGACCATCTGGCCGGTGCGAGCCGCGATGGTCCCGACCCACGGGAGCTTCCACAGAAAGTATTCGCCCATACCGCGGATGAGCCGCGGCGGCTCGGCCTCGAGCATCATCGACACCGAGAGCATTGCGCCATCGTAGGCGAACTGTCCCGAGTGGTTGCCGATCAGGAGCAGCCGGCCCTCGGGCACGCGGTCGATGTCGAAGGTGTCGACGCGGAAGTAGTACCGATACAGTACGGCCGACGGCACCAGGATCTTGCAGGCAATCTCGAGATTGAATCCGTACGGATCGAATCCGTACTCATTCAGCTGGAGTGGGGCCCGCGCGAGCCTCCCCCGGACCTCCTCTTCGAGGTCACGGAGGGACAAGGGCAGCAGCGCCTTGACGCCGTCCATCAGGGCACGCGTTGTCTCACTCAAGATTCCAGCCATGACACTCCCTAATTCGAAGAACTTCTGGCCCGCCTCCACCGAGTCTCCCATGGCGGGTGGCCGGCTGCTCCACGAATCCTGGAGGATCACGAAGTCGGCTAGGTCGGTGGACGGCTGTCACCTTACGCGCTGTGACGCATCGGAGCAGAAGCGTGTGGGTTGCATACTCAATAGTCGAGTCAGGGAGTCTGGAATTAGACGACAAATCTACGATGAGTTAGTCTGGAATTTTCCCAGCGGGGCGTCAGGCTCCGAAGCCACGCGCTGCCAGGCCGCCTTGGGGGTCTGCTGCGGATGCCCCGGGTGGCAGTACCATCCGACGTTCCAGATTTTCGCAGGCCCGGGAGAGCCGAGCCCCGCGGCCTTGTAGGAGCCAGATCTCATGTCGAGTCCCCTCCGCTGGAAACAGCAGCTTGCCGGCCAGATCGATCCCGGTTGGGCCAGCGAGATCGACGATTTCGAGAGCCAGCTCCAGCTCCGCAGCCAGGGAGGGCTGGACGAAAAGGTCTTCGCGGAGACGCGGCTGCGTCGCGGCGTCTACGGTCAGCGCTACGACAACGGTCAGCGCCACGACGGCATCACCGAATCCACCCTGGCCTTCGCTGACCTGCCCACCAAGGGCCCCGAAACCCTCTGGGATGCGCCCGGCATGCAGCGCATCAAGATTCCGGGTGGCGGCGTGACTCCCGAGCAGCTCGAGGTGCTCGCCGACTGCGCCGAGGAATACTCCGACGGAATCCTGCACGTCACCACGCGCCAGGACTTTCAGCTCCACTACGTCCACATCGAAGACACGCCGGACATGATGCGGCGCTTGGCGGCCGTGGGAATCACCACTCGCGAAGCCTGCGGAAACTCGGTCCGGAACGTGACGGCCTGCCCGCGCGCCGGAGTCTGCAAGACCGAGACGTTCGACGTCTCGCCGTATGCCCGCGCTTTGATGGAGTTCATGCTCGGTCACCCGGACGTCCAGGATTTCGGCCGCAAGTTCAAGCCCGCGTTCTCCGGCTGTGAGCATGAGGCGTGCGGTCTGATCCAATTGCACGATGGTGGTTGGCTCGCGCTCGAGAAGGACGGCAAGCGCGGCTTCAAGGTCGTGGTCGGCGGTGGTCTCGGCCCCGTACCCCACCAGGCCAAGGTGCTGAGCGAGTTCACTCCCGAAGCGGAGTTTCTGAAGGAGATGCAGGCGGTGGCCCGGGTCTTCGCACGTCTTGGCGTGAAGAAGAACCGCGGTCGGGCCCGCATCAAGTTCCTGGTTGCCAAGCTCGGGATCGAAGAGTTCCGGCGTCTGGTCGAGGAAGAGAAGAAGACGATTCCCCACGATCCGCGTCACACGGCGTTCCTCGACGACATGCCGCGGACGCAGGGAGATCCGGCGCGTCTGCCCGCACCGCTTCCGCCCGGCGAGCGTTCCAACGCCTTCAATACCTGGTACTCCACCAACATCTACCACCAGCGCCAGGAGGGATATGCGCTGGTGACGATTTCGCTTCCCCTGGGCGACATGACGTCCAACCAGACCCGGGCGCTGGTCGAGATCGCCCGCAAGTACTCGGGCGACAATATCCGCACCACCGTGGAGCAGAACATGGTGCTTCGCTTCGTGAGCACTGAGGATCTGCCGGTGCTTTACGAAGAGCTGGATGCGGCCGGTCTTGCGTCGCCTGGCGCTGGCAGCATCGTCGACGTGACGTCGTGCCCCGGCACCGACACCTGCAAGCTCGGAATCGCCTCCAGCCGTGGTTTGGCCGGTGAGCTGCGCAAACGACTCGGCGCGAAGTCGGCGTCGCTGCCCCAGGCCATCAAGGACCTGAAGATCAAGGTCTCGGGCTGCTTCAACAGCTGCGGCCAGCACCACGTGGCCGACATCGGCTTCTATGGCAACAGCCGAAAGATCGACGGCCGCACGGTTCCTCATTTCCAGGTGATCCTGGGGGGGCAGTGGACCGAAAACGCGGGCAGCTACGGCCTTGCCGTCGGCTCGGTTCCGAGCAAGGCGATTCCCGAAGCGGTCGAGGCGCTCACTGAGGGCTACGTCCAGGGACGCGAGCCCAACGAGAGCTTCCAGAGCTGGATGGCGCGCATCGGCAAACGCAACGCGCGCGAGATCATCAGGCCCTTCATGAAGGTCCCGGCGTACGTGGACGGTCCGGATTTCTATTCTGACTGGAGTGACGTGCGCGAATTTACGATTGGTGATCTCGGCGTCGGTGAATGCGCCGGCGAGGTGGTGTCGCTCTTCGGCATCGAGGTGGTGAAGGCCGAATCGCAAGCCTTCGATGCCCAGATCGCACTGGACGAGGGTGACGTCGAGGCAGCGGAGGACGGCGCGTACTCGGCCATGCTCTCGGCGGCACGAGCCCTGGTGCGGCTCGAATACATCGACGTGACCGAGGGCGCGGACGACATCGTCCAGCAGTTCAAGACCCGGTTCTTCGACAACGAACGATTCTTCGATCGCTTCGCCCGGGGCAAGTTCGGTCAATACCTGCTCGACCGTCACGCGAATCCGCCGGCCCATGTCGACGCGGACCTTGCAAAGCGACGGATCGAGGAAGCTCAGCTCTTCATCGAAGCGAGCCACGCCTGCGAGGCCAGGCTCGTACCGGAAACCGCCGTCGCGGGCACGCCGGCGCAGGAGTCCCTCGCGACTCAGTAGAGGCCATGAACCCGAAACGGATTTCCGTCAAGTTCTTCGTCAGTCCCGATCCCGGGCTGGCTGTCGATCTCCATCCCTTCATTGGGATCTTCCATTCGTTCATTCAGCAGAAGACCGTGGAAGGTCTGCTGATCGACGTGGCCGACTACGCTCACGTGCCCGAGGGGCCGGGTGTGGTGTTGATCGGGCACGACGTCGAGTACGCCCTCGATTCCACTGACGGGCGCGCCGGTTTGCTCGTCACCCGCAAGAATTTCGGGGGCGAGGTGCCCGTCCCGTACGTGTTGCGTGACACCTTGCGCAAGGCACTGGGCATGATTCGGGCGATCGAGGCCCATCCCGATGCCGGCTTGAAGTTCGCGATGGATCCGGTCGAGATCCAGTTTGCCGATCGGCTTGCCAGTCCGAATACGGACGCAGGCTACGCTGCGGCTCGTGCCGCTCTCGAAGGCCCGCTCCAGGAAGTGTTTGGGGCGGGCGCGAGCCTCGCCCGGGGCCACACGGCCGACAGCCGCGCCATGCTGTCGGTGCTGGTGAATGTCGCCGAGCCGGCCGGCCTCGGCACGTTATTGGATCGTGCCTGTGCCGCTGTGGGAGGCATTCGAACCAAGAACGGCGCCGCCCAGCCGGCGCCCGGCGCCAAGCCCCAGACCGAGTGGGACGTAAGCGCCGCGGAGCTCGAGAAGCTTTGCGCCGAAGGAGCCGACTTCGTCCTGCTGGACGTGCGGGAGCCCGCTGAGCTCGAGATCTGCAGCTTGAACGGGACGAACATTCCGTCGGGGCAGCTTCAAGGACGGCTGAACGAGCTCGAACGCGACGCCCACATCGTCGTGCATTGCAAGGGAGGCGGACGCTCGTCGAAGGCCGTCGAGATGTTGCGCGCAGCGGGATTCGACAACGTCTGGAACCTGCAGGGTGGCATCCTCGCCTGGATCGACCGCATCGATTCTTCACTCACTCGATACTGAGGGATCCCGTGAACGTACGAGACGGCTTCGTCGACGCGGTGGGGAACACCCCGCTCATCAGACTTCGCAAGGCCTCGGAAGACACCGGGTGCACGATTCTCGGCAAGGCCGAGTTCTTGAATCCGGGCGGATCAGTCAAGGACCGGACCGCCAAGTACATCATCGTCGATGCTGAGGAACGGGGGGAACTCGAGCCCGGCGGCGTGATCGTCGAGGGCACGGCAGGCAACACCGGCATCGGGCTGGCGCTGGTGGGCAATGCCCGTGGCTATCGCACCGTCATCGTGATCCCCGAGACCCAGAGCCAGGAGAAGAAGGACATGCTCAGGCTGTGCGGCGCCGAGCTGCGCGAGGTCCCGGCCGTTCCCTTCAAGGACTCCAACAACTACGTGCACGTGGCTGAACGCCTGGCCATGGAGTTGGCGGACTCGGAACCGGCCGGCGTGCTGTATGCGAACCAGTGGGACAACCTCTCGAACCGTACCGGACACGAACGGTCGACGGCTCCCGAAATCTGGGAGCAGACCGATGGCAACATCGACGGCTTCACCTGCGCCATCGGAACCGGTGGCACCCTGGCGGGTTGCTCGACGTTCCTGAAAGAGAGAAACCCGGAGATCGTGACGGCCGCCGCCGATCCGATGGGCGCCTGCATGTACAGCTATATCAAGACCGGGGAGCTGAAGGGGGAGGGGAGCTCCATCACGGAAGGCATCGGTCAGGGGCGCGTCACCAAGAACCTCGACGGGGCTCCCATCGACGACGCATTCCAGATTCCCGATGAGGAGGCGCTCCCCATCCTCTTTGACTTGCTGCGGCACGAGGGCCTGTGCCTCGGCGGCTCGAGCGGTATCAACGTGGCCGGCGCGATCCGGTTGGCGCAGCAGCTCGGTCCTGGACACACGATCGTCACGATCCTCGGTGACTACGGCACCCGCTATCAGTCGAAGCTCTTCAACCCTGTGTTCCTGAAGGAGAAGGGCCTTCCCTACCCCGAGTGGCTCGAGGCGTAGGCGCGGGCGTGGCGGACGGTCCGGCATTTTCGGGGAGCCCGCTCGATCGGGTCAGCCACAAGCGAACCGACCACGCCTGGTTGGAGCGCCAACTCGCCGATGAGAAGACCCGTTTCCTACCCGTCTGGCGGCTGGAACCGATGGTGAAGCTTCCGGGAGCCCAAGCCCTGGCCTGGGCGAAGTGGGTGCTGTTCGAGGATCTCGACCCGCGGCCCGAGCCCGTGCTGC
>SMVA01213867.1_pt1 | contig 18593 bp, 16 predicted proteins | sample 2456451 | NCBI WGS metagenome assembly SMVA01 (sample SAMN11095933, study PRJNA526329) | marine sediment metagenome | biome: Marine sediment; feature: Surficial sediment; material: Deep marine sediment; isolation source: Hadal surficial sediment | place: Pacific Ocean | collected 2014-05 | depth...
CGCTTTCGGCAAGCGCGATGTCGGCACCACGACCATCAGTTATCCGGTGCACTTCTTGCCAACGTAGTTGGCGCTTCTTGCCAACGTAGTTGGCGCTTCTTGCCAACGTCTAGCAATGGCTGGTTCCTGGCCAGAAATTCCTGCGCCCCGTTCGATGGTGAACGCGTTGTGGCCGAAGGTTGTTTATGCGGACGCCGCGCAATCGCTCCGCGATCCCCTCACTTCACGAACTTGCCCGAAGACGGTCAATTCGCTCATTCGGTTGCGCGGTCACCGCCCGCATAAACAACCTTCGCCCGCAACGCTTAGCGGTTCCGGAATCCAATAGTCTGGACAGGCTCCCTAACTTATGTAGGTGGCGCTGCCTCAGCGATCGAGTTCCAGCAACTCCTGCGCGGACATGATGGAAATTCTTTGGATCGGACACTGCAGGCCATTCGCCTTTATCACATCGAAGCCCGCCCAGATGGTGTTGTTGGACATCGATACCGTGACGTTCTGCGCCCAGGTCAGGCCATGACACTGGTGCTTGAGCGTGATGAGGTAGGTGTTCTGGCCGCTCGTGTTGATCAGCACGTGCTGATTGTCCAGCGCTGACCAGTCGCTGATCTCGTGCGCCGAGTCGATGCTGCGGACCGGTTCGCCCATGTCGCCGTTTGGTGTCAGTGAGTAGACGGGTAGTGCGAACGCGGCCGCCAGGCAGCCGCTGCAGAAGACGGCGATTAGACGGTTACGCGCGTGTTGCGGATTCGTTTTCAATGGTTTCATAGTTCGGCTCACCTTGTTGGTTCATTCCCTGCCATTTATTCCCGTGACTTGTTCCTGTCATTTTTCGTGGCGATACTTACTTCTGCGATGGTCGCCGGTAATGCGTCCAGGCCGCCGCGTTACGGACGTCGCTGGACCCGGCAGGGTTCCCCACCCGTGGATCAATCTATGACCTCTTGCCTGAACGGTTCCTGAACGCGCGTGTTTTTGGCTCACCCGGTGCCAGTCCGGCGTCTCGCGCCGATGGTAAGGGCGGTACAATGGGTCGATTCAAGAAACTGCAGGGTGGGGTTGTGTGATGGGGAAAAGCTGGCTGGCGGCAGCCCTGGTTGTTTATTGTTTATCCGCGACGGCGAGCGACGGGATCGTCGACTACGTCGAGGCCGATGCCCAACGCAGCATCGAGCTTGCTCAGTCAATCTGGCGCTTTGCTGAGATGGGCTACCTCGAAGAACGCAGCACCTCGCGTCTGCAGAGCTATCTCAGCGAGCGAGGCTTCAGCATCGTGGCACCCGTAGCGGGGATGCCGACTGCGTTTGTCGCAAGCTACGGTCGTGGTGAGCCGGTGATCGGCATTCTCGCGGAATTCGATGCATTGCCGGGACTCTCACAGGCGGCACAGCCCAGGCGCGCGCCGCTCAGCGAAGATGCTCCCGGCCATGCCTGCGGCCATCATCTGTTCGGCGCAGCATCCGCTGCTGCCGGCGTTGCGGTGGCTCGTTGGCTCGAGGCGAGCGGCCGACCCGGTACCGTGCGCGTCTACGGCACGCCCGCCGAAGAGGGCGGCTCGGGCAAGGTGTACATGACACGCGAAGGCCTCTTCGAAGATGTCGACGTCGTCCTGCACTGGCACCCCAGCGATCGCAACAGCGCAGCACCGTCGAGTTCCACTGCGAACAAGTCCGGCCTGTTTACCTTCCACGGCATCGCGGCACATGCCGCCGCCGCACCCGAACGCGGCCGCTCTGCGCTCGATGGCGTGGAAGTCATGAACTACATGGTCAATCTCATGCGGGAGCACGTGCCGTCTGACACCCGCATCCACTACGTGATCACCGATGGCGGAGATGCACCGAATATCGTGCCGGAAACCGCCCAGGTTTATTACTATGTGCGCCATCCGAAGGTGGCCCAACTGCTTGAACTGTTCGAACGCGTTGTGACGGCGGCTCGGGCAGCCGCACTGGGCACCGATACCCGCATGGACTATGAAGTGATTCACGGCAACTACCCATTGCTGCCCAACGATTCGCTTGCCCGGCTTGTGGATCGTAACTTGCGCTCCCTCGGAGGGATCAGCTACGACGCAGCGGAAATCCGCTTCGCCGAAGAAATACGAGGCACCCTGCTTGGTGAAATGCTACCGCTGACATCGGCGGCTGAAGTGCAGCCGTTCGTGTTCCGCCAGGGAATGGGCTCGACCGATGTCGGTGACGTCAGTTGGAATGTGCCGACCGTCGGCTTCGGTACTGCCACCTGGGTGCCCGGCACGCCGGCTCATAGCTGGCAGGCGGTCGCCGCAGGTGGCACGAGTATCGGCCACAAGGGCATGCTGCTCGCCGCCAAGCTCATCGCGTTGACGGCGCAGGATCTGTTCGAAGACCAGGCGCTGATCGTGGCGGCGGCGGCGGAATTGAAGGAGCGCCAGGGGACCGATTTTGACTACAGCGCGCTGCTCGGAGATCGCACGCCGCCGCTGGACTATCGTTTGTGAAAATCGCCCTGTTGCATCCTGGTGAGATGGGGGTCAGCGTGGGCGCAGCCTTGCTCAGTTGCGGCCACGAGGTGCACTACCTGCCGCAGCGGCGCAGTTTAGAGACACTGGAGCGCGCGTGCGGCGCCGGTTTCACAGCCTGTGCGAGCCTCGCAGATCTGGTCGGTCGCGTGGATATGATTGTTGCCGTCTGCCCACCGCACGGTGCGCTTACACTGGCCGCTGACGTGATGGCCGCCGGGTTCAACGGCTTGTTCGTCGATGCCAATGCCGTCTCGCCGGCGACCGCCCGGCGCCTGCATGAGCGTATCGGTGGCAACTTCGTCGATGGCGGCATCATCGGCCCACCGGCCGTCACCCCTGGCTCGACGCGACTTTATCTCGCCGGTGAACGAGCCGCCGAAGTGGTCGACTGCTTCGGCACGAGTGTGCTCGATGCCCGGCTGATGACAGGTGAACCGGGCGCGGCGTCCGCACTGAAGATGTGCTACGCCGCCTATACCAAGGGCACCAGTGCCTTGCTGCTGGCCGTCCGCGCGCTGGCGGCCGCCGAAGGGGTCGATTCGGCCCTGCTGGCCGAGTGGGACATTTCCCAGCGCGATCTTGCCACTCGCAGTGCCGGTGCGGCGCGTGGCACGGCGCGCAAAGCCTGGCGCTTCGTCAGTGAGATGGAGGAAATCGCGAACACGTTCACCGCTCAGGCGCTACCGGCGGGTTTTCACGAAGCCGCAGGCGAGATTTACCGCCGCATGAGCGACCTGCAAGACAGCGCCGAGCCGACCCTGGAAGACGTGCTCACCGCGCTGAACCGCGAGTCCCGCCCCTGACTCATTATTGCGAGTGACTGTCGAGAGAATCTTTCAGGTCTGGTAGGCGCGCTGCGGCTGGGGAGGGGCCTCCTCGCCCGGCGCCCAATCGCTCCGCGATTCCCTCACTCCGCGAACTTGCCCGAGGACGGTCAATTCGCTGCGTTCGGTTGGTCGCTCACCGTGCGCGGAAACCCCTCCCCAGCCACAACGCTACATGCTCCATAGTAAAAATTTACGGAATGGAAATAGACGAGTTCTGCGCGGCGTTCCTCTTCCGTCAATCGAACCTGGAATCAGCAAGCGCTGGGGCCGAGGAGCGCATAGAGCCCCTCCTCGGCCCCAGTGCGACTGCCGGAGGATTGTTGTCAGAAACCGGAACGGGTACCGGTCGTTGCGAGGCCAGGTCGTCGACCGGTTTAGCTATCAGACGGCTCGGCAGCTGCCTCGCACGTCCAACCCCAACTCTCGAGCTTTTTGATGAACTCATCCGCCCGGGCTTCGCAGTAGCCGGTTTCGTTGGTCGCGCGCCAGAGCGTTTCCAGGGTTCCGTCGCCGGCTTTGCGATAGAGCACCTCGCAGGGCACCGCTTGGCCGGGCGACGAATAGACAACGTCGACCGAGCGCGCCAGATCGCCAAGACGGCATTCAGTGGGGTCGGCAGACAGGCTGCTCGCAGCGAGCATGAGCACGGCCAAGGTGGCGAGTTTAGGCGTGTGTCTTGTTAAAACCATGTTGTGGCTCCTGTGTCAGGGTCGGTAGCCGAACTGCGCGGGTTGCGCTCGCAGGGCGTGTCTGGCGAGTTTGATCCAGCGACACAGGACTTGGCGCGTGTCGCGTGGATCGATAATTTCTTCGATTTCGAAATATTCGGCTGAACGAAATGGTGATCTGACGCGGTTCAGCCGCGCCCGAATTTCTTCCAGATGTGCGTCGTAGTCCGCCACCGCGGCAAGTTCGGCCTTGTAGGCGACTTCGATACCACCTTCTATCGGCAGCGAACCCCAGTCACCGGACGGCCACGCCACTCGAATGTGGTGGCTGCCGGGTTTGTGATTCGCAGCACCGGCGACGCCAAATGCTTTGCGCACGACCACGCAGCAGAAAGGCACGCCTGACTGGCCGAGTGCCGCCAGCGCCTGTGAGCCGAAACGGATGGTCGCGGCTTCTTCGGATTGCTTGCCGATCAGAAATCCCGGGCAGTCCTCGAGGTGCACCAGCGGTAAATGAAATGTCGCGGCAAGATCGATCAAGCGAATGAGTTTGCGACAGGCGTCCGCCGTCCAGGCACCGCCGTAGATCATCGGGTTTTCCGCAAACAGCGCGACCGGCACGCCATTGAGCCGCGTAAGACCGGTGATGATGGATTTGCCCCAGCGTCTGCCGATTTCGAAAAACGACTTCTGGTCGACCACCGCGTCGATGATCTCGTGCATGCGGTAAACCTTTCGGGGGTTCCGCGGAACGATATCGATGAGTGAATTCTCGCGCCGATTCGGATCGTCATCACAGTCGATTATGGGTGGTAATTCGTCCACGCTCGAAGGCAGGTAGGACAGAAAAGATTTTGCCCGTTCGAACGCCTCGGCTTCCGAGCTCACTTCGTCATCGATTGCGCCGTTGCGTGTGTGGATCTTCGACGCGCCGAGTTCTTCCTTGGTGACATCACCCAGGTTGGCCCAGTCGACCAGCGCAGGTCCTGCGATCATCATCTGGGCGCTGTCCCTGACGATTACGGAGTAGTGGCTGGTTGCAACCCGGGCGGCGCCGATACCGGCGACGGATCCCAATGCCAGAGAGACCGACGGGGCCGTTGCCAGGTGCTGGACAACCGTATCCCAGCCGCGCAATTCGGGAATGTAGGTGCGTCCGGCTTTCTCAATAGTCTTGACGGAACCGCCACCGCCCATGCCGTCGACCAGGCGAACGTGGGGCAGTTTGAGCTCCAGAGCGAGGCCTTCGGCTTGCGTCCGCTTGCCAGCAATCGAAGCGTCCGCCGAGCCACCACGGACGGTGAAATCGTCTCCGGAAAGGATGACGGGACGGCCGTCTATGTCGGCTGTGCCGAAAACGAAATTGGCAGGGGTAAACGATTCCAGTTCGCCATCCTCGCGGTAGCGGGCAACGCCGGCAAGTGCACCGATCTCATGAAAACTACCGGCGTCAGCAACGGCGTCGATCCGTTCGCGAATCGTCAGTTTGTTGAATTCGTGTTGCCGGGCGACTTTCTCGGGACCGCCCATCGCGTGTGCGAGTTGCTCACGTCGACGCAACTCGCGTATTTCTTCTTCCCAACTCATATTGCCAGCTCAGTCAGCCAAGCGCAGATAACCTCTCAAGCTCGCGTGCCGCTGAATGTGGCATTGCCGAAGGCACCGAGTTTGACGTCGCCGCTCATCTCGTCACCGTCAACTGTCGCGGTGAATTCCAGCGTCATGGCCATAGGAGAAGTGATGCTGGCTTTCCAGGTCAGTGAATTACCGTCCACCGTGCCTTCTTCGAGCTTGATTTCGCCCTGCGGTCCGGTCAACGTGCCGCTCAGGGTGGCACCATCCGTGGTCAGTTCCATCGTACCGTTTTGTACCCCCATGGGCGTATTCATTGTTGTGGTCCAAGTGCCGTCTGCGCTCATTTACGAACTCCCAGTTTCGTTGTGTGGATCCCCGCCTGTGGCGGCAGCTGAGTATGCCATTAGCCCGGGGGATGCGTCACGTGGTGTAAGAATCCCGGCAATTTGTCGGTATGCCGCGGCACTGACGGAGATGGCGACCGGCGATGGCGACCGGCGATGGAGACTGGACATGGAATCTTGCCACTGCGTTAATACACAACCCGTGAGCAACTCGATCGGAACTCTCAACGAAGGACCCCTGCATCAGGCGCTGAAAGCTCTCTACATCGATGATGGCGCGCAGGAAGAAGTTGCCATCGACGGCTTTGTCGCCGATGTCAGGGCCAGCGACGACGTCATATACGAAATTCAGACGGGCGGTTTCAGTCCCCTCAAACGCAAGCTTTTGCACCTCGTCGATGCACATCGCGTAGTGCTCGTGCATCCGATTGCGCAGACTCGCTACATCGTTAAGCTGCCGGTCGATGGTGTAGAGCTTGCGAGCCGCAGGCGCTCACCGAAAAAAGGTGCAATCGCAAACATCGTCGAAGAGTTGGTCAGTTTTCCGCAGCTTCTCAACCATCCCAACTTTGAGCTGGAAGTCGTGCTGACCTGCGAAGAAGAAATACGCGTGTACGGTGGCGCGAAATATCGTCGGCGCAAGGGCTGGCGGGTTGTTCAACGCAGGCTCACAGAAGTGCTCGAGCGCCAGTGGTTCCGCAACGCAAACGATCTTTTTCGTCTCGTCCCGGGACCCTTGCCCGATGTCTTTACGACGCGGGAACTCAGCGAGGCGATGGCGCAGCCACGCTGGCTGGCACAAAAGCTTGCGTACTGCCTGCGTGAAGCAGGCGAAATCGAGATCTGCGGCAAATCGGGAAATGCGCTCGAATACCGGCTGGCAGCGCGTTGAACGACGCACCACGGGTCTCAAACGAATACGACTGAAAATACCTCATCGAGATGAGACACGAGCGTCAGCTTGATGTCGTCGCGGACGGTCTGCGGCAGCTTGACCAGATCCGCCTCGTTGTCTTTTGGCACAATGACATGACGCATACCTGAGCGATGGGCGGCCAGCAATTTTTCTTTGATGCCGCCGACCGGCAGCACCAGGCCGGATAAGGTCAGTTCGCCGGTCATCGCCAGCGCATCGGGTACTCGCTTGCCCGTGTAGGCCGAGTAGAGAGCTGTGGCCATGGTGACACCCGCTGAAGGTCCGTCTTTCGGCACAGCACCGGCCGGCACGTGAATGTGGACGCCGGTACTTTCGATTTTGTCCCGGTCGAGGCCGATGTGTTCGGCAACCGACCACAGGTAACTGCGTGCCGCCTTTGCAGACTCCTGCATGACCTGACCCAGATGGCCGGTCAGGATCACTTTCTCGTCCTTCTGGATGAGAGTTGCTTCCACGTACAACACATCACCGCCTGCTTCCGTCCAGGCGAGGCCGGCCGCGACGCCGGGCACAAGCTGTTCACGGCCTTGATCGGACTGGTACTTTTCCGGTCCCAGCAAAGCGCTCAAGCTGGAGGCTGTTATTTCGTCTGTTGTTGCTTGTTCGTCCACCACCTGACGCGCCCGTTTCCGCGCGAGTCTGCCGATCACACGTTCGAGCTCGCGAACACCGGCTTCACGCGTGTAGCGACGAATCATTGCGTGCAGAGCGTCTTCGGAAATCAGTAGCTGAGTGTCGTCAAGCCCGGCTTCCGTGAGCTGGCGTGGGATGAGGTACTTCCGTGCAATAGCTTGTTTCTCGGCATCGCTGTAGCCAGTGAGTTCGAGTACCTCCATGCGGTCGAGCAACGCGCGGGGTATTCCCTCCAACGTGTTGGCCGTGGTGATAAAGAAAACCTTAGACAGGTCGTAAGGCAGGTTCAGATAGTTGTCGCGGAATTCTTTGTTCTGCGCCGGATCGAGGATTTCCATCAGCGCGGCTGCTGGATCGCCGCGAAAATCCCGGCCCAGCTTGTCGATCTCATCGAGCATGAGTATCGGATTGACCACTCCGGTGCGGCGGACGCTCTGCAGTATCCGTCCGGGCATGGCGCCGATGTAGGTCCTGCGGTGGCCGCGCAATTCGGCTTCGTCGTGCAAGCCACCGAGGCTCAGACGTTCGAACTTGCGGCCCATGGCGCGGGCGATGGATTGACCCAGTGATGTCTTGCCAACACCGGGCGGGCCGACGAAGCAGAGGATGGGCGCTTTTGCTGCCGGATTGAGGATCATGACGGCGAGCGACTCGAGGATGCGTTCCTTGACGTCTTCGAGTCCGTAATGATCTTCATCGAGCACCGCTTGGGCGTGCGCCAGATCCAATTGATCTTCAGTGTGCTCGTGCCAGGGCAGTTCGGCGACGAGTTCGAGATAGGCGCGGGCCACCTGATAATCCGATGCGTTTGCGGACATGCGACCGAGCCGGGCCAGTTCCCGGTCGACCTCTTTCTGCACGCCTTCGGGTAGCTTTGCGTCTTCCAGCTGGCCTTTGAGTTCGGCGATGTCTTCATCTTCGCCACTTTCACCCAGCGCGTGTTCGATCGCGCGTTTCTGCTGCCGCAGGACGTGTTCGCGTTGCTGCTGGTCGATATCTTCGCGCGCTTTCTCGGCAATCTGCCGTCGCAGTTCCGTCACCTGCAGTTCGTGGAGCAATATATCGTGCACGACCTGCATCAGGTCGAGCGACGTTCCTGCGTCGAGCACACTCTGTCGCTGCTCGATCGTCAAATTGGCCAGCGAAGCAATGCGGTACATTTGGGTGATCGGGTTCGCGATGGAACCGACCAGCTGGTGGTATATCTGGTCGCCGTTTTCGCTATCGAGAACGTTGGCGATCTGCTGCGCGAGCTGCTGATTTTCCCGCAGCAACGCGTCGACTTCGGGACCTTTCTCACCGAGGTTGTCCAGCGTCAGCTCAGGCAGTTCCGAGAACGTGAACGACAGGTATTCTGTGTTGTCGAGTGCTTCTTCCAGACGCACGCGCCGAATGCCTTGGACGATCACCTGCGCGCCATGGCTGTGTTTCTCGACCCTGCTGATTCTGACGAGCGTCGCGATTTTGTGCAGGTCCCCGGCAACCGGGTCTTCGATTTCACCGCGATTCTGGGCGACCGCGATCAGCTCCCGGCCGTGCTCTGCAACGGCCGATAGTGCAGCGAGTGACTTCGCTCGTCCCACAGCGAGGTGCTGGACGATGTCGGGATACACCACGGTGTCTTTCAGAGGCAGTACTGGAAATGTTGGAGCGGTCATTGGCTTAAGCCACCAGATCCTGCACCCGTGCAGCCTCTTCGCGCACCGTTTCAGGCCCGCCGAGCATCTGCCGGTTGAAACCGATCCGCTTGAACCAGTAGTGCAGTCCCAGCAGATCGGTAAATCCCATGCCGCCATGCACTTCCGTGGCGGTTTTTGCGATGAAAGTTCCGGTTTCAGTGAGATGGGCTTTCGCATGACAGGCAGTCAGGGTCGCTTCTTCGGCAATGGCATCAAGCGTGTGGGCTGCATACCAGACCAGGGCTCTGCAGGGTTCGAGTTCTGCCGCCATTTCGGCGCACATGTGTTTGACTGCCTGGAACGAGCCAATGGGGCGGTTGAATTGTTCACGCTGCTTCGCATACTCGACAGACTGATCCAGCATGTTCTGTGCTGCACCGAGGGTATCTGCGGCGAGCATGACGCGGCCGGCATCAATCACTTGACGCAGGACGTCAGGATCATCCGTGAGCCGGGTAGCGGGCGTATTCGAAAATACCAGTTCACCACTTGGCCGGGTCTTGTCGATCGTTGCGAGGCGGCGCGACTCCAGTCCCGCCGCATCGGCTGCGACCAGAAAAAGCGCACGCTTGCTGTCCGCCACCAGATACTGGTCAGCGCCGAAATCCAGCACGAAAAGAGCCCTGCCGCTGAGGCTGGCGCCCTCACTCACCACGCCCGCATTGGCGCGGGCGCCAATGGATTCCGCCACCGCGACGCCGACAGTCGTGTCGCCGCTGGCAATTGCGCCGAGCAGTGCATCCTGCTCGACACCGGCGAGAGCTATCGCCAGCGGTGCCATGACGACCGTGCCGATAAAAGGCACGGGTGCGGTGTGCGCACCAAGCGATTCAGCGACCAGCGCTGCTTCCATGAAACCCAATCCCACACCACCTGCGCTTTCAGGGATCAGCAATGCCGGTATGCCGAGTTCAGCGAGCCCGGTCCACAATCCGGTTGTCGGGTTGTCGACGAGCGCCTTGACCGCCTCCAGTGAGCTTGCGTCGTCCAGATAGCGGTTCAAACTGTCCTGCAGCAGGGTCTGTTCTTCTGAGAGTCCGAATTCCATTGCTTACCCCTGGGACGCTTTTTCGACTTTGGGCTCGCGCGGCATGTCGAGCCCTCGTTCGCTGATGATGTTTTTCTGAATCTGCGACGTGCCGCCGCCGATGATGAGTCCCAGGTAATACATGTATTGAGATTGCCAGGAGCCGTTGTCTCGAAGATAGGGATTGTCGTCGTATGCCAGGCCGAATTCACCCATTGCATCGACCGCGAGCCCTTCGAGATCGTGCCGCAACTCGGTGCCCTGAAGTTTGACGATCATGCGAGCCAGGCTCGCATCGGTGTTGTTCAGCTTGGCCGACAGGATGCGCAGATCGTTGCAGCGCAGGGCCATTACCCGGCCCTGAATCCGCATCAGCCGGTCGCGATACGTCGGGTGATCGATCAGCCGTTGACCATCGATCGTCTCCGTTCGCATCAGGTCAACGAGGCTGTTGAATCGCGCAAGGGTAATATTGGGGTTTCCCAGTGAATCGCGTTCGTGCCCGAGAACGGCGTTCGCGACCAGCCAACCCTGACCGCGTTCCCCCACGATCTGCTGTTTTGGAACGCGCACGTCGGTGAAGAAGGTCTCGTTGAAATTGGCCACTCCGGTCATGTCGACGAGCGGACGGACTTCGATGCCGGGGGTATCCATCTCGAACAGCAGAAAGGAAATGCCTTTGTGCTTCGGTGCGTCGGGTTCGGTGCGGACCAGGCAGAAAATCCAATCGGCAATTTGCGCGGTGCTGGTCCAGATCTTCTGACCGTTGACGACCCACTCGTCACCGTCGAGCACAGCGCTCGTGCGCAGGCTCGCAAGATCGCTGCCGGCACCCGGTTCGGAGTAGCCCTGGCACCAGATCATCTCGCCGCGCAGCGTCGGCCCGATGAACTGCTGTTTCTGTTCTTCGGTACCCATCTCGAGCAGGGTCGGCACCAGCATCGAGATGCCCTGACCACCGAGTCCGGTGCTCGTTTTTGCCCTGGCAAATTCCTCGGCGATGATGCGCGACTTGAGAAGGTCCGGTTCGGCCCCATAGCCACCGTATTGCTCAGGTATCGTTCGCGCGGCGTAGCCATTTTCAATCAGCAGCTTCTGCCAGGCGAGCGCTGCAGGCGCCCGCATGCCCTCATTTTTCGGCGCCGCGTCGCGATGCGTGCGCAGGAAAGTGGCTACCTCCTCGCGAAAAGACTCGTCTTCCGGCCCATAGGACAGGTCCATGCAATGCCTCCCAGGCAACCTGGCAATCCAGCGATTTTACGCTAAGCGGGCCAGATGTTCGCGGCGTACGAGGTATTTCAGCGCATTGCCGCGGGCGAATCGTTCGATCTCGGCAACGATGAAGTCGGTCAGGCGCTGCGTTTCATTGCCAAGCGATCCGGCGATGTGCGGCGTGAGGAATACGTTGGGTAGACGATAAAACGGCGAGTCTGCGGGCAGTACCTCCGGCTCGGTCGTATCAAGGACGGCAAACATCCGGTCTTTGGATAATTCGTGCAGGAGTGCGTGCTGATCCACCAGTCCGCCGCGGGCGGTGTTGATCAGCGTCGCGCCATCGCGCATGAGCGACAGTTCGCGTGCGCCGATCATGTGGCGGGTGTCATTCAGCAATGGTGCGTGCAGGCTGACGACGTCTGAGCCCGACAGGAGTTCGGAGAGGCCGACCTTGACCGCGCCCATATCGCGCGCGGCCAGTGGTGTCACGAAGGGATCGTACAACAGGATTCGAATTTCGAACGGCGCCAGAAGGGAGATCACCAGTCGCCCAACCTGAGAGGCGCCGACGATGCCGACAGTCTTGCGATAGTTGCCGACGTCGGGTGCTTCCTTGGTCCACGGCGCACGATTTTCATGGTTGGCCAGATAGAATCTATTGAGCTGGAAGACCTTCTTGTTGGCGAACAGAATCGCCGCGAGGGTGTACTCGGCGACGGGTACGGCGTTTGCCGCGACGGCGTTGCTGACCAGAATGCCACGCCGCCAGACGACGTCGTCGAGGAAACCTTTGACGCTGCCAGCCAGGTGCGCGATGAGTTTGAGGCGGGGCAGCTTGTCGATAGTCGCTGCATCGATGCGCGGGCAACCCCAGCTCGTTACAAGAACCTCAACCTGCTGCATGGCGTCATCCAGTTCTGTAACTTCGCGAAATGGTTCTTCTGCAATCAGATTGGTCAAGTCACGCAGACGCTGCATGTGGTCGTCGCGGATCAATTCATCGCAGACAACCGGGTGCATCACCAGCGCGGTGATGGGCGGTTTGGCCATGGCAATACAATACCCCATAATCCTGTCGAGGACTTGCCGCGGGCGCTGCGTACTGCGGTCTGGCAACGCCGTTCGTAGTGACGATTTCGGCTGGATTCCCGGTACGGGTCCGCGCAGCAATCGGGGTTGATTCGGAAATGAAGATGGATCGTGTTCAGGAGACTGAGTCGGGTGCCAGCACGGCGCTGGAGATGTTGCGCACGATGGCCGAGATGCAGGAGGCGCATAACCGCCAGGTGCATCCTGACTGGCGCGAGAACGAGTATGAATACTACAGGGCGATCTGGGTGGAATGCGCAGAACTACTCGATCACTACGGCTGGAAGTGGTGGAAGAAGCAGAATCCGGATATGGCGCAGGTGAAGCTGGAAATCGTCGACATCTGGCACTTCGGGCTCAGCGATCTGCTGCGCGCGCAAGCACTGAGCGATGACTGTGCGCAGCTGCTGGCCTCACTGGATCTCGCCGCGGATCCGGACGCCGCGGTGTTCCGTGCCTCGGTAGAAACGCTGGCGCAGGTATCCCTCACCGAACGGGCGTTTGCAATCGAGCCGTTTGCCGCGGTGATGGCAAGTCTCCCGCTGTCGTTTGCCGAGCTGTTCGAGCTCTATGTTGGCAAGAACGTGCTCAACAACTTCCGCCAGAATCACGGATATAAGACCGGAGAGTATCTCAAAGTCTGGTCGGGCCGCGAAGACAACGAACATCTCATGGAGCTTCTCAGGGCGCTGGAGTGTCTCCCGGAAAACGTTCCCACAGAGCTCTATGCAGCACTCGAGGCGAGGTACCCCGGCTGAGATCTCAGCGCGCGGGCGCTTGTGGGTCAGCGGCGAGTTGCAATTCGTAGAGTTGCTGCATCGCGTGATCGAAACAGACGAACAGGATGGTGCCCGGATAAGCCGCCGCACGCACCGTGCGCACGGCTATCTCACAAGCCGCAGTGGGTGGGTAGGCGTAAACACCGGTGCTGATCGCGGGAAACGCAATCGTTGCCATCGACCGATCGAGTGCGAGCTGCAGACACTCCCGGTAGCAGGATTCGAGCAAGTGTGCCTCGCGCTGATGGCCACCTCGCCAGATTGGTCCCACCGTGTGGATGATGTAGCTTGCAGGCAGGTCGTAGCCAGCGGTCAGTTTTGCCTGGCCGGTGACGCAGCCGCCCAGATCACGGCACGCATCGAGCAGGCGGGGTCCCGCGGCGCGGTGTATTGCGCCATCCACGCCGCCGCCACCGAGCAGGGATTCGTTTGCCGCGTTGACCACGGCGGTCACCTGCAGGGTGGTAATGTCGCCCTCGAAGACCTCTATGCGCACAGCCGGTCGGCGAACTTCCGCGTGGCCGGAATCTGTGTTGATCTCAGGGTGTCGGCGGTGTTGAATTTCACAGTTGTCCCCAGATGAGGTGCACGATGTCCTCTACAACATGAGCGGTGAAGCCGATGATAGTCCGGAGTCCCTCGAGCAGGAACTCGACCGGCGGCTCAGAGGCTGGCAACCCGAATTGACCGGGACGTTGCTGTTTGTCGTGACGCAGGGTTCGGTGCTGCTGATTCACAAGAAGCGCGGGCACGGCGCAGGTTTGATAAACGCTCCAGGAGGTAAGATCGAAATGGGCGAGACGGCGGTGGCCTGCGCGCTGCGGGAAACTTTCGAGGAAGTCGGCATTACCGCGATCGCGCCGCGGTTACTGGGTACGTTTAAATTTGTCGAACGCGTCGGCAGTCAGTGGCTGGGCTATGCGTTTGTCGCAGATGCCTACGAGGGGACACCGACGGAATCCCGCGAAGCCCTGCCTGAATGGTTTGAGTTTGCGGAAATTCCCTATGAGAAAATGTGGGATGATGATCGCTTCTGGCTCCCGGACATTCTAGCCGGGCGGGAGGTGGCTGGAGAATTCCTGTTTGACGATGGTGTGTTGTTGACCCATCGACTGCGGCGCCTGACATAGGATTCCAGCTAATTTAACCAGCTCGCGTGCACGAGTGGGAAATTATGCGAATCGGTTTGTCTGTCTGCTCAAACTATCCCGGAGTCACCGCGCGTGACGGCGCCCGCTATATGGTGGAGCGGACCGCCGCCGCCCGCGGCGCCGACCTCGATTCCCTCTTTGTTGGCGATCACCACGTCACCCGAACACCTTATTTCCAGAACACGCCGATACTCGCCCGCATGCTCGCGCAGTGGGGTTCGAAGCCGGCGGGTGCGCTGTACCTGCTGCCTCTGTGGCATCCGGTACTGCTGGCCGAACAGGTGGCGACGCTGGCGGCCATTGCAGAGGGAAGATTCATCCTGCAATGCGCCCTGGGTGGTGACGCCCGCCAGAGTGCGGGAATGGGCGTCGACCTCAGGCAGAGGATTGCGCTGTTCGAATCCAGCCTGGCGATCGTGCGGCGCTTATGGGCGGGCGAAACGGTTACGAGCGCCGCACCCTGGCATGTCACTGATGCGCGGATATCGCCGTTGCCACCCCAGAACATCGACGTCTGGGTTGGTGCGCAGGCACCCAACGCCATTGCGCGCGCGGCGCGCCTGGCCGAGGGCTGGCTTGCCTCACCCGGCTTGACACCGTCCCAGGCGGCGGACGATCTTGGCCGTTACAGACAGGCGTGCGCGGAGTTCGACCGCCAGTCCACGGCGGTCGCGATCCGTCGCGATGTCTACGTGGGGGCAGACCCCATTGAGGCCCGCGACACCGTGGGTGAAATTATCGAGCAGGGGTATCGGGGATTTGCGCCCGAGGCGCTGCTGGTGGGCAGTGTGGAGGAGGTCGCCAGCCAGATCTCAGCACTCGCTGCCATGGGCTACACAGACATCATCGTGCGCAACATCTGTCAGGAGCAAGCCAAGGCCCTTGCCTGCATTGAACGATTGGCGGAGGTCAAGGCGCTGCTTTAACGTAGCGAGTTCCTGTCCAGAAATTCCTGCACCCCATTCGATGGTGAAGGCGTTGCGGCCGGAGGTTGTCTATGCGGCGGCCGCGCAATCGCTCCGCGATCCCTTCACCTCCAGAACTTGCCCGCGGATGGTCAATTCGCTCAGTCGGTTGCGCGGTCACCGTGCGCCTATACAACCTTCGGCCACAACGCTTACCGACTCCAGATTCGAATATTTTGGACAGGAACTCGCTAATCCGCGCCAGCGGTGCGTCGCTCCTGCCTTTCGCGCTGATTCTGCATGGCGTTGAATTCCTGAATGTCCAGGCCGCCGTCACCGTTTGTATCAACCGTGCTGAAGCCCTGGATCAGCCGCTTCTTCATCCGATCCGGCAGTTCGCGCCAGGAAAGCTTGCCGTCCATGTCTTTGTCGAGGAATCCAATGAACTGCGTGACACCTGACAGTTGCCGATCGTGGATCGGCTTGTCAGTCGTTTCGTTTACCCAGCTGTAGCTGAAGGCGCCATACAGCATTTCATCCCAGCTCTGCAGGCCCCAGCCGATGGTCTTGCTCGGATCGGGATTGGCCAGGTTCTGCGCCGAGTTGTCGTACACCGTGCGGTGAATCAGGCGTGCTCCGGCGGGCACGGCAATTGGCTCGACCGGATTGTAGCCCCGCTGCCAGTTGAAATCGTAGTTAGGCACCGACAATACCGTCTCGAGTCTGCCGTCCGGGTAGAGCACTTCGAACGTCGAGGCGCGACCCCGGTAGTGGGAGTGCGGGAACAGGGTATGGATGATTGCCGCGTCCTGAAACTGGTAGTAGGCGACCTCTTCGTGCTCCGGGGTATTTGGCGGAATGGAGATTGCCGGATTCACCACGACCTGATGGCGCAGGAAGTTAGCAGGCGGCGTGTCCGACAGATACAGTCCCATCTTTGAATGATCGACGGTTACCTTGCCGGTTGGGGTGTAGTGCAGCTGGAAGGTGAAAAAACCGCCCGCTGCGATGTAGATACCCGTACCTTCGGGCATGACGTAGCTTTCAGAGCCTGGCGCGTAGCCGATGATGTAGTTGTCCATCACGCTGTCTTCGCGGCTGGGCGGTTCAGAGCCCTCGACGGAACCGGCCAGAACGTGGTGAACCACGGAGCGATCCCCCGGCAGTATGGTGACGGCCGTGATCCAGACGCCGTGGTTCAGTTCGTTTGCAACGTAAGGGAACTGGTAGTCGACCGTGCCGCTTGCGGCAACTTCGTAGCCCGGGATCTCGACGATCAGGTCCGGTTCGCCCAGCGGCCATTCGTTGCTCAACGGTGTCAGAGATTCCAGGGGATCGCTGCCTTCGCCCCGGGGCGCACCGGCTTCAATCCAATGCACGAGAGTCTGCGTGTCTTCGATCGACAGCCGGCGGTCGCCCTGCCATGTGCCGATATGTGGATCGGCATGCCACGGTGGCATGCGCTTGGTGCGCACCACCTCGCGAATCATGGGAGCGAAGCCGCGGATCATGTTGTAGCTGGTCATTGCCCAGGGTCCGATGCCGCCCTCGACGTGACAATGTGCGCAGTTCTTCTGCAACAGCGGGGCGATCGTTTCCGAGTAGCTGATACTCGCGTGCTGCGCGTTTCGTTGCGGGAAGTCGATCGGGCAGCCGACAGTTTCCACCTGGGCGAGTGGTTGGGCAAAATCGGCCGAATGCTCCTGCAGGCCTGAATTTAACAAGTTTTCCAACGCATCGACCACATAGTGTGTGGCTTCGCTGCGCGGGTTTTCGGAAGTGAGACGATTGCTGAGAGGGCCGCGGTACACGAGGTTCCAGTTTTCTGGATTCAACACGAGAACTTCACCGGCACCTACCAGGTCGAGTGATTCGCCGATGATCTGGCTGTCGTCGTCGAGGATGGGCAGGCTGATGCCCCACTCTTCCGCCTCTTTGGCGATGTTTGCGCGGTTGTCCTGCGGGCTGGAGTTGAGCATCAGAAAGCGGACGTTGCGCGGCGTGTATTGCTCGCTCAGAGCCTGATATTCGGCGATGGAATTGCGCACGATCTCGCAGCCGTTGGCCTGCACCATGATGACTACGGCGCTCGCGTCAGACTGGTAGTAAAGTTCGTGTGCCTTACCTGTCTGATCGAGCAGCACAAAATTGTCGACTCTTTCGGCGAACGCGGTTGGGCCGAAAAACATCGTGGTAACAATAAAAGCGGTAACAACAAAAAAGGCGAAACCTTTTGTTGGTCTGCCGGGGCGTCGGCCCATGGTGCACCTCCTCGCGAACCTCGCCCGTACTGTAGCGGGTTATGTTACTTTTCGGAACGAAACTTTTGAGTTTTGCGGCGCGGCGTCACGCTTTACCGGCTTCTTTGCAGGTTGCCTCTCGCAGGTGCGGGCTTCCAAGCTGCTGCCGTTCTCATTAAAGTAGCCGCCTTTTTTACCTCAGGAATCGGGCAAGTCATTCATGAAGCCGTTCAGAGACGAAATTGAAGCGTTACAGCAAAATGGGATCACCAAAATTGCTTTCAAACGTCTCCACGATCCTGCGGTTATACCGTTGTGGTTTGGGGAGGGAGACATTCCGACACCGGCGTTCATCCGGGATGCCGCAAAGCGCGCGCTCGACGATGGTGAGACTTTCTACACGCATACCCGCGGACGCCCGGAACTTCGCAGCGCGTTGAAGACATACCTTGATGAGTTGTACGGCATCGAGTTGGACGAACGGCGAATTACGGTCCCGGGAGCCGCCATGCTCGGTGTCACCATTGCCGCGCAAATGGTTTTGACCACCGGCGACCATGGTCTCATCGTCGGCCCGGTCTGGCCGAACATCGATGCGGTATTCCGCGTCACCGGGGCCGATGTAACCTACGCCAGCCAGCATCTCACCGAGAACGGCTGGCAACTGAGTGTTGCTGAGATCCTGGCAGAGGTGCGGCCGCAGACGAAAGCGATTTTCGTAAATTCACCCTGTAATCCGACGGGCTGGGTGATGCGCCGGGAAGAGCAACAGGAGCTGCTGACATTCTGTCGTGAACAGCAGATCCTGATTATTGCCGATGAGGTGTACCACCGTACGGTATTCGATGCGCCCCATGCGCCGTCGTTTCTGGAGATTGCCCAGGAGGAGGATCCTCTGGTGGTCGTCAACGGTTTCTCCAAAGCCTGGGCAATGACCGGCTGGCGCGTTGGCTGGGTCGTTACCCCCAAACGACACGAGCTTCAGTGGACGGCTCTCTCCGAGTGTTTCAACACGACG
>SMVA01276799.1_pt1 | contig 18589 bp, 13 predicted proteins | sample 2456451 | NCBI WGS metagenome assembly SMVA01 (sample SAMN11095933, study PRJNA526329) | marine sediment metagenome | biome: Marine sediment; feature: Surficial sediment; material: Deep marine sediment; isolation source: Hadal surficial sediment | place: Pacific Ocean | collected 2014-05 | depth...
ATCGACAGTGCCAAGCAGGAATCGCTGGACGCTATTGGGGAAGCATTGAGTGAGAATGGTAAGGTCATTGTCACCGGCTGCATGGGTAAAGACGCCGAGGAAATTACCCGTGTGCATCCCAATGTGTTGGCCGTTAGCGGCCCACAGGCTTACGAGGATGTGGTTAGCGCAGTGCACCAGTTCGTGCCGCATACGCAGGTTCACGATCCGCTCATCGACCTGGTACCACCCCAGGGCGTCAAGCTCACCCCCCGCCACTATGCCTATCTGAAAATATCCGAGGGCTGCAATCACAGCTGCAGCTTCTGCATTATCCCCAACCTGCGCGGCAAGTTGGTGAGTCGCCCCATTGGCGATGTCATGGAAGAGGCCGAGCGCCTTGTTAAAGCCGGCGTGCGCGAGCTGCTGGTTATTTCCCAGGACACCAGCGCCTACGGTGTAGATATCAAGTACCGTACGGGCTTTTGGAATGGCCGGCCCATCAAGTCACATATGCAAGAGCTTTGTGAAGCACTGGCAGAGTTCGGTATATGGGTGCGCCTGCATTACGTGTATCCCTACCCTCACGTAGATAAGGTGATTCCCCTGATGGCCGAACGAAAAATTCTACCCTATTTGGATATCCCCTTTCAGCACGGCAGCCCGCGCATATTAAAATCGATGAAGCGCCCCGCCGCAGCTGAAAACACCATGGAGCGCATACATGCCTGGCGCAGTATCTGCCCCGACATTACCCTGCGCTCTACCTTTATTGTCGGTTTTCCCGGCGAGACCGATGAAGATTTCGATATTCTGTTGGATTTTTTACAGGAGGCGCAACTGGACCGGGTGGGCTGTTTTCAGTATTCACCGGTGAACGGTGCGCGCGCCAATGCTCTGCCCGACCATGTGCCACCAGAACTGATGCAGGAACGCTGGGATCGCTTCATGCAAACTCAACAAGCCATCAGCACGGCCAAGCTGCAAGCCAAGGTCGGTAGCACCCAGGAGATTCTTATCGACAGTGTCGATGATGAAGGTGCCATAGGGCGTTCCATGGCCGATGCGCCGGAAATCGATGGGCAGGTGCACCTGCCGGGTATTACCGACCTCCAGCCCGGTGATTTTGTCGAGGCGGAAATCACCGCTGCCGATGAATACGATATGTGGGTTGAATGAACCTGCTACTGTTTTCCCAGCAAGACAGGATCAATAACAACAAGATCCGCGTCAGTGATTTTCGCCTGCAACACCTGCGCGATGTATTGGCAGCGGATACCGGCGACAGCCTTCGCGTTGGCGAAGTCGATGGTCTTATGGGTAGCGCTGAAGTGCTGGAACTTACATCAGATAAAGCGGTGCTGACTGTAAGCCTGGATCAAAAACCACCGGCAAAAATCCCCCTGACACTGGTACTGGCATTACCCCGCCCCAAGATGTTGCGACGCATTCTGCGCACCGTGGCAGAACTGGGCGTACCCGAGTTGCATTTAATTAACAGCTACCGAGTAGAAAAGAGCTACTGGCAAACACCTGTGTTGGATGACCAGGTGGTGCGAGACTATTTTTTACAGGGTTTAATGCAATCACGCGATACGGTATTGCCAACGCTGTACCTGCATAAACGCTTTAAGCCTTTTGTAGAAGATGAATTTCCGGCCTTGGCAGAGCACCATCGCACCCTGCTGGCACACCCGGGCGACTATCCGCCCTGCCCCGGCGCCTCAGACCAACCAACGCTACTGGTGATTGGACCCGAGGGTGGATTTATTCCCTATGAGGTGGAGAAACTGCAGGTAGCAGGTTGTGACACCGTGAGTCTGGGACCCCGAATTTTGCGGGTAGAGAATGCCGTTTCCTGTCTGATCGCAAAAATAAGTACCTAAAAAGAGTACTTGAGCTCGGCGCCGTACATGCGCGGAGCCACCGCCACAAAGCCACCGACCCCGGCGGATTCCAGCAGCGCGGTGCCGCCAATCATATAGTCCTCATCGGTCAGGTTGCGGCCATACACGGCGCCTACCCACTTCTCGTCTTTGGATATCCAGGTAATGCGGGCACTGAGATCGAATTGTTCATCTTCCAGCCAAAGACCAGTGTCACAACTGGTGGCATCAAAGCAATAATCAATATCCTCTTTGAGGCTGGCCTGAATGCGCGGTATCACCATGCCGAAGTCGGTTTGCATGTAGTACTGGGCCGCCAGAAAATAAGTGGCCTCAGGCAGGCGCGGCAAATTTTCATTGGAACGATCATTTTGGCACTGGTCAATGACTACAAAGGTCAGGTCAACCCGGTCACAACCATCGGCAGCAGGGATATTCGGATCAGTCGCCAACACCTGCAAATCGGTAAATTCGTCGATATCACCATCATTGAACGTCACATTGGCAGTCAATTCAAGATTGTCTGTCGCCAGCCAGGTGGTCTCCAGTTCAAAACCGGCAATGGTCGATTCTTTCGCGTTGATGGTTGCGCCCGCCGGCGAGTTGGTCTGCAGGTTGACCACCAGCGTGGTCAGCTGTCTATTGGTGTACTCGGAATAATAAAAAGCGCCATTCACACGCAGGCGGCGATCCAACAGGTCCAGTTTGAAACCCAATTCCCAGTTTTCAACTTCCTCGGGTTGATAAATATCAAACTCGTCCGAGGGCGCTTCTGAGAGGCCACCGGACAGAAAACCTTCGCTATAGGTTAGATAGATACTGCCATGATCAACCCAGTCCCAATCGGTAATCAGGTATTGGATGCTTCCCATGATGGAGGTATCGTCGTCGCCAACACTATCCTCGTACACATCACGGTCCAACCAGCCAAAACTGGGGTTGTACTCAAATACATTGCGATCCACTATCCAGCCGCCGGTAAACGCCTCAGCGATCACGCCACCGTTGACTCCCATGGTAGTGGGGTCCGGCGTCCAGCGGCGCCGGTATAACTCCCGGTCTTCATCGGTGTAGCGAATACCGAAAGTGCTACGCCAATTATCGTTATAGGACCACTCAACCTGGGAAAATACCGCCCAGGCCTTATTTTCCGCCTCCAGCAGAGTTGAACTGGTATTCAACATAAACAATCCGCCGATGCCAGGATCAAAGGGGCCGAGAAAGTTGACCGCCCGATTGTCATCTGTCGTTTCCTTAAACCAGAAGGCACCGGTAACAAACTGCATGCGTTCGTCAAAGGCCGATCCGGTCAACTGAAACTCCTGAGTGTACTGGTCAGTCTCGCGGTTGCTGCTGTCAGGATGCACGGTCTGGGTGCGGTGCAACCAGGGAATGCCGGTGTGATCCAATTCGTCATCCTGGGCAGCATCGGTGTAGCGCCAGGCGGTGACGCTTTTCAGTGACATGGAATCGCTGAACTCCCACTCGGCGGTCAGGGAAGCGCCCTTGGTTTCGGCCTCGTATTTGCCACCCAGGTCTGAGATCACGTCATACGCATCGCCCACATCGGCGGCATCCTGGCAAAAATCATCATAGGTGCGCCCGGTTGAAGGAATTACGGCAATGCCGTCGAACAACACCGCCTGCCAACCCACAACGCCGGGTACCGGCACGCATTTTTGCGGCCTGGCAGTCTGGTCAGTATCGGAATAGTTAAAGTTCAGGTCCAGGGTCAGGGTGTCGGATGCCAGGTAACGCAATTGCCAGATGGCGCTAATACGATCCTCGTCCACATACTCCTCGCCATCGAAGTGATTATCAATATAACCATCGCGCGATATGGAGTTCACCGAGAGACGGGTCATCAGCGAATCGGTTAGTGGTGCATTCAACACCAGCGCCGCATCGAGGCGGTCGTAATTACCCACGCGCACTTCGACTGAACCCTCAAATTCTTCAACTGGCCGGTTGGTAGTGAATACCAGTGCGCCACCGGTGGTGTTCTTACCAAAGAGCGTGCCCTGGGGGCCGCGCAGCACCTGTACCGACTCGATATCATTGATATCCAGCAAGCCGCCATCCGGACGACCCAGGTAGACATCATCAATATAAATGCCCACGCCCGAGTCGATATTGGGACCGGTATTGCGCTGGCCGATCCCGCGGATATAAATATTGGCCACCCCGGCATTGCCGTTACCAGGCTGGATCTCGATATTGGGCGCGATCTGATTCAGGTCAGCGAGGTTGCGAATGCCGGCATCACGTAACGCCGTTGCGCTTAGGGCCGTTACCGCGACCGGCGTTTCCTGCAGGCTTTCCTGGCGCTTGCGGGCGGTGACAATGACCTCCTCCAGTACCAGCGACTCTCGCTGCGCCTGGGTATAGGCGGAGGGAAATATTGCCGAAACCACGGCGGCGGAAAGCAAACTATACTTAAAGGCAGAGACAGACATGGGGCGACCTCAGTAATTATAATTATGGGCTCAGGTGCAAGTAGCATAATCTGCAGCTCCACCTTGGAGCAAGCCCCATTTTGTTGACTGGTATCAAGCACGCCCCGATTGGGCAGCGCTACAATGCAGGCCTCAACAGTAGCAAGGAAGACATTGCGATGTTTACTATCTCCGAAATCATGAACACCGACCTGTATACACTGGAAGAAGATGACAGTGTGCTGGATGCCAGGCGCCTGATGGCAGAGCACCACATCCGCCACATACCGGTTGTCGCTGGCGGCAAGCGACTGGTTGGCCTGGTCTCGCAACGGGACGTGCTGGCAGCGGCGGATTCAAACCTGGTGATCGCAGCCGAGGACAGTCAGGCGCAGGAAGCCTATGTCACTGTGTCATCTATCATGAGCGTATCTGTCAACACGGTGGACGAATCTGCCAGTTTGCGCGGCGCCGCCCTCTACATGCAGAAAAATAAAATTGGCTGTCTGCCGGTATTGCGCGGCGATAAACTGGTCGGGATTATCACCGACTCCGACTTTGTCGCCATTGCTATCAACTTGATGGAACAGATGGAAGATGGCGTTGCCGATGCCGATGCCGACGATTACCTTGATTCTGACGCTGTGGAATACGCGGCACGCTAGCCAGGGTAGCCACTAACTTGATATAAGGCGACAATGCGCCTACATTGGCCTGATGTGGATTTTGGATCGGGACAGTAATGGCGGAGTACCTGGTACGTGCCTCTTCGCTGGAGGGCTATGACAAGCTGGTAACCAGTCTGGGCGGCGATCCCGGCGGGCTACGCGCGGGCGTGGGTATAACGGCTGCGCCCATTGCCGCTGACAGCTGGATTTCTTACCGCGCATTTTTGAACCTGTTGGAAAACAGCGCCACCGAACTCGCCTGCCCGCATTTTGGCCTGCAGCTATCGCGACATCAGGGCATCAGCATCCTGGGTACCCTGGGCTTTATCATGCGCGAAGCACCTGATGTCGTTACCGCACTGGCGGAGTTAAGCAAATATTTTACCCTTCACAATCAGGGTGCCGAGGTATCACTGAGCCTGGACTCAGGCGCGGCCCAGCTTGGATTTGAAAGCAAATTGCCGGGTCACTTACCGATGGGACAACAGATGGACCTGGTCGTGGGTATTGGCCTGAACATCATGCGATTACTGTGCGGCCGCCGTTGGAATCCGCAAGCGGTTTACCTCGCCCACGCGGAACCGGAAGATCGCAAACCCTACCGCGAACTGTTCGATTGCCCGCTACACTTCAATGCGGAAGCCTCAATGATGATATTCCCGGTAGAAACGCTGGCAATGAAAATTTCAGCGGCCGACGACCAACTACACAAAATACTGAAAGAGCACCTGACGCTGGTAAAGGAAAGTTATCCTGACAACTATCCCGACCAGATCAAACACCTGATCCGCCAGGCGCTGCTCACGGGCAACTGCTCCGTCGATCGCGTGGCCAGCTACCTGTCAATTACCAAACGCACCTTGCAGCGACAACTCAAGCGTGAGGACATCGCCTACAAGGATTTACTCGAGGACGTGCGCTTCGATATGGCCACTCGCTACCTGGTGGATTCCGATTCCTCACTGACGATTCTCGCAGAAATGTTGGGCTATTCAGAATTGAGCGCGTTCTCCAACGCCTTCAAATCAAAAACCGGCCTGTCACCTAGGGAGTGGCGAGCACAATACGCTCACTGAACCAGCGCATCAGGCCCGGGAACATTCTCGCCAACCTGGCAACCATACGGGCACGCATACTGGGAATTATCATCACTGTCCTGCCCCGCAATTGTCCGAGCATGTCCCTGCAGGCGGGCTGCAGTTGCAGACTGCCAGCGGCATCCTTTAATTTCATCGCCACCGGCGGCAGGGTTTTGCGCTCTTCCACCACCATGGGCGTATCGATTTCCGGTGGGCAGATCACCGACACCTCTATGCCCTGTGCAATACATTCCAGGCGCAGCGCGCCAGCCAGGCCCACCACACCAAACTTGGAGGCATTATAGGCAGCGTAGCTGTGACTGGGCACCAGCCCCGCCAGCGAGGCAACCAGCGCCAGTTGCGAACCACTTTGCATATGCGGTAGCACCGCTGCGGCCAGGTTGCGGCTGCCACATAAATTGACGATGACAACGCGCTGAAACTCCTCGGCTGTTATGTCTGCGAAGGGTTTGGCTACCTGGATACCGGCACTGTTAATCGCCAGGTCCAGCTTACCTAACTCCCCGACAGCGGCACTCACAGCCTGCTGCAGACCCGCCGCGTCGGCGACATCGGCCTGGTAAAAGCACACTTGGGTGCCGGGCACCGATTGCGCGGTAGCTTCCAGGCTACGGCGCGACTCTGCTGCCTCGCTGCGATCTATAATTGCCACTGAAGTGCCCTGGCGCAACAACTGCTGGGCAAATTCCATTCCAAGACCACTACCACCACCGGTGATTAATGCTGTATTCCAGGTTTTCATGGTTTTATTCCTCTTGTATACCGGTGCGGGCCTGGGCCTGAAACCCATAAAGCCGTCATACCAGGGTTGGACGTGTAACAGCTCTACGCTAAAGCCCTGCTCATCGTTGACGTAAACAACCGACCAGGCGCCCAAGCGCAGGGGTCGCCAGTTGCCATCTATATTGGCGTCCAGGCAGCGTTGATAAATACGCTGAAATTCCTTGCGACTGCGAAACCCCAGCGCAATATTCAACAGACCCTGGTCACTAATGCGATAGTCCTGTGCTTGTTTGCGCCCCAGTGGGTCGCTGTACTGAACCAACTCAAGCAGCACATCGCCGGCCCGTAGTAACAATGCTGTACGCGTCGCCCCGGCCAAACCCCACAGCGATTCATGAGCTTCGCTGTGCAGGGTGATATCGCTTGCCACCTCAAGCTCCAGTACATCAACAAAGAAGGCGCGGGATTTTTCCAGGTCGGCGACAGACACGGTAATGCAACGCGTTACCACGCCCACATCAGCGCGCACCGGCTTGGCGGCACTGTCCGCCAGCACATCGTCTTCCATTATTTCCAGTAACACGCCTTCCGGGTCGCGCACGCAAACGCGGCGCAAGCCAGGCTCACCCATGGGCTCTGACATGGTTTGGGAGCCCTGCTCAGACAATCGATGTAACACGCCATCAAAGTCCACAACATGCATGCCAACCATGCCATAGCCGATATCGCAGAGACGCCAGTCCGCAGGCAAGGGGCGCACCTGGGGACTTTCAAACTCAAACAATTCCAGCTGAAAATAGTCCTGCTGATCCATCAACCACCAGCAGGTGCTGTGCACGCCTTTGATACCCTGCACCTTTTCGGCAATGTAGCCCTTGAAGGCGCTGGTGCCCCCGGCAGAAACATAGCCGAATACCTGGCGGTACCAGGCATGGGTGCGGCGCAGGTCCGTCACACTCATGGCTATCTGGTTCATGTGTGCCATGGGCTTATCCTCAGGCCGCTACCGGTGGAATGATTTCCACCAGGCTCATTACATCCAGCTGATCAGCCTCGGCCTGGGTAATCCCCTCGTAGGCTTTCAGAAACGGCATATCCATTTTTATCACGGTACCGTCTTCGAGGAAGTTATCCAGGTAACGGCCATCCTTGCCGTCGAACACAATGAACAGTTCGGCACCGTTGTCACTCCAGGGGGTGTGGTCGTTGCCTGCATCTTCCCAGGCGGTTTCACCGGGTTCGAACGCACCTTCATCGTAGGCCCACTCACCGCTGACGGTGTAAGCTATGGCACGACAGTGATGAATATGACGCGGCATTCTACTGCCCGGCTCAAACTTGATTTTTACCACTACCCGGTCCATTTCCTCGTCGGCCTTGAGAACTTTAACCGTCACGCCCTCGGCACCTGGCAGCGGGATACGTACCCATTCCTGTGCGCCGTCTCGAATAATACTCATGGAATCATTTATCATTGTCTTGGCTCCTGTGTGCATGAATGTAATGACACCCAGCATAAGGCCCCGCGCAGACTGTAACTTTATAATTCGCGACATTAACTTGGGGGATGGCGACAGGTCGCCTACGGTTTTTTGTAGAGGGCTTCCATAATCTGGTCGACGGTGAAGGTACCCGGCCTCTGTCGCGCGGGAAACTCCTGAAAGCTCTGCACAAAGCCGGCTACGGCTACCTGACCCAATGCGCCCGCAATGGCCACTTTGTGATCCCACCAGTTGTTGTAGCCATTGGCATCGGTATCGGCACGCTCGAAGGGATCGCGTCGCAAGTGGAACACCTTGGGAATACGCAACTGTACAAAGGGGTCGCGCCACACATCAAAACGCCGCGCGCGCTGCTCTGCAAACACCAGCTTCCAGTCGCCTACCCGGGTTGCGGTCAACAAGCCGTCATCACTGAAGTAGAAAAACTCTCGACGTGGCCCCTGCTCTACCTGCCCGGTTAACTGCGGCAAGAAGTTATAGCCATCCAGATGCACCTTGAAGGTTTTGTCACCGGCCCGATGCCCCTGTTTGAGCTCATTGATGATGTCGTCGTCACCCACAGCCGCCATCAGGGTAGGCACCCAATCCAGGTGCGACATCACATTATTGTTGATACTGCCCGCCTTGATCTTACCCGGCCAGCGCACCACGGCCGGCACCCGGTAGCCGCCATCCCAGTTGGTATTTTTTTCACCGCGAAAGGGTGTAATAGCCGCATCTGGCCACATATTAAAATGGGGGCCGTTATCGGTGGAGTAAATAACAATGGTGTTGTCGGCAATGCCCAGCTCATCGAGCTTATCGAGCAATACACCGACATGATCGTCGTGCTCCATCATGGCATCGTTATAGAACCCCTGCCCCGACCGGCCGACCTGTGATGCCTGCAGGTGCGTGTAATAGTGCATACGGGTTGAATTAAACCAGACAAAGAAGGGCTTACCCTGCGCCACCGCCTTGTCGATGAATTTCAGCGAGCCCGCCAGAAATTCCTCGTCCACGGTCTCCATGCGCTTGCGCGTCAGCGGCCCGCTGTCTTCAATCTTGCCATCGGCGTAACTGTGAATCACTCCACGCGGACCAAAGGCTTTGCGAAAGGCCGGGTTTTTGGGGTAGTCCGGATCTTCGGGCTGCTCCTCGGCATTGAGGTGATACAGATTGCCCAGAAACTCATCGAAGCCGTGATTGGTAGGCAGAAACTCATCCCGGTCGCCCAGGTGGTTCTTGCCAAACTGCCCGGTGGCGTAACCATGGGGCTTGAGCAACTCCGCCAGGGTGGGGTCCTCGGGCTGCAGGCCCAGCGGCGAACCTGGCACGCCTACCTTGGTCAGGCCGGTACGCACTGGATGTTGCCCCGTAATAAATGCCGACCGTCCCGCCGTGCAGCTTTGCTCACCGTAGTAGTCGGTAAACAACATGCCCTCATTGGCGATGCGATCGATATTCGGGGTGGGGTAGCCCATCATGCCATGGCTGTACTTGCTGATATTCCATATGCCAATATCATCGCCCCAGATCACCAGGATGTTGGGTTTGTCAGCCGCAAAAACAAACTGGCCCAGAGGGCCAGTTGTCAGCAGCAGGAATAACAATCTAACGATAGTCTTCATGTATGGCTCCCGCCTTGGTTAGTGCATCATTTAGAATCGATATTTCGCTTGGATCTCAAAGCTCCGCGGTGCATCGATATGCTGGAAGTAGGTGCCGTCAAACCCCTGGCCACCTAATGGTACATCGTTACCCCAGGTAGTAGTTTCTTCATCGGTCAGGTTTTTCCCAACTATAGCAACACTCCATGTATCGCCGCTATCGGCAAGTTGGATGCGCGCATTGACCTTCCAATATGAATCCTGATTCAAGATAGGGTCCTGATCATTCGGTACTATATAGTCATCGGAGTACATTACATCAACACCCATTTTCAGCTCGAAATTATCGCCCAACGCCATATAGTAATCAGCGGCAAAATTGGCCGATAGTTCTGGTGAAAACTGCAAGTCTTTTCCTGACAAGTCCTGGGTACAACTGGAGCGGGAATTGCCAGCAGCAATCCAGTCTCCGATTTGAGCACTGGTACAGGCGGCATCGGCGAAGGATTTGTATTCCGCATCCAGGTAGGCCATGGCAGCGCTGAGTGTCAGGTTCTCGGTTGCCGCAAAGGAGCCGTCCAGCTCAATACCTTTAACTTCCGTCTCGGCGGCATTACCGACTATAAAGCCCGCATTGCCATCGAAGGTGCTCACTTGAACATCGTCAAATTCATTATAGAACAGGGCGATATTGAGGCGACCGCGACCCTCCATCAAATCGATCTTGGCACCCAGTTCTACACCCTGCACTGTCTCATCTTCGTACTCAGCCACGTCGAGGCGGCCGCGGGTGTTATCTTCGTCGAAACCACCGGCTTTGTAACCGTTGCCCACCTTCAAATAGGCCATCACCGCATCGGAGGCATCCCACTGCAGGGTAACATCACCCGTCCAGTGATCTTCTGAGCGCACGTTGTCAAAATCTGGAAAAGTCGTACAAACATAGGCCACGCCTTTACACACCACCGCGCCGTCGCTGTTAAAAGTGTGGTCGGTAGTAAAATTCAATACCTGGTCGTAGAGACCGGCAAGACTGGTATTGGCGTCAGTTGTGAACAGATCGGCGGTGTAAAGCGTCTTTTCAAACTTCTTCTCATCATCGGAATAGCGAAGTCCGGCAATGACACGGAAGATGTCGCTGACATGCCAGGTGACCTGGGTAAATACCGACCAGGTTTCTGTGTCCTGCTGGAATGTACCGTGGCCAGTGGCATCCAGGTTACCAGTGCCTATGCCTATCGCCGACAAAAGTGCATCGGTCAGCCGCACATGCTCCAGATCTTCGTCCTGGTAATACAGCCCAGCCAGGTACTCAATATCACCACCCACCGGAGAGCTCAACAGAAACTCCTGTGTCCACTGCTTGTGGGTTTCATCACGACCGCGGCCGAGAAATGCCAACGGGCCACTGTCAACATCCAGGTAATTATCAAACTCGTAATTTACATAACCGGTAATCGATTTGAGCGTATGTTCGCCTATCATCCACTCAGCGGTCAGCGTACCAATATCCCATTCGCTGTCGTGAACATCGGTATTGGGGCGAATACCCCCCACATTGGCCATGGACTTGTCGTACTCAAAACCGGGGGTGAAATTGGGATCGGCGGCGCGATAACGCTCGATGGTAAGATCGTTAGCCACGGATATCACACTCGGGCGGCCAGTACGATCTGACTCGCCGTGCTCCAGTTTGAGACGCAAGCTCAAGTCAGGTGTTGCATACCAGTCCAGCACCACCCGACCCACCGTGTCTTCTTTCTGAACCTCATCCTGGTCGAGAAAGGTATTGTCCATGTAGCCATCACTCTCGGTTTTCTTCAATACCAGGCGCGCGGCAAAGTCGTCTGAAAGTGGACCGGATAAGGTCAGCGTGGTACTCCAGCCATCAAATTCTGGCTCCAGAGTGCCTTCGATGGCGCCCTCGAATTCATCGCTGGGCCCCATGGTGGTAATATTGATGGCGCCGGCAATGGTGTTTTTACCAAACAGTGTGCTCTGCGGGCCCTTGAGAATTTCCACCCGCTCAACATCCAAAAATGCCGAGCGCGAGGCTTGGCCGCGGCCAAAATAAACACCATCAATGAAGGTGCCCACCGATTGCTCGAAACCATAGTTCACACCGGAGCCGACGCCGCGGATGAAAATCTGATCACCACCGCCAGCTTCGGCGATATGAACATTGGGCATAAAAATAGCCAGGTCTGACAGATTATTGATGCCTTGTTCGCTGATGCGATCTCCCGACATGACCGACAGGGCGATCGGCACGTCTTGCATACCTACGGCCCGTTTGGAGGCGGTAACTATCACCTCTTCCAACATCGGCTGTGCCAATGACAAGGTGGGCGCCAGGGCCAGGGCCAGGGCGGTGAGCTGCAATCGTGGTCGCTTGATATTTTTCATGGTGGATACGCTCCAGTGTGTTGCGTGTGTGTTATCCATTATAGCTGGGGCCGTACTGTAGTGTGACCGAGACGCGAAAATTAACGATTTCGCGACATAAATTTATGAATTGGCGACATAACCCGCTTGCCGGGCCCAGACTTCGGTTTTCTGCATGCCCTCATCCAGATTGGTCTGCGGCTCATAGCCGAGTTGGCGGCGGGCTTTCTCAATGGAATAGCCGCTGGTTCGGGACAGCATATCGATGGCGCCCCGACCCAGTTCGGTGTGGCCACCAAACAATTGCACGATACGCCGGCCGGTTTCCGCCAGCAAGAGAGCCGTGCGCGTACTGACGGTGCGCAACTTGCGCCCGCCACCGAGCATACGCGCGTGGTAGGAAAAGAATTCATTGCAGGAAACGGGCCCGTTGCCGCTGATATTGTAAATCTGTCCCCGGCCCGCGTCACTGCCTGCGGCGAGTGCAATACCCCGCACCAGGTCATCGATATAAACTGGGCTGAACAAGCCTTCACCATGGGCTGGCAGCAGGAACTTGCCGCTGGCGATCATCTCCAATGGCAATATCACCCACGGCTTGGAGCCAGGCCCATAGACATCACCGGGGCGCACTATCGTGCAATCAAGGCGGCCGCCGGTATGAAACGCCAACACCGCGTGCTCACTGGCGATCTTGGTGTCCACATAGGTATTACCCATGGGCCGCAGCGGATGGTCCTCGGTGACATGGTCGGGAAAGTCAAAGCCATAGGCCGCCACCGAAGACAGTTGCAGGAAGCGTTTAACCCCCGCCTCGGCGCAGGCGTTGAGCAAATCAACCGTGCCCTTCACGTTGACGCGCCAGGCCAGGTCCATGGAGGCGGTATTGGAAACGATGGCAGCGGTGTGAATAACCAGTTCCACGCCCTGAAGTTGATCGCGCCAGGTTTCCGGCTCAGCCAGGTCACCGGCTACCACCCCCCACTCGGGATCGGCCTTGAAATCGATGCCGCCGACAGCAGCGCCCTGGTCACGGTAGTAACGGGACAGCGCCTTGCCAATAAAGCCACTGGCGCCGCTAATAAATACTTTGGCTGGTACGTTCATGGCGTGTACCAGATGGGTGAGGTGTAGGCTCGTTCCACGGTAACCATGGGTACCTCCTCGGTCATGGTCACGCCATAACGCTTCGCGTCGTAGGCGGTCCAGCGCGGGGTGGGAATTTCCAACACCCGCACATAGTAAAAGGCGCGTTCCCCGGCATCAAAATCCGGGTCCTGCCAGACGGTGGTCAGTTCGGCGGCACCTATGCTGTTTTGCCAACTGGCGTTTTCCACATCGACGGTGCTGCCCACATCCGCCAACTTGCCGGCACTATCGAGTTTGCGACCTCCACTCCAGCTGACGTTATACACTTTTTCGTGGCTATTACCGGCGCTGTCCAACCAGCCCTTTACTACTTGCAGGCGGTCCAGGTTTGCGCCGATGGGGTCCTTGCTGGCTGCCAATAAAAACTCTGGTGAACCCTTGCCCTTCAAAAGCGTGCCACCCATGGGCACACCCTTGCCATAACCCAGCCGCGCAATATCGGGGGTATTAGCATCGGGCTTGTCAAAATCCCAACCGCCGAAAAAGCGCACACTGATTCTCGAGCCGGTGGTGGCATAAACTTCACGGCGGCGGAGAGCATCCCACAGTGATGCGCGGGTGTTTTCCTGTGCCCACACCGCGGCGTAACCCGAGGAGGCTTGCTCCCAGCCTTTCACCGCACGTTCACCCGCCTTGCCCACCAGGTGAGACCAGCGCTGTGGATCCGGTTCGACGCCGGAGTGCTTACCAAAAAAATTATTCTCAGCCACCGCCGACAAGGCGGTATGCGAATCGGTGGAGCCGATCATGCCAAACTGGTAGGGGTTGATACCCAATTCACTATCCAGTTGCAGGCCAGAGCGCAGTGCGGCGCGGGCATATTCATAGGCCAGCATGTCGGGGGTTTTAGGCGTGCCCTCAAAGTTGCCACTGTCCCAGCTTTCATAGTCGGCAAATTTATCATCCGGTGACAACAGCGGATGGGTTTCACCGTCACCCTTGATCTGGGTAACCTCCACCACTGGCTCCCAGCGTGCCCGGCGTTTGGCATAGGCACTATCTACCTGGCCGCCACCGTAACGCTGGGCGGTGGGAAACATCAAACCATTGCTGAGGTTACCGTTGTGTGGAATAGCCAGTACCTGGCCGCCCACATCCGCCTCGTAGTTCTCCAGGTAATCCCACAGCTCATCCGGCTGGGCATTGCCCCGGCTGGACAGGGGCCGAACCTGTCCGACCCTGGCCATCCCATCGCGAAAAATCACTACCCGGTGGAGGTTGCTGCCACCGGGAGCCGAGGTCCACTCAAAACCCAGCAAGGTCGTGAAGTAATGCGGAACGTTGTGTTGCTCAGCCACGCTGAGAGTGTCACGCCAAATGGAAAAGCCCAACTCCGGCGTGGTGGCGTCATTCAATTTCTGGAACGCCACTTGCCGAGTCTTGCGATTAAAAAATTCCCTGGCGAACTGGCGACGCTGCTGCGCACTACCGTTGAGCAATTGGTGCCAGCGCTGAATCTCTACATCGCCCATCACCCGCGGGTCACCGTCCTGCACCAGGTTCATCATACCCAGTGCTTCCGCATGGTCCGCCAGAACCACAAAATCCAGCGGCCGCGCCAGCCGTGCTTCAATACCGCCGGATGTGGTCACCGTATTGCCCGAGGCAAATTGAAATGCCTGGTCGGCGCCCAGCCTCACCCCCAGCCCGAATGCATCGGTGGACAAAGAGGAGTGTAAATGTGTGTCACCCCAGTATAGGTTACGCGGAAATGTATCGCCCACATAGGGGGAGTATTCCTGGGCAGAGGCACTGCTCCAGTGGCTCAATATGCTACCGAGTAAAAACCAGCAAAAAATCCGTAGGAAATGTTTCACGATACACGACCGCCCTGTTTTTATAGAGGCGCTACCTTATCAGCCGCATCCTTTCGGCATTTGATGGTTCGCGACAGCAACTTGCTAATTAGCGCCAAGGCCGAGTGGGCAACTGACACCGGTGCCGTCCAGCCCACAGTAGCCGGCAGGGTTTTTGGCCAGGTATTGCTGGTGGTAATCCTCCGCGTAATAGAATGGTCCGGCCGGTAGTATTTCGGTAGTTATCGCGCCGTGCCCGGCGGCCGTTAAAGCGGACTGGAAGCCGATGCGTGAGGTTTCTGCGCGCCGTGCCTGCTGGTCGGAAAAGGTATAGATTCCCGACCGGTACTGGCTGCCCATATCATTGCCCTGGCGCATACCCTGGGTGGGGTCGTGCCCCTCCCAGAAAATACTCAGTAATTCGTCATAGCTAAGCAGCGCGGGATCGAACACCACCAACACCACTTCGCTGTGACCGGTTTGGCCACTGCACACCTCTTCATAGCCAGGATCTGTGGTGTGGCCGGCGGTGTAACCAGCAGCGGTGGTGTACACCCCCTGCAGTTGCCAAAATTTCTTTTCCACACCCCAAAAACAACCCATGCCAAATACAGCCTGCTCCAGGTGGTCTGGAAATGGCGCTTGCATGGCATTGCCGCTTACAAAATGATCCATAGTGACTTCGTCCCTTCGATTCCACGCAACACTATACCGCCTGACATAAATACGCTAGTTTAATGCCATGACCCTTGACCGCCGTGACTTCCTGCGTATTGCCGGGACCGTATATCTCAGCGCAGGATTACCCATTTCGGCAACGGCGGCAGCCAGGCCAGATGGAGATTCTGCGAATCTTTCCGTGTTATTTCCGCACGGAGTAGCCTCCGGTGACCCGCAGCCCGACTCGGTCATGCTATGGACACGGGCCCAGGCCAGCCAGCCGGGTGACATAGCCCTGGTATTGCAAGTCAGCGACAGCGAAGGCTTCGAGCAGGTGATCGTCGAGGCACAGCTTGTCGCCGAGCTGGCCAATGACCATACGGTACGAGCCTGTATCGATGGCCTGCAGGCGGGCCGCCAATATTACTACCGCTTTTTATCCGCAGGCGGCGGTCAGTCCAGGGTCGGTCGCACTATGACGGCACCAGCACCGGGTGACGGTGCGCGTGTACACTTTGCCTTTGCCAGCTGCCAAAACTACGAGCAGGGCTATTTTGGTGCCTGGGCGCGAATGATCAGTGAAGACGCCGGCAAGCCCGCCGACCAGCAAATTCAATTTGTGCTGCACCTGGGTGATTTTATTTATGAGCGTTACCTGAACAAGCAGGGTCGCGGCCAAACCTTCGCCCGACAATTACCGGCATTTCCCGATGGCGCCACCGACGGCACACGCATCTGGGCCGATTCACTGGCCGATTACCGGCATCTCTACAAAACCTATCTGGAAGATCCTCATTTGCAGGCTGCCAGGGCACGCTGGCCGTTTATTTGCACCTGGGATGATCACGAATTCAGCAATGACAGCTTCCAGCACTTCAGTACCTATACCCATGAACCCAGACCGGAATTGCAACGCATGCGCAATGCGCACAAGGCCTGGTTCGAATACATTCCCGCCCTGGTACCTGAGCGCGAAGAGCTGTGCATCTACCGGAAATTACGCTGGGGCAAGCATATTGATCTGCTGATCACCGACCTGCGAACCTATCGCAGCGCCGCGCCGCTACCACATGGCCTTTCCGATCAGCTGGGCCTGCCTATGGATCCCATAGAGCTGGTTGAAATTTTCGACGGCGGGCGCGCCTACAACGACGGTAATCCACCGGAGTTTCTGCCTTTTGGCGATGGCACCCTGCCCAACACCGCGCGCCAGCGCGATACTGGCACCATGCTGGGCCAGGTGCAGAAAGACTGGTTTAAGCAGTCACTGGCAGACTCTGATAGCACCTGGAAAATATGGGGCAACAGCTTGCCGCTACTGCCCTTGCGCCTGGATTTGAGCACCCTGCCCTTTACCGATTTTAGCGACTCCATTTTGTCTGAGGATACCTGGGGCGGTTATCCACACGAGTACCGCGAGCTGATGGCCTTCGTAGACAGCGAGGACATTACCGGGCTGGTATCACTGTCTGGTGACCATCACATGCACGGCGCTGCCACACTGGTACTGGACCCCAACCTGGAAGAATCCGCAGCGGTAGCGGTCGATTTCAATATCACCGGTATCAGTTCCACCCCACATTTTGACAGCGTGCTGTACACGGCGGGCAAGGATAATAGCGATTTCATGCAATTGGTCGCCACCAATTCAGATGGCAAAGTGCTGGAAACCTGGAATATGAGCCTCACCCAGGGGGTTTTGGCGTCGCTGGCTTTTGACAAATCCGGACTCAAGGGCTTCGCCAGCTGGCTGGGCCCCAATAGCGCCAACCCGGGTTTGGTCTATGCCGACACCAAAAGTAACGGCTATGGTCTGGCCAACTTTGACGATAGCCAGTGCAATGTAGAAATGGTGACCGTAGCTCCCCCCCTGCAGGAGACGGGCGCAGAGGGCAGCACCGTACTGCATCGCGCCCGCTTCAATCTCCTCAAGTGGGATGCAGGCGAGCAGGCAGTACTGAGCGGCCCGGAATTCGAAGGCCCGCCACCCTTTCCCGCCTGATATCGTCTATAATGCAAATGTCATAAAAAAACCGTTAGCCTGAGGGTTAACCCTAAAAACACACTAGATAACAGTACAAGATTGGATCACAGTAAATGAACGAAGTATCAAGCAACCACATGCAAGAATTTTGCAGCCAAAAATTATGGGAGATGGTCAGCGACAAAAGCCCAGCCACCACGCCCAACGAGCTTCAGGCCGCCATTGACGAACTGGCCGAGCGCCGTCACTACCTCAGCGAACTGGAGACCCTGGGCAAACTGGACAGCAAGCCCTGACAGCCGCTTGGCCAAGCTTCCTCAACGCCGCTCCTCCACTGGCGAAATTGACAAGTTCCTCACTCGCAGTAACAGCCTGGTCCGTAGGGAAACCCCCTGCGGTCGCCTGATTTTTGCCATTGACGCCACCGCCAGTCGGCAACCCACCTGGAACCGCGCCCGCCAGATACAGGGCAAAATGTTTATGGCCACCCAAAACCTGGGCGGCCTGGAAATTCAGCTGTGTTACTACCGGGGTTTCAATGATTTTCAGGCCAGCGGCTGGCTGCAAGATGAGCTCGCGCTGTTACAACAGATGAATACCGTGCACTGCGAGGGCGGTTATACCCAAATACGGCGCGTGCTGGAGCACAGTCTGCGTGAGCATCAAAAGCAGGCGGTGAAGGCGGTGGTTTTTATCGGCGATGCCTGCGAGGAGAACCACGACCTGTTGGCTG
>SMVA01325246.1_pt1 | contig 18589 bp, 13 predicted proteins | sample 2456451 | NCBI WGS metagenome assembly SMVA01 (sample SAMN11095933, study PRJNA526329) | marine sediment metagenome | biome: Marine sediment; feature: Surficial sediment; material: Deep marine sediment; isolation source: Hadal surficial sediment | place: Pacific Ocean | collected 2014-05 | depth...
GCCATCAGTCGCCGGGCATCCGCAAGGCGGGTTCGCACTGTCTCGAGTCTTGTTACTTCAGTATCAAGCCGCGTTTTTATTTCTGTTATCGCGTCGGGGGCGAGTCCGACCGCACCGGAGCGAGCAAGTAGTGCCTCAACACCCGCGATTTCGCCGAGCGTGAGCATCTGTGTGGTGATCGTCAGCAGTTGCGACTCGACCTCACTGAGGCCTTGCGTCGCGATAACGTTGCCAGGGTCGGTGGCGAGCACACGATGATAGATCTCTGCGGCATTTTCACCCGGCGGATTGATCAGAGAACCAGCAGCCCGCAGACCGCTCGCTTGCTGCAGCATGTCGGCTATCGCGGCTTGCAGTGTCGTTGCCTGGCGGATGCGATCGCGCACATCGTCGAGCAATGCCAGCTCGGCATTGGCCGCACTCGCACGATCGAGAAAATTGATTGCGTTCTCCACCGCTCCAGCTCCGGCAGCGACAGTTGCGAGCTCCGCATAGTGGATTGCGAGCCTGTCGAGTTCGCCCTGGGCCACCGAATGGTCCGGCGCCAGCCGCAGAACTTCCCGGTAGGAGGCAATGGCAGCCGTCGCAGACGGAATGTCCGACAATCCGTGACTGCGCAACAGCGCCTGAGTGCTGGCCACCAGGCTTTCGGCGTGACCGCGGTTGGTCAGCGTGACCCGCAGCTCATCGAGCCCCGAATCCTGCGGGAACGCTGCCGCCGACTCATCGAGCTTGGTCTCCGCCTGATTGAGATCGCCTTGCGCAAGCGCATTTGCGAAACTCTCACGCCACTGGGCTGCCAGGCCGGCAATGGCGTTTTTCGCACCGAGATGGTCAGGTTCGATGTCAATCACGCGACGATAACCGGCAACGATCGCAGTCAGACCCTGATTGGGATCCTGGTGCAGCGATTGAGCGTCGCTCCAGGCCTGCTGGACCATGGGGTCTTCGATCAATCCGGCAACGCTGAGGATCTGCGCGGACCAGCGAGGCTGCTCGACAAGGACATAGCCGGCAACCGTAATGAGCGCCATGAAACCGACCACGATGCTGGTTCTGCGCACCATCTGACGCCGCTGGCGGCGCTGTGAATGGCGCTTCTGACGCGCCGGATCACGCGTGGTGGTCAACATGGAGTGGCCGACCGCGCGAATTTCCTCGGTCGTGACCGCCTGGGTCCTTATCGTTGCGTTGGGAATGTTGTCGTCAAGCCGAATGGCCTCCAGCGCCGCGGAGAGATCCGCCCCCGACTGAAAGCGTTGCTCGGGTTTCTTGGCGAGGCACTTTTCGATAACCGCCTGAAAAGGCGCCAGGTAATTCGGCAACCGCGGGATGGGTTCCTGCAGATGTTTGATGCCGATGCTGACGGCGGAATCTGCCTTGAATGGCACCTCACCGGTCAACATGCGATAGAAAACGACACCGAGACTGTACAGATCAGAGCGGCCATCGAGTTCGCGGCCGCTCGCCTGTTCGGGGCTCATGTATTGCGGTGTGCCCACCACCATGCCAACGCGGGTAATCGTCGGCCCGGTATCGGTGAACCGCGCGATACCGAAGTCCGTCAGAACCGCACTGCCATCCTCGCGGAAGAGAATGTTCTCGGGTTTGATATCACGGTGGATGAAACCTTTGTTGTGCGCGTAGTCGAGCGCTTTGCCCATATCCTCCACAACCCGGATCAGATCGAGCACGTGCATGCCGCGCTCGAGACGCTGATTCAGATCACCTCCGCGGACGTACTCGAGGACCAGATAGAGCGAGGTGCCGCTGATGCCGACATCGTAAACCTGCACGATGTTCGGGTGAGTCAGACGGGCATTGATGCGGGACTCCCGGATAAAACGCTCTTTGAATTTGGTGTCGCGCGTGTAGTCGGCGCTGACGACCTTGAGCGCCACCAGGCGGCCGAACTTTTTCTGCACCGCGAGGTACACGCGCGCCATGCCACCGCGGCCAATTTCCTTGCGAATCTGAAACCCGGGAATCTCCAGGCTGATATTTCCTGGTGCGGTGGTGGACACTAACCCTCCCGCAACCGCAACTGCTCGAACGAACCTGCGACCATGCGTCCAAGCACAAAGCGTCCCTCGACGATGATCTGCTCACCATCGAGGCTCGCTGCGATGCCGCTGCCGTGCGCAAGACCGTTGACGCACTCATCGCTTTCGAACATCCACTCACGCTCATCGATGGTAAGTGCGCAGTACTCGGCCGGAACCAGCGGCTTGCTGAACTGCAACGCACCTCTTTTCCACTGCTGCAGTTCCTGCGCTCCATCGGGTTGTTCTTTGACGCCATAACCGTGCATCTTGTCGTTGCCGAACTGGCCACGGTAGACGGTGCCGTCACGCCAGAAAAACACCCCAAGTCCGGCCCGTGCATCATTGGCAAATTCGCCTTCGTAGCGATTGCCATTGGGCCAGATAAACAAGCCGCGGCCGGTCTTGTCACCGCCGCTGAACCTGCCTTCGAACTGCCTGCCATCGGGCCATTCGAAAACACCGGCGCCCTGCAGCAAACCATCGACGAAGCCGCCGCGATAACGTTCACCCGACTTCCAGAGGAAATCCCCGTTGCCCGTGCGCCGGCCGTCGACAAAGTCGCCTTCATAGCGGTCGGCGTTTTGCCACACGAAGATACCGTGCCCCTGCATCCGGTTGTCGCGGAACTCTCCTTCATAGGAATCGCCATTGGGCCAGCGCAGCACGCCGTGGCCTTCTCGCTCATCGGCCACGAATTCACCCGTATACGTGCGCCCATCGAGCCAGTAGTAGACGCCGCTGCCATGCAGCCGATTGTTGCGGAATGCGCCCACGTAGCGGTGACCGTCCGCCCAGACATAGGTGCCTGAGCCCGTACGCATCCCATCGAGGATTTCGCCTTCGTAGATGTCGCCGTTCGGCAGTTCGATGCGGCGCGCTTCCGCGTGCAGCGCCGGAGCCAGGATCGTGGCCGCCACGATCGCCAGCAAAGAGGCCAGCCAGCAAGCGTGGATCTCGGGTATTTGCCGTGCTTGTTGCAACTTCAGTAGACTCCGCTGAAAGTCGTTTTCAGTAATGTAATTGAATCACCTTTTCTTCTTTGGTTCCTGCGTCGCAACTGGCGCGATCAGCGGCTTTCTGGGCGGCCTGCTCGGCATCGGCGGCGGTGTGGTGATCGTACCCGCCCTGATCGTGATCTTCGATGTCATGTTACTTTTCGGTCCGCAGGAGGCGACGGTCGTCGCCGTGGCCACTTCGCTCGCCTGTATTGTTTTCACCTCCTTAGCGGCCGCCCGGGCGCAGCTCAAAGCCGACATGGTCGACTGGGGAATCGTCCGGCGCTGGGCCGGATTCCTGATACTGGGCAGTTTTGTTGCTGGATCCTTCGCCGCCAACCTGCCCGTCGTCCTGTTTCGCAGCCTGATCGGCGGATTTCTGATGTTCGTCGCCTTCGTCATGCTCACGAGCTGGAAGCCCTCCGCACACCGAACCATTCCCGGGATTGGAGTATCCGCGCTCCTGGGCACCGCCGGCGGTCTGGTTTCGGCTGTTGCCGGCATCGGCGGCGGCAACGTCATCGTGCCGACACTGATTTACTTCAACACCGCCGTCCACCGGGCTACCGCCACGTCCAGCGCGCTGGGGGTGCCGATTGCGCTGGCCGGGTCACTGGGCTACATCCTCTCCGGCTGGTCGGTGAGCGATACCCCGTGGCTGTTCGGCTGGGTGTATCTGCCTGCCTTTCTCGCCATCGTTGCTGCGAGCGTGGTTACCGCGCCCCTGGGCGTGCGGGTGGCACATCGGGTTGCGCCACTGCCTCTGCGTCGCACATTCGGCGTGCTGCTGATCCTCGTGTCTCTGCGGATGCTCTATTCCGCGCTGTTGTGACTTCAGGGTGTTGTGAATCTGCGTAGTCGCGATTCTACGTAATCGTACTTCCATGGACAGAGCACTAGTTTTCTTCAATCCTTCTGAGCTGGATGGCATCCGAATTGAATTCCGCCAGCACGTCTGAAATGACCACGACCTTCTCCCCCGGCTGAAATCCTTCAAGTAACCGGAGTTTTCGCAACGCGCGCTGCAGCGTCTTTTCGGGCTCTTTGGAGAAGTCCATTCGATGCGCGATGACCGCGCGGTTGATGACCAGGCGCCGGCGCGTCTGCGAGTGGTTCGTGAACGCATAGATTGGCACCGTCTGCGGCCGTGCGTTCGTCACGAGATCGGCGGTCAAGCCGCGGCGCGTGATCACGACAATTCCGGCGGCGCCGATGTCCTCCGCCAGCTGCACGGCATTGATCGCGATGTGCTGCTTGTCCGAGGAGACAACCAGCTGCTTTTCATAACCAAGCCCGGGCCAGCGCTCGGTTGCGCGGGCAATTTCGTCGAGCTGCTCGACGCAGCGGATCGGGAAGTCGCCAATGCTGGTCTCACCGGACAGCATGACCGCATCCACGCCTTCGTAGATCGCATTTGCAACGTCGGTGACTTCGGCGCGCGTTGGAATGGGATGTTCGATCATCGATTCGAGCAGGTGGGTTGCTACGATGCTGCGCTTGCCAGCACGCGCAGTCGAATGCACGATCCGGCGTTGCACGTTGGGCAGGTCGGCAATGTTGGTCTCGATGCCGAGATCGCCCCGGGCCACCATCACGCCGTCGGCTTCGGCAACGATCGAGTGGATATTGTCGACGCCTTCCTGATCTTCGATCTTCGCGATGATTTTGACGTTCTTTGCCTTCGCGCCCATGAACTCTCTGAGTTCGCGGACATCGTCTGCGGATCGCACAAAAGACAACGCGATGAAGTCCACATCGTGGTCGAGGCCGAACTGGATGTCTTTGCGGTCCTTTGGTGTGATGGCTGGCAGATTGACGCGCACACCAGGCAGATTGACGTGACGCTTGCTGCCGAGCAGACCGCCGTCGATGACCCTGCACAGCAGTTGCTCACCGTTTTTTTCGAGTACTTCGAAATTAATCAGCCCATTGTCTACCGTGAGGCGGTTGCCGACTTCCAGGACATCCACCAGTTCCTGGTAATCGATGTGGATGGAGCTGCGCTCGACATCACCTGGGCGAACCGTCACCGTGACGATGTCATCGGGTTTGAGATCCATCGGTTCGTTGACTATACCGGTGCGTATCTCCGGTCCCTGAGTGTCGAGCATGATCGCGACGGGATAGGACACCTTGCGATTGATGGTTTTGATCCAGTTGATGATCTTCTTCGCGCTTGCGTGGTCCGCGTGCGACATATTGAGCCTTGCCACGTTCATGCCGGCATGGGCGAGTGCGGAGAGTTGCTCAAAGCTCTGTGTAACGGGACCAATCGTGCAGATGATCTTGGTCCGCCTCACACTCCTCGTGCTTTCCTTATTCATGCGGTTCGTTCTGGCTCACCGATTGCATCTGAGTGGCGATTTGGCTTAGGAATGTCATTTTCAAGGGCTGCGACTATAGGGAAGCCGCCGTCCTGCTGCCACTGCTGGCGCCAAAAGTTTTTGAGCGTTTCTGCCACGTCGTGCGCCTTGATCACTCGAGGCCGCCAGTGGCGCGGGAAAAAAGCCTGGTAGGCAGGGTCCCGGAAACGGCTGTCGACGAGACAGATCACGCCGCGATCCGCCGGATCCCGCAACAGCCGCCCGGCCATCTGCACGACCTTGGTCATCGCCGGTTGCAGGTAGGCCATTCGCTTGCCACCTGCTGCATCTGAGTCCGCGGCAAAGTGCCGGGCAATCGCTTCGCGCACCGGCCCCGGTGGCGGCAACCCCACGCCAACGCAGATGACACCTTTGAGCGGGGCCGCGGAGAAGTCGACCGATTCGCCGAATATGCCACCCAGGACGACCACGCCGAGCACCGTCCGGTCCTCGCCTTCTGCCTGCGGGGGCGAGAAAGAATCGAGGAATTCGGCTCGTGCCGTATCGCTCATCTGCGGCTGCTGCACCACCAGCAGCAGCTCGGCATGGCACTGCGCAAAGTGCACGGCAAAGTCGTTCAGGTATTCAAAGGACGGTAGTGCAACGAGATAGTTGCCCGGCTGCGCCCGGCAGACGTGGGCAACGAGATCCACCAGACGCGAAAGTGTGCGTGCCCGCTGCTGCAGGTAGACTGGCAGATCATCGACGATCAGCAGTGACAGCTGATCGGGCGTGAAAGCGCTTTCGACCCGCTCGGCAGGTGCATCGCTGTGACCGTGCAGACGCTGGTAAAGCGGCAACGGGGTCAGCGTGCCGGAGAATCGAACATGCGCTCCATAACCGCTGAGCAGCTCGTTGAGGTATGGCCCGGGATCGAGGCACTGCATCTCCACCACGACATTGCTCCGCCAGGCTCGTGCCAGAAAGCAGAACTCGTCCGAGCTGCGCCAGTTTTCTGAACGCGCCCAGCGTGACAGGTTGAACACCAGCTCCCGGGTGTGCGGATAGGCTTCGAGTTGAAACGCATAGTCGCTGGCGAGTTCCGCCAGTGTCTCGCTGCAGCGGCCGATGGCGCGCAGCAGGCTCTGCGGCAGTTCGATGACGCGTTGGTCCGCGATATCAGACTCCCGCCGGATCTTCAGCAGCGCGCGATCAATCGATTTTATTCGCTTGCCAAGCTGTGTTGGCGGCGCCTCCTGCAACGCTCTGCGCAATGCACTGCGATCGAGCTGTAGCGACAGCATCGCCCGTGTGCGCTCGGCAAGCTGATGGCTTTCATCGATGAGCACTGCCAGCCGCGCATCATCCGCAAACCGTTGCAGGCGCACGACAGGGTCAAGCAGGTAGTTGTAGTCACCGACGATCACGTCAGACCACAGCGCCGCATCTAACGAGAGTTCAAAGGGGCATACGGAATGTCGTTCCGCTGTCTGGCGGACCGTCTCTGGATCCATGATGACGTGAGTCAGCAGCTCCGTGAGTGCTGCGTGTATGCGGTCGAAATAACCTCGTGCGTACTTGCACCGCTCCGCATCACAGGGCATTCCCTGGACGAGACACGCCTTCTCTTTTGCGATGATTTCGACATAGCGCAACGCGTCGGTCTCTAATTGGGTGACCGCTTGCCTGGCTGCAATAGCACCCGTGTTACGGCTTGTCAGATAAAACAGTCGATCGTGGTGACCGCCGGCCAGTGATTTCAAGGCAGGGTAGAGTATGCCCATCGTCTTGCCACTGCCTGTCGGCGCTTCCAGCAGCAGATGTTCACCATCGCGCAGCGCTCCATAAACCCGGCGCGCCATGGCCCGTTGATGCGGCCGATAATCCGGAAAGGGAAAATCCCGCTGCAGTATCCAGCGGTTGCGCGCCGCGACGTGGCGCTGCTGGACCGCCAGCCAGGCGGCATACTGTTCCAGGGTGTCGCGCAGATACTCGGCGAGGGCGTCCGCACTGAGCGTCGCCTCAAACGGCACAATGAGCTGCGTGTCCGGATGACAGTAGAGCAGTCGCACCGTCCAGCGACGTTCGGCGGGGTGGGTTCGCGCCAGCAGGCCTGCATAGAGCGTTGCCTGTGCCCAGTGCGCACTGCCGAGGTACTGCTCCGCCAGCACCGCCGGTGCCCGGGTGGTTTTGTATTCTTCAACCACTGGAGGCGAGACGGCGAAGTCGCAACCATCGATTCTTCCCGCCACGGTGATCGAAAGCTGGTCGAATTCGAAGGTCTCGCTGACGGCGCGTTCGCGCAGATAACCTTCACCACGCCGACTCTGAGCCAGCCGCTGCATGCGGATGCCCTCCTCGGCGCGGGCACGGCCTTTGAGTGGCGGATACAGATCGCCGCGGCGATGCACGAACTCGGCGAGATCCGTTACCGCAATTGCAACCTGCGTAACCTCGGCCTTCACGACGGCTTCAAGTGGAATTTCAGCACCCGAGCCGGCAGATCGAACTCGCGGAAAAACTTGAACCAGACACGCTGTCCCGGCTGCAGCTGGTCGGTAGGTCCCTTGACCTCCACGAACTCAAACTGCCCTTTGCCGTAGATCACGAGCAAATCCGGAAAGCCGGTGCGCGCGCGCCAGAGATTGCGGATGACGTAATGGGCGAGCATGAGGAGCGTGTCGTGCGGGATGTGAGTCAGCACGGCGTCGAGAACCTCCTCGGTGAAATTCCGCCAGCTGACCAGTCGATTGGCAATTCCCTGTTTCGCTGCATAGGTGTCGCGCAGCGTTGCGGCGAACACGGCCGGATCGGTTAAGCGTTCGAGTTTAGCCGCGAGAAGCGCTTCGCGCGCCTGGATGAAATCCGGCCAGAACAGATCTATCGGGGCGCTCTGAAAAGGATTTACGAATGCGCCGGGGATGGGTGCGAACACCTCATCCCAGAAGGCAAGGCCAGCGATACCGAGAGGGAACCGATTTTCCAGATGCCAGGCCGCCGTGCCATTGCTGCTGAGCCGCATTGCCGCGTGGGCCTCGATGGCTTCTTCCACCGGAGCGATGAGGCGAATGTCGGTCGTTGGTATCTGTACCCTCGCCACACGTTTCTTACCGTGCGGTTGAAATCGCTCGGCGAAGTCTTCTTCTTCGGCGCTGCGTGGTGCTGCGCGGATTTGATCAAGCAGTGCAGTTGCGCCCTCATCATCACCCAATCGGGTGAGCAACCTCACCCGGCGCTCGCGGCCAGGATGCGCAAGACTTCGCCCGTAACAGTTCAAAGCATGATCGAACTCGGCGCGCCGTTCATGCCAGCGCCCCAGACGGTTGAGCGTTCGATCTTTCTGCCGTTGTTCGAGACGGTTGGCTGCGCTCGACCACAGCGCGGAGGATAGCCAGTTTGCGAGGTCCGCAGCTTCGTCAACCCGATGGGAGAGGTAGCTCAATCGACGGAAACGCAGATAGCTGAGCAATTGCTCTCTGTTTTTCAGCAGCCGCTCAGCGGGCTGCAGCGAATAGTCTTCATAGCGCGTAAGCCCCAGGTCTTTCATCACGAACGCCGACATGTCCTGCTGATCGTCGCCAAAGAACAACAGCTGGCACGTTCGCAGGGATTCATATTGATTCAGGTTCACCCATGGGTAGGAGTCACGCAGGCGTGTGCGAATCGCAGCGTCGGGATAGCGACTGACGCAATCTTCGATCCAGCGTGTTTTGCCTTTCACCGCGATCGCAGGGAAGACCTCGACCCGTTCCGGCTGTGTCAGCAGACCAAGCAAAGCATCTGCCGGGGCGGTTGCGTTGACCTCGACGATCCCAAGCTCTGAAAGTTCGGCAAGGCTCCCAGTGACGTCCTCGACTTCCAGATAGCGCAGCTTGTCTAGCCTGATCCAGGGACCTTTTCTCGATAACACGCGCGCGAAAAGTCGTTGTGCCTGGATACTCGCCCGGGTGACCGCATCGATGAATTGAATTTCCGCAGCCGAAAGCAGATCCACGTGATGCTCGCCGACGTGCGTCAACAGGTAACGGACGTTGTCTGCGTAGTAGTCCGCCGGTGGCGGGCGTTGGGCAGCCAGCTGAGGCATGTTATGAGAGATCTTTTTTCAGTGTTGTGTATCGGTAAAGTTGCGGATATCGGGGCCGATCGATTATAACGACCTCTGTATACATGTACAGTAGTTGGAGAGTTGGGGAGTTGGGGAGATGGAGAGTCGGGAAATCGAGGCACCGCCAGAAATCGTTTACCCGTATTGCATCTGCACCACCGTGGCAGAGCGCGCCTTAAACAGCCTGCTGGAAAATACCGGCCGTGGCGTCTACAAGGATTCGCATCCCTGGCTGGTCGCCCGGGAGTTCCACCACACCGCCCGCCAACAGGGAAAAAAGCTGCCGATCCTGTTTGCGACCGGCGCGCCCGCGCAATTTTCTCGCTGGGCTTTCATCGAGGAACTGAGCGTCGTCGAACTGCACCACGCGGCGTTTGAATCGTTGTGTGAATTTTCCAGGCTCGAAGCCGTCAATCCGATCTGGACGGACATCGGCAGTGTGTTTCTCAAGCCAAGCCACGAACAGTTGCAGCGGGAGGTTCTCGAGGACATCCACCGACACCGCTATCCGCTGACGGAAGGTGAAATACACCCATACGCAATCTGTGAAACACCGGCTTTTATTCTGCAGCACGGCTGATACGCATCGATCTAAAGTATTGTGTGGGACGCCGCGGGCGGGCGTTTTTCTATCTTCTTCAGTTCAGGTCGGAGAGACCCGGAGCAGAACAACCACCGATTCGCAGGTGCTTGTGTCAGGCAGACTTTTTGGAAGGATCCGTGGCGTCAGCTTCGGCGTGGATGCGTAGCCACACTTCCTTGCGGTGTACGGCGGCTTTTTTTGGCGCATCGATCCCCAGATGCACTTGGCTGCCACGAATCTTGAGCACTTTAAGCTCAATATCATCATCGATCATGATTGATTCGCCGGCACGCCGGGTTAACACCAGCATTCAAGTTTCCTCGTAGTCCTTTTCTGCCGCACCAATTTAGCGGCTTGATCTGGGAGGTTCTGTGAAGTTCATGCACTGCTGGGATACAAACACGCTCAAAACGAGACGCTGTCCACAACTTCGGTGAAGTTCGCGACGGGGTCCGCCAGACTGACATCAGCTTTCTTCGGTGTCGGCTTCTTCGAGCAGGTTTTTGGGCAGCGGCTTTTTTATCTGGGCACCGAGCTCACGAAAATGCTCGACCTGGCGGACGAGATTTCCTTTGCCGCTGGTGATCTTGCTGTAGGCCGATTTGTAAGTTTTGTGGACCGTGCTGAGCTGCTGACCCAGTTTGTCCATGTCCTCGACCAGGCCGCGCAGCTTGTCATAGAGGGCACCGGCTTTGCGCGCGATCTCCTGCGCGTTTCGATTCTGTTTCTCGAAACGCCACACGTTGTGAATGATGCGCAGCGTCATCATCAGTGTCGTCGGGCTCACGATGACAATACGTTTTTCAAAGGCTTCAGTGAACAGCCTTGGATCCCGTTCCATTGCCATGGTGAACGCAGACTCAATCGGCACGAACAGGAGAACGAAGTCGAGAGAGCAGACGTCGCTCAGCTGGTCGTAATCCTGCTCCGCCAGGCGCCTGACATGACTGCGCATACTCACCAGGTGTTGCTTGATACCGGTTTCCCGGGCTTTATCCGTCTCTGCCGAAAGCGCCTGTTCGTAGGCAAGCAGTGATAGCTTCGCGTCGATCACCACGTCTTTATCTTCCGGCAGACGAATCAGCACATCGGGTCGCTTGAGATCTCCGTCTTCGGAACGATGGCTCTGCTGCGGGAAGTACTCATACCCGGCACGGAGTCCGGATTCCTCGAGCACGCGCTCCAGGACCATCTCGCCCCAGTTACCCTGCATCTTGACGTCGCCTTTGAGCGCCTTGGTGAGGTTTTCCGCCTCCTTATTGATCTTCTCAGAGGCTCTTTGCAGGTTTTTGACTTCGCTCAGGAGAGACGCCCGGTCCTTGCTTTCGGTGTGGTATACCTCTTCGACGCGCTTGCGGAAATCGGCAATCTGCTCCTTGAACGGCGAGAGCACGCTGGACAATCTCTCCTGGTGTCGTTGACCCTGGTGTTCGAAAATTTTGTTCGCCAGTAACTCGAATTCCTGCTTGAGCGCCGTACTGGATTGCTTGAACAGCGTTTCTTTTTCAGCAAATGCTTTACCGGTCTCTTCGAGCCGTGCTTCCAGCGCCGCCTGCTTCGCCTGGTAATCGGCCACCTGTTGCGAGCGTGACTCCAGGGCAATTTTCGCCTGCTGAAGTTCCTGTTCGAGCGCCTCGTGTCGGCCTTCGAGACGGATCATTTCACGCACGCGAACGTCGAAGCGTTCTTCGGCCAGACGCCGTTGCGCCGCGGTCTGCTCGGCATCGCGGGTCAGGCCTGCCTCAAACGCCTCGCGCACCCGCTTTTGCACCCGCATCTGCCAGAGAATGCTCGCCGCGACTATGCCGCCGAGCAGCGCGGCTGCAACGGGCCAGTAGAGGGCGAGATAGGTGCTGCTCTGTTCGAAGGTGGCGTTGTCCATCTTTGCCAGTCAATAGTGCCTGTCAGTTTTACGCTTCGGCGTCCCGCACCGCCCGGCGATAATCGGGGGTACGTTTTTCGAGGAACGCCGCCACGGCTTCTTTGTGCTCAGGTGTCGCATAAGCTTTCTTCAGCAGTTCGCCCTCCCGCCGTTGCACCGCGGCGAGATCGCTCGCTGAGCCGTTCTCGGTCAGCAGTTGCTTCACCCATCTTAATTGCGGTCCAGGATTGGCGGCGATCAGTGCGGCGATTTCGCGCGCTTTCGGCAGCAGTTCCTTAGGCGCTACGAGATGATCCACGAGGCCCATATCGAATGCTTCTTGCGCGCTATACAGACGGCCGGTGAGACACATTTCACTGGCCCGGCCAAAGCCCATCCGCTGCACCAGAAAGTGTGAACTGGCGAGTTCCGGGACCAGCCCCATCTTGATGAAGCCCATCGCGAATCTGGCGTTCTCGCTGGCGACGATCACATCACAGGGCAGCACCATGGTCGCGCCGACGCCAACACTGGCACCGTTGACCGCAGCGATCAATGGCTTGGAGCGCCGCAGCAGTCCAACCCAGTCTGAGGTCTTGCGTTGTTCACCGGACTTGCCGTCGATGCGGGACTTGAAGGTGTCCTCGATGTCCGCCCCCGCACAGAATCCCCGGCCCTCACCGGTGAGGATCATCGCCCCGACATCGTCGTTCTCATTGCAATGTTCAATCGCATCGACGAGTTCTGCGCTCATCTGATAGGTCCAGGCGTTCATCCGCTCGGGCCGGGACAGGGTCAGCGTCGCGATGCCTTCTGAAATTTCGAAGCGAATCTGTTCGTACTCCACTATTTTCTCCGTTGCGCCCGCCTAACTAGCAGCCTGTTTTTCAACACGCTGTGAGCCATCAATAGCCTGTCTTATCCCGTTCTTCGGCTTGCGTGCCTCTGGCGGCCGCCAACTCCTGGCCTGCTGCCCGCATCATGAACCCTGAATCCGTGCCAAGCGTAATGAAATTAAATCCGGCCGTGAGGTAACGTTGGGTGTATTCAAGGCTCGAGGTATGAATGCCGGCCGCAACACCGTGCGCCTTGCAGGCGTCGAGAATGGTCTTTACGGTTTTCGCGTGCTCGGGAATATCGTTGTCCCCGGTGGGTGGCAAACCCAGGGCAAGTGCTAAATCCGACGGGCCGATGTAGACACCGTCGAGGCCGGGGGTGCTCACGATCTCCTCGAGATTCGCAATACCGTCCTGAGTTTCGATCATCGCAATGCAGGCGATATGCTCGTTGGCTTGTGAGGCGTAACCGCGCCCACCATACAGCGCCGCTCGAATCGGTCCGAACGAACGATTGCCGTCCGGCGGATAACGGCAGGCGGCGACGGCCTGCTCCGCCTCCTCGCGGCTGTTGATCATCGGCACGATCACACCGTAAGCGCCTGCATCCAGCGCCTTCATGATTTCATACGGCTCGTTCCATGGCACCCTGACGAGTGGCGTGGCGTCCGAGTTCGAAATCGCGGGCAGCATGTAGGTCAGGTCTTGATAGTCCAGGAGGCCATGCTGCAGGTCGACACAGACCCAATCGAAGCCCATCTTCGCCATGGCCTCGGCGCTGTAGGCGTTGCCGAGCGAAAGCCAGCAGCCGATCGTCTGTTGATCGTCCCGCCATGCGGCCAGCGAAGTGTTTTCTCTCATCTCCCCGTTCCCTGTGATTGCCTTGTCCGAATGCGTAGTCCGAATGCGTGGTCTGAATACGTCTGCGCAGCTCAGACTTTAGCACAGGGTGTCGCGCTTCTGAGGGGCGGATTCGGGTGCCAAGTGCCGCTCACCGTGCGAGAATCGCGCGTTCGATCAAACGGCGGAAACCCGCGTTGGCGCAGGCGGAAGTTGAGATAGATCTGGCAACGGGGCTCGCAGCTGTCACAGGCACCGGTCAGGCGGACGCTTGAGTCAAATCTTATGCACAAGAAAAAAACATGAAGAAGAAAAAAGTTGTCATCCAGTTGCCCGCAATCGCCAAGGCGCAGAGTGTGGCCGAACGCTACTCGCTGGAACTCGAAGCGCTGGCGCCGGTAGCGGACATCGTCGAAGTCGAAGCGTCAACTGCCGAAGCTTTTGCGGATGCCGCGGCCGATGCGGACGCGCTGATTACTTCCTGGGGTATCCGCATTGACGAGCAGATCATCTCCAGACTGAAGAAATGCGTGGTGATCGGCGTCGGCAGCGTCGGGGTCGACATGGTAGACATTGACGCGGCGACCGCCGCCGGCATCGTCGTGACCAATGTGCCGGACGTGTTCATCGAGGAAGTCGCCGATCACGCCATGATGCTGCTGCTCAGTGCTGCGCGGCGCACGAAAATCATGGAAGAGATGATCGCTGAGGGCGATTGGATTGCCGGCAGGCCGCTGCTGAGCAAGATACCGCGTCTCATGGGCCGCACCCTGGGTCTGCTCGCCTTCGGTAATGTCGCCCGCTGCACCGCCCGCCGCGCCAAGGGCTTCGGCACGCATCTGATCGCCTACGATCCTTATGTGAGCGAACTGGCGATCAGCGATGCCGGTGTCGAGCCGGTTGCATTCGGTGAGTTACTCGCGCGTTCGGACTACCTGTCCGTTCATGCGCCACTCAACCACGAAACCCGCCACCTGCTCGATGCAGAAGCCTTCGCCCAGATGCAGTCGCATGCGGTGATCGTCAATACCGCGCGTGGTGCGATCATCAACGAAACCGATCTGATCGCAGCGCTCGAGGCCGGGACGATTGCCGCTGCGGGTCTCGACGTGCTCGAACACGAGCCCGTGGCAGCCGACAACCCGCTGCTGACAATGTCCAACGTTACGTTGACGCCGCACGTTGCCTCGGCCACCACGCGAATGAGGCCGGAAACGCGGCGCCGTGTCGGCCGGGAAGTGGCGCTCGTGCTGTGCGATCGCTGGCCGATGAGTTGCGTGAATCCGACCGTTTTACCCAAGGTGTCGCTCGAACGGTGGCAACCTTATCCCATGGACCGAGGCCCCAATCGATAACGCATTGGGTTCGACAATTGAACACGACAAATCTTCTAACGCAAAAACATTTGGTTTCGAAATTTTCTAACGCAGAAACTGTTACCTCAAAAACTCTTACCTAAAAAGGAAGGAAGGACATGACTATGCAAAAAATCGTAAAAGCGAGCGTTCTCACCGCTTTGATGCTGCTGGCGCCGGCTGGTTTTGCGGATCTCAAGGAAGCGGTCGAGGCGGCGATGGCGTCCGATATCCGAACGGAAGCCGACAAGGCGCGCGACGCCAATCGCAAACCGGCGGAGACGCTCGCCTTTTTTCAACTCACAGAAGATATGCGGGTACTCGAACTGCTGCCAGGCGGCGGCTGGTACACGAAGATTCTCGCTCCCGTGTTGCAAGACAAGGGCAAATTATTCGTAACAGTCGGCACTCAGCGTGTTGAATCGATGATTGCGGACGGGACACTGAGCGGTGTTGAAGTCGTCGAGACCACCGGCGAATTTGTCCGGGATACCGCCACCCGGCGGTTCCACTTCGAAGGCATCGGTCTCGATCTGGCCGATATTGACCTGGCAGTGACGTTTCGCAATCTGCACAACTTCACGCAGGAAGGCCGCCGTGGCATGAATGAGCAGGTGTTCAACGCGCTGAAATCCGGCGGACACTATGGCGTGATCGACCATACCCGGCGACACATGCAGGCAGACTACGCTGAAGTCCGGCGGCGCATGGATCCGGTGGAGATGATCAAGGAAATTCAGTCCGTGGGATTCGAGTTTGTCGACTACTCAACCTTGCACTACCGGCCCGATGATTCGCTGGAACACGAGGTCGGTCGCAAGACGGTGACGGGCAACACCGACCGCTTCACCCTGCTGTTCAGAAAGCCCTGATTTGTTCCCCAGCGTGAGGTGAAGGGGACAAATCATATGTAATGAGACGACTCAGCCGTCTGTTTGCGCGACCTCCACTGCCGGAGGCCGCGCAACGCAGTTTTCACTACGAACAACTCACCGAACTGACTCTGCCAGTTGCCTTCACGCTGCTCGAAGGCGGCATCGTCGGCGTGATCGCTGCAAAAATCTATCAGGTATCGCCCTTTGTGCTGGCGGTCATCACCGCGGCACCCATGTTCGGCAATCTGTCGAGCTTCTTCTGGAATCGGCTGGCGAACGCCAGAACCAAGGTCCGATTCACCAATGTGGTGCAACTCCTGACGATACTCTGCGTGCTCGGCATAGCCCTTGCGCCCGTCAGCGAACTGGGCGCCTTCCTGCTGGTGCTGGGCATGATTCTCAGCCGCCTGCTGATCGCCGGCATCATCACCGTGCGCAGCATCGTGTGGAGCCTGAACTACCCCCGCTCCGTTCTGGCGAGGACAACCGGCAGGTTGCAGATCATCACGTCCCTGGTCACCGTCGTCATCAGCAGCCTCATCGGGCCATTGCTCGACGCCGATCCGGAAAGTTTTCGCTGGGTATACCTGTCGGGTGCGCTCTTCGGCACCATCGGTATCGGTTTTTTCAGCCGGGTGAAGGTCATTGGCGAGGACCGCCATCGAGTTCTCGAGCGCCAGGCGAGCCGCCGATCACGCTCTCCAGCGGGTCAACGCGTCGGTGTGGGTTTTTTCGAAATTCTCCGCAACGACCATAACTACGCAACCTATCAGATCTACCAGTTCACTGCGGGTGCCGCCAACATGATCATTGAAGCGCCGTTGGTTTATCTGGTGACACGTGAGTTGAACGCGGGCTACACACAATCCATCGCGCTGACCATGGTCATTCCCTTCGCCGTCAGCGTGATCGCCCTGCCGCTGTGGGCACGCTACCTCGATCGGGTGCACGTCGCAGAGTTTCGTGCGCGGCAAAGCGTGCTGTGGATCGTGTCTCAGCTTCTGCTGTGGGTTGGCGCCATTCTGGGATCGCTCTGGTGGCTCGGTGCCAGCCGCTTCGTGCTCGGGATTGCGCGCGGTGGCGGCGCACTTGCCTGGCAAATCGGCCACAACGATTTCGCCGATCAGCATGCCTTGTCGGCCTACATGGGCGTGCATGTGACGCTGACCGGCGTGCGCGGAGCGATCATGCCATTTCTCGGGATGGTGCTGTACCTCGGCTGGCAGGACCAGGATCTGGCTGGCATCGGCAGCGGCCTCTTCGCGGTCGCTGCAGTTCTTAGCACTGTGTCCTGGTGGGGGTTCCGGCGGTTGCATAAATCCATGCAGGCGGCTGCCAGCTAAGTTCCGGTCCAGAAATTCCTGCACCCCGTTCGATGGTGACCGCGTTGCGGCCGAAGGTTGTAGTTTCGGACGCCGCGCAATCGCTCCTCGAGCCCCTCATTTCGCGAACTTGCCAGAGGACGGTCAATTCGCTCATTCGGTTGCGCGGTCACCGCCCGCCTATACAACCTTCGGCCGCAACGCTTACCGCCTCCGGATTCGAGCATTTATCAGCATCCAGTTAATATTAAATATCAATAAGTAATGGGCACTATCTAAAATAGTTCTAGACTGCCTCAAGACTTTCGTAGACGGCGTGCAGCAGGCGTCCGCCGCGCGTATCGTTGTCCAGATTGTTCTGCATCTGATTCATGGCGTAACCGATCGCGAGGCCGCTCACAGGATCGGCAAAGCCGATCGAGCCACCCGCACCCGAATGACCAAAGGCTTCGACATTCGGCCCGTATTGACCTTCTGTATTCAGAATCACCCCGGCACCACGTCGAATAGGCCTTCCAAGCACCAGATCCGGTTCCATACCAACGCGTTCGCGAGTCAGTGCTGCCAGCGTTTCCGGTTTGAGTATTCGAACGTCGTTGGCTGCACCGCCCATTGCCGCAGCAGCGTAAACGGTCGCTATGCCTTTTGCGTTGCCCTGGCCGTTCGCCGCTGAAATTTCGGCTCGGCGCCAGGCGTCGCTCGAGGCATCCTTGTAAGGCCGGATCACAGGGTTCTGCAGTGCGACGGGATACAGCTCGGACATCGTCAGGTCAGCAAACTGGCTGAGATCGGGTTGGATGCGCGCCCGACTAACTCCAATCATCGGCGCGACTCTCGACATCTCGGAATCTGGCAGGCCGATATAAAAGTCAGCACCCAATGGTCCGGTGATCCGCTCGCGCAACAGTTCGCCCAGTCGTTTGCCGGTTGTACGGCGGGCCAGCTCACCGGGCAGGTAACCCCAGAGAATTGCGTGATAGCCTGCCGCACTACCCGGGGGCCAGAAAGGTTCCTGCTGCTCCAGGAGATGGCACATCTTCTCCCAATCATAGAGATCGTCGACTGATATCGTGTCACTCACGCCACACAGCCCGCCCTGGTGGGATAACAACTCGGCAACCGTGAGGCCATTGGCCGCCGCTTTGAGCTCCGGCCAGTACTCGGCGACGGGCGCTTCGTAGTCGATGAGCCCGTCTTCCACCACCGTGGCGAAGGCAAGGGCTGCAAGCCCTTTGGTCGTGGAGTAGACGTTGACCAGCGTATCCGGTGTCCAGGCAATCTGGCCTTCCTGATCGTGATAGCCGCCCCACAGATCAACGACAATTTGGCCGCGATGAATGGCGCAAAAACCGGCGCCCACTTCCACGTCGTCGGTAAAGTTCTTCTCAAACACCTCACGGACACGCTCAAAGCCCGGGGCCGTGACCCCTGCGATGGGATAATCCATGAAACTTGAGCACCCGCTGTGA
>SMVA01131299.1_pt1 | contig 18578 bp, 23 predicted proteins | sample 2456451 | NCBI WGS metagenome assembly SMVA01 (sample SAMN11095933, study PRJNA526329) | marine sediment metagenome | biome: Marine sediment; feature: Surficial sediment; material: Deep marine sediment; isolation source: Hadal surficial sediment | place: Pacific Ocean | collected 2014-05 | depth...
GAAATCAGGCCACAAGTGGAGGTGAGTCTCCAGATTACTACCCGCACCGGCCAGCCACGGCACCGAGATGATCCTGGCGTAGAAGAGCGTACCGAAGAAAACGGCGAAAAACATAATCTCCGAGACGATGAACCAGAACATTCCCATGCGGTAGGAACGGTCGAGCAGGCCGCTGACCATGCCTTTCATAGACTCCCGGATCACGGTGCCGAACCAGCCGAACATCATGAACGCGATCAACGCGAGCCCGGTATAGAAGATCGGCGCCCCGAAGGTGCCCGTGGCCGTAGCCACCTTTGTCGTGCTCTGTTGAACGAAGTTAGCCGCTCCGAACGCCGTCAGGAATAACGCCACGGAGCCCACGATCGGCCAGGCGCTGCTGTGCGGCACGTAATAGCGCGGCGTTTCGCTCATGAGCCCGCATGCTCCTCGTGTGCCGCCGACGTGACATCGGCGGTGTCCCGGTCGCTCTCAAGCCGCGTCGTTTGAGCGACGGTTACCGGAAACAGCGTATAGGACAAGCTGAGCGTGTTGATATTTGCGGGCAGGTCGACGTCCATGTAGAACTTCACGAGCATTTCCATCTCGTCGCCGGCGTCCAGCGTCTGCTGCGTGAAGCAGAAGCACTCGATCTTGTGTAGATACCGGGCGGCCAGCCCCGGCGTCACGCTTGGCACAGCCTGGCCGGTCACGGCCTGGTTCGCGTGGTTGCGCACATAGAACCGGGTCTCGTTGATTTCCCCGAGCCGAACGCGCAGCCGGCTCTCCGTTGGACGAAACTCCCACGGCATGCCCCGGCCGACGTGAGCGAGGAACTGGATCGTGACTTCACGCTCCAAGATTGGCGAGACCTGTTCGTTGACAGCGACTTGCCCGGACGTCTTGCCATTGATGCCGGTCAATTCACAGAAAACGTCGTAGAGCGGGACCAGCGCAAACGCGAACCCGAACATGCCCACGGCCAGCAGCAGCAAGAGTGCCGTGTGCTTACGTTGACGGTTGCGGCTGCCCGTCATCGACTTGCGACTCCAGCGCGCTCAGGGCTCATGACCATAGGCTTCCTCTTACTCCACATGCGGCGGTGTTTCGAACGTGTGAAGCGGCGCCGGCGAAGGGATCGTCCACTCGAGTCCTTCCGCGCCGTCCCAGACCTGATCGGTCGCTTTCTTACCGCCGCGTATGGTCTTGACGACGATGTACAGGAACATGACCTGCGTAAGCCCTAAGATTCCGGCGCCGATGCTTGAAACCAAGTTCAGATCGGAAAACGGCAACGAGTAATCCACGATCCGCCGCGGCATCCCCGCGAGTCCAACGAAATGCATCGGGAAGAACGTGACATTGAGCCCAACCACCGCGGTCCAGAAGTGGATCTTGCCGAGTCGTTCGTCATACATGTTTCCTGTCCACTTCGGCAACCAGTAGTAGACCGCCCCCATCGTGGCGAAGATGGCGCCGGGATATAAGACGTAGTGGAGGTGCGCCACCACGAAGAACGTGTCGTGGTACTGAAAATCCGCCGGCACGACAGCCAACATGAGCCCGGAGAGCCCGCCGATGGTGAACATCACCACGAAGCCGAGCGCGAACAGCATCGGTGTCTCGAAAGTCAGGGAGCCGCGCCACATGGTGGCCACCCAGTTGAAGACCTTCACTCCCGTGGGGATGGCGATCAACATCGTCGCATACATGAAGAACAACTCGGTGACCAGCGGCATGCCGGTGGCGAACATGTGATGTCCCCACACGACGAACGACAGGATCGCGATCGACACGGTCGCGTACACCATCGAATCATAGCCGAACAACTTCTTACGCGAGAACGTCGGGATGATCTCTGAGGCGATGCCGAAGCCCGGCAGGATCATGATGTAGACTTCCGGGTGCCCGAAGAACCAGAACACGTGCTGGAACAAAAGCGGATCACCGCCGCCGGCCGCCGAGAAAAAGCTCGTGCCGAAATGGCGATCGGTGAGCATCATCGTCACCGTCCCCGCCAGGACCGGCATGACCATGATCAGCAAGAATGCGGTTATCAGCCAGGTCCAGACGAACAACGGCATCTTCATCAACGTCATGCCCGGTGCCCGCAGATTAAAAATGGTGACGATGATATTGATCGCCCCCAACACCGAGGAGATCCCCATCAGATGGATGCCAAAGATCATGAAATCGGTGCTTGGGGGACCGTAAGTGGTAGATAGGGGCGCGTAAAGCGTCCAGCCGAAATTGGGCGCGCCCCCTTCCATGAATAACGACGAGAGCAGCATGAAAAAGGCGAACGGAAGAATCCAGAAGCTGAAGTTGTTGAGCCGCGGAAGCGCCATGTCGGGCGCGCCGATCATCATCGGAATCATCCAGTTGGCCAGCCCCACGAACGCGGGCATGACCACGCCGAACACCATGACCAACCCGTGCAGGGTTATCAACTGATTGTAGAAATTCGCCGTGACGAATTGGAGTCCCGGCTGGGCGAGCTCCAAACGAAAGAGCATCGCCATTGCCCCGGCAGCAAAGAACAACGTAAAGCTAAGGCACAGGTAGAGTGTGCCGATTTCTTTGTGGTTGGTTGTCAGCACCCAGCGGGCGATGAAGCGCACCAGTGGATGCCGGGCTCGGGGTATGTTTTCTGCGTGGGCGATCATGCCTGAGTCACCTAACGGGCTGAGTAAACTGTAAGTGGTTGGACGACGTCGCCGGTATCATTTCCCCAGGCGTTGCGTTCGTAGGTAATTACGGCTGCCAGATCCAGGTCACTCAACTGGGGCGCCCAGGCCTGCATCTCGGTCTCGGCCAGGCCGTTCATCACTCGCTCGAGATGGGCTTCGATCGGCCCGGTCGGGATGACGCCGCCCGCCAGTGCAGGGTACTTGATTCCTTGCCCTAGCCCGTCGGGCTGATGGCAGGTTGCGCAGTGCGTGATGAACACGTCTTCGCCCATCGGCATCAGTTCCGCCATCGTCCAGGTTCTGCTACGGGCCGCAACCGCGGCCTCCCCTGCGAGTTCGTTGGCCAAGCGTTGATCCTCGATCCATGAGAGAAATTCTTCCTCGGAGCGTACCTCGACGACCACCGGCATGAACGCATGGTTCATTCCACAGAGTTCCGTGCACTGACCGCGGTAGATTCCGGGCACATCGATGCGCGTCCACGCCTCGTTGATAAACCCCGGAAGCGCATCTTGCTTAACCGCGAAATCCGGCACCCACCAGGAATGGATAACGTCATCGGACGTCATCAGGAACCGGACCTTCAGGTTGGTCGGCAGCACCAATGGATTGTCCACTTCGAGCAGATAGAACTCGCCCTTAGGGTCGATATTGTTGATCTGTTCCAACGGCGTGGTGAGATTACTGTAATAGCCAATACCGGCCTCTACATACTGATAGTGCCATTTCCACTGCGAGGCGGTGATAAGGATAGTGAGGTCCGAGTCGCTGTTGTCCTCGATATCCACCAATGTGATGGTCGCGGGCACGGCGATGCCGATCAGAATCAATGTCGGTATCAGCGTCCATACTATCTCCACGGCTGTGCTCTCATGGAATTTAGCCGGCACGGGGTGCTTCGAGCGCCGGTGGGCGATGATGGAATAGAACATGACGGCGAAGACAACGGCGCCGACGACGACACAGACCCAGAGTATCAGGTGATGCAAATACTGAATGCGATGACTCATGTCCGTCACGCCGGCGCGCATATCGAACATCTGAGCAAACGCGCTGTGAGAATAGACCCACAACACTGCGAGCAGCAGAAAGCGCTGGACCCTGCTGGTGATGGAAGTCACGCTCCTCGTGGCTTTTTCAGTTCGGAAAATCATGGCAACACTACGCTCTGTGGAGTTCAAGGCGATCCTCCTCAGCGCCTCAACTGGGCCAAAGCGCGCAGCTGATGCGCGCCCGACCAGTCGCGATAGCGGATGGCAATCGCACGTTCGGTGGGCTCTTGCCAGTCACCCCGATGGGCGAGCACGAATTCCTCACCGTCGACCTTCACTTGCCAGGCCTCACCCTCCCAATCGATGAACGCCAGGCTGCCGCTCGAATGGCGGCTCCATCGACTCGAGTTTTGCGGAACGTGTTCGAATGCGCCGTCTCGAACCCAGGCGGTCCATCTCTCGCCATTCCAGGTGACGAACTCCATTCTATTTTGCGACCACGGCTGCTCACCCGGCGAGCGATCGGATTCGGCTGTCGCATTAAATGACAGCTTGGCCGCCAGTACGGTGACCATAAACGCTGCCAACAGGCTAAAGAGTACCTTCGCTGTCAATTCCCGCAGAATCCTACGGCGCACATTTGAAACACGTAAATTGGGGCGGCCAGTCTCACCTGCACCGCCCCACGATGGGCACATGCTACACAAATCGAGCGGGAAATGAAATTAGAGAATTGTGATCGGATCCGCGTCCATGCCGCCGCTGTAAGGCAAAGTCTCAGTACAAAAGCAGGCGCCGCCAAACGGGCGACCCAACGGCCGATCCCCGTCAATCGTCGTCACGGCGTTTCGCCGCATCGACGCCGAGAACCACTGCCATCACAACGAGTACGCCCGCCAGTCCAAACCATTGGATCGCGTAACCCACGTGCCGTTCCGGGGCCATCGTACGAGGCGCCCAGTCGCGTACGAAGCCATCGGGGGACGCTGAGTCCAACCACAGCTGATAGCCGAGCAGCGGTTCTCCCAGGCGCGTCCCGAGTTCGTCGATGGTGGGGAACAACATGACCTGCGGCCAGTTGTCCGCCTCATCCGGTCCGGCCGTCTCGAGCCGCAGGCCCGGCCGCGGTAACGCGTCGATTCTCCCCCGCACCTCGCGGACCGCCTCACTCACCGCGAGCTGCGGCAGTACCCGGCGATCGGGGTCCGCTCTGACCCAACCGCGATTCACGAGTAGCCAGCGCTCGGCACCTAGCGGACGAAAAGCGGTCAGCACATGATATCCTGCCCGGCCCTGGTAGATCATGCTGTCCAGTAGGAACTGTCGCGAGGAGTCGTACCGACCTCGCAGCATGAGGACCCGGTAGCGATACTCCTCGAGTCGCTCGCTATCGACCGGCGTTGTGAGGGCGGGGAGATCCTGTCCCGTGCCGAACCGGTCGAAGACTAGCGTCTTCTCGGCTGCCCGCCGTAGCTGCCATTCGCCCAGAGACAGGAACAGCGCCAGCAACAGTAGGAAGCCGGCAACCAGAACCGCGCGGCCGATATTCATCGAGTCTGGTCACTCCACTGTCTTCGCATCGCTCCGTGACCCACCTGCTGACGGAGGAGCTTCATGACACTTCATCAACAAGATGGCGTAAACGACGGGCAGTCAAACGTGCTCTCGCTATCCGGCGGCACCTGAGTCGGACAGCATAGCGAAGAAAATGAATCCCCCGTACACCGATATCGTCAGCAATGCCAGCGCCCAGACGCTGATCCGAATTTTGTTCTTGCGCTTCTCGTCGTCTGTCATATACGGGGCCAATGTAGAGCCCCCATCGTAGACGGAAAAGGATAAGAACATCAATCCGGTGAGCACGCCAACGAGCAAGACAGCGGGCTGACGGACTGATGTAAGATGGGGGCACATCGATGAAGACACGACACGGCGTGGCAACGCGGCGTCTCGGAACTTGAAAATATGAAGCAACCGATCAAGAGTGTTCTGGTTCCGTTGGACTACTCTGAGCCCGCTTTCCACGCAGCATGGATCGCGTTGGCTATCGCCCGATCGATGCGGGCGTCGCTCACGCTATTCCATATTCATCTCCAAGAAAAGGCGACGCGTGAAACGGTCGTGATCGAGTACGACAAGCTTTCAGAGCTCACGGACGAGGCCTACCCCTCGCTTCTGGAAGATGTCGTCATCGATCCTTCCGTCGATACTCTCAGAGCCCGTAAATTCAGCGAGGTCGAGTTCGAGACGGCTACGCATTCGTTGTCCAACGAGATCTGCGACTACGCAAGAGACCACGAGATCGGCTTGATCGTGATTGGGGCCAAGATTCACTCGATTCTCCATGATGTACTCCTCGGTAACTTGACTACCAAGGTGGTGGACAAAGCGCCTTGCCCTGTCACCGTCGTTCACTAGCGTCGTTACGGAAACCCGATCAGTCGCCCCGTCAACAAGACGCTGGCCCATAGCGACACCGACACCAACGCCGTCGGCCGGCTCCACATCGCCCTCAGCGTCGTCTCGCCGGCCGTGACGACTCTGCGGCGAATCGTGAACGTGAAGACGACTGCCAGGAACAGCGACGCCAGCTTCACCCAAAACGCCGTGAGGTAGTAATACTTCGTCGCGAAACACATGAACAGCAGCAGTCCGGTCAGGAGCATGATCACGAGGCTGCCAAGCAGCAACGGCTGGGCGTCTCGTGCGAGCTGCGCCGGGGGTTGACGAGACAGACCGAGCCCCAGTAGGCGCAGGTCAACGACCAACACGGCGCCGCCGAGTACCGCCAGCCCCAGCAGATGAATGGTCGCGATGACCGGGAACAGCCATGGCGAGCTGCGCATCGCCACGAGCAGCGAAGAGTATTCGAGCCATTGAAAGAGTTCCAACAGCGACATCAGTCGAACCAGTACGCTTGATACGGGATCATACGCCCTGCCGTGATGATCGCAGCCCACAAGACCAGACTCACGCCACCGGCCAACCTGGCCCGGCCCGGAGGGACCGGATCCAGATCCCATTCAACGACGCGTCGATACGCTGTCGTGTAGAACACCCACACATTGACGCCGGCCAATACGAGCAACCCCATCTTGGCGCGAAAAAACAGGTTCCCGTATTTCTCCAACGGGTCGGCGTAAAACAACAGCAAGCCCGAGATGACCATCACCAAGAAGCCTGCGACGATCCACGGCAGAAGTCGCCCCACGACTTCCGAGACAGGCACGCGCGACATCGTAACGCCCATAAGGCGCAGGTTGAGCATGACGGCTATCCCGACGAACACGAATAAAGTCATGACGTGAACCGTCAAGACGATGAGATACAGGTAACGAGATTCGTGAAGCGCGACACTGCCCGGCGTCATCGCCAGCCAGTCGCAGATGCTAAGGAGTGACATCGTCACGGCAACGTGAACATTCACGCCGCCGGGCGGATGGATACGCTATGCCGGCTAACGGGTACCGGGGCCGGCCGGGCGCGGATTGCCATCGGCGCCGGGAGCAGACCCGCCCATGAACACCTTTCGCCCATCGAGAAACTCGAAGAAGACCGCAACGCCCTTGTTCTCACCACTCTTCGCCTGATACGCGAAGACCTTGATCTCCGATCCCACCGGCAGGGCATCCTTCGTGATGCCGTTCCGGAACAGATTGACCGGAGGGCCGCCCTCGAAACCCCAATGCGTAACCGTGCCATCGTCGTTCGTCACATCAACCCAGAGCCAGGAGTGCGGGTTGACCAACTCCACCTTGGTGACCACGCCTTGCATATTCAATGGCTTGTTTTCATCGTAGGCGGCCGCGAATGAGTGATGCGCCAGCACCGGTATAGAGGCCAGGACCGACATACCGGCAACCATCCTACAGGCTAATCTGATAGCTCTCCGCATGGTTTTACCCTCCGAGTGACCTGAGTCACATTGTCTCATCTAGCCGAGCTAGCTTCGTATTCCGCCGCCCGGACTTGCGCCCCTCTGACGACGTTGATTATGCCATAGTTATTCTCGTGACACGCCCACTCGAACAGCCCCGGTGGCTCCATCCTCGGCCAGGGGTTCTCGAATGTCCAGGGCACTTCCCACGTCGTCGGATCGGTCAGCGTTGCCTCGTAGAGGATCGTGTCTTCGTCGACTCGGGTCAAGCGTTCGACGAGGTGCAGGTTGCCCTCGACCCCCCTCGGACGCACCAATTTTCGATTATCATGGAAGTTCGTCGTCTCGACGACCAGCGTATCGCCCTCCCAGTGGCCACGTGACGATCCCAACCAGTTACGGATGTTGTCCGGAAGGGGTGGGCGCCCATCCAAAGGAATGATCCTCACATCGCTGTTGCTTTGCGTGATGAGGAGTACGTGGTCCGGCGTCTGGATGATCTGAGACTCGCCGATCTGTTGGATGAAAGGAACCCTCGGTGGTCCTTCACTCCCCACGATGCAGCGCTCGGTGATATCCCTGGATAGCAACGTCTCACGCCGAAGATGCGTCTGGAATCGCTCTCGCCCCTCCGGCGTGAGGGCAGGAATTTTTCCATCGGGTGGATCGACGATCAGCGCCGTACGCCGATTCGGTCTAATAGGGCTCTGCCAGTTATCCATGCCGAACTCTGTCCAGTCATAGTGGACGGTTGCCGGATCGACAGATGCATCCAGGGTGACCGCTCTCTGGAAGGCCTCGATGGCTTCTTGTAGCGAATACATCGACGTTCCCGCGAGATTGTCAGGGCGCTCCAGCGGCGTGTACGCCACGTTCAGCCAATAGCCCTGCAGGTCCGGATCGCCCCACGGGGTGCGTGGAGATTCTGCATGAGGCCGGGTCGGATCCCACACGTGCTCGATGCCCTTCGCAATGGCGTCTTCTGCGCTCTCTGCAAATAACGCATACACCTCCGCCGAGCTGTGCGGAGAAGCGGCTCGAGCCGCGTCCAGGGTCTCGTCCGCCCGCTGATTGACGAGGGAGGACGGCGGCGCCTGGCCCACGGCAGGTATCGGCGCCCATAGCATTATGGCCATCGCGAGCATCACGGAATCTAACGACACAGAGACTCGAGGACGCATCTCACTCCCCTCCTATCTCGTCTGGCTCCTGGTCACCGTAAAATCCGAGCGGCTTGTACATGAGCGGCTCCACGAACGGTATGCAATTGAACTCGATGAGTTGAGCGTTCTCCTCCACGTGCCGATAGAGCATGAAGCTCATCGTCCAGGGTCGCGTGAAGACGTTCGAATCCTCGATCGTCGCCTCATATCTAAGGTGGTAAGGGCTTACGGGCGTCCAACGTTCGACGACGTGCAGCGCGTCGCTGTGGAAGTTCCCGGCCCGATCAAACCAGGCGTGCTCGTTGAATCCCGTGACATCGACGACCAGCGTCTGATCCTCCCAGTGACCATTGGACCATCCCATCCAGGACTCATCGAGTGCCGGCCGGTCGGACGTCATGTCGATTGCCCGGTACGCGCCCTTGTACTCGTAGACGATCAGAATCTGTTCCGGCGTCTGAAAGATCTGCAAGGGGAACGGCATGTAATTCGCGCGCGGCACGCCCGCCCGATAACACTGCAGCTCCGGATCGCCGGTATCGAACCGGCTAGGGTCGTTGGTGACATTCACGACCGTCCGGTTCTCGTAGTTCTCTTGCCGCTTGGCCTCCGCCCACGGCTGATATGGCAGCACGTTACCCTCAACGATGCTGAGTCCCGCACGGCCTGCGCCCCAGGCGCCCACGAGTTCTGCAGCCGGGCCCGGTTGAACGCCATGCGCCAGGATGTCCCAATTCGCCGTGGTGAAGGACTGCCAGATCCCGCTCAGATCGGGCTGGCCGTCTGCCGTACGAGGCGCGGTGTAAGGAGGAAACGACTCATCGGACGGGCCCTGGCCAGCCGCGGGGGCGGCGGTCAGTCCGCACGCGATGACGGTTGCCGTCATCGCAACCATTGCGCTTCTCGATCGAGTGTGCGTCACAAGCCTCTCCTGCCCCAGCAGTATGCTCGCGCCTCGAATTCGAGTCTGCGCCCAATCAGAAACTACCGGGGTGTCCGCCAGCCAAAGCACTCTGTCATATTGATTCGATCAGTGTCAACCGGCACGCCAGGCGCCAATTTACGGCCCCGGCCGAGTGCCCACCGAACTTTGCTAAAATCCCGAGATACAGCACGAAATAACCGTTCAAGGGGAAAATCATGACCAAATGGCTGGGCCTGGGAGTGGTACTGGCGCTAACTGCCTGCAGTGAAAGTGATTTCGATGACGAGCTCAGCTTCGAGCGCATCAATCCGGATACGCTGAATGAGCATCCGTTCTACTCGCAAGTGACAACCGTCTCGGGAGATGCGAAGTTCATTTATATAGCGGGCCAGACCGACCGCGCCGTCGACTATCGTATCGGCAGCAATGAATGCCGTCACCCCGACTGGAGAGGGCAGGTCACCGGCGTCGCCGAAAACGTCGAGAACGCCTTACGTGCGGCAGGTGCGGGCTGGGACGACGTCGTTTTTATTCGCCGCTTCGTCCTCGACATGGCCGCATACCGCAGTGCCCTGACCGACAGTGAAAACCCGTTACCCGTCGTGTGGCAGGACCGGGCGCCTCCACCCAGCACGTTGATTGAAGTCGGTGCGCTGTCCGAACCCTGCCAGCTTCTGGAGGTGGACGTATTCGCCGTCGTGCCGGCGGAGGAGTCGGACGACTAATGACTCCTATCGCCAACGCTCCATCGCCTGCCGGTGCAGCGACTCGGGAGGGAGTTCGGCCAGTTCCATACGGATACCGTTCAGGTCAATGACGTTCGACAGGACGGCATTCGTGCTGCTGAGACGTATTTCAGTCACCTCTGCTCCGCGTGCCTTGAACATCTCGGTTACCGCGGCCATGTTCTCGACGTGCACGCCGAAGTGATTGATTCCGGGGGGCCGTTGAGGGTTGGCCGGCTGCAACTCGACGAATGTGTTCTGACTGACCTGGACGTAGACCAGAGCTATCTGTCCTTCGTCGTTGACGACCCGGAACGCCTCTGGAAATCCCAGGGTCTCAGTGTAGTAGGTAATCGCCTCGTCAAGGTTCTCTACGCTGATCCCCACGTGATTCACGCCAACGATGTCGCGATTCTGGTTCTGGGCAGTCGCCATCTGGACGGCCAGTCCGACCAGAACTCCGCCGATGAATAAATAAAGACCACGCATAAGTAACTCCTTTCAGATTTTGCCGTTCGAGATTTGATCGAGTTATCTTCACCCGAAAGATACCCGCATTGTTTTATCTAGAAAAAGTCAGTCCCCGCCCCGCTGCTCCCGCCAGACGCCCAGTTTTTCGTGAACCCCCCGATCGGAAAAACTGAACAGCACGGCATCCTCGTCGCCGATAAAATGTCGATGCTCGGCCCAGGTCGGAATGACAAAGGCGTCCTTCGGCCCCCACTCCAGGGTCGTCTCCCCGATCGTCGTGCGCCCGTGGCCCTCAACGACCGAATACACGCACGCGTCCGTCTGCCGGTAAGGTGCGGACGAGAAGTTCTTCGGCAACAGCTGCATGAAGGCTGAGATCGTCGGCATGACATCTTCGCCTGTCAGCGGGTTGGTATACCGAGTCTTCAAACCGAGACACGGATCCCAGTCGTCGGACCGACTCATCGTATCCAGCGCCTCCCGAATTCGCTCGAACGTATAATTCAGGACAGGCGACGCCGCGGGGTGCTGGCGCGTTACGGGCGTGACGCCCATCCCGTAGCGGGCCAAGGAATCACCGGGCGGCCGGGTGTCCGGATGCTGAACGTCGGGGTAGGGCTCGAAGAACCATACGCCCAAATTATTGATGAGCGGCCAGTCGAGCCCGTCAAGCCAGATCATCGGCGTGGTCGTCTCGTTCCCGTGATCGTGCCACGCCCAGGATGGCGTGACGACGAAGTCACCTGGATTCATGAACGTTTTCTCGCCGTTCACCGCCGTGTATGCGCCCTCGCCCTCCAGGATAAACCGAAAAGCCGCGGCACTGTGGCGATGCGACGGCGCCACCTCGCCGGGCATCAGGAGCTGGTACCCCGCATACATGCTCTGAGTGATCGCCAGACGGTTTTCCAGGCCCGGGTTCTCGAGCGCCAGGACGCGGCGCTCGGCCTCCTCGGCCGTGAGCAGGTCGGCAGACTGCATGACGAGTCGGCGCATGACCTCGTATCGCCAAACGCACGGCACGACCTTGGAAGTCGGCATCCCGGCGCCGGTGAACTTATTAATCTCCTCCCACAACGGCCACAGATGATGTTCTTCTAGCTCCCGGTAATAGTCGGGAAATTCCTTCCATAGCTCAGTCTTCTCGACATGAGCTGCTCTCGAAGTGAGATCACGTTTTTGTACCATGTCAGCGCTCGATGCCCCGCCGACAGACACGGTGTCTAGCGACGATCGTAAACAACGATATTCTCGCCCACTTCAATGGTCATCAGGTCATGCCCAACGACGAGGGGCCCGTCATAGGTCCTTCTGGTCTGCTCCACGAGGTCGCGAAGATCGAGTTCAGGAATATCGGGCGCGCTTAGGCTGACCAAGTGCGTGAAAACAGCGAGCTTCGGCTGAATCTCGCGGAATATGATACCTGCCTCTTCCGGCGTCGTATGGTGACTCTTAATAACGGTTAGCGACGGATTTTTCTCGAACACTCGTTCATCCGCAACGATCACCTCGTGGATCACAACATCTACGCCCCTGCCTGCTTCTATGATGTTTCGATCGAATTTCGTGTCGCCGCTGATTAGAACGGAGCGATTCGCGAAATCGACGCGGTAACCGAATGCAGGCTTAATTAATTCACCATGGTTGACGATAAACGCCGTCACCCTGACATTGTCTTGATCGTAGATCAAACCGGGGCCAGAGAATTCAATTACGTCGAACGTCGCGCCCGCTCTAGGCAGCCCCTCATCCACGACACGTGTTTCGATGTCCCACGCGTAGGCATCTTCCAGGCCTTGAGTAATGTCTTTAATGCCCGTCGGGCCTATGACCCGCAGAGCCTGTTGTCTCTGACCGAATGGCGGAGGGAGCCAGCCGGTGAGCCATAGATCCGCTAATCCACTAATGTGATCATGGTGGAAATGGGTCACGAACACCGCGTCGATCTGACGTAGCGGAATACCCAGTTGCCAAACCCTCAGACTGGCCCCTCGACCGGCATCGATTAACAGCGTCTTAGAGCCCGCCTCCACCAGCGTTGCTGCCCCGAACCGATTCGGCCGTGGGCTAGGCGATCCGGTTCCCAACAGCGTCACCCGCAACACTTGCGCAGCGGCTTCGTTGACCACTAGCGGGGCCAGCCCTAAGACGAGCACGATAACCGTCAAACACCTTAACTTGCCGAACATTAGTGAAGCCTGCAATCCGCGGGTCTTTGCATCCCGGACGAGTTATATTAGCTTAAACAGGATAGCCTGAAGCTTCCCCCCGAGAAATATCGGGGGTAGCGAGTCACATCAAGTCTGCGATGAGCCTGCGTCTCAACGAATAAAAAAGGGCCTCAATATGAATCTCGAAGAACTCCTGTACACCAGGTTCATCCCCGTCGTATTGATCTTGATTATGGTCGGACTAGGCCTCTCCCTGACACTGGCCGATCTCAAACGCGTCGTCACCTTCCCGAAAGCCGCCGCCATCGGCATTACAGGGCAACTCATTCTTTTACCACTCCTCGCGTTCGTGCTCGCGTACTTCCTGGCGCCATCGCCGGAAATTGCCGTGGGCGCCGTTATTCTCGCCGCCTGCCCGGGCGGGGTGACTTCGAATGCCTATGTGTTCGCAGTCAGAGCCGATGTCGCACTCTCGGTTACGCTAACAGCGGTCGTGAGTTTCGTCACCGTTCTCACGATCCCGTTACTGACCTACGGCGCGCTCTTGTTATTCTTTAAAGAAGGGGCGATTCCAGATCTCCCGGTCCTCGCGATGTTCAGAACACTCGCAATGTTTACCGTCGTTCCAATTTCTGCGGGAATGATATTTAGAATATTTTGGCCGGTTCTCGCACAGAGAATGGTCGAGATTGTGCGACGCGTAGCCGTAGTCGTCCTGATATTGCTAATTGTGGCTGCCGCTGCCTCGAGTTATGAGGTCGTCTTGGAAAACGCACTGCAAGCTGGTGTGCTCGTGATCGCCTTGAATCTACTGGCCATGGGCATGGGCTTCGGGCTGGCAAGGGTGTTTAACTTGACGACGACGCAAGTGGTGACGATCACCTACGAAGTAGGCGTGCAGAATATCTCCTTGGCCCTCCTCGTCACGCTAACGCTTCTCGAGAACCCAGCGTTCGCGATCACCTCCTTCCTCTACGCAGTCATCATGCCGATAACCGCGCTCGGCTTTATATCGATCGCACGCAAGATGCTCGTTACGGCGGAGGCCCGGGAGAACGCGGAACCTCAGGGCGCTGCACCCTGAGCGCCTAGAGGGAGTGTATCGCCCCTCGCTAGAGGTGCCCGCTACGATTTGATCGGCACGACGAGGTGTAACAGTTTCAGCGGACCGCTGCCGTCGTGGCTTATACCGGCGGTCTCCGTCGGGCCGAGATAAATGCCCGCACCTTGCTTGACCGCGTAGCTCTCTCCATCCAACTCGATGACGCCGTCACCTTCTATCATGTAGATGAGTTGATGTGTATCGGCCAAGGACTCGGCGTCGAAACGTTGGCCCTCGGCGAGCCAGCGAAGCTTTCCGGTCACGTCCTCAGCTCCACAGAGATCCTCGTTGATGATATCGGCAACATCGCCGCGGCCGTCGCTCAGCGTAGACCGCGCGCATTGATTCGTATCGATAAAGGTCGCAGACATAGTCGTTTCCCTCAGTGGTTTCTAGCTTTGCACCCAGACGTTGCCGTCCACCCGCTCCCACAATAGATCATCGTCGGTCCCGTCGAGGATCGTCGTCTTGAACCGGTTCGGCGCTTGGAACTCAAAATAGAACAGCGGCGTCTTCGCTCGAAGCCGGTGCTTTTCCTCTGCCGGGATAAATACCAAAGTTCCGGGATTCAGATCCCGTACGCCCTCTTCTGACTCAAATGTAGCGTCGCCATCAAAAATAAAATAGAAATGCTCGCAGTTCTCGTGGAGGTGATAGGGCGACGCAGCATCTTGCTCGTAATACATGACGCCTGCGAGCATGTCATCCATATCGGTCAGTTCCTTATTGACGAAGAACACGCGTTCACGTCCAGGCACGACCGACAACAACTTGGGAAGGTCGTCCTGATGAAAAATATAGGCCATGACTAGTCTCCTGTATTCAACATGAACATAAGGGGCTCGGTAAATATGGTACGCTTTTGCGAGCCGGCCTGGAATAATCTGGGCGAACGAATTGTTCGAATGCTGCTGATCACGTACATCAGGAAGAGCCCTTGAAAAACAGCACTATTGTGACTGTTCTTAGCGCGGTGTTCTTAGACGTATGGACAGTGCCGGGAATGATATTGAGCGCTGTCAGTCTGTATTTTTCTATTCTGAGCATGACGGACTGGGCAGTGCTCGAAATGATAAGGGCCATCTTCAATATTTACTCAGCTATCTGTACGTTTTTCTTTGATCATGTGTTTTTCTTTACCGAGATCAGTATCCCACAAGGCATCAAAAACCTGTTCCTTACCTATCTATTGGTTGGCGTAACCACGTCCCGCTTACATAGCTCTTTCTTGAACTTAGGTCAAAGGGATCTCGATAGAGATTCCATAGATAACTTCGTCTATGAGCATGCCCAGAACACTATTGGTTTTCTCTTGAATCCATTCGCGGGAAATTACCAGAGAGTCCAGACAGTAGTTGCAAAGTTCATGTGTTTGTGCCTTTGGCCTCTGACACTGATATCCGGTTTCGGCTATACGGGCGTAAAGATGAAAGATAGTTCGGGTGACAGTAAGCCAGCGATCGCGTCCAGTGTGAATTTTAGTTCGATGGTTATTGTGCAGTTGATCGCTATCTGTATCTTCGCGCTGTCTTTCCTAATGTCAGATGGCAATTTGGCCTAGCCGACGCGGCGGATAAGCCTGGACCGATCTGCCCCGGACCGCCAACCAACCAGGCGTACCGTGCGTCGCGAAATACGACATTGGCGTCTAATGGACATCACACTCGTAGAGGCCGAACGTCTCCCCTAACGCCAGCCAATAGTATTCGTACGTCGCGGGCGCCGCGAAGGCCGCCGGATCCGTGACGGTGAAGTGGAAGTCGAGCCGGGCCTGATCCCCGCTCAATGTGTACCGCTCGATTACTTCCACGTCTTTGCTTAGCGGAATCCCGGTAAACCCCAAGTAAGGAGAATCTATCCGAGAGGTATGGATCACGAGCGTATTCCCGTCTTCCCAGTAGCCTACGGAGAATCCCTGGCGACTCGGCGGCCGTGTACCTGGATCAAGGGGCTCACTCATGTGAATCGTGCGAACGACGTCGCCCTCGTATCCCCGTATCGTGATCGTGTCCCCCTCGTCGATAAACTCATACGGGTTCGGAGTCGCCATACTGGAAGGCATGCCCTTCTGCTCGCAACGCATAACGTAGTTGTCGACCGCATCATACTCGGCGCGTGCTGCAAGGGCGGATTCCGTTAAGGGAAAATTCACCACGGTCTGTACGGCCGGTGAGGGGTAGCTCCATACTCGGAAGATCCCCTGGTTGTCTCCCGCGGCATCGACGACTGCCGTCTGGGTCTCTACCTCCCACTTCTCTCGGCCACCCAGATGCTCCGACTCGCCCCAGCGTGGATCGGCATCACGTTTTAGCACGGCCTCCGTTCCGTCAGCGAGCAGGATATGAGTGCCGAGTATTCGTCCGGGCCGACGAGTCGACTCGAGTCCGGCAATTCTGAGGGTGTCGCCCAGCTCGAAGCGATCTCGAGTAATACCCGCCCGGTCGAACGTATAGAGCGAACTCCACCCTTCGACTTTCCATGTCCTTACGTGCCCGTCCTCGTCTACTTCTAACGTGAATCCCGGGTGAGGATTTCGCCACAGAACCTCAACCAGCCTGCCCTCGATCTCCTTGACCTCAGCGGAATACTCGGCACGGGAATGATGAGCGGACGCGACCACCGGGACGGCTAGGAGCAAAAACGTACTGGCTGTTAGCCTCATGACGCCCTCTTACGCTATGACGTAGATACGCGTACGACTCGCAGATCTCGCGCCCACGACGGTGCGCCGCACGCCTGCCTACGCGAAGCAGCCATTCGGTCTAGCCAAAGACGTACGCCGAAGATCAGTTACGCGTCAAACCTTCGTACGCACCCTGGACGTTTAACGCTCTCCAGGCCTCGTACTGCGCCCAGTCCTTGTACTCCTCCATCATGACGCTCTGCTGCAGCTGTTCGAGGCTTTGGCCGGCGGCAATGCCCTCGGTCACGGCGGCCAGGAGATCCTCGAGGTAACGTGTCGAGTCATAGACATCGGCTTTCGTACCCACGTTACCGTGACCCGGGGCGACGATGTCATAGTCCAGCGTCTGCAGGTGCCTGTTCGCTTCGATCCAAGGTGCTATGGGACCACCCCCCAGGTTTTGGAATGGGACCCGGCGGACGTTCACGAAGTCCACGCCAAAGACGGCCCGCTCCTCCGGGAACCGCAGAATCGTCGAGTCATCGCTATGGCTGGGCATCGCGTGAATCAATTCCACGGTCTTGCCGCCCAGTGTGACGGTCATTCGGTCCGAGTAGGTGAGATCCGGCGCGCGAACGTCTGCAAAAACTTCGTTGCCCTCTTCGCGTGCCAGGTTCACGAGCATGTTCTCGTGACCGATGAACGCCGCCGTGTCCGCGAACAGATCCCCGCCCGAGGCGTGGTCGTCGTGATAGTGGCTGTAGAGCACATACCTGACCGGCACATCGAAACGGTCAGCCAACTCGGCCTTCAGCCAAGTTGAGAACTCCGTTCCAATGGGATCGGCAAGGATGATCCCTTCGGATGTCACAAGGAATACCGTGAAGTGCGCGTTGTTCTGCGCTCGATAGAGATCCCCTGTGATATTGGTTATCGTGCGCGTCGGTTCTTGTGCCTCTTGTGCACACGCCTGCATCATCGCTCCCACGGCCGCGATAAAAGCCAGACACGACGAAAGAGTCTTGTTCTTCATGGTCTTCTCCGTATTTTCCCCAAGGTGGCGTTGAGATTCGTATTGGACGTTGTCGGTACGGTTAGCCGTCACCGCCAACAGTCTGACATCCGGAACACGGCCATGCTAGTGTCGTCGACTGCCGACATTAAGGGAATACTTCAAGTATCGGCCGTAGCTCTCTACGCCGTCGACTTATTCTCTCAGAAGATAACGGCGCCCTCGCCTACTTTCGGCGCTCGCCCGTCGTTCGGAAACACCATGAGCTTGATGTGCTGACCGGACCACTCGGCGCGAAGAATGCGGGCCGACCAATACCGCTTCGTCTCTGCGGAGCCGTAGATCATGGTCTTTCCGAGTAGGTCCTCGGGGAGAACCCCTCTGACGACCTCTACGACCAACGAGGTGTCGCCGGTAAAGTGAACCGTGCTCTGGAGAGTCTTGGCGACGATAGGCTGACTATCCCAGCGTGAACCCAGGAGCCCAACCAGTAACAGTAATAGCACGATCCGAACGACCACTCGGGATATCCCTTGTCGCCAGCAGATGCTGCCCATCATCGGGCGGATCGGCCGGACGCACAGTGACTCCCGTCACAGGAACGGACTGTCTACATGTATGTGCGATTCTACTGTGTGGGTCGTCAACAGCCACGAGATCCGGCTATTGGCGTATCAGGTCGGCCTGCATCTGAAGTTCCGCCAATATGACGGCTTCCGATGCATCGGTCCCATCGGCGAGCAAGTCATCCTGCTCGAATGGGTCTGCATCCAGATCGTAGAGTTCTTGTGCAAGGGACAAACGCTGGATCAACTTGTAGCGGCCATTTCGGATGGTCCAGTCGTCTC
>SMVA01416365.1_pt1 | contig 18570 bp, 19 predicted proteins | sample 2456451 | NCBI WGS metagenome assembly SMVA01 (sample SAMN11095933, study PRJNA526329) | marine sediment metagenome | biome: Marine sediment; feature: Surficial sediment; material: Deep marine sediment; isolation source: Hadal surficial sediment | place: Pacific Ocean | collected 2014-05 | depth...
AATAATCGCTACCGACCCAGGTGCAGTCATTGATTTCCAGGTTTTTTCTGACCAGACAGGTAATATTCTATTATCGCAGTCAGAGGTAAATAAAGAGTTCACATTCTACATAAAGAAAAAAATAAGATTCTTAGTACGTGATATTCCTTATTCGCCTGCAACCCCTAACCCATAAAGTAACTAATTATCAACATGCAATAAAGTTATTCAGAATTTGAGGATGGGTTCGCCAATATATTTTCTGGAGCCACAACTGCTTCTCAAGTGGCTTTCTCGGTAAATTTTCAAAACCACTACCAAAGTAATTAACCTATTGTTTCGTTAGCAATGTGTATTAAGGGAAGGCATGCACCCGTATGATATTTGCGTAAATTTTCAGCAATAAATATCAGCCTGAGCATGAAATCTGCGTAACTCTAGGCAGCAGATGAGGAAACATAAGCCTGTGATAGAACAAAAGCTTTGTCTAACAGTAGTAAATAACGTGCTAAGTTCAAAATAAGTAATACAAATATTAAAAAAATCATTGGGTTATACTAGCGGCAATTCTGCATTGCTGACTCTAATGTTCCCAACTTCCTTCATTGATTTAATGAAATTAGCATTCTCATGCAATTTAGTCACTGAATCAGGGCGGGATCGTCCGCGCATGCGGGTTATACGGACAAGACTAATAGCTGGGATATCCCATTGCAGTTCCGTTAACAATTTATCTGCCGCATGTGGATTATTGCATACGAGTACCATATCGCAGCCTGCATTGAGTGCAGCTTCGGCACGTTGTACTACGTCACCGGCAACTGCAGCACCTTCCATGCTTAGGTCATCACTAAAAATGCAACCATCAAAACCAAGATCGGTACGCAAGATTTCTTGCAACCATACTTTTGAAAATCCGGCGGGTCGTGAATCGACATTGGAGTATATGACATGTGCCGGCATAATACTGGCAAGGCCAAAATCAATCATTTGCCGAAACGGGATCAGATCGTCCATTTCGATGTCGGCGTAGGCGCGCTCATCCACTGGTACTTCAATGTGAGAGTCTGCTTGGATATAGCCGTGACCAGGGAAGTGCTTGCCAATCGCTGCCATACCACCTAGCTTTAGACCCAGCATCAGGCTGTGAGCTAGATCAGCTATAGCCTGTGGTTTGCGATGAAAAGCACGGTCTCCAATGATGCAACTCTGTCCATGATCTACGTCAAGCACTGGAGTAAAGCTTAGATCTACACCACAAGCACGCAATTCAGCCGCAAGTACATAGCCTGTTAGTCGTGCGAGATGACGCGCTCGGCCAGGATGTTCGTCCCAAATTCTCCCCAATTCACGCATTATGGGCAACCGTGTAAAATCTTTACGGAATCGCTGTATCCTACCACCCTCATGATCCACTGCAATCAGCAGAGGCGGAATTCGTAGAGCATGCATTTCGGCAGTTAATTCGGTTAATTGCCTAAGTGATGAGTAGTTACGGGAAAATAAAATTACTCCACCGGTCAGAGGATGCTGAAGTCTTCTTTTATCATTTACCGTAAGTTGCGTACCTTCAATGTCGAGCATGACGGGCCCAAGCGACATTATTTCTCCAGGATCACAAAAGCGCAAGCAAGGCTCATCTCGTCACTCATAGAAAGATGGTAACTAGTGATTCCCTCACTTCTAATCAACATGTTTAGCTCTGGATGAAAGTCATAATACGGTTTTCCCAGATAGTCATGGGCAATCCCAATGTGGCTTAAACTCACAGGGTGACGGAAACCCGTTCCCATGGCCTTAGAAAATGCCTCTTTAGCAGCAAAATGCTTAGCTAGGAACATTGCTGGTTTTCCGCTATTCATAAACCCAGGCCACTCGTCCTTTGTTAGCAGTCTTTTAGCAAAACGCTTACCGTATTTTTCTAGTAAATGCGCAATGCGCGAGGATTCGACAAGATCGGTCCCAATTCCATAGATCATTTATGTTCTTCCAGTAATAATTTTTTCATTTTCCGCACTGCCTGTTCAAATCCTAGAAACAAAGCCTGGGCTACAATAGCATGTCCAATATTTAGCTCAGATATGTCAGAAATAGCAGCGATAGATTGTACGTTATTATAATGTAATCCATGTCCTGCATTGACTCTCAAACCTTGATTAACCCCATGTGTTACAGCAGAGCGAATCTGCTCAAGTTCTTTCTGTTGCTCTCTTGCAGTCAGCGCATCAGAATAGCGGCCAGTATGAATTTCAATCACTGGTGCACCTGTCTTTACCGCTGCGTCAATCTGTGCACGGTCTGCGTTAACAAATAATGAAACTCGGATACCTGCTTCAGCCAGTCTGTTGCATGCACGTTTTACCTGTTCGAAATGTCGTACCACGTCCAGCCCGTCCTCAGTTGTTAACTCTTCTCGCCGTTCAGGCACCAAGCAAACATCCTCCGGTCTTATACTTAGCGCAAAAGTTATCATTTCATCGGTCACCGCACTTTCTAGATTCATGCGGGTTTTAAGCAAATTACGCAGAGTCTTTACATCCCTATCCTGAATGTGACGTCGATCTTCTCGCAAGTGTAAAGTAATCGCATTTGCGCCAGCAGACTCTGCGATCAACGCTGCTTCTACTGGACTGGGGTAAGTTGTTCCACGCGCTTGCCTTAAAGTTGCAACATGATCAATATTGACGCCTAGTTCAATCATAACTTCTGTAGATCCCTCAGTAATTGCCGAGTATACAACGGTTGTTCACCAAGATAATGGTTGAATATGTAACGCATCAGTATCTTACTTTGCTGTCGGGTAGTGGCATCAGAATAATCATCTTTTTCCATGTCTAGTAGGGTTTTCCCGCGTAGTTGTAAGCCGAAGTTATTATCACTTCCATTTATCGCCACTGGGCCCCGCTCGACTTTGTAGTAATATTCTTCATCCGGGTCCAGGGGCTTGCCTGACACAACGTCGCCGTTGAGTATCAAAGCGTAACCTAGCTCTTTCAACATGCACTGTTCAAAATGTCGCAGAACAGGGATGTAATCTTTCTGAGTATTCAATGCTGCCAGTGTTTCTCGATAGTGCTCGAATAATTGTTCGTGAGGGTCATCGCGGCGCAGTAACCGCACTAATAGTTCATTCAAATAAAAACCACAAACCAGTGCCATTCCCTGCAAAGGTTGTTGACCACCCTGCCATTCCGCCTTGTGCAGAGTTCGTAATTCCGATTTCCCGGTCCAAGAAATCTGTAACGGCTGGAACGCTAACAATAATCCCCTAAGCGCAGATCTAGGACGCTTGGCACCTTTTGCTACCAACGGCACCCGCCCAGAATTTCGTGTAAAAGTCTCCACCAAGAGACTAGTTTCCAGATAGGGATAAGTGTGCAGCACAAAAGCAGGCTGAGTATCTTGCCAAAGTTTATCTACAGTCATCAATGTCATTTCTAATGATTAACCTATGTTCATTTCCTTCATGAGATTACTCATAGCCCAGAGTTTTTAATATCCGCAAATCATTGACCCATCCTCTTTTCACCTTCACCCAGACTTTAAGGTACACCTTACCACCAAAAAATTTCTCCATGTCTCTACGTGCCTGAGTAGCAACTGCCTTGAGCTCCTTACCATTTTTACCTATGATCATGGCCTTTTGGTTGGCCCTGTCTACAATAATAGAAGCATGAATTCTACGCAGCCCACTTTCAGTTGTGAATTGATCTATAGCAACACTAGCGGAGTAGGGGATTTCATCCCACATCAAACGAAATAGTTTCTCACGCACCAACTCGGCTGCAATAAATCGCTCACTACGATCTGTAACTTCATCTTCACTAAACAATGGCTGGCTCTTCGGTAAATATGGACGAATTGCACGTATCAATTCTGGAAGCTGTGTTTCACGCTCTGCACTTATTGGAATCATTGTCGCGAAGGAAAATTCTTTAGAAAGTTCTTCAAGGAACGGAAGGAGCCTCGATTTATCTGCTAGACGATCCACTTTATTGATGACGAGAATCACAGGTTTGTCGATAGGTAAGAGTTTCATGACTCGTGCATCTCGCTCATCAAAACATATTGCTTCAATCATAAACACCACCACGTCCACATCATGCATACTTTGAGTGACAGCACGGTTCATCACACTATTTAACCGATTCATGTACCGCGTCTGAAAACCGGGTGTATCGACGAAAATGAACTGGGATTGTTCATCAGTTAGGATGCCATTAATGCGATATCGGGTAGTCTGCGCTTTTTTCGAGGTAATACTGACGTTCTGTCCGACCAAATGATTAAGTAGCGTGGACTTGCCAACATTAGGTCGCCCAATGATGGCAACGTATCCTGTACGGTAATTTAGGGTAACTATCATCTTGAAATACACTCAGCGGAAAATAAAGAACTTATCCGAGGAGAAGCTACAAAATTTTGACTCATCTGCAAGTTCTAGCTATTCGGGTGTACTTGTTCATAGGCTCTTTTTGCTGCTTCTTGCTCCGCACTACGACGGCTGGTACCTTCTCCAATGGTACGAATGTTAAGTTTTGGAATAACACACTCTACATGGAATTGTTGTTGATGGGCTTCGCCACTGGTAATGATAATGGAATATTGCGGCAACATCAGTTTATGGCTTTGCAGATATTCCTGCAGATGAGTCTTAGGGTCTTTATCCAAATTTTGTGGATCAAATTGATGAAGTAGAGGTGTAAAAAGAGTGACGACAACTTCCTCAGCTTTTGCAAAACCTCCGTCAAGATAGACTGCACCTAGAACAGCCTCCAGTGCATCTGCAAGGATCGAGGGGCGGCTACGTCCACCACTTTTGAGCTCCCCTTCACCAAGTTTAATCTGATTCCCCAAATCAAGTGTTTGTGCCAATTTAAATAGTACCTGTTGATTGACGAGATTGGCTCGAAATCGTGACAAGTCACCTTCTGGAAGACTGGAGAAATTCCTGAATATCAACCCTGCAACTGCGCAGTTGAGAACACTGTCTCCGAGGAATTCAAGGCGCTCATTGTGTGGATGACTGTGACTGCGGTGAGTCAGCGCTTGGCGCAGTAACTCAGGCCGGCTAAAACTATAACCAGTTTTCCGGAAAAACACGTCGCTATTCATCTCCTGATAGGTTTGTATATGATATATATTCAATTGCTACGACCCTACTTGTCACTACTAACGTTGAAATCAAAGTACAAAGAAATATTCGCGAAAAGTGGCGTTTTAACAGAGTAGATAATACTCAGAACTGCTTGTCCATTTTCTTTGTTGATTTGGATGTCACCTCCGTGCACGACGCTTATATCATCTATTTGTGCCTGTCTATTAAATGACTTTCTTATTTCTGCTTTCGTGCTATTCTGCAAAACGGGATCATTGGCCATCAGCACTAAAGTCGTTTTTATTGCTGCATATTCTCTGTACACCGGGAGCAGTTTCATCCCTAAAATAGCAACAAAAATCAATACTACTGACCACAATAATAAGCCCGATAAACTCACGCCCCTTTGTTTATATATTACGTTGTGACGCATATTACTCTCCCAAAATTTAAGCTCTACTCCAGTTACATAATAGGCAGCCCAACTCGGTTGAGATCGCTGAAATTCCACCAGACCATAAAGGCCTTGCCGACTATATTACGCTCAGGAACAAACCCCCAGTATCGGCTGTCACTGCTACTATCGCGGTTATCTCCCATTGTGAAATAATTCCCAGCAGGAACTCTGCAGGTAAATCCAGAGTTATTGTAGTCACAATTTTCATGCAATGGAAACTGACGTACTCCAGAAATCTCTATACTAGGCATTGCCGGATTAATGATAATGGTGTGGCTGTGCCCATTTAATGACTCTACATAGCGCTGACTGTACACATAATTTAAACCAGATTCGACATAAGTATACTCGCCTGTTGGCTCCATTTTCGCTGGAACGTTATTCACGATCAGTTGCTTATTGCGATAAGTAATTAAGTCGCCAGGTATACCTACTATGCGCTTGATGTAATCCATCGATGGATCTTCAGGATAACGGAACACCAAGACTTCTCCGCGCTTGGGTTCGTTCGTATCAAACACCTTGAGATTAATAACTGGTAACCGAATACCATAGGTATATTTGTTAACCAGAATAAAATCTCCCACCAGTAAAGTTGGAATCATCGAGCCTGATGGAATTTTAAAAGGCTCCACCAAAAACGAGCGTAAACAGAACACAATTAGAATTATCGGGAAAAAACTTTTTGGATATTCTACCCACCATGGCTCGTTAGCCTCTGGTGTGCGACTACGCCGCAATACGAAGTAGTCAAGCAGCCAAATACCGCCAGTAATTACCAGCATAATCAACATGATAAGAGGAAAACTCATTCTGTGTCCTATTAAATATTGTTTGTTATACGACGAAACATGGATATCCACGTAGTAATATGTATGTCTGACTGCTCAACATTTTCTTCCACTACTTGTCACCCACCTGTAGTATTGCTAGAAACGCTTCCTGTGGAATTTCTACATTGCCCACATGTTTCATCCGTTTCTTCCCTGCTTTCTGTTTTTCCAACAACTTTCGTTTTCGACTAATGTCACCACCGTAACATTTAGCGAGCACATTCTTGCGTAACGCTTTGATGCTCTCTCTGGCAATGATGTGAGTACCAATCGCAGCCTGCACCGTAATGTCAAACATTTGCCGTGGAATCAAACTACGCATTCTTTGCACTAGCTTGCGCCCACGGTGACTGCTATTCGTACGGTGCACTATAAGCGATAATGCATCTACTTTATTCCCATTAATAAGTATATCTAGCTTGACTAGATCGGAAGCACGAAATTCCTTAAACTCGTAATCTAGCGAAGCATATCCGCGGCTTGTAGATTTGAGTTTGTCAAAAAAATCCATCACTACTTCGTTTAGTGGTATCTCATAAGTAAGCATCACTTGCCTGCCCATGTATTGCATGTTTTTCTGCATCCCACGCTTGCTAATACATAGCGTAATGACAGAGCCAACATATTCTTGAGGAACCAGTATGGTGGCAGTAATAATTGGTTCGCGTATTTCCTCTATCTTGGAGGGGTCAGGCATTCTGGATGGATTCTCAATTTCTGTTATCGTGCCGTCACGCATAACTATCTGACAGACCACCGTCGGCGCAGTAGTGATGAGATCCACATTGTATTCGCGCTCCAAACGCTCTTGCACAATGTCCAAATGCAATAGGCCAAGAAATCCGCAACGGAAACCATAACCCAAGGCTTGCGATGTTTCAGACTCGTACTGCAGTGAAGAATCATTGAGTTTTAATTTCTCCAGTGCGTCACGTAAAGCATCATATTGATTGGATTCAACCGGATAAAGTCCAGCGAATACTTGGGGCTTGATCTCTTTAAAACCAAGTAATGGCAGAGAGGCAGGACGTTCTACCAGAGTAACAGTGTCACCCACCCTGGTAGACTTTAATTCCTTAATGCCAGCAATGATGAAACCTACTTCTCCCGCGCTCAGAGATGCACGGCTTTTCGATTTTGGTGTAAATACACCGACCTCTTCACATAAATAGGTAGCTTTACTCGCCATGAGCAAGATCCTATCTTTGGGTTTGAGAACTCCATCCACTACTCGCACCAGCATCACGACCCCAACATAATTATCGAACCACGAATCAATAATAAGAGCTTTCAGTGGTGCAGAAAAATCCCCATTCGGTGCTGGAATACGTGTAATTACTTCTTCCAGAATATCCTTTACACCTTCACCCGTCTTGGCACTGACGCGCAGAGCATCTTGGGCATCTATTCCGATAATGTCCCCAATTTCCTCAATCACGCGCGCAGGTTCAGCAGCAGGTAAGTCAATTTTATTTAATACCGGTATCACTTCAATGCCCTGCTCAATAGCGGCATAACAATTTGCTACAGTCTGAGCTTCGACGCCTTGTGACACATCCACAATTAGCAGCGCACCTTCGCAAGCGGCAAGAGATCGTGACACTTCGTAAGAAAAATCCACATGACCAGGAGTGTCGATCAGATTCAGAAGATAAGATTTACCTTCACATGATCTATATTCAAGTGCAACAGTCTGTGCCTTTATGGTAATCCCACGTTCACGCTCCAGATCCATTGAATCCAATACCTGTGCCTCCATTTCACGGTCAGATAAACCGCCACACAAATGAATGATACGATCAGCTAAGGTAGACTTGCCATGGTCAATGTGTGCAATGATAGAAAAATTGCGGATGTGCTGCATTAGGGATTCAGGTCCAATAATCGAGGAAACAATGGTCAAGGTTCAGCACTGGAACCACTAAAAAGGGCACATATTGTGCCCTCATGAAAGCTTATGGCTTGATTCCGAAAACGTTTTCCACGCCGGCTGCTCTGTGTTTATTCAAGAAGTGCACATTCTATCGAATTTTAGCAAAATAAGCATCTAACGCGATAGGATCAAGATGGAAATGACAGATTTCCTCCTCCTCCACTACTAGCACAGGAACACGCTCTCCGTATTGTGCTGCCAGCTCGGCGCTGCTGTCCACATCTACCAATTCAATACGAAAACAAAGCCGCGTCTGTAATTCATGTAAAACGGCAATCATATCAAAGCAAAGATGGCAATCCTTTCGGCCATATATAATCAACCTAACTAATTCCGGCATGATAAGGCTATTTACTGTCGCCTCTATTGAGTTTCATGGTAATAAAAGAGGTTGGTTGCTACGCTTTACTAGTAACTTGATATTATGGCCTTCCCTGCTTTTGTTGCGCAACTGATTGAACGGACCGACAATATCCACATCTTGATTGTTGATTCCAAGAATCATATCGCCAATCCGCATTCCAACACTACTAGCGATGCCTGGCCGTATATCTTCTACCAGCAAACCATTATTCACTTCAAGTTGTTTTTTCTCATCGTTAGTAAGTTCGCGCAATGCGAGCCCGATTCGGTTTGATATATCGAGTGTCTTGCCTCGTTTGTTTCCACGACTAGCAATTTTCTCATCTGATGGAAATTCGTCCACTAACACCATCATTTTCTTTGTAGAACCATTCCGCCACACCCGGATTGATACCTTTGGTCCTGGCCTGGTAGCGCCCACAATGTGTGGCAAATCGCTAGAGGTTCTTACAGCTTTGCCATCAAATTTCATAATCACATCTTTCGTCTTGAGCTCAGCCTTTCTGCAGAACTACCTTTTTATACCAATGTCACTAGTGCCCCACCAGGTTCAACTAGGCCAAATAATTGGGTTAGTTCTTTGGTCACTTCCTGAATCATCACGTCAATTCTGCCGCGACTTACCTTTCCAGTAGCTTTCAATTGGTTAGAAATGGCTGTAGCAACGTCAATAAGAATGGCAAATAACTGTCCCATATAGCCATCGGTACGGCTGTATATCTGTGAGTTAATGCCAACCACTTCACCCTTCATATTAAATAGCACCCCCTCAGAATTTCCGGGATTTATGGCTACGTCAGTCTGAATAAAAGAAACATAGTTTTCCTGTGCTAATGAACGCCCCTTAGCGCTGACGATACCAACTGTCACGCCGCTCTCGAAGCCAAATGGCGATCATCCATCCAATCGCCACAACCCATTCACACCCACTCTGAGTTTGCTGGGGTCACCTTGGGTCACTTGAGGTAAATTGCGGGCCTCTATCTTCAGAAGAGTTATATCAGTCTACGGTAAGAGCCAATTATTTTGGCTCGAAATTCTCGCTTATCGTTCAGTTTGACAGTAATTTCATCAGCAGAATCGACTACATGAGCATTCGTCAAGATATACCCGTCATCACTAATGATAAAACCTGAGAGCCTAGCAATTTAGATTCAAATTCCCTAGGAACAACACTATGAGGTGTGTAATGCCGGAAAAATTCGAAAAATAGACTGCTCTTCGGAACATTTGGTATTCTAGGGGTATTCTAGGAAATACCTGATTTCTGGGCGCACTGTGTGTATGGACGGTGCTGATATTCACCACGTCCTCCCCTTACCTAGCAATCAGATCAGTAAAATCAGACAGCTTTCCAGTCTGCGCGAAAACGGAGAAAGGAAGTACGAACAACACTACTAGAATGTATTTATGCATCATTTTTCTGCTTTTGAAAAAATAAATAATACACAGTTCAGATCCCTATCCTGAATTTGCCAAATTTTATATCCGGAAGTATCTCAACTTGATGTTAGACAGTCTAAACAAAGTGGAGAAGGTACATGGCGCACTTCTTTTGCTAGTCTTGTTCTTCCCCCATTACAGCGACTATAATTTCCTTATTATGGTTTCTTTTTATTCTGTTCATTTAACTTTGTAATTTACCACAGAGTTACCAATCTGCATCACTGTTGCCGGTGGCACTTCTCCTATCGTCGTCACCATATTCCCCCCCACTGTTCGGGTATAAATATTAATGGCACCCTGGCTAGGGAAAAATCTCTGAACGGGATGAGAATTGCCTTCTTCAACTGGCTCAATGAACACTGAAACAGCGGCAAGACCATCTGAAAGCGCAATATGGCTAACAGATGTAGATTTTCCAGAAAGGCTACGCTTCACTTCGGTGATTTTTATGAAGCCCGGAGGTAGATTTTCTACCTGCCAACCGAGCTCGCCTCTCCTTAACTTGGAAGCCACCAGATCGGTAATGTGCAACTTAGCAGCTTTTGTAAGATACTGGGGCTTCAACAGCTCTTCGTCTATCTCACCATCAATTTCCAGTTGGGTAAAAACAAACTGCTCCACCACTTGGCCCTTATCCATCACCGCTACTTTAAGCAACAAACCACTAGAGACATCTATCCAAAGCTTTTGGCTATAGCGCATGTTATCCCTTGATTCCAGTACAATTACTTGACACTCGTAATCACTAATACGCTCCTTCCCGCCTTTTTTTACAATATAGTTGTTATTAAGATTACTCAACGGTTCGGGCGGCAGCGCGAAAAAATACTTACGCAACCCTCGTTTCTCGAATACTACGGTTTCACTTTTCGGAAAATAACATCTCACTTCATCATTGTTACGAATGACCTCACGCGGCAAACCATCAAGTACCTCAATTCTCTCACGTTCCCCTTCCTTATTCACCATATGTACGATTCGAGACGTCTCTATATGGCCACCAGAAGAATATACAAAAATGCCAATGTAATTGTGTTGACGGGGAGCAGCAATAACTCTTTGTAACCAGTCTTGCGCTTCTGCTGATTGACTAGGAGGATCCTGTGCCTGTGCAAATGAGGGAAATATAAGACCCGCTAGCAGCAATAAGTGAACCATCGTAACTCTTTTTGTCATCTGGTGAACCTCTCGTCCGAATCAGCAACCGTGCGTATATAAGGCGCCGCACCATGCATCGCTGTGCGAGGCGAGAATTCCCAGTGCGCTAGCAAGTAGTCGTTAATTTGAGCTGGCGAAGGAACAGGAGCAGTAATAACGGTAGGTTCTACCTGTACCGCGGCTTGAAGAACTGATTTGTCAGTAATGGGTTCCAGCGGTAGATCCATTGTTTGCATGCTTATCCACACCGCTGCGGCCACTACTGTCATTACCGAAGCTGCAACCGCAAGCGTAAAAACTCTACCCTTGTGTTCCGTAAGTGTACGTGAGGTCAGCACGGTCGGTTCTGCGGCCAATCTCTTACTAACATGCGATGCAATGTCAATAGGCACCACTACCGACTGACGCAAAGTGTCTCCAATTAAATGATAAGTCGCCCATTCGTTGCGTAGCTCTTCTGTTTTCTTAATTTGAGTGATAGTGTCAGCAATATCGACGTTGTCTAATTCGCCGTCCATCAATGCCGATATTTTATTTTTCATGCTACCATCTCTTGTTTTTACCAATTTCCATCACGGATCGTAATTTATCTGCTATCGCATCACGAGCACGAAATATTCGTGATCGTACTGTGCCAGTAGGGCAACTCATGATGATTGCAATTTCTTCATAACTCAATCCCTCAATTTCTCTTAGAGAAATTGCTGTGCGCAATTCCTCAGGTAAATCCTGCAAAGTCTGATGTATCGTCTGAGCAATCTGCTTACTCATTAACTCACTTTCCGGAGTATTCAGATCTCGCAATTGACTCCCTTCCTCAAAATTTTCAGCGTCCGTAATATCAAATCCATTGGTGGTCGATGCTCGCCGTCCATGGGCCACCAAATAATTCTTTGCTGCATTAATGCCTATGCGATACAACCAAGTATAAAAAGCACTCTCACCGCGGAACGACGATAATGACCGATAAGCCTTGATAAAGGTTTCCTGCATAACATCCTCAACCTCAGCGGCATCACGAATGAAATGTGACAACATTCTAGCCAGCTTCCGTTGATACTTGATTACCAGCAAATCGAACGCTCTCTTGTCTCCACGCTGCGCACGTTCTACCAATTGCTTATCAATTTCTCGGTCACCCATACACTGTACGTTCCCTGAATTTTATAATTTATACCCATAATCATTGCTGCATCGTACGCAGGGCAAGTATACTCGTTCAGGGTTTCATTCGAAAACCAAGAGTTGCCTTTTAGATACTATAAAGAGGCACTTCTTACATACATGTATGGCTTTTGCTAAGAGACAACATATATTCTGTATTAGTTCACATTAAAATGAGGTTATTCCAAAAAAACTGGGGTATTAGTATTGTAAATGCCAAGTCTGAAGTCTGTTATGATTTTCGAGTAACAGTTTGTGAAACTAACTTGGACTCTAATGCTTCATACTTATTTTGATACGCTCATTATTGGCAGTGGTCTCGCCGGACTCACTCTAGCACTCAACCTGGCATCAAGCAAAAAGGTTGGCCTTATCACCAAACAGGCATTACTTGATGGTGCCAGTGGATGGGCTCAAGGCGGCATTGCTGCAGCGCTGTCGGAAAAAGATTCGCCTGAAGTCCATATCCGCGATACCCTAAGCGCAGGCGCTGGATTGTGCAACGAAAAAATTACCCGAAGCGTATTGGAAAATGGCCCACAAGCCATTCAGTGGCTGATCGAACAAGGAGTACCATTTACCCGTAACCAAGGTAATAAAACTGGCTATCACCTTACAAAAGAAGGCGGCCATAGTGTGCGTCGAGTAATTCACGCGGCAGATGCTACCGGGCAGGCAATACAACGAACGTTAGGTGAGAAAACTCGTACTCATACGAATATTACCGTACTTGAGCACCATATTGCCATCGATCTCATCACCAGCATAAAATTGGGTCACTCAAATAATGGCAACAAATGTTATGGCGCTTATGTGTTGGATAACTTTTCAGGCCAGGTCAACACCATCTCCGCACAAAATACAGTGTTGGCAACTGGCGGAGCTGGCAAGGTTTATCTCTATACTACCAATCCTGATACAGCTACTGGTGATGGCATTGCCATGGGCTGGCGCGCGGGTTGCCAAGTCGCCAACATGGAATTCATTCAGTTCCATCCTACCTGCCTTTACCATCCCCACGCCAAATCGTTCCTGATCACCGAAACAGTACGTGGCGAAGGCGGTCTACTGAAACTTCCAGATGGCAAGCGTTTTATGCCGTTGCACGATGACCGCGCTGAGCTCGCACCACGCGATATTGTCGCCCGCGCTATTGACTTTGAAATGAAAAAACGTGGTCTTGATTGTGTTTATCTCGACATTTCCCACAAACCCACACTTTTCCTGAAGGAACACTTCCCAAATATTTACGCCCGTTGCCTTGAACTAGGCATAGACATTACCCGGCACCCCATCCCGGTTGTGCCCGCTGCTCACTACACCTGTGGCGGTATTGTCACTAACTTAAACGGTAAAACCAACCTGGGCAATCTATATGCAATAGGCGAAACCGCACACACCGGACTTCACGGCGCCAACCGGCTTGCAAGCAACTCGCTGCTGGAGTGCCTCGTATTCGGACAAGCAGCTGCCGAGGATATACTTAATCAAACACCCTTACCTGCTGTAAAATTGCCGAAATGGGACGAAAGTCGAGTTACTGACGCCGATGAAGAAATCATTATCTCGCATAACTGGGATGAATTGCGCCGTTTTATGTGGAGTTACGTTGGCATCGTTCGAACCAACAAACGTCTGCAGCGTGCGCAACACCGTATTAAGTTGTTACATGAAGAAATCAATGAATATTATGCAAATTTCCGCGTAACTAGCGATCTATTAGAATTGCGTAATTTGGTAGACACTGCCGACCTTATCGTGCAAAGCGCTATGTTGCGTCATGAAAGCCGTGGGCTGCATTTTAGCTTGGATTATCCAGATAGCCAGCAACATGCGAAGGACACGATATTGAAAAAATAGCGCCCACCTAGCTTTTCCGCTTCTACCGCGTCCGTATTCGCAACCAGCTAAACTCCTATTGTGTATATTCCATATGTAAGAGTTCAATGCAAGCGAAATAAGCATCACTGTATAACTTGTAATACTTTAACATGAATGATAAGGAGTGAGCAGCGACCACAAATTCTATCATTCCTGACAATTAGCCATATAATTAGTGCTCTTCATCAGTCATACTTTTCCTGCATGAACCTAGCTTGGCAAACATACTTACAAAGTCACAATGCGGCCATTGAAGATGACTGCGTTGCTCACTATGGAGATGCCTCTACCGAGCTTAGAAGTACCCACTCCAAGACGATACTGGCTGACCTTTCACATTTTGGATTAATTCATTTCTCTGGCGAAGATGCTTCAACATTTCTACAGGGTCAGTTGAGTTGTGACGTTAGGAAAATCGATCCCTATACAGCTCAATATGGTAGCTACTGTACCCCGAAAGGCCGAATGCTAGCAAGCTTTCTGATATGGAACAATGGTGGCGAATACTTCATGCAAATACCAGCTACTCTGCACGTGACCATCGAGAAACGTTTGTCTATGTTTGTGCTACGCTCTAAGGTAAAACTAGCGGATGATAGCAACATACTAGTACGCATCGGCATCGCCGGAAACCGTGCTGCAGAGGCGATAAAGGAAACTTTTGGTACGGCTCCCAGTCCTCATCTCGGTGTCATTTACGGTGAGCATGAAAGTATTCTTTGTCTTGCTCAAAACCGTTTTGAAATCATCGCTACGCCAGAACATGCACCCAAATTATGGAAGCATTTGAGAAAATATGCTGTGCCGGTGGGCAAATCCTGTTGGGAATGGCTGGAAATAAAAGCCGGAATTCCTATTATCACACCTGCTACTCAGGAACAATTTATACCCCAAATGGCAAACCTAGAAGCCATTGGCGGGATAAGTTTTCAGAAAGGTTGTTATCCAGGACAGGAAATCGTTTCCCGCACCCAATATCTGGGCAAATTAAAACGCCGTATGTATCTTGCAAATATACACACAGCAGAGCTTGTTACAGCTGGAGACGAACTGTACAGTGACGATATGGAACAACAATCAAGCGGAATGATAGTCAATGCTGCGCCCTCGCCTGATGGTGGATATGACGTGCTAGCAGTGATACAGATAAATAGCGTCAAGGCCGGAAAAATTTATTGGAAGACTCTAGACGGCCCTACGCTAGAGATCATGCCACTACCCTATTTGCTGAAATAAAGCACCACATAACCAAATGACATCCGGTTGGCTATATTCTAAATAAGCTTACTCAATTCGCATTCTGCATTCATAGAGAAAGAAGCCAGATTATTTCTACTCTAAGTATTTCACTTAATATTATCCCGCTTCCACTATTTCATTATTCAGCAAAAAGAACTGCTGCACTTCAGTTAGATCTCGTGTACGCTTCATTGGTGGAAGACTTTGCCAGATTCGTTTGCCGTAGGATTTAGTGATAAGACGCGGATCACATATCATCAACACACCACGATCAACTTCGTCACGGATTAGCCGTCCGACACCTTGCTTCAAATTGATGATAGCACGTGGCAGCTGATACTCCATGAAGGCATTGCGCCCCTCTTTGTTGATTTTCTCGATACGTGCTGAAAGCACTGGATCGTCAGGCGGAGCAAAGGGTAGCTTGTCTATCACGACTAGCGACAAAGCTTCGCCGCGCACATCCACCCCCTCCCAAAAAGATTGACTACCAATTAGTACAGCATTACCCATATTACGGAAATGCTCCAACATGTTGGAGCGTGATCCTTGACCTTGTACCAATAAGGGATAATCAAGTTGTTCACGTTCAAATAACTCCAATAATCTAGTATAAACTTGCTGCATTGCCCGTAGACTGGTACACAAGAAAAATGCACGACCATGACTAGCCTTTAATACTGGGAACGCAGCTTTTACTACGTTTTCTGTGTAATCATGGTGAGCAGGTTCGGGCAAACCAGTTGGCACATAAAGCAAAGCTTGATTAGCAAAATCAAACGGGCTTTCCCAGCAGACCGACCGTACCGTACTTAATTCTGGATTTAAACCCATTTCACTGCTGTAATGTGAGAAATCGCCACTAACTGATAATGTTGCGGAAGTAAATATCCACGCGCGCGAAGAAATGCTTAACTGTTTGTTAAATACTTCTGCAATGGATAGGGGCGTTACGTTGAGTTGCAACACATAACTGAATGTCTCTATCCAGTGCACGAACCCTTCTACATCCGCCTGGCTACCCCAGCGTGTTATGCTGGCGACGATTTCACGCGCTCGCTGAAAACAGTTCTCTAATCCTTCTGAGCGTTCAGCTTGGCCCTCCAGCATCGAGGTCAGCACAATGAGCCTTTCCAGCAACTCATCCAGCGCTTCTCTGAATTCAGGGTTTTGTATTACTGCAGACAACGATAAGCGAGTGTTCTCACCTTCGATAGTAAGGCGCAAATCACGTGCTGCTTTTTCCATTGCTGATGCAGCTTCAGGCAATGCAACAAAATCCTTGGCACACAGCAGTCCTTCAGTTTCGACTTCGTGCGCGAGTTCCAGTAACTGCCTGGTACTTACTGACTCGCCAAAGAACAGGCTGGCGGTTTCTGGCAACTGGTGAGCTTCATCAAATATCACCGTATTGCAAGCAGGAAGTAGCTCTGACAACCCTTCATCGCGTAGCATTACATCGGCAAAAAACAAATGATGGTTGACCACGACTACATCTGCTGAAAGCGCTTGTTTTCGTGCCTTCATAACGAAGCACTCCTTGTAGTTGGAGCATTCTGAACCAAGACAATTCTCTCGCGTCGAAGTCACTTGCTGCCAAATCGTAGAGTTTTCAGGTACTTCGCTCAAACCGCCCTTGTCGCCACTTCTGCTGAAACCTGTGTAGCGCTCAATCAACTTCAAATATTTCCTATCTTCAAGACTAGCATGCTCTTCTTGTAAAGTGCGCCTCAGATGATAATGACACACGTAATTGGCGCGACCTTTTAATAAAGCTACTTTTACTGGCACTTTAAGAGCCGCACGCACAATGGGAATATCACGATTGAAAAGCTGGTCTTGTTGGGTTTTTGTCCCAGTAGAGAGAATTACTTTGCCACCAGCTAATAGTGCAGGAACTAAATAAGCAAAAGTTTTGCCAGTACCAGTACCTGCTTCTGCTATCAGAATGTGATTTCTAGCTATAGTTTCAGCTATCATCTGTGCCATTTCCAGTTGCTGCGCGCGTACACGGTAGCCAGGTACGAACTGGGCAAGCGCACCGTCAGCGGCAAAATAGGATCCGAGATTGGACATGAAAGAAATTGGCAGAACTGCTAATTATGGTAGCTCAGTGTTTAAAATAAATCGATTCTAAAATAACGCGAATGATACCAGACACACACTACGTTTGTGCATCATTGATTGTTGTGCTTAGCTTCTGATTACGGTATCGGTGGAGCATTTTCGTATTGGATGAGTTTCGTAAGCAAATAGAATCTATAATCCGTCATGATCTAGGTATAGACGAGATTGGTAGTCAGTTCGACCGAACACTTGTGTCAGACCGAACACTTGTGGCTTATAGTACGCATTCCAGTCAAAACCCTCGCCCTTAATCATAGTGAGCATCGAAATAGGATTTATTCACTGAAATTTTCCTATATAGAAGTAATTACATATCACAAAATATTTTCGATGTATTAACGGATGTATCAACGTATCAACACAAAGGGTTTGTTCCCACTATTGCGGTTTAAGCCATTAGATTGAACGATATAGGAAGTATGAATTAGAAAGTATCCAAAAAAAGTAGCAAATTATTTTCTCAATTTTCGAATTTAGCATTAGTAATTTTTAAGCGGCTATAAGCACCATTATTTTATTGACATAACAGAGGGTTAACATAACGTTGCGCCTACTAGTGCTAGTCATGATCCCTAATTTATACGGATTTGGGCAAAATGTTGTAATTTTTAACCAGTGATTTTTAAGTTTCCACATTGCCTGACAAATTGCTTGACTTGAAGCACTCTTGTCAGCTAATCTGAGCGGGTTAATAGTCTGTCGGCAAGAAGAATTAGGGCACTAGATCATCAAGAGTCATCAAGAACTATAGGCCGACGCGCAGGGATTGATAGTCGTTGTTCATATTCAATGAAATAGGAGGGAATCAAAATGGCAACAACATACGGAACAACTGGGACGGCAGCCGCGACGTCGGGTACCTGGGACCAGTCAGTGTGGTATGACACGAAGT
>SMVA01129351.1_pt1 | contig 18563 bp, 13 predicted proteins | sample 2456451 | NCBI WGS metagenome assembly SMVA01 (sample SAMN11095933, study PRJNA526329) | marine sediment metagenome | biome: Marine sediment; feature: Surficial sediment; material: Deep marine sediment; isolation source: Hadal surficial sediment | place: Pacific Ocean | collected 2014-05 | depth...
CCGGGCTTTTTTTGGCTTGGGAAAATGCTCCGGTCACTGCAGGGAAAGGCATGGGGCTCGGTGACCGGGCGTAGGCTTGCCATCATCACCGGCTGCTGCGCAACTCGACGATTTTTGCTGTGCAAAAATTTGGACTCGAACAGTGCTCGCAGAATGCCCCGGTGATGATGGCAAGCCTGAGCACGCCCTGATTGGCCACCGAGCCCCATGCCTTTCCCTGCAGTGACCGGAGCATTTTCCCAAGCCAAAAAAAGCCCGGTAAATACCGGGCTTTTTCGAAGCGCTAAGAGCTAAGATCACTCAAAGATTTTAGCAACCACACCAGCACCAACCGTACGACCGCCTTCGCGAATCGCAAAGCGCAGGCCTTCTTCCATCGCTATCGGGGCAATCAAAGTGACAACCATCTGCACGTTGTCACCCGGCATAACCATCTCAACGCCTTCGGGCAGCTCACAGGCACCGGTCACGTCCGTGGTACGGAAGTAAAACTGGGGACGGTAACCTTTGAAGAATGGCGTGTGACGACCACCTTCCTCTTTGCCCAGGATATAAACCTCGGCCTCAAACTTGGTGTGCGGCTTAACCGAACCCGGATGAGCCAATACCTGGCCACGCTCTACGTCTTCACGCTTGGTACCGCGCAACAAAACACCCACGTTCTCGCCGGCACGACCTTCGTCAAGCAGCTTGCGGAACATCTCAACACCGGTACAGGTGGTCTTCTGGGTTTCCTTGATGCCGATAATCTCGATCTCTTCACCCACCTTGACGATACCGCGCTCAATACGACCGGTAACAACCGTGCCACGACCGGAGATTGAGAACACGTCCTCAACCGGCATCAGGAAGGGCTGGTCTATGGCACGCACGGGCTCGGGGATGTAGGTATCCAGAGTCTCAATCAGCTTCTTGACAGAAGTGGTGCCCAACCCGTTCTCATCTTCGCCGTTCAGGGCCATCAGGGCAGAGCCACAGATGATAGGCGTGTCGTCACCGGGGAATTCGTACAGGTCCAGCAGCTCGCGCAGCTCCATTTCGACCAGTTCTTTCATCTCTTCGTATTCTTCGGAGTCTGCTCCGCCGCAATCTTCAGCCAGCAGGTCAGCCTTGTTCAGGTAAACCACGATGTAGGGTACGCCAACCTGGCGCGCCAGCAGGATGTGCTCGCGGGTCTGGGGCATAGGGCCGTCGGTGGCGCCACAGACCAGGATAGCGCCGTCCATCTGGGCAGCACCGGTGATCATGTTCTTCACATAATCGGCGTGTCCCGGGCAATCTACGTGGGCGTAGTGACGGTTCGGAGATTCGTATTCAACATGAGACGTGGCAATAGTGATGCCGCGCTCGCGCTCTTCCGGTGCATTATCAATACCGTCAAAAGCAACAAACTCACCACCCCACTCCTCGGCGCAAACACGAGTCAGTGCCGCTGTCAGCGTGGTCTTGCCGTGGTCAACGTGACCAATGGTGCCCACATTGACGTGGGGCTTACTACGTTCAAACTTTTCCTTTGCCATGTTCAATCACCTCTGTGTGAGATTCAGTTACTTTGTAAGATTCTTGGAAATAATATCTTCCGCGATATTCTTGGGCGCTTCGGAGTACTTTTCAAACTCCATGGTGAAGGTCGCACGGCCCTGAGTGGCAGAACGCAAATCGGTTGCGTAACCAAACATTTCAGCCAGCGGCACATCGGCAGTAACCACCTTGCCCTGGGGGTTTTCATCCATACCCAAAATCAGCCCGCGCCTACGGTTGAGGTCGCCCACAACATCACCCATGTTGATTTCAGGTGTTACCACCTCAACACGCATCATAGGCTCAAGCAATACCGCACCGCCTTCCTGTGAAAGCTTCTTGGTCGCCAGGGAGCCGGCGATTTTAAACGCCATCTCGTTGGAGTCCACATCGTGGAAAGAGCCGTCATAAAGCGTGGCTTTCAGGCCCAGCAGGGGGTAACCCGCCAGAACACCATTTTTCATCTGTTCCTGGATACCCTTCTGTACCGCGGGAATATACTCTCTGGGCACGGCGCCACCAACAACCTCGTTGACAAATTCCAAGCTTTCAGCATTCTGGTCTTCTGCTGGCTCAAACTTGATCCAGACGTGGCCATACTGACCGCGACCACCCGATTGACGTACAAACTTACCCTCAATCTCAATTGTGTTGCGAATGGCTTCACGGTAGGCCACCTGGGGCTTGCCAATGTTTGCCTCAACATCGAACTCACGGCGCATTCTGTCAACCAGGATATCCAGGTGCAATTCGCCCATGCCGGAAATAATCGTCTGGCCGCTCTCCTCATCGGTCTTGACCCGGAACGAGGGATCTTCCTGGGCCAGTTTGCCCAGTGCAACACCCATTTTTTCCTGGTCGGCCTTGGTCTTGGGCTCGACCGCAACCGAAATAACCGGCTCGGGAAACTCCATACGCTCAAGTATGATTGGCTTGTCGATAGCACACAGGGTGTCACCGGTGGTCACATCCTTGAGGCCAATGGCTGCGGCAATATCACCCGCCAGTACTTCCTTGATCTCTTCCCGGCTGTTGGCGTGCATTTGCACCATACGGCCCACACGCTCTTTCTTCTGTTTAACCGAGTTGTAAATACCCGTGCCACTTTGCAGCGTACCGGAATAAACACGGAAGAACGTCAGGGTACCGACAAAGGGGTCGGTAGCAATTTTAAAAGCCAGGGCGGAAAACGGTGCGTCGTCATCTGCCTCGCGGGTTGCGGGGGTCTCACCATCCATCAAGGTGCCTTCAATCGGTTTCACCTCAGTGGGCGATGGCAGGTAATCTATGACCGCATCCAGCATGGCCTGAACGCCCTTGTTCTTAAAGGCCGAACCACCAATAACGGGAACAATTTCATTGGCCAGGGTGCGCGCGCGAATACCGGCTTTGATTTCCTCTTCGGTCAGCTCGCCACCCTCAAGGTACTTCGTGGTCAGCTCGTCGTTTGCCTCTGCTGCGGCCTCAACCACGAACTCACGCATCTCTCTGACAACGTCAACCATGTCTTCAGGTACATCATGGTACTCAAAGGTCATGCCCTGGTCTTCTTCATTCCAGATAATGGCCTTGTTTTTAATCAGGTCGACCACGCCCTTGAATTCCTCTTCCGCACCTATGGCCATTTGCAGCGGCACGGGGTTCGCGCCCAGGCGGTCCTTCAACTGCTCGACAACCATCATAAAGTCGGCGCCGGCCCTGTCCATTTTGTTAACGAAGACCATGCGAGGCACTTCGTAGCGGTTGGCTTGACGCCACACCGTCTCGGTTTGGGGCTGCACACCGGACGAGCCACACAGCACTACCACCGCGCCATCCAACACCCGCAGGGAACGCTCCACCTCAATGGTGAAGTCCACGTGTCCGGGCGTGTCGATGATATTGATGCGATAGTTTTCAAACTGCCCGTCCATACCCTTCCAGAAACAGGTCGTCGCTGCAGCCGTGATGGTAATACCACGCTCCTGCTCCTGCTCCATCCAGTCCATGGTGGCAGCACCATCGTGCACCTCACCCATCTTGTGCGACAGGCCGGTGTAAAAAAGTACACGCTCTGTAGTGGTGGTTTTACCCGCATCTACGTGGGCGACAATACCGATATTGCGGTATCGAGAAATAGGTGTCTTACGTGCCACGATTAAATCCTCAGCATCGGGTTGCAGTGCAACCGATTAAAAACGGTAGTGAGAGAAAGCCTTGTTTGCTTCCGCCATACGGTGTACGTCTTCACGCTTCTTCACAGCGTTACCCTTGCCTTGAGAGGCATCGATGATCTCTCCGGCCAGGCGCTGGCGCATGGACTTCTCACCGCGGTTACGGGCGTACTCAACCAGCCAGCGCATGGACAGCGCAATACGGCGGGAGGGACGCACTTCAACGGGCACCTGATAGGTGGCACCACCCACACGACGGGATTTTACTTCCACCATGGGTGCGATATTTTCCAATGCTTGGTCAAACGCTTCTATAGGATCATTGCTCAGGCGCTCCTGAACAATGTCCAGAGCACCGTAAACGATGGTCTCTGCGACAGATTTTTTACCGGAAACCATGACATGGTTCATGAACTTTGCCAGTGTCACATTGCCGTATTTTGGATCTGGCAATACTTCACGTTTGGCGACTACTCGTCTTCTTGGCATTTTATGCCCCTCTATCTCTTCAGGTTAATCCGAACACTGTCCTGCCACAAAAGCGGGGGAGGCAGTGGTTCAGCCTTACTTACATTCGCTTAGCTTAAAAGGCCAGCGTAACTTTTTGCCTTACTTAGGGCGCTTGGTACCGTACTTGGAGCGACCTTGCTTACGGTCGGCGACTCCAGAGGTGTCCAGGCTGCCACGTACGGTGTGATAACGCACACCAGGCAAATCTTTTACCCTACCGCCACGAATCAGAACAACACTGTGCTCCTGCAGGTTGTGGCCTTCACCGCCGATATACGAAGAAACTTCGAATCCGTTGGTCAGGCGCACCCGGCAGACTTTGCGCAGTGCAGAGTTCGGCTTCTTGGGCGTGGTAGTGTAAACGCGCGTACAAACACCGCGGCGCTGCGGGCAGGCCTGCAGAGCGGGTACGTCGCTTTTAGCTACTTTGCGCTTTCTGGGCTTACGAACCAATTGATTGATCGTTGCCATTGCGTTAAAACTCCAGTTTTAGTCAATTTTCAAGGCCATTTGGCCATTTCCATGCCCCCAGAAACGATGGGACGCACAGACTTCCCCCAAAAAGAGGAGGCGGCATTTTATAGATGCTGTGGGCTGGAGTCAACCTGATTCGTAGCCGTAGCAGGCAACCATTATGGTAATTTGGGGCATCCCGCTTGGTCGCCCTGGTTTATGCCCCGCTTGGTTGGAGCCCCACGCCCGTGCGAGGCATAAAAGGGTGCAATACAGCTACCCGGGCAGGATTCGACAAGCATGATTGCAGGTTTCAGTATGTAGAGCTGCACGCTGTGCGGGACACACTATCAGGGCGTGGGGTTCCAACCAAATAGTGTGTCACGTGCGGCGTGCAGCGGGTACAAACCACCACGGCAATGCATCAAATCAACCTGCAGCTGTTAACCGAAAGCGCTCTACACTGCACGAGGCACACCATACGGGCGTGGGGTTCCACCAATTGGTGTGTCACGAGCAGTGTAGAGCGGGTTTTTACACCCGTACGACGACTATCTGCTACCGTCCCTCACCAGTTTGCCGTCATACAAACGCGGCTCATCACAATCCACCACGCCATCGAAGGTCTTCATCGCCCTCTGCCAGCCACCGTTATTGGCGTAGGTCTCAAAGGCCCGACCCAGCTGGGCGTAGGAGGCATAGGCGCTGACAACGTAATAATCGAACTCGATATCACCCGCACCCAGGGCCGGCCACAGGATCCAGCTACCCGACTGGGAGTCGTTCTCGACCAAATAGTCCGAAAATGACTTATGCGCTTTGTACACGTCGTCGGAGGTTTTACCCTCTGCAATAGTACAGCTGGCAAATTGCACCAGTGGCGTCTTATTGGGCTTGCCCGTGGGGGCGTTGACTACCTGTGAAGAGAACAGGGCATGAAAGCCGCCACAGTCAATCACCGCATCGTAGGCCATGGCTATCTCGCCGGCAGAATCCCGGTAGGCCTGCATGCCACCGCCCATACTGGCGCCATCGGGCCACACCCCTATCCAACCCACGTCAAAGGGCTCTTCGGAGGAGCGAAACTGCGGGGTAATGGTCCACGCTGAATAGCCCTTGTTTTGCTTATCGGACCATTTATTGAAGCGGGCGTTGACCTTATCCAGATCTTTCATGCCCATACCGTCCTGGTAAGTGCAGGCGAAAAGCTCCAGGGGAACCGCTTTTGCGTCCTGTGCCTGTACGCCCTGCCCCCAGGCCATAGCTACCGCTAACAGACCCATTACCACTGTGTGTAATTTTTTCATTGTTCTATACCTTTTCAGTGATTGTTACCGCGCAGAATTGTGTCTGCGCGAACACCTATAAAGGTAGACTAGTTTCACATTTGTACAACTTCAAACAAAAAGCGGCGGGTGTTGCCACCGGCCGCTTCGAATTTCACCAAAGAGCACTAGCCGTCGGCTTGCAGGGCCTCGGTCAGCGCCGCTTCGATATCCTGGGCACTGACAGTGACCTCCTTATCCGCCTCACGCTTCTTCTTGCGCTCTTCGTGATAGGTCAAGCCGGTACCGGCGGGTATCAAACGGCCCACGATCACGTTTTCCTTCAGGCCACGCAGGTAATCGCGCTTGCCGGTTACCGCCGCTTCGGTCAACACCCGGGTGGTCTCCTGGAAGGAGGCCGCCGAGATAAAGCTCTCGGTTGCCAGAGATGCCTTGGTAATACCCAACAGCTCCCGTTCCGCGGTAGCGGTCACCAGGCCTTCAGCAACCAGACGCTCATTCTCTTCCAGGAAAGTGGTGTACTCAACCTGCTCGCCTTTGATCAGCTTGGAATCGCCGGAGGATGTGATAACAACCTTGCGCAGCATCTGGCGAACAATCACCTCGATGTGCTTGTCGTTAATTTTCACGCCCTGCAGACGGTAAACCTCCTGAATCTCGGTCACGATATACCTGGCCAACTCCTCGATACCTTTCAGACGCAGGATATCGTGTGGAATTAATGGCCCCTCGGATACCACTTCACCCTTGTCTACGTGCTCACCCTCGAACACGGAGAGGTGACGCCACTTGGGAATCAACGCCTCGTAATGATCGGAGCCGTCCGCCAATGGCTTGCCATCGGTAGGTGTAATGACCAGCCGGCGCTTGCCCTTGGTTTCCTTACCAAAGCTCACCGTGCCTGATATTTCAGCCAGGATGGCGGCTTCCTTGGGCTTGCGTGCCTCGAACAAGTCGGCAACGCGGGGCAGACCACCGGTAATATCACGGGTCTTGGAGCCCTCCTGCGGAATACGCGCGATGACGTCACCCGCCTCAATGTTGGCACCATCTTCCAGGCTGACCATGGCGTTCGCTGGCAGGAAGTAATGGGCTGGCACGTTGGTGCCCGCCAGGCAAAGCTCCTCACCTTTTTCATCGACCAGGGCCACCGCCGGGCGAATATCCTTACCGGCAGTTGGGCGCTCGGTGGCATCCAAAATAGAGATGCTGCTCAGACCGGTCAGCTCATCGGTCTGGCTCTTGACGGTAATACCGTCTTCCATGCCACTGAATTTAACCAGCCCCGCCACTTCAGTGATGATGGGGTGCGTATGGGGGTCCCAGTTGGCAACAACATCGCCAGCGGCCACTTTAGTATTGTCAGCCACCTTAATAACGGCGCCATAGGGCAGTTTGTAGCGCTCGCGCTCGCGGCCTCGAGTATCGAGCAGTGACAGCTCGCCGGAGCGGGATACCGCAACCAATGTGCCATCCTTGCGTTCCACAAACTTGAGGTTGTGCAGACGCACAGTACCTTCATTCATCACCTGAATACTGTCTTTCGCCGTGGCACGCGATGCCGCACCACCAATGTGGAAGGTACGCATGGTGAGCTGGGTTCCCGGCTCGCCGATAGACTGGGCGGCAACCACACCAACGGCCTCACCCATATTCACCCGGTGGCCTCTGGCCAGATCACGGCCGTAGCAGGTGTAGCAAATACCGTGGCGCGTTTCACAGGTAATGGGTGAGCGCACTTCGATTTCGTCTATGCTCATCGCTTCCAGACGGGTGATCCACAACTCATCCAGCATGGTGCCAGCGGTGAGGGCGATTTCGTCTTCGGTACCTGGCTTGATCACGTCCCTGGCCACAATACGGCCCAGCACTCGATCACCCAGGGTTTCGATGATGTCACCACCATCGATAACCGGCGTCATCATCAGGCCCTGGTCGGTGCCACAATCGGCCTCGGTAACCACCAGATCCTGGGCGACATCCACCAGGCGGCGCGTGAGATAACCGGAGTTAGCGGTTTTCAACGCGGTATCGGCCAGACCCTTACGGGCGCCGTGGGTGGAGATAAAGTACTGCAGTACGCTCAAACCTTCGCGGAAGTTAGCCGTAATGGGCGTCTCAATAATTGAGCCATCCGGCTTGGCCATCAGGCCACGCATACCGGCCAACTGACGTATCTGTGCCGGGGAGCCCCGCGCGCCGGAGTCAGCGTAGATGTACACCGAGTTAAATGACTCCTGCTGTTCTTCTTCGCCGTCGCGATTGATCACCGACTCGGTAGAGAGACCATCCATCATGGCCTTGGACACCAGGTCGTTGGCCCGAGACCAGATATCGATCACCTTGTTATACTTCTCGCCCTGGGTCACCAGGCCGGCGGCGTACTGGTCTTCGATCTCCTTAACTTCAGCCTCCGCCATGGCGATCAGCTTGTTCTTGTCCTTGGGAATAACGAAATCGTTGATGCCGATAGAACAACCGGAGCGTGTTGAATACTCATAACCGGTGTACATCAACTGGTCGGCGAAGATCACCGTTGCCTTGAGCCCCACCATGCGATAGCACTGATTGATGATGCGGGAAACGGCCTTTTTGTTCATGGATTGGTTAACCATCTCGTAGGCGATGCCCTCGGGCACAATTTCCCACAATAAGGCGCGACCAACCGTAGTGTCCACGATGAAGGTACGCGAAGTGCTCTCACCGTCCTCGTGCTTGACCACTTCGCTGACGCGCACTTTAACCCGCGCCTGCAGATGTACATTGCCGCTGATATAAGCGCGGTGTACTTCAGAGATATCGGCAAATACAGTGCCCTCGCCCTTGGCGTTAACCCGCGAACGGGTCATCCAATACAGACCCAGGATAACGTCCTGAGACGGTACAATAATGGGCTCGCCACTGGCGGGAGACAAGATGTTGTTGGTCGACATCATCAGGGCGCGCGCTTCCAGCTGGGCCTCGATGGTCAGTGGTATGTGTACTGCCATCTGGTCGCCGTCAAAGTCGGCGTTGTAGGCGGTACAGACCAGGGGGTGCAGCTGTATGGCTTTACCCTCGATGAGCACCGGCTCAAACGCCTGGATACCCAGACGGTGCAAGGTGGGCGCCCGGTTCAGCAGTACCGGGTGCTCGCGTATCACTTCGGCGAGAATATCCCACACCTCCGCCGGCTCGCGTTCAACCATCTTCTTGGCGGCCTTGATGGTGGTAGCCAGACCGCGGGCTTCCAACTTGCCAAAAATAAAGGGCTTGAACAGTTCCAGGGCCATCTTTTTGGGCAGGCCACACTGGTGCAAACGCAGCGTGGGACCAACCACAATCACCGAGCGGCCAGAGTAATCGACGCGCTTACCCAGTAAGTTCTGACGGAAACGCCCCTGCTTGCCTTTAATCATATCGGCGAGAGACTTCAGCGGGCGCTTGTTGGAACCGGTAATGGCTCTGCCGCGACGGCCGTTGTCCAGCAGGGCATCAACAGACTCCTGCAGCATACGCTTTTCGTTGCGCACGATGATATCCGGGGCGTTCAGGTCCAGCAAACGCTTTAAGCGGTTGTTGCGGTTGATTACCCGGCGGTACAAATCGTTCAGGTCGGAGGTGGCAAAACGGCCGCCATCCAGGGGAACCAGGGGACGCAAATCCGGTGGCAGCACTGGCAGAACATTGAGTACCATCCACTCGGGCTTGTTTCCGGATTTGGAGAAAGCCTCCATCAACTTTAGGCGCTTTGACAGCTTCTTGATCTTGGTCTCGGAATTGGTCGCGGGAATTTCTTCGCGCAAGGTGGCAATTTCCTGGGCCAGATCCAATTGCTTCATCAAATCCTGAACCGCCTCGGCACCCATCTTGGCTGAGAATTCGTCGCCGAACTCTTCCATGGCCTCGTAGTAGCCCTCGTCGGTCAGCAACTGCCCATGTTCCAGAGTAGTCATCCCGGGATCGGTCACTACGTAGGATTCGAAATACAATACCCGCTCGATATCTCGCAGGGTCATATCCAGCAGCAAGCCAATACGCGAGGGCAATGACTTCAAAAACCAGATATGGGCAACCGGGCTGGCCAGCTCGATGTGCGCCATGCGCTCACGGCGAACTTTGGCCAGGGCCACCTCAACACCACATTTCTCGCAGATGACACCGCGATGCTTGAGGCGCTTGTACTTGCCACACAGGCACTCGTAGTCTTTGACCGGGCCAAAAATCTTGGCGCAAAACAGGCCATCACGCTCAGGCTTGAATGTGCGGTAGTTAATGGTCTCTGGCTTTTTAACTTCACCAAAGGACCACGAGCGAATCAGTTCGGGCGACGCCAGACCAATGCGAATGGAATCGAACTCTTTTGTTTTTCCCTGGGACTTCAATAAATTTAGTAAGTCTTTCAAGGCCTTTCCTCCACGAGGTAATTTACTGGAAAGTGTGGGGGTTCAACGGAACGCCACCACACTCATCATCGAATTTACGGTCGATTGTTAATCGCTTTCCAACTCCATATCGATAGCCAGAGAACGAATCTCCTTGACCAACACGTTGAAAGACTCGGGCATGCCCGGCTCCATTCGATGATCACCATCAACGATATTTTTGTACATCTGCGTTCTACCGGCGACATCGTCAGACTTGACCGTCAGCATTTCCTGCAAGGTGTAGGCGGCACCGTAAGCTTCCAGTGCCCAGACCTCCATCTCTCCGAAACGCTGGCCACCAAACTGCGCCTTACCGCCAAGCGGCTGCTGGGTAACCAGGCTGTATGAGCCCGTGGAACGGGCATGCATCTTGTCGTCCACCAGGTGGTTCAACTTCAGCATATACATGTAGCCCACGGTGACAGGGCGCTCAAAGGCCTCACCGGTGCGACCGTCGTACAGGGTGAACTGGCCCGTGTCAGGCATGTCGGCCAGCCTCAGCAGATCTTTGATAGCCTCCTCAGACGCACCATCGAACACCGGGGTTGCCATGGGCACACCGGCGGTCAGGTTGTGCGCCAGATCCATGATCTCCTGGTCACTGAATGACTTGAGGTCCTCGGAGCGGCCCACACCGTTGTTGTAGATTTTGTCGAGGAACTTGCGAATCTCGGCCACTTTCTTCTGCGCCTTGATCATGGCATCGATCTTGTCGCCCAGACCTTTTGCCGCCATGCCCAGGTGGGTTTCAAGAATCTGGCCCACGTTCATGCGCGATGGCACACCCAGTGGGTTCAGCACAATGTCTATCGGCTCACCGTTCTCATCGTAGGGCATGTCCTCTACCGGCATGATGACCGAGATGACACCTTTGTTACCGTGTCTTCCCGCCATCTTGTCACCGGGCTGAATGCGACGTTTGATAGCCAGGTATACCTTGATGATCTTCAATACGCCGGGGGCCAGGTCATCCCCGCTTTGCAGCTTGCGCCTTTTGTCTTCAAAGCGATCTTCCAGCAGTTTGTTCTGCTCTTCCAACTGGCGCGCCGCGTTACCCAGGGCTTCGTTAAGGCTAGATTTTGAAAACTTGAGCTTCAGCCACAGTTCGCGATCCAACTCAGCGAGTACCTCAGGGCTTAACTCAGTGCCCCTGGACAGGCCACCACCACTGACGGTTTTCTCGCCGCCAATCAGGCTGGCCAGACGCGCGTAAGTAGCCTCTTCGTAAATGCGGAACTCTTCCTTCAAGTCCTTGCGGTAATCATCCAGTTGATACTTTTCGATCTGCAGGGCACGTGCATCTTTTTCAAGACCGTCACGCGTAAACACCTGCACGTCAATCACCGTACCTTTGGCGCTGGAGGGCACTCGCAGGGAAGTATCCTTTACGTCGGATGCCTTCTCGCCAAAGATGGCACGCAGCAGTTTTTCCTCCGGTGTCAGCTGGGTTTCACCCTTGGGTGTTACCTTGCCTACCAGGATATCGCCGGCGTCGACTTCGGCACCAATGTATACAATGCCGGACTCGTCCAGCTTGGCCAGGGCACTTTCGCCCACGTTGGGGATATCGGCAGAGACTTCTTCCGAACCCAACTTGGTATCCCGGGCAATACAGGTTAATTCCTGAATGTGGATGGTGGTGAAGCGATCTTCCTTTACCACACGCTCGGACACCAAAATGGAGTCCTCAAAGTTGTAACCGTTCCAGGGCATGAAGGCGATACGCATATTCTGGCCCAGGGCCAGCTCCCCCATGTCGATGGAGGGGCCATCGGCCAGAATATCACCGCGTACCACGGCGTCACCTTTGCGCACCAGGGGGCGCTGGTTGATACAGGTATTCTGGTTGGAACGGGTGTACTTGGTGAGGTTGTAAATATCGACAGGACCCTGATCCGCTTCGATATCGTCGGCACTCACCCGCACTACGATACGACTGGCATCCACAGAGTCGATGACACCAGAACGTTTTGCCGTCACACACACACCGGAGTCACGGGCGACGTAGCGCTCCATGCCCGTACCCACCAGGGGCTTGTCGGCTTTCAGTGTGGGAACTGCCTGACGCTGCATGTTGGAACCCATCAGGGCCCGGTTGGCATCGTCGTGCTCCAGGAAGGGAATCAGGGCCGCGGCCACCGACACAACCTGCTTGGGAGACACATCCATGTAATCGATACGGTCGGCCGGCAACAGGGTGAATTCGCTCATATGGCGAACCGCTACCAGGTCCTCGGTAAATTTGTTGTTCTTGTTCAGCTTCGCAGACGCCTGGGCAATTACGTGATCGGCTTCGTTGATGGCGGAAAGAAACTCAATTTCGTCCGTGACCCTGCCATCGATTACCTTGCGATAGGGGGTCTCCAGGAAACCGTATTCATTGGTGCGAGCATAGGTCGCCAGCGAGTTGATCAGACCGATGTTCGGCCCTTCGGGTGTCTCAATGGGGCACACACGACCGTAGTGTGTGGGGTGTACGTCACGCACTTCAAAGCCAGCGCGTTCACGGGTGAGGCCACCGGGGCCCAGAGCTGAAACGCGACGCTTGTGGGTCACTTCGGACAATGGGTTGTTCTGGTCCATAAACTGGGACAGCTGACTGGAACCAAAAAACTCTTTCACCGCAGCGGAGACCGGCTTGGCATTAATCAAGTCCTGGGGCATCAGGCCCTCGCTCTCTGCCATGCTCAAACGGTCTTTAACGGCGCGTTCTACCCGCACCACACCCACGCGGAACTGGTTCTCGGCCATTTCGCCCACGGAGCGCACACGGCGGTTACCCAGGTGGTCGATATCGTCGACAATGCCTTTACCGTTGCGGATATTAACCAGGGTTTTCAGCACATCGACAATGTCCTGCCTGTCGAGAATACCACTGCCCTCTATCTCTTCCCTGCCCAGGCGGCGGTTAAACTTCATACGCCCCACGGCTGACAGGTCATAGCGCTCAGGGGAGAAGAACAGGTTCTGGAACAGGTTCTCTGCAGACTCCTTGGTAGGCGGCTCACCGGGACGCATCATGCGGTAAATTTCTACCAGCGCTTCCAGCCTGTTGCGGGTGGAGTCTGTGCGCAAGGTGTCGGAGATGAAGGGGCCACAATCCAGTTCGTTGGTATAGAGAGTGTCGATAGTTTTAACACCCCCCTCCACCAGTGCTTCCAGTACTTCTTCATCCAGTAGGGTGTTGCATTCAAACAGTACTTCACCGGTTTTCTTGTCGACAATATTCTTGGAAAGCGAACGGCCGTAAAGGTACTCGGCGCTAACTTCAAGCTCCTTGATGTCGGCCTTGGTCAGTGCGCGAATGTGTTTGGCAGTGATACGTCTGCCCTCTTCCACGATGACTTTGCGGCCCACTTTAATATCAAAGGATGCCACATCGCCACGCAGGCGCTCGGGAATCAACTCGATGGTGAAACCGCCGTTTTTCGCCACGTGGAACGTGTTGGTTTCGTAAAACATGTCCAGAATTTCTTCGGCCTCAAAATCCAGTGCGCGCAGCAATACCGTCGCGGGAAGCTTGCGACGTCTGTCTATGCGAACAAAAACCTGGTCCTTGGGGTCGAACTCGAAGTCCAGCCAGGAGCCACGGTAGGGGATAACGCGCGCAGAATACAGCAGCTTGCCCGAGGAGTGGGTTTTGCCCTTGTCGTGGTCGAAAAACACACCGGGTGAACGGTGCAACTGAGACACGATGACGCGCTCGGTGCCATTGATAACAAAGGTGCCGTTGTCAGTCATCAGGGGGATTTCACCCATGTAGACTTCCTGCTCCTTGATATCCTTGATGGTCTTGTTGGCGTTCTCCTTATCATAAATGATCAGGCGAACCTTAACCCGCAGTGCGCAGGAATAGGTGATGCCGCGCAGCTGACATTCCTTCACGTCAAAAAAGGGTGTACCCAGCTTGTAATCGACATACTCCAGCGCCGCATTGCCACTGTAGCTGACAATGGGGAATACCGATTTAAAAGCCGCGTGTAAGCCGTAGTGGCCGCGCTTTTCCAGGGGAACACCCTGCTGGGTAAACTTCCTATAGGAATCCATTTGAATCGCAAGCAGGTATGGAACATCCATAACCTCCGGCAGCGTGCCGAAGTCCTTGCGAATCCGTTTTTTCTCAGTGTACGAGTATGCCATCAGTACTCCCCAGCGTAATTTGGTTTAAAGGGGTCAGACCCCTTTTTGGTCTTAAAGGGGTCTGACCCCTTTAAACCGTTCAAGCGGGAAAAGGCCGGCGAGCCATATTGCCCACCAGCCTTGTCCTTGTTCAGCCAAAGCTGAACTGCATGCTGAACTTACTTGATTTCAGCAGTAGCGCCAGCTTCTTCCAAAGCTTTCTTCGCTTCTTCAGCGTCACCCTTCGAAACGCCTTCCTTGATAGTGGAAGGTGCGCTGTCAACCAGACCCTTGGCATCTTTCAAGCCCAGGCCAGTGATTGCGCGAACAGCCTTGATGACGCTTACTTTCTTCTCGCCAAAGCTGGCAAGAACAACGTCAAATTCAGTCTGCTCTTCTGCGGCGGCATCGCCGTCAGCACCGCCAGCGGCGGGTGCAGCAGCAACAGCTGCGGCAGCGGTTACCCCAAACTTCTCTTCCATTGCTTCGATGAGCTCTACAATTTCCATAACGCTCATATCAGCAATTGCATTTAAAATATCGTCTTTAGACAGAGCCATGACTCTTATCTCCTATTTAGCTGATTAAAATCCAATAACAGAGGCGGTTAAGCCGCTGCTTCTTTTTGATCGCGTACTGCTGCGACTGTGCGAACCAATTTTCCAGGTACTTCGTTCATTGTTTGTACCAGCTTGGTTACCGGCGCTTTCATAACACTCATCAACAGTGCGAGTGCCTGATCGCGTGTAGGTAACTTAGCCAGAACATCCAACTGTTCTGCACCCAGCATTTGGCCGCTTACCGCCAGTGCTTTCACCTCGAAGTTTTTCTCTTCTTTGGCGAAATTTTTAAAGATTCGAGCCGCTGCACCCGGGTCTTCCATAGAAAAACCGAATAGCGAAGGGCCTGACAACGAGTCGGTCACGCACTCGTATTCAGTTCCTTCAAAGGCACGCCTGGCCAATGTGTTCCGCACGACACGGAGGGTCACATTGTTCTCGCGCGCATCTTTACGCAGAGCTGTCATCCCACCCACAGTTACGCCACGTGCATCGGCGATAACCAGGGAGAGAGCACTGGTGGCAGTCTCGTTAACTTCAGCTACGATCGCTTTTTTGTCTTCGAGTCCAATTGCCACTGGAATTACTCCTGGATTACTTAATTAAGTACTGCCAAAACTATAGCGGTACCGTTTGCGTGGTGAACATTCCACCATCTGCGTAGGCGATGATTAAGCCCCCGCCAACCACGTACATTGGCCTGGACACCTACGGTCTTTGATGGTCTTCAGTTCTCAGCTAAATGGGCAAAGCCCATGCCTGCTCCAAAGACCTCAAAGTGGGTCGGGGCAAAGCAGCTTATGCTTTTACTCCGACCTACAACACTCCCCGTCCCTGGGGAGGTTTGAGGGACAGCCCCTTGTGGGGGCTATCCGATCAACCTTCTAACGACGCCTGGTCGATAATGACGCCGGGACCCATAGTTGTAGACAGGGTCACCTTCTTCATATAAATACCTTTTGAGGCAGCCGGCTTGGCTTTTTGCAGATCGGCCAGTAGCGCTTCCAGGTTGCCCTTGATAGCGTCCAGCTCAAAGCTGATTTTGCCAATGCCGCCATGAATAATGCCGTTCTTGTCTGTGCGGTAGCGAATCTGCCCCGCCTTGGCATTGTTAACCGCCGTTACAACATCGGGTGTTACCGTGCCGGTCTTGGGGTTGGGCATCAGGCCACGGGGGCCCAGGATCTGGCCCAACTGGCCGACAACGCGCATGGCATCCGGCGAGGCGATAACCACGTCAAAGTCCAACATGCCGCCTTTAACTTGCTCGGCCAGGTCCTCCATGCCAACCATGTCGGCGCCGGCCGCCTTGGCCTTCTCTGCCGCTTCACCCTGGGTGAATACCGCTACGCGAACATCGCTGCCTGTGCCGTGAGGCAAGGTGGTAGCACCGCGAACCGCCTGGTCAGATTTGCGTGCGTCTATGCCCAGGTTCACCGCAATTTCAACGGTCTCATTGAACTTGACGGTGGAGAACTCCTTCAGCATAGCAACAGCTTCAGCGAGAGGATAAGCCTTGCCTGGCTCAACTTTTTCTTTAAACGCTTTAACCCGCTTGGATAACTTGGCCATTAGATCACTCCCTCAGTTTCAATACCGGCAGAGCGTGCGCTGCCGGCGATAGTGCGAACCGCTGCATCCATATCGGCGGCGGTGAGGTCGGGCCATTTCTGGGTAGCCACGTCTTCCAGTTGGGCGCGATTAACCTTGCCAACCTTCTTGGTGTTGGGTGTACCAGAACCTTTCTTGATTTTGGCCGCTTTGCGCAGTAAAACAGACGCAGGCGGTGTCTTCTTGATGAAGGTAAAGGAACGGTCAGCGTAAACTGTGATGACAACGGGAATTGGCAGACCGGGTTCAGTGCCCTGGGTCTCGGCGTTAAACGCCTTGCAGAATTCCATGATGTTAACGCCGTGCTGACCCAGCGCGGGTCCAACCGGTGGGCTGGGGTTGGCCTGTCCAGCAGGCACTTGCAGCTTAATATAAGCTTCGACTTTCTTAGCCATGTTACACTCCCGGGTTCTAGCGCCGTCGTACCTCGCGGTATTCGGGCTCCCCATTGTGGCGGCTTGCACCGCCGTTCATTTAACAGATCAAGGCCCTTTGGAGCCCTGACCTCGTTTCTCTCTAAGCCTTCTCGACCTGACCGAACTCCAGTTCTACCGGGGTTGGCCTACCAAAAATCATGACTGCCACGTTCAGGCGGCTCTTCTGGTAATTGACCTCTTCCACAACGCCATTGAAGTCGTTGAAGGGGCCATCTATAACCCGAACCATCTCGCCGGGCTCGAACAGTGTCTTGGGCTTGGGGGCCTCGGCACCGTCTTCAATCCGCTGCAGAATGGTATTCGCTTCCGCTTCAGTAATAGGCGCTGGGGCATCTGCCTTGCCGCCGATAAAACCCATCACCCGTGGTGTGTCCTTCACCATGTGCCAGGTATCATCATCCAATTCCATTTGCACTAGCACGTAGCCGGGGAAAAACTTGCGCTCACTGCGGCGCTTTTGGCCGCCGCGCATTTCCACCACTTCCTCGGTGGGTACCAACACCTCGCCAAAGCGATCTGTCAGGCCGAACCGCTCGATGCGCTCCCGTAGGGAGACCGCAACCTTTTTTTCGTAGCCCGAATAAGCGTGAATAACATACCAGCGCATTGCCATCTATGAACCTTTTCGTTTTTAGCCAATTACCAGCGATACCAGCCAGCCCAACAGGGTATCCAGACCCCACAGCAGCAGGGCCACCAATACTACAAATGCCAGAACAATCAGGGTGGTTTGCACCGTTTCCTGACGCGTTGGCCAAACAACCTTGCGAATCTCTGTCCGCGAGCCTTTTACCAAATTCCAGAAAGCCACACCCTTGGTCGTCTGCAAGGCAATCATTCCAGCGACAGCAGATATCACAACAATACCCAACACCCGGTATAACAACGACTGGTCCGCGAAATAGCTATTGCCTACAATAGCCGCCGCAACCAGGGCTGCCACAACAACCCACTTCACTGAATCAAACCGACTTGCGGCTGCTTCCACACTCATCTACACAAATCCTTCCGGGGAAAACCCCTCTTTTAAAGAAAAACCGGGGCGCGCCCCTGATCTTCAACTTCCTGCCATAAATGGCAGGCCAGGAGGGAATCGAACCCCCAACCTGCGGTTTTGGAGACCGCTGCTCTGCCAATTGAGCTACTGGCCTAACTCAGACGACGAAGCCGAACTGAAAAAAAACAGCTCGGCTTGGTCGCAACAAACGGGGACAGACCTAAGGCCTGCCCCCGGGTCTATCACTCAAATATCTTGGCAACCACACCAGCACCAACCGTACGACCGCCTTCGCGAATCGCAAAGCGCAGGCCTTCTTCCATCGCAATCGGGGCGATCAAAGTGGCAACCATCTGCACGTTGTCACCGGGCATCACCATCTCAACGCCTTCGGGCAGCTCACAAGCACCGGTCACGTCCGTGGTACGGAAGTAAAACTGCGGACGGTAGCCTTTGAAGAATGGCGTGTGACGGCCACCTTCGTCTTTGCTCAGGATGTAAACCTCGGCC
>SMVA01003758.1_pt1 | contig 18555 bp, 17 predicted proteins | sample 2456451 | NCBI WGS metagenome assembly SMVA01 (sample SAMN11095933, study PRJNA526329) | marine sediment metagenome | biome: Marine sediment; feature: Surficial sediment; material: Deep marine sediment; isolation source: Hadal surficial sediment | place: Pacific Ocean | collected 2014-05 | depth...
ACCGTCAATCCCACTTTGCAGTTAAAAAGAACCTGGCTCGCCCTGCCACCCTCGACCGTCGATACAACAAGATCGAGGAATGAAGTCTGGTTAACATCCTCCCCAAAATTACAGAGGCTATAGCTTCGTTCAAATTCCCCCTCATCATCTAAAAAAGTGAAACGAAAGAACTGCCCCGGCTCAAATTCAACGACTTGCCCATCATCCCGCTCAAACCGAAAATCCAGGGTACTATCACTCAGCCGCCTGATTCGCTTCAACGTTACCTTGAATTTTTCCGTGATTTTTAAAGCAGGGTTACTCAACTCGAATCGTGGCCTTGATAATCTCCAGCTTTTCGCTGGTACGACCGCTACTACTGCCACTCTTTTCCATTTCCTTAAGCGTGCCCATACCTTTCGTTATTTCACCAAAGACCGTATGTCTTCCATCTAAGTGTTTAGTGGGTACAAATGTAATGAAAAACTGGCTGCCGTCCGTACCGGGTCCAGAATTAGCCATACTCAACATTCCTGGTTTGTCGTGCAGCACTGAAGGACTAAACTCTCCCTCATATTTATAACCCGGACCACCCCTGCCAGTACCCGTGGGATCACCACCCTGCGCCATGAATCCCGGGATCACCCGGTGAAAAATGACAGCATCGTAGAAACCTATTTCTGTGAGATATATGGTGCTGGTAACGTGTTTTGGCGCAGTTTGATGAAATAACTCAAAACTCATCTGACCCTTGTTAGTTTGCATGTCCCAAAAATAACGCTTGCCGTCTTCAAACATCATGATGCCAGGCTGTTGAAGATTTTGTTTCCAGTTAGGGTCAGATTTATCAACGGCAAATGAATCTTCCGGAGAGGATTCAGGCGCCTCCTCCTGCTCAACAATGGTTGTATCTTGCTCGATAATCTCTGCAAGATCTTCCTGGACAATCCCGGATTTCTCTTCCTGCACAACTTCAGCTGAGCCAGGATCCTGGGCAGGTTGTGCCGGTTCCTTTGCACAGGAAACCAATAGACTTAATAAAAGTAGGGTGAAAATGCAGGAGAGTTTCGAATTGTGGTGCATATTTATATCCGCCTAATAGGAGCCGCCATTATGTCGAGCTACTCCCAAAAAGTCATTCCCCGGATCAATATCACCACAGCCCTGGAAAAACGCGTTATCAATACCCAGGCCAAAAAGCCAATCTTCAGACACGGTGTTACCATTAAAGATCTATTATTGTGGTATTGACGCAGCATGGAGACAGAAGTAAAGGGTGAAGTTAAATCCGGATTTGAATCGGTCCGGCAAGAATATGAGTCTCTGTGGTTCGACATCGAGGTCGGCTCAAGCCTCTGTGTATATCACCAGGGAGAAAAGGTGGTGGACCTCTGGGGCGGTTACACAGATCGCGAAATAACCCAGGCGTGGCAGGCAGATACACTGGTCAATGTCTATTCGACCACAAAGGGTCCTGCCGCCCTGGCTATCGCGATTCTCTATGACGAAGGAAAAATCGATTATAACGAGAAGGTTGTAAGTTACTGGCCGGAGTTCGGCGCAGAGGGAAAACAGGGTGTCTCGGTTGCACAACTCTTATCTCACCAGGCGGGTTTGTGCGGCGCTACGTCCAAACTCAGTGTCAATGACCTCTACGATTGGGACAAGATGGTCAACTTGTTGGCAGCACAGAAACCGTTGTGGCCACTGGGATCAGGGGCTGGTTATCATGCGGTCACCTGGGGATATTTCCCAGGCGAGCTTATCCGCAGAATTACAGGTAAAACCCTGGGCCAGTATTTCAAAGAAAAAGTGGCAGACCCGCTGGCAGCTGATTTTTACATCGGCTTGCCAGAATCGGAATTCCGCCGCTGCGCTACACTGATCGGTCCTAATTATGCCAGGACTCAACACTCCAAAATAATAGACGCGGGAACGAAAGATGTTGAACAGGATTCGCAACCTTCAAAACCGAAGATGCCAAAGCTCTACCCCATCGCCCTGCTGAATCCCTCCATCTCTCCATTTAAGGACGCCTGCAGCAAAGCGTGGCGGTTGGCCGAGATTGCAGCATCAAACGGCCATGCCAGTGCCCGGGGAATTGCGAGTATCTATGGCGCCCTTGCCATGGGAGGCGCTATTGGAGGCAAAAAAATAATTAGCAGCGAGGCCTTGTCCGAAGCACTCAAAATTGAGGTGGATGGTACCGACGACCTGGTTCTGGGCGGCAAATTACGCCGGGCTCGCGGTTTTATGCTGAATTCCGGCGGCGCCTATGGACCAAATCCGGATGCCTTCGGCCATGCAGGTGCAGGCGGCTCAACGGGATTTGCAGACCCTGAAGCTGGCATTGGCTTCGGTTACGCGATGAACCAGATGCATATTGACAGTGCTGCTACACCAAGATCAAAACGCTTGTTAAATGCTGTTTATCAGTGTATCTGACCCGGCCGAAACATTTCGCCGGATGGAGTTGACATGACAATCCACGGGGGCTGTCTCTGCGCAGCGGTCGAGTATGAAATAACGGGTCCATGCAGCAATATGTTGAACTGCCACTGCGGCCTCTGCCGCAAATCCCATGGTTCACTGTTTGCTACATTTACATCAGTAGCGAAAGACAAACTTGTATTTACCAGCGGCGAAGAACATATAAGGAATTATTCAGTTTCATCGCATCTTGCCAGAAGCTGGTGTGAAATTTGTGGCTCCACCCTTCCTTTCCTCGAAGGTTTGAATTATTCAGTTCCTGCCGGAACACTCAAGGATGAATTCACGGCAACCATTGTCGGACACATCTTTACCGCTTCCAAAGTACCCTGGTACGATATTACGGATGACTTAAAACAATATGACACCTTCCCCAATTCGATGTCTCGTCCGGCGGTCAGGTCGCAGCCGGACGAACCAGCATCATGCGGTAGTTGTTTGTGCAAGACCTGCCAATTCGATTTAAGCGGCAAGCCCACCATGATGATGAATTGCCATTGCAATCGTTGCAGGCGATCGCGAAGTGCCGCACACGCGACCAACGTTTTCTATCCCGCTGAGGCTTTGCAATGGATCAGCGGTAAAGAGAGCGTGCGGCAATTTAGCTTGCCGGTCGCGGACCGGTTTGGTTCGGCCTTCTGCATAGAATGTGGCAGCCTGATGCCCCGCATTCACGGTGACAGGTGCAATATCCCTGTGGGTTGTTTGAATATTGACCCAGGCATTCGACCGAAAGGGCACATATTTACCGACAGCAAAGCCAACTGGTTCGAAATTACTGATGACATTCCCCAATTCCCGGCAATACGCTGAATGCAGTGTCGATGAATAGTTTTTGCTGTATCTTGGTGTCCAATTCGTAATAAAATGCGCCTCTTTATAGAAAACACAGTAGAAAAAACAGTAGAAAAAACAGTAGAAAAAGCACTAGAAAAAGCGACCAGACGAAGGGAAATCGAGGTCGGGCTCTTTTAGTATTCCAATCCTTTGTGGCAATATCCAGCCCAATTTCAGGGTCACAGTACCTCTGATCCCGGGAATAGTGAGCAAAACCCGGTCAATCCCATGACGACCTGGGCTGCTTTTAACAATACAGGTAAAAGCACAGGTAGAAGCACTGGCAAAAGCACAAGGAACCATCTAAAGAAGAAGAATGCGCGATTATTTCATCAGACGCTTGCTACTCATACCACCTACCTTGCTGGGTGTCACCATCATTGTGTTCGCCATCACGCGACTCGTGCCTGGCGGACCGCTGGAAAGAGCAATTATGGAATCCCAGCAAGTCAATGCCGCTACAGGAGTTGGGACACAGGTTGCAGGACAGGGCATGGCACTTTCCGATGAGCAGCTACTTATTCTTAAAGAATACTACGGTTTTGATAAACCGCTACTCATCAGCTATTTCGACTGGGTAACCAAGGTCATCCAGGGTGACCTGGGCTCTTCTTATCGTTACAACGAACCTGTTCTGGATGTGATTCAGGACAGATTCCCTGTTTCCTTATATTATGGCCTGGTGACGCTGGTCATCACCTACATCGTTTGCATTCCGCTGGGCGTGCTCAAAGCCATCAAGCACAGGACCCTGGTGGACAATTTTTCCTCGATCCTGATATTCATTGGTTACGCCATCCCTGGTTACGCGCTGGGTTCTCTCTTACTGCTCTACTTTTCCGTGCGCCTGGAGTGGTTTCCCATGGGGGGATTTATCAGCTACTCATTTGAGGAGAAAGATGCCCTGGGCAAAACTCTTGACGTGATCAATCACTCGATATTACCCCTGATCTGTTATCTCGTGGGAAGTTTCGCTCTGGTCACATTGCTCCTGAAAAACCACCTTCTTGATAACCTGGCTGCCGATTACATCAGAACAGCGATCGCTAAAGGCGTCTCCTTTCGCAGGGCAGTAACCGGCCATGCCATGCGAAATTCACTGATTCCCATCGCAACCACATTCGGCCAGAACATCACACTGCTGGTTTCTGGATCCTTCCTGATCGAGACCATATTCGATATTGACGGTTTTGGCTTGTTAGGCCTCACTGCCATTCTCGATCGGGATTATCCCGTTGTAATGGGCGTCGTATTGCTCGCCAGTTTCCTGCTGTTAATCGGCAATATTATTTCAGATTTTCTGGTGGCACTGGTGGACCCCAGGATCAGGTTTCAATAAGTCGAAGTGTTTAACTTCAATCCACAGACCCTGAAGAAGCTTCGTCGTTTTCGTGAGATAAAACGCGGTTACTATAGTTTTCTCATACTGCTTGGACTATTGATCACAGCCGCTTTTGGTGAACTACTGGTTAATAGCCGTGCCCTGGTGGTCAGTTACGAAGGCCAGCTTTTTTTTCCGACTTATACTTACTTCCATCCGGGCACGGACTTTGGCCTGGACTATAGCTACGAGGTGAACTATCGGGACTTGCAACAAAAATTTATTGAAGATGACTCGGGCAATTGGCTTTTTATGCCACTGGTTCCTTACAATCCGTTCGAAAATCACTCGCCTGCCGGTGTATTCAAACCCTATCCTCCCTCTTTGGCGACACAACACTATCTAGGGACGGACACCACCAGCCGGGACATACTGTCCAGATTATTTTACGGTACAAGGATCGCGCTGCTCTTCTCCCTGGCATTTATGGCTTGCGTTTACATTATTGGGATATCTATTGGTTGCGCTATGGGATATTTCGGTGGTGTTTTCGACCTGACTTTTCAGCGTTTTATCGAAATCTGGTCCAATATCCCATTCCTGTATATGGTAATTATCGTTTTTTCGGTCATCCCTTCGAACTTCTCTATCCCGACCCGAATCACCATTCTGCTGACGGTCATGGTGTTATTCTCCTGGACGAGCATGACCTATTACATGCGCACGGAAACCTACAAGGAAAAATCCCGGGACTATATCGCCGCTGCCAAAATTATCGGAGCCTCTGACTTTCGAATCATTTTCAAACATATCTTGCCCAACGTTCTATCGACCCTGGTCACATTTATGCCTTTTACCGTTGTGGCGGCCATCTCTGCGATAACGGCCCTGGACTTCCTTGGCTTCGGGTTACCACCACCCACTCCAAGCCTCGGTGAGTTATTAAAACAAGGCACGGCAAACCTGCGAATCGCTCCCTGGATTGTTAATTCTGCCTTCGGTACTCTGGTCATCTTGTTAACACTGGTGACGTTTATCGGCGAGGCTGTTCGTGAATCCTTCGACCCAAAGAAATTCACTGTATATCGTTAACCTATGAAGCCCAAAATTCGAAATCCAATCGAGAGATCCATTTGATGAAATATTTTCCCAACAATAAGCATCTGTTTCTTAGTATCGTGCTTTTACTTATCAGCTCATGCGGCGATTCCGGTACGGATGATTCTACTGCTGCTGATCTGGAAGCAAGAGACAATACCCAGGAAGTCAACGATTACTATGCTTCCAGGCCGGAATTCTTCAGTTTCAAATCGCTCGGCGATTTACCGGTGGATTTAATCTGGGAAGATGGATTGTCACTAGCGGAGATTGGCTCACCGGATGCCACAAAGGGTGGAACGGAGTATGTACGTATCCAGGATTTTCCACGGACGTTGAGGACGGTAGGCCCGGATTCCAATGGTTCATTCCGGTCCTGGATTTTAGATGACACAGCCGTGACGATCGCGCACCGTCATCCGGATGAGTTTGTTTTCTATGCCGGACTCGCTGAATCCTGGGCAGTGGACAAGGAGTCAAAAACGGTCTTTGTCAAGCTGGACCCAGCGGTAAAATGGTCGGATGGCGTCCCTGTCACCTCGGATGATTTTTTCTTCATGTTCTGGTTTTACCAGTCTTCCTACATCATTGCCCCCTGGTACAACAACTGGTATGGAACCCAGTATACGAATATCACCCGTTACGACGACCATACCTTTTCGATCTCCATTCCTGAGGCAAAACCGGATATGGATTCCAGGGTATTAGAGCTTCGCCCCATGCCTCAACATTTCTATTCCGAAGTAGGTGATGATTTTGTAGAACGTTATCAATGGCGATTTGCCCCAACAACCGGCGCATATGTTGTGAAGGATGAAGACATAAAGAAAGGCCGGTCAATCACGCTCACCCGTAACAAAGAATGGTGGGCAAAAGACAAAAGGAGCTGGCGATATCGATTCAATGTCGACCGGATAAGGCTCTCCGTGATTCGAGACACTCCCAAGGTTTTTGAAGCATTCAAACGTGGAGACATAGACCAGTTTGGCCTCGATCTTGCCGAGTACTGGTATGAAAAACTACCGAACGAGGATCCTGATGTTCAGGCAGGTTACATCAGCAAAACAGTGTTCTACAATCAGCGCCCACGGCCTACCTACGGCTTATGGATCAATACAGCAAAACCACTGCTGGATAATCAGGACATCCGCACGGGCATCAATTTCGCTACAAACTGGCAACTGGTGATCGACAAATTTTTTCGTGGAGATTTTGCCCGCATGCAAACTTCATCCGACGGCTACGGTGATTTTTCCCACCCCACGTTGAAATCCAGACCCTTCGATATAAACATGGCGCTTGAATATTTCGCAAAAGCCGGATTCACTGACCGTGGCCCAGATGGCATTCTTGTCAATGACCAGGGGCAGAAACTTGCGTTCACTTTGTCCACCGGATACGAGAGACTCAAAGATGTTCTCACGATTCTAAAGCAAGAAGCTGCGAAGGCTGGGGTTGAATTTCGAATAGAAGTACTCGACGGAACAGCAGGTTGGAAAAAAGTCCAGGAGAAAAAACACGATATCCACTTTTCCGCCTTCAACGTATCGTTAGAGATGTACCCTCGATTCTGGGAATGGTATCATTCAGACAACGCTTATGACGACGCATTTCTGGAAGATGGATCGATTAATCCTGACAGGGTACCAAAAACTCAAACCAATAATCTTGAAACACTGGCATTATTCGAACTGGACAAGATGATCGACCAGTATCGAGCTTCAGACAGTAGGGAAGAAATGATCCAACTCGCCAGGGCGATGACAGAAAGACAACATGAACATGCTTCTTTTTCACCCGGGTATTACCAGGGTTTCTTTCGTCTCGGCTATTGGCGATGGATAAAGTATCCGGATTCGTTTAGCTACAAACATGCCCGGTCCGCAAGGGAACAATTCGTTCACTGGATTGATACAAAATTGAAAGAAGAGACGCTCGCCGCCAGGAAAGCGGGTGAAAAATTTCAGCCGCAGATCCTGGTTTTTGACCAGTTCAAGAATTAGACGATTGAATCCATCTCAATGTCACTGCTAGAAATCACCAACCTCGTAACCGAATTCGAAACTGATGAAGGCCAGGTCAGGGCCGTAGACCAGGTAAGCTTCACTGCTGAAAAAGGTAAAACCCTGGGCATCGTTGGCGAGTCCGGTTGCGGAAAAAGCGTGACCGCGCTTTCGATTATGCGTCTGTTGCCCCAACCCATGGGTCAGATCATCAGCGGCAGTGTTGTATTTCAGGGCAAAGACCTGACACAGCTCCCTCTAACGGAAATGGAAAAAATAAGGGGCAACCAGATCGGTATGGTTTTCCAGGAACCGATGACAGCACTGAACCCGGTACACACTATCGGTAAGCAAATTGCTGAAGTACTTCTGCTACACAACGATTTCAACACGGCCACTGCAATCAGAGAGTCAATCGATATTCTTGACCGGGTTGGAATTCCTTCACCGGATATCAGGATGGGCGAATATCCCCATCAGCTGTCCGGCGGCATGCGGCAACGGATTGTTATCGCCATGGCACTTGCCTGCAAGCCGGCACTTCTCATTGCAGATGAACCCACAACGGCCCTTGATGTGACCATACAGGCCCAGATTCTTGAGCTTATCAAAGACTTGCAGGCCGAAATGGGCATGTCGGTCATTTTAATTACCCATGATCTCGGGGTAATAGCCGAAACCTGTGAACAGGTGGTCGTCATGTACGCGGGAAAAGTAGCGGAGAAAGGAACTGTCTTCGACGTGTTCGACAAGCCATCACACCCCTACACTCGTGGACTTCTTGCTTCCATCCCGACACTTGAAACAAAACCCAAGTCGAAACTTAGTGTCATCGACGGCATGGTTCCCGGGCTACTGGACTTACCCCCTGGTTGCAGATTTGAAAACCGCTGCCCCTACTCGAAAGATCTCTGCCGGCAGTCGGTACCGCCGATCGAAATTGTCGAGAATCACCATGAAGTGAGTTGCCTGCGATGGCAGGAACTATAAACCATGACTGATTCACCCATACTGGAAATCCGCGACCTGAAAATGCACTTCCCTGTTAAAGAGGGAATCCTGCTCAGGGCGAACAAGTACAACAAGGCAGTCGACGGTGTCTCTCTTAATATTAAAGCTGGGGAAACCCTGGGTCTCGTCGGTGAGTCCGGGTGCGGGAAATCAACGCTCGGTCGATGCATCACCCGGCTCTATGACCCAACTGCCGGTTCCATATTTTTTGAAGGACAGGACATCACTCACCTGAGGAGTAAAGCGCTCCTACCTTACAGGAAACATATCCAAATGATATTCCAGGACCCCATGGAATCCCTCAACGCGCGGCATACTGTTGGCGAAATTCTGGAAGAACCCTTTATCGTGCATAAAATTGGCGATGGAAATTCACGGCAAAAACGGGTGCTCGAACTACTGGATATTGTCGGTTTACCTTCACGCTCAGCCGTCCGATATCCTTTTGAATTTTCCGGTGGGCAAAGACAGCGTATTGGAATAGCCCGTTCAATTGCACTGAATCCGAAACTCATCATCTGCGATGAACCGGTTTCCGCGCTTGACGTTTCCATTCAAAGCCAGATTCTGAACCTGCTCATTGACCTGCAGAAAGAATTCAAACTATCGTATCTGTTTATCGCTCACGACCTGGCGGTGGTCAAACACATCTCTGATCGGATCGCCATCATGTATCTCGGTAAGGTCGTGGAGAGTGCGGAAGGTGAAACCGTGTACCGGGAACCAAAACATCCATATACAAAATCTCTTATTTCAGCGATCCCCATTCCCGATCCGCACCATAAGGTTGAGCGCCAGATCATCACGGGCGATGTGCCATCACCCATTGACCCGCCTTCCGGATGCAGCTTCCACCCCCGTTGTCCACTGGTTACGGACAGATGCAAACATGAAGCCCCGCAATTGAGATCCATACAAATTAATCACCTCGCGGCCTGCCACGAAGCGAAATAGGCTGACCCTTTCTTACAAATAATCCATGCCTTGTCTCTGTTTAATTGACGGTGCTTGTATTACAGTTTGGGTCTGAAGACGGTGCTGCATGCTGGTTTTCTGAAAGTCTCAATTTCGAACATTCGACTACAGACAAAAACTACTTAACCCGGGAGCCATGATCATGACATTCATTGAACCTAAAAATCGCAGGGACTTACCACAACTGGAACCGCTATTTCAGATGGTAGAGGCCTCAATGGGATTCGTTCCCAACAGCATGTTTACCATGGCTCACTGGCCTGAATTGCTTACCGCGTTTGGCCAGCTAGGCAGCACGGTACTTGGCCCTGGTGAGGTAGACCCTGGCCTCAAGCAACTCATTGCCTTTGTATCCAGCAACGCATCCGGTTGCCGGTATTGCCAGGCACACACATCCCACAGTGCAGAAAAACGAGGCGTGGAAACAGCAAAGATTGGCGAGGCATTCGAGTTTGAAACCAGCAACAAATTTAACGATGCCGAACGCGCTGCACTTCGCGTGGCGCTTCATGGAGGCACTTCCCCTAATGGCGTTGAAGCCTCGCATTTTGAAGATCTGGCTGAATTTTATTCTGATAAACAAATCGTGGAAATCGTCTCTGTCATCGCACTCTTCGGCTTCCTGAACAGGTGGAACGATACCCTGGCTACAACCCTGGAAGATGAACCAGCGGCGTTTGCTTCGAGCCACCTGAGTGAAAGTGGGTGGGAAGTCGGAAAACACGGTAAGGTATAACCTAATCCTTCTATCAATACAGGCTGGTGTGTATCGTTCCTTCTTAAAGTCAAACGAGGGTGTTTCGCAGAAGGTGCCGGGATATCTTCAAAAATGAATGTTTAACGTTGAGTGTTGGACAATTCCTTAAGGAGTTCTTCCCAGCATCTCCCGGGTTATCTTGATATGTTCTCGAACTGTCATCTTGTCGAATTCACCGAGATCAAAACTCTGCCGGAATCTAACTGCATGATAGACAACGGCGGTTAGAGAAACACCGAGTCCGACAACATAGAGCACAGCTAACAATCCCGGTTCGTGTTGGAAATCAACTTCACCGACCAGCAACATCACGAAACCGGCAAGGCAAACAAGAGAGAAGATACAGAGCAGACCAATTCGATTTCGCACTGCAGCGGGACCTCTCTCTATTAAAATTCCAAGTTCCCCCAGTCCAAAATGGTCCAGTTGCCACCCTTCATCCTCGTCTATTCCCCTCAGTGATGGGGGTTTCAATCGATGCCCTACAATGGGGTCAATGACATCATTACCTTTTTTGTGTTCCTCGATACCTTGTTGAATCTTTTCGTGAATCTCTTTGTTGATCGGATAATAACAGGCGACAACAAAGGCTATCGTGGCCGTGGCGGCCGGACCCACGCAAAAAATCAGGCGGATGGTAAATTGTACGGTATCTGACTGTTCTATGTTTGGCACGTAACCAACACTTGCAAGAATCGCCAGTGGAATGGACATGCTGGGAATGATCATAAACTTGGTCATGATCGACCAGAGAGAGCCGAACTGCGCCTCCCGGCGTTTGCCTGTGTAGAGTTCATCGTAATCGATAACATCTGCCTGCATCGACGGGCCCAGGAACAATCCTGCACTGAACCCGGAACCCGCTACCGCAAGGATGATGGCTGCAGGCACAATATCACCTTCACCGAGAGTGAACAGTAAGATTGAGCCGCTGATCCCTGGAACAAATCCCGCCAGCCAGACGGGTTTCTTTTCGAATTTTCTCGATGCCCAGACCCAAACAGGTAGTGCCAGAAACCCAGTACCAAAATAAATCGCGAGAAATACAGCGAGCCAGAGATTAGGATCCTCAGGCTGCAGCACATACTTGGTGAAATAGGGCATCATCAACCCCGGTATCGCACCCGTAATTGACCCCACCAGGTAAACCGTTAACAACAGCCGAAACACACGGTTTCGCATTACCCTTCTAACTCCCGGAATGAGGGGGTTAGAAGGGCGAGTAGAAAATTCCTGACGCTCGGTTACTTGCCAGACAAGATTGAAATAGAGCAGCGACAAAAGGCATCCGAAGATGATGGAAAAACTCATGTATCCCTGCCTTTCACCTCCGAACGTTGAAATCAGAATCGGAGGCAGCACAGCAGCACATAATGTTCCAGCAACAACAAATCCTTCCCGGATGCCGAATAAGGTACTTCGCTCATGGTAGTCGAGGGTGAGTTCCGGGCCTAAACCATAGTGTGGAATAATATATACCGTGTGGAAAAGGTAATAGAGGGTATAGGTTGCAGCGAACCAGGCTGCTGCATCCAATCCGCTCAGCTGGCCTGGTGGGGTGAACATCAGGTAAAAGCTAAGGCTGGCCAGTGGTGCCCCCACTGCCATCCACGGCCTGCGCCTGCCCCAGCGGGTTCGTGTTCTATCACTGAGCCAACCCATTATGGGGTCGGTTATCGCGTCCAGCGCCCGGGCAACCGCTTTTACCAGAGCAATGAGGCCTAACGGAACAAGTATGGTGTCCGAGTAAAAGATGGTGAGATGGATACCAATAGGAATGGCCATCGCCGCACCGGCAAAACTGGGCGCGCCATAGGAAATTTTAGTCCATAACGGTAGTGGCGGGTCCTTGCTACCTGTTGCGGCCTGAACTTCGGAATCGTTACTGCTCATAGCATCTTAGAAAATACGAGTTAGCGGATAATACATCAAGCAGGATCGAGAACCAGTTTTTTCTGGTCAGTTGGTCTTTGCAATGACTATGTCTATCATCTAGATATTGACGAATCTGTTCCTGCTTGTGAAGATGACCAGGTTACGGGCTAATTGTTAGAATCAGGATCCTGCAATGTCTTCAGATCAACCAGATATCTATCCATCCAGGGAAACGTCTCTGGTAAAACAACTAAAAGACAACATTGAATCCGTCATCCGCTGTAACAATAACAGCATCAAGTGGCTATTGACTTCTTTTTTTGCAGGCGGGCATGTCCTGCTGGAAGACGTACCAGGCACTGGGAAAACCACACTCGCCAAATCACTGGCCGCGTCAATCGATGCTGATTTTAAAAGAATTCAATTCACCCCGGACCTTCTGCCTTCAGACATTCTGGGCGTCTCTATTTACGATCAACAGCGCCAGGATTTTCGATTCCGGGAAGGACCCATTTTTACCCAGATTCTACTGGCTGATGAAATCAACCGTGCTTCACCCCGCGCCCAATCCGCACTACTCGAAGCCATGGCTGAAAACCAGGTCAGCGTGGAAGGGACCAGGATCCCAATGGATGAACTGTTCTTCGTTATCGCTACCCAGAATCCAGTTGAATTTCATGGCACCTATCCACTACCTGAAGCACAAATGGATCGTTTCGCGATGAGATTTGCACTTGGCTATGTGTCCAGGGAAGACGAGGTGAAAATTCTTGATTCGCAACGCCATGGCCATCCACTAACAAATCTCAAGCCCTGCACTAATCTGGAAGATGTAAGGCTAATAAGAAGCGTTGTTAGGGATGTTCGAATTTCCGAGGAACTCAAACACTACATCGTTGACATGGTAGGTGCCACTCGACGCCATCCTGAAATCCAGATGGGCGCGAGCACACGAGCAGCAGTTACCATGATGAAATGCTCCCAGGCGCTCGCAATGATTGAAGGGCTGGATTTCGTTACACCCGATATTGTCCAGGAACTGGCGGTCCCAATCATGGCGCATCGGATTATACTCAATAGCGAGTCACAATATTCCGGCGCGGATTCCACCCAGTGCATCCTGGAAATATTGCGGGATCTTCCGGTGCCGGTCTGACGTGATGAAAAGAAACTCATAAGATGTTCAGGGATTTTGTCTTTCCGGCCTATGCAAGACTCTCGAGTTCCACCCGACGAGCCTCGCGTCGATCAACTGAAAGAGGACAGTTCATACAGGCCAGCGCCGTTGTCTGTGGCGCAATTGGCATTGACACTAATCTGACCCTGGTCTACCAGTTATTCGCATTCCTGATCTGCCTGATCATCATCTCCAGGCTCTCTCTGCGAATACAAATACCGGATGTCACCGTTAAAAGACGCCTGCCAAAATACGCAACAGCCGGGCAGCCATTTGAGTATTTAATTAGCGTTCACAACGAAGGGAAGTACATCGAACAAGGTCTGAAACTTATCGATAACCCACGGGTTATCCCACCGGACCTTAATCAGTTCAAGGAGCAGCGAGAACCGGGTGAGGAGACTCGAAATGCTTACGATAGATGGATCGGATTTCACCGCTTCATCTGGTTACAACGCCGCAATACAGGCATCGTGGTAACCCAGGGTGATGTACCGGAAACGGGAGTCATGGATACACAAGACACAAGGATGGAAGCCATGCCACTGCGCCGGGGCCTTGTAAATTTCAAATCAATCACACTCTTGTGCCCTGACCCCCTGGGCCTGGCCTATTCAGTCAAGGAGTTCGTCGATCATGAGCAACTCATGGTGCTTCCCAGGCGGTATGAGATTGCAAAGTCCTTTGAACTACATGCAGGTCGTCACTTTCAACCCGGCGGCGTCAATTCAACATGGTCAATTGGGGAATCTGACGAATTTGTTTCGCTTCGCGATTACCGTGATGGAGATGCCACGCGCAAGATTCACTGGCCCAGTTCTGCAAAACGGGACAAACTCGTGGTAAAAGAATTCCAGGATGAATTTTTTGTACGCCGCGCCCTCGTTCTTGATACGCACACCGATGATGACGATCTCCTGGAAGAAGTCGTGTCAGTTGGCGCCAGCTTGCTACTGCAAATGGAAAATAGTGACGGTCTGATGGACCTGATCTATGTCTCCGATAGCCCACAGATCATTACCGCGGGCAGAGGTTTTGCGCAGGCAAACCAACAGTTGGAAGCGCTTGCGACGATTCAAAAATCCAACGACTCTGGGGGAAAGTTATTCGACACCCTGGCGACACACCAAAAACTAATGAGTGGATGCATCCTGGTGGTGCCAGAATGGGATGATTCAAAACAAGAATTATTCAACAGTCTATCGGGAGCAGGGATTCCTACTTCACTATTTATCCTGACCCGGGATGAAAACAAACTTCCCCAGGTACCCGTGAATGCACGGCTATTGCCACTTGGAGAAATCGCCGAGCGGTTAGCAAACCTGTGAAACCGATTATTTTACAGGGGCTGGTTGTTTTTATCTGGGGATTGCAGACTGATCTCCTCTGGTTTGCGCTACCCATGGCCATCATGCTTGAGACAAAACACCTGTCGAACCGCCGTTGGGCACTGACGAAAAAAGACTTCTATCGCATTGCAGATTTAACGACAATTGTATTACTGGGAATGATCATCTTTCTATTTCTGAATGCGCGGACCTATCACTTTATTACGACACTCATTCAGTGGTTACCGATACTGTTCTATCCGCTAACCATCGTGATGGCCTACAGTACCACGGAAAAAATGACCCTGGACGTACTCTTCTATTCCCTTCGCCGTCAGAAAGAACCAGTACAACAATCCCTGGACCCGGACTATTTTTTAATGGGTCTTTGCCTGCTCGCGATCGGGACAAATACCACGGACCACGCTCTCTTTTTCCCAGTCTCTGCTCTCGTTATTTTAGGGTTTTTGTTTCCACTGCGTTCCACTCGATACAAAATCAGCATATGGGTTCTAATGGTCTCGATCATTTTACTTATCGCCACATTTACTCATCAGGGAATTCGTCAATCTCACCTGGCATTCAAAGCAAAATCTGATCAATGGATCGCTAACTGGCTGGCCAGCAGAACTGACCCACTGAAATCAACGACGGCGTTAGGCAGAGTAGGCCAGCTCAAACTCTCCGACAAAATCCTCTTTAGAATTGAACCGGAGCAAGGCACCGGCTTCCCCGATCTATTACACGAAGCGAGTTATGATCTACCAGCAAACCTTCGACCCATAGAGTGGACCGTAATGGACCGGTCATTTGAAACCAGGCCCCATGAAAATGACTTCACCTGGCGATTTTCTGATAAATCCGGTAATGAGCAAACCGCAAAAATTTATCTTGAATTCGATAAACAGTACTCCCTGGTTCCGGTACCCGCGGCGCTTACGGAAATCCACGAGCTACCTGCCCTGGAGATTAAGACCAACAAATATGGTGCGATTCAGGGCAGCGGCCTGGTACCGGACCCATCCTTCGAGATTAAATATCGGCCCGGAAACACCCATTCACTTTATAGCCCTCCTCGTGATATTGACACACACATACCGGAAGAATATGAAGAGTTGATGTCCAAAGTTGTGAAGAAAGGACAATATCCCGGTACCGATGCAGTCGCTTTCGTTCGCGATTATTTTTCCACCTTCAAATACAGTTTGTTCCAGAGCAATGGTAAGGACCCGGCAGACCCACTGTCGAACTTTCTACTGGATCGACGTGCTGGCCACTGCGAATTCTTTGCCAGTGCCACAACATTAATACTGAGGCAAATGGGCATTCCCGCACGTTACGTTCTCGGTTATTCCGTCCAGGAATTCAACGACACCCTGGGGATGTATATCGTCCGGAAACGCCATGCGCATACATGGGTCATCGCCTATGTCAATGAAACATGGCAGGTGGTCGATACCACACCCAGCAGCTGGTACGGTATGGAAGAGGAAAACGCCAGTCCCATCCAGCCAGTACTCGATTTTCTGGCTAACTATAATTTTATGTTTCAGCTCTGGTGGAATGACCAGGAAATAGAGGATTATGAATTCGAACTTTATCTCATCGGCGGAATTTTAGTGCTGGTGTTGATATGGAGGATGACTACCAGCAAGCAGGTTATCATCACTAAAGAGGGAGAGGTTGCACCTGATTACCAATCACCTGGTTCTGATTCACCGTTTTATAAAATTCACGCTTACCTGTCAGGATCAGGTTTGCGGCGAAACCAGGGCGAAGTCCTAAAAATGTGGCTGTTAAGAATCCAAAGGCCTGAACTACTGCCGCTTCTGCGAACTCACAATCGGTGGCGATTCGATCCACGAGGTGTCGCCAGCGAGGAAAAGCAGGTGCTCCTGGAGCAGGTTGACAGTTGGCTGTCAAAGCAGGAGGATCTCAGGTCACCGGATTAACCTGTTGCCCGTCTTCCAGCCTCTCTATGCCTCTTATTGCGACCTTATCACCTGCTTGTAATTCCCCAAGAACGGACACCAGATTACCCTGCCCTTCGCCCAGGGTAACGGATACTTTCTCAGCGATGTTATCACTGCCGATCCGGAACACATAGTTACCTTCACTGCGCAGCACCACAGCATCTCGTGGCACGCACAAGACTTTACCGCTTCTCTTCAACGGCAGGGCTACTTCAACAAACTGGCCGCTAACAAACATCTGTGACAGTCTTGAAGGTACATCAACGATGACATCAAATGATTGTGAGCTTCTGGTACCGGCATTAATAATCGCCCTTAACGTCGCTGAAAAGTGAGCTTCATTCACTCTGACTTCAACCGCATGATCCTGATCCAGGCGCTGCAGGTACTTCATTGGAACCATGGCCTTCACTTCCAGTGCGAAGGGGTCTTTGAATATTGGGGAGTAGCTGCAGTGGCAACTGGCGAACACTCACGTAACCACTGAGCGCGATCAATCCAATCACAACAGCAACCGCGCTTTTGTACTTCAGAGCTAATTCGGTGAAGTTCACGACTTTTTTGATTCTCATGGATATTGGCGACACAATTGTGAAACAGGTTGCCCCTTAATTCACAAAATTGAGTCCAACAGAGCATTCTGCACGACGGATATCATCTGTAATAGCACCTTCTGCGTAAACTGAGCGCCATTTCGGATGTTCTTTGTCCCGCTGAGCTGCCTATAATAATCATCCCCCATCAGTTTTTGATACAAGCCTATGACCCTGAGGAAGAGAACGCGCGCGACTGTCGTCTGCATTCGAGATGATGATTTTCTGGCAATCGAGTTGCAGGACCCCACCACAGTTAAAAGAATGTGGTCGCTTCCAGGTGGTGAATTAGAAGCGGGCGAAACTGCAGAAGATGCTGCCATCAGGGAAACCCTGGAAGAAACAGGTTACTCGGTGGATTTATTGCCCGGGTCAGAGATCATCACAAATTACCTTTTTCGCTGGAATGCCACCGTTTTTGCATGTACCACTCACTGGTATCGGGCAAAGCTCACCCGGCCAGAACCGGCACAGGTAGATGATGCAGATTACCTGCTGGGCTGCCGCTGGCTGCCTGTATCTCGAATAGATGAACTGTTCTCCTATCATCCGCATGTTAGAGACGTAACTAAACAATTGGCTGTCCGTCGCAAAGTATAGATCCAGAAGATATCGAGTCGTTCTATTTCCTACTCAACTATTTCCTACTCAACTATTTCCTACTCAACTATTTCCTACTCAACCATGCAAAACGCATTTAATTTGTTGCCATCGAGATCCCGAAAGTATCCAGCATAAAATCCTGCATCTCCTCTTGGACCGGGCGCACCTTCATCAGCACCACCCAACTCGATAGCTTTTGCATGAAGCTTGCCCACTAAATCCGTGGATTCAACCTGAAGAGCAACCATCACACCGTTGCCTACTGTCGCCGGCTCAGCATTGAACGGATTAGAGACCGCAATAGAGGGTGCATCCTGGGTTGTTGCCCAGGCGACGAAACTATCTTCTTCCATCATCCGGGTGGCACCGATAACGCCTAAAAGTGAATCATAAAAACTCGCTGCGCGTTCGAGATCGTTGGTTCCTAAAGTGACATATCCGATCATTTTCCCTACTCCTTGAAGTGCTTGTTGAAGGAAGAAGTATAGACCCCTACTGCTGACAGCCTTGTGTCAGTAGAGAATACCTTGTGCAC
>SMVA01205354.1_pt1 | contig 18553 bp, 16 predicted proteins | sample 2456451 | NCBI WGS metagenome assembly SMVA01 (sample SAMN11095933, study PRJNA526329) | marine sediment metagenome | biome: Marine sediment; feature: Surficial sediment; material: Deep marine sediment; isolation source: Hadal surficial sediment | place: Pacific Ocean | collected 2014-05 | depth...
ACAAATCGGCACCATCACCGCCAGTACCGCAGGTGTCCACGAGATGATTCACAGTCACCGCAACCGGCGTCGCCAGCTCGCGCATTACAGTGGCGGCACCGACGATTTCGTCAACCGTCTCACCCTTGAACCGCAGGGCTACCAGAAACCCGCCAATCTGCGCTGCCGTCGCCTCTCCGCCCATGATTTCATGCATCACCGCCTGCATTTCACCCGTGCTCAGGTCTTTTGCCTCGACCAGGTGTGCTATTGCTTGCTGGATATTCATACCTTATCAACCTCCTGGTTGAGGTAATTGCGCAACAGGTCGTGACCGTGCGCGGTCAGAATCGATTCCGGATGAAACTGTACCCCCTCAATCATCAAGTCCCGGTGGCGCACCCCCATGATCTCGTCGAACTCACCATCATCAGTCTCGGTCCACGCGGTGACCTCCAGACAATCGGGCAGGGTCGCCTTCTCGATAACCAGTGAGTGGTAACGGGTGGCCTCGAAAGGATTGCTGAGACCCGCGAACACTCCCTGCTGTCGATGGTACACCGATGATGTCTTGCCGTGCATGACTTGCCGTGCACGCACAATGCGTCCACCAAACACCTGCCCGATACTCTGGTGTCCGAGACAGATGCCCAGAATCGGTAAACGCCCGGCAAAGGCCTCTATCACCGCCATGGATATACCCGCTTCATTGGGCGTACAGGGCCCGGGAGAGATTACAATCTGTTCCGGGTGCAGCGCCTCGATAGCGGCAACGTCAATCTGGTCGTTGCGCACAACCTGAACATCAGCACCGAGTTCACCAAGATACTGCACCACGTTATAGGTGAAGGAGTCGTAGTTATCGATCATAAGTAACATGGTCAGCCCTTCCCCGCGCCGGATTGCACCATGGCGGCGGCGCGAAACATCGCCCTGGCCTTGTTCATGGTTTCCTTGTACTCCAGCTTTGGCACCGAATCTGCGACAACACCACCACCCGCCTGTATGTACAGCACCTCATCCTTGACCACCGCGGTACGAATGGCAATCGCCGTATCCATATCCCCCTGCCAGGAGATATAGCCCACGGCCCCGCCGTAGACACCTCGCTTGACCGGTTCCAGTTCATCGATGATTTCCATGGCGCGGATCTTCGGTGCACCGCTGAGGGTGCCCGCCGGCAGTGCCGCGCGGAGCACATCGATGGCGGTCTTGCCGGCGCTGAGTTCACCGGTAACGTTGGAGACAATATGCATGACGTGGGAGTAGCGCTCGACCACCATTTTGTCCGTCAATTTAACTGAGCCAATATTGGCGATACGGCCAACGTCATTCCTGCCCAGGTCAATCAACATCAGGTGCTCGGCGAGCTCCTTGGGATCCGCCAGCAATTCGGCTTCCAGGGCCTGGTCTTCCTCTTCAGTGCGGCCGCGGCGACGGGTACCGGCAATGGGTCGCACCGTGACCACACCCTGTTCTGATCGCGCCAGGATTTCAGGCGAGGAGCCAACAATATGGAAATCATCGAGATCGAGGAAATACATATAGGGTGAGGGATTCAGGTAGCGCAGGGCTCGGTACAGATCCAACGGCGGCGCCACAAAGGGAAGACTCAGGCGCTGGGAAGGCACTACCTGCATGACGTCGCCGGCAAGCACGTACTCCTTGATGCGATCCACCGCCGAGCAGTATTGCTCGCGGGTAAAGTGCGAGCGAAACTCGCTTTCCGCGATAATCTCCTCAGCCCGGGTTTGCTCTGCGGCGGCCAGGTCGATGGGGGCAGGCTGCGGTGTCGGCTGTTGCAGTTGTGCCACCAACTCATCCAGCCTTTTCTGGGCTCGCTCATAGGCCTCTTCAACAGCCGGATCTGCCGTCACCACCAACTGCAAAGTACCGGAGAGATTGTCGAAAACAACCACTTCCTCCGAGACCATCAGCAGGATATCCGGGGTACCCAGTTCATCCGGGGGCGCACTGTCGCGAAGTCGCTGCTCAATGTAGCGCACGGTATCGTAGCCAAAATATCCCACCAGGCCGCCGTGGAATACCGGCAAACCGGTTAACTGGGGGATGCGATAGCGGGCCTGGAATTGTTCGACAAAAGCGAGCGGGTCCGCCACCTCCTGTTGCTCGATAATTTCACCGGCTTCGACCACTTCAACCCGATACCCGCAGACGCGCAGCAGAGTTTTACAGGGCAGGCCGATGATAGAGTAGCGACCCCATTTTTCGCCGCCCTGAACAGATTCGAACAGGTAGGAGTTGGGTCCACCGGCCAGTTTTATGTAAGCACTGAGGGGGGTTTCGGTGTCAGCTAAAACCTCCCGGCTAACCGGGATACGGTTGAAATCCTGTGCTGCCAGGGCAGCAAATTCTTGCGGTGTCATGGAACTTCCTTAGAGGTACTTCAGCTACATTCAATAGTCGTGCGCAGGCCCTGGCTACCATCGCCAACGGCTGAAGCACACATCGGCAGGCTGCCGATGATTGAATGTCCGGCTGATTTCACAGCAATCTCCAGGACGGGAATGGCCCGTATTGTACCTGAGCCCGGTGCTTACGCAACGCCGGGCGGCACCTTGCTCAACTCATCCCGCATTTGCTGAATCGCAGTGGCGTAGTTGTCCGCGTTGAATATCGCCGAACCCGCAACAAATGTATCCGCACCCGCCTCGGCTATATCGCGGATGTTTTTCGCGGTAACACCGCCGTCTACCTCCAGCCGGATATCGAGGCCGCTGTTGTCAATCAACAGGCGGGCCTCGCGCAATTTGTCCAGTGTTGCCGGGATAAAAGACTGACCCCCGTAGCCGGGATTAACCGACATCAACAAGACCATGTCTACCTTGTCCATCACGTATTTCAGTTGCTCAAGACCCATCGCCGGGTTAAAAACCAGGCCGGATTTGCAACCCGCGGCGCGGATCATTTGCAGGCAGCGATCCACGTGCACGGATGCATCCGGGTGAAAAGTAATATAGCTGGCACCGGCCTCGGCGAAATCTCCAATCAGGCGATCAACCGGGCTCACCATCAGGTGCACATCGATGGCTGCTGTTATACCGTGGTCACGCAGGGCCTTGCACACCATCGGTCCGATGGTCAGGTTGGGCACATAGTGATTGTCCATGACATCGAAATGGACCACATCCGCCCCCGCTGCCAGCACAGCATCGACCTCCTCGCCGAGACGCGCAAAGTTGGCAGAGAGAATAGAGGGGGCTATCAAGTAGTCACGCATGGCAGCAAACTCTCCTCAGAAAGCGGCATTCTAGCAGACTATGTGGCGGCAACCCGTGCCCGTTTCACGGCCCCTGCACCAGGCAGCATCCGAACAAGTCGAGGATGCTTCTGCGAGGCCTGAAGCGTCCTGGACTTGCTCAGAGGCTCCCCAGGTGGGCTTCCAGCTCAGCCAGGCGCTCCGGCGTGCCCAGGTCAAACCAGCGACCGGCAAAGTATTCGCCGCTTACCGTCGACTGCTGCATGCCGCGCTCCAGCAGGGGCAGCAGTGGCAGTTTTGCCGGTGCGACACCGAGAAAAAAACGCGGGTGGTATATCGCCAGCCCGGAATAGGTGAAGGCGACCACGCCGGTATCCCGACGCAGGCCCAGGTGCCCGTCTGGCCGCAGCAGGAAATCGCCCCCGGCATGATGGGGAGGATTGTCCACCAGTACCAGGTGCGCAAGACTGCCCTCGGGCAAAGTCATATGCTGGAAATTCTCCAGCGGGTAATCAATCCAGATATCGCCGTTGATCAGCACGAACGGCTTCTCGCCGAGCAGCGGCAAGGCCCGGGCGATTCCGCCCGCGGTCTCCAGCGGCTCTGGCTCCCGCGACCAGCTAATGTCACAACCCCAGCGATTACCGTCACCGATATAATCCTCGATCTGCTCGCCCAACCAGGAGACATTAATGACCAGTTCACGAAAGCCGGCCTGCACCAGGCGCTCAAGGTGGTATTCAATCAGCCGCTTGCCCGCCACTTGCAGCAAGGGCTTGGGCGTCAAATCAGTCAGAGGACGCATGCGCTCCCCCTTGCCGGCCGCCAGGATCATTGCCCTCACGACGGCTCTGCCAGCGATATGCGCCCGACCCGGGGAGTAATTTCCTCCTCAAACCAGCGCAACACCGACTCCAATTCCTCGTACTGAGCCAACACTTCAAGGATGTAGTGCAACACCAGGGGAATATCCTGCAGGTAGTTGTCCTTGCCATCGCGCAGGCTAAGCCGGGAAAAATTCCCCAGCACTTTAAGGTGCCGCTGTAAACCGATCCAGTCGAACCAGCGCAGGAACTGCTGCGCGTCTGTGCCCGCCGGACGGCCCAGCGCCAGCAACCGCTCGCGGTAGCCAAGGGCCCACTGCCGCACCTGCTGAGCCGGCCAGCAGATATAACAGTCCCTCAGCAGGGAGACCAGGTCATAGCAGAGGGGGCCGACTACCGCATCCTGGAAGTCGATTGTTGCCAGGCTGTCATCGGGCAACACCAGCAGGTTACGGCTGTGATAGTCCCGGTGTACCAGGACTCGGGGTTGCTCGCAGGCTTGCTCAATCAAGCGATCAGCCAGATGGCTAAACATCGCCTGCACTGGGGCAGAAAGCTCGATTTCCAGCAGACCCTCGCAAAACCACTCGGGAAAACGAGACAGCTCCTCGCCCAACACCGGTGCCGAGTACGCGGGCAACTGCTCACCGGCCGTGGGCAGGGCCTGCAAATCCAACAGCATCGCCAGCGCCTGTTGGTAACGGGCGTCCACCGAATCTGCACTCAGACCTGGTAACAGCAGCTGGTCACCAAGATCTTCCAGTACCATAAAACCCTGCTCAAAATCTGCTGCCAGCAGCGTCGGTACTCTCACTCCGCCGCGCTCCAGGCGTTCGCGAATATCAACAAACTCGGCATTCTTCTCCGTCTGCGGCGGCGCATCCATGCAGATCCAGCTTCGGTCAAGCTGATCCTGCAAGCGAAAATAGCGCCGGGCACTGGCATCACCCGCCACGCTGTTCCAGCACACACCGGCTCCCGACACACTGAGTACGCTCTTTGCCCATGCCTGCAACTGCTTTTGACGCTCATCCATTAATGTATACACGCTTGCTCAGAATGCTTTATCATCGCGCTTCGCCCGATATTCCAATTGTCCACAGCATCGTACATGATCTATGCGGTACTACTGCCACGCACTCGCGACCCCTGGGCGCGACTCCTTGCCATTGTCGGCCTGACCGCGGCCTTTGCCGGCGCTGCACTGGCGCAGGATAGCAAGCAAGCTGCCCCTGCGGCCAACCCCGACGCGAGTGACTGCAGTGCCGACCAGGCCAGATTCGATTGGCAGGGCGAGGCCGCCATAACAGCGGGCGATTTGAGCGCCGGCTACGAGGCCCTGCGGAGTCAGCGCTGTCGAGGCGCCTTTGTCGACCCACTGCGCCACCTCGATACATCGGAAGATCCTGGCCTGGCCAATATTGAAGCCACCGCCGACAGTACCGAACTACAGGGTGATGTGGTGCTACTCCGCGGTGACGTTGAAGCCCGGCAGGGCTACCGGCACCTGCGCGCCGATGAGGTGGAATTCGACCGCGCGCAACAGTGGGGCAAGCTGTACGGCGATGTTGAGCTACGCGAGCCCGGGCTGTTGATACGCGGAGCCACCGGCAGACTAAATACCACCACCGGCGAGGCCAGCCTGACCGCCGCCCAATTTGTGCTCCATCAGAAACATGTTCACGGTGGCGGCGACCTGATCACCCGACGTGCCGACGATATCATCGAGTTCGACGATGCCTATTACAGCTATTGCCCACCGCTGGAAGAGCAATGGGTGATACGTGCCCATGAGTTGGAACTGGACCTCGACGAGGGTACCGCCACAGCATGGGACGCCAAGATCGAGATGGGTGGCTACCCGGTGTTCTACTCGCCTTACCTGAAGTTCCCCATCGATGACCGGCGGATATCGGGCTTCCTGTGGCCCGAAGTCGGCAACGACTCCAGCGGCGGCGCCGACATTGCAGTACCTTATTACTTCAACCTGGCACCCAACTACGACGCAACGTTGACCCCCCGATACATCGCCGACCGCGGGCTGCTGACAGAACTGGAAGCGCGATACCTGGGTCACAACACCGGCTATTGGGAGTTGGGCGGCGCCTTCATAACCGGTGATGATCAGTTCCAGGAGGATTTCCCCGACGACGACGGTAACCGCTGGCTGGCCGCCGTGGATCAGCATGGCCTGTTCAAGCAGCGTTGGCGCACCCGGATCGATTTTACCAATGTCAGTGATGACGACTATTTCCGGGATCTCGGCACAACATCGCTGCAAGTGCAACAGTCAACCCACCTGGCACAGCGGGGTGAAGTCAATTACCTGGGTGATAACTGGCTGACCCAACTGCGCCTGGAAAAATTCGATACCATCGCCAGGGATATTACGACGGATCCCTACCGCAAGGTGCCACAACTCAGCTTGCTGCGCACTGCGGCGGAACTGGACTTCAAGCCCAACCTGTTGCTGGACAGCGACTACACCTACTTCGATCACGACACCGATCTGAGGGGGCACCGCTTATATAACGCCCTTGGGGTGAGCTATCCGATGAGCTGGATCTGGGGTTTTGTCAAGCCCGTCGTCCAGTATCGCCAGATCAACTATGACCTGGATGAATCGGTTTTTTTCGACCAGCAGGAGGATGACACGCCGGATGTCGGCGCCCCCCTGTTCAGCCTCGACAGCGGTTTGTTCTTTGAGCGCGACCTGCAGTGGGGTGAATCAACCTGGCTGCAAACACTGGAGCCGCGTGCTTACTATCTGTGGGCCGACCGTGAAGATCAGCAGGGGCTGCCCGACTTCGACACCAGCGAACTGACTTTCGCCTACAACCAGCTGTTTCGCGACACTCGCTTCTCCGGCCGAGACCGCCTTGATGACGCCAACCAGGTTTCTATAGGCATCACCACCCGCATCATCGACCCCAACACCGGCACGGAAAAGTTTAGTGCCAGCCTGGGCCAGATCTACTATTTCGATGACCGCCTCGTCAATGTCGGCCAGCCGCAGGACAGTGATTTCGAAGGTAGCTCGGCGATTGCCGCAGAATTCAGCTTCGCTCCGATTAAGCAACTGGATATTCGCACCTCGGTGCTGTGGAATACCGACGAAGATGAGATTGACCAGACCTATATCCAAATGGGCTTTGTCGGCGATGACCGCAGGATTTTCAACCTCGGTTACAGCTACCGTCGCAACCGCAGCACTAGCCCGGACGCCTCGCATATTTCGCAAGTGGATTTTTCCACCTATTTCCCGGTCAATAAGGAGTGGAGTATTTTCCTGCACACCTTGTATGACCTGGAAGACCAGGATCGCATCAATGATATGGCCGGAATCGAGTACAATAGCTGCTGCTGGCGGGTGCGCCTGGTGTACCAACGCCATCTCGAGCAGAAGACCGGGACCGGTCCTACCCCCCTGATTCGTGCCAACGTTGACTCCCTGGTTGAGTACGAACATGCTACCTTTTTAGAGTTTCAGCTGAAGGGACTGGGGGGTGTTGGAACCCGGGTCAGCGAAATGCTGGAAGAGATTATTCGAGGATACACAGACAGTGAACTATAAAATTCTGCGAGTCGGAAAATGCTTGATACTTGGGCTTGCGCTCTTGTCGGCTCCCGGTTATGCGGCCACGCAAGTACTCGACTCCATCGTGGCGATCGTCGAAGACGATGTCATTATGAGCAGCGAGCTCCGCGACAGAATGAACCTGCTGATCACAAATATGAAAGCCCAGAAATTGGAACTGCCGCCAAACGATGTTCTGCTGCGCCAGACCCTGGACCGGCTGATACTCGAAAGTATCCAACTGCAGATGGGAAGCCGCGCCGGAGTTCGTATCAGTGATGCCCAGCTCAATGAGGCACTCAACCGCATTGCCGCTCAGAACCGGATAAGCCTCGACGAGTTTCGGCTGCAACTGGAGCAGGAGGGCAAGTCCTACCCGCAAATGCGCGAAGACGTCAGGCGTGAACTGATCCTGCAACGTGTGCAGGGGGGCAATGTCAACCAGCGCATCCAGATCAGCGAGCAGGAAGTTGAGAACTACCTGGAATCCCCGGAGGGCCAGACCATGGTGGCCGCAGAGTATCATCTGGTACACGCGCTGTTACCGGTGTCAGAGAGCGCCAGCGCCGCACAAAAGGCGGCCGCCAAAGCGCACGTGGATGCGCTGTATGCCCGCATCACCGCCGGCGAGTCCTTCGAAGAGGTTATCGGCAACAGCGGCGATGAGTTCACCTTTAGCGGTGGCGACCTTGGCTGGCGTAAAGCGGGCGATTTGCCCAGCCTGTTCGTCGATATTGCCCCGGGGATGGAAGTGAAGCAGACCGCCGCACCCCTACTCAGCGCCAGTGGTTACCACCTGATCTTTTTGGCGGAAAAGCGGGGCGGGGCCATGGTCATCCAGCAAACCCATGTGCGTCATATACTTCTAAAAACCTCGGCTATTCGCTCGGACGATGAAACCCGGCAGCTCGCCCGGGAACTGCGCCAGCGCATACTCGACGGCGCCGATTTCGGGGAACTGGCGAGGGAGTATTCAGAGGATATTGGCTCCGCCCAGGAAGGTGGGGACCTCGGCTGGACCAATCCCGGACAGATGGTGCCGGAATTTGAAAACGCGATGGATTCGGTGGTAGTGGACGATGTATCACAGCCGATCCACAGCCAGTTTGGCTGGCACATCCTGCAAGTACTTGAGCGCCGCCAGGAAGATGTTTCGAAAGCCGTGGTACAAAACCGCGCCGGGGATGTTTTGCACCAACGCAAATACCAGGAAGAACTGGATGTCTGGTTGCGCAAGATTCGCGACGAGGCTTTTGTAGATATCAAATAAATGCCAATGGACACCCTGCGCATAGCCCTGACCGCTGGAGAACCCGCTGGAATCGGGCCGGACCTGGTGGTGCAGTTGGCGCAGGATCCGCAGGCCCACGAACTGGTCGCCATTGGCGACCCTGAGCTTTTCCGCAGCCGCGCGCAACTGCTGCAACTGCCACTCAAAATTCGAAGCTTTGAAGCTTCCGCGGCTGCTCGCGGCAGCGCAGTTGGAGAGCTTAGCGTGTTGCCCCTGTCACTCAGGGGCAGCTGTGCTGCCGGTCAGCTGGATACCATCAACGCCCCCTACGTATTGGAAACCCTGCAGGTCGCCGTCGACGGATGCCAGCGCGGTCTATTTCAAGCCATGGTTACCGCCCCGGTGCAAAAATCCGTCATCAACGACGCCGGTGTCAGCTTTACCGGGCACACTGAGTTTCTCGCTGAGCGAACCGGTTGCGCTGGCGTGGTCATGCTGTTGGCCTGCGACAAAATGCGCGTAGCCCTCGCCACGACGCACTTGCCCTTGTCCGCAGTGGCCGCCGCCATTACTGCAGAGGGGCTTGAGTCCGTATTGACGATACTGCGCGGGGGCCTGCAAAAATATTTCGGTCTCGATGACCCGATTATCGCGGTCCTCGGGCTTAACCCCCACGCCGGGGAGTCGGGTCATATGGGCAGGGAGGAGATCGAAGTGATCAACCCCAGCCTTGACCGATTACGCCAGCGTGGCTTCAGACTTCTCGGGGCACTGCCCGCAGATACCGCCTTTACTCCCAGGATTCTCGAACAGGTGGATGCGGTACTGGCCATGTACCACGACCAGGGATTGCCGGTCTTAAAATACGCTGGTTTCGGCGACGCCGCGAACATCACCCTCGGCTTGCCCATCGTCAGAACATCTGTGGATCACGGCACGGCGCTGGACCTGGCTGGCAAGGGCGGTGCCGATGCGGGCAGCCTGCGCTATGCCCTGCGCGTGGCCATCGAAATGGCGAGCAGCAGAGCGGCAGCCGTATGAGCCAGCCACACCGGGCGCGGAAACGTTTTGGCCAAAACTTCCTCCACGATGCTGGCATCATCCGCCGGATCGTACAGGTAATACATCCACGGGCTGACCAGCACCTGGTGGAAATTGGCCCGGGCCAGGGTGCCATTACCGAGGGCTTACTGGAGTGTGGTTGTCAGCTGGACGTTATCGAAATCGATCGAGACCTGGTGCCACGACTGGAGCTGCAATTCAGGCAATTCAACAACCTGCGAATACATTCGGCCGATGCCCTGCAATTCGATTATGCACAGCTCGCCGAAAGCGGATCAAAGATGCGCCTGGTTGGAAACTTGCCCTACAACATATCCACCCCGCTGATTTTTCACCTGCTCAAGTTTGCAGCGCTGATTGATGACATGCACTTCATGTTACAACTGGAGGTGGTCAAGCGGCTCGCCGCCAGCCCGGGCTCAAAGGCCTGGGGGAAACTCGGCGTTATGGCCCAGTACCACTGCCAGGTAGACACCCTGTTCGAGGTGCCACCAGGCGCCTTCAACCCGCCACCCAAAGTAACCTCGGCAATTGTCAGGTTCCAGCCCAGCAGCAGACATAGCCCCGACCCGGATCAGGAAGCCCGGCTGCGGCGGGTGGTGAATGCCGCCTTCTCCCAGCGTAGAAAAACCTTGCGCAATACCTTGCGGGATCTGGTTAACGTGCAACAATTGGAAGTGTTGGGAATTTCACCCGGCGCGCGGGCGGAGACTCTTGAGCTGCAACAGTTTATTCAGATCAGTAATTTGCTGGACGCTAACCAACAACCATAAGGCGTTGTTATGGCCATCTATGTAGTCGGGGATCTGCAGGGCTGTCTAAGTCCCCTGAAGTGCCTGTTGAAGGAAGCGAACTTCAACTGGGACAAAGACAAGCTTTGGCTGGTAGGTGATCTCGTCAATCGCGGACCCGACTCACTGAAGACCCTGCGCTACGTCTACAAGCGCCGCGACAACGTGGTGAGCGTGCTCGGCAATCACGACCTGCACCTGCTGGCGGTGGCAAGCGGCCTGCACAAGAAAGGGCGAGCGGATACCTTCAGCAAGCTTCTAGAAGCACACGATCGCGACGAATTGCTGCGTTGGCTGCGATACCGGCCACTGATGCACACACAGGCCGGCTATACCATGGTGCATGCGGGCATACCCCACATCTGGACCCTGCAACAAACACAGGACTACGCGATCGAGGTCGAGGCCGCCCTGCGTGGACCCGAGTGGCGTAAATTTCTGGCCCGCATGTACGGCAATACACCGCGGCGCTGGAACGACGCCCTGGTGGGCTACCCGCGCCTGCGGACCATCACCAATTACCTGACGCGCATGCGCTTCGTTTACCCCAACGGACAACTGGACCTGCAAAGCAAGGGTTCAACACCAAACCCGGGTCGCAAAGTGGCGCCCTGGTTCAGTTACGCTGAGCGTGAGACCAAAGACGACAAGATCCTCTTTGGCCATTGGGCGGCCCTCAATGGACAGGTCACCGGCAAAAACCTTTTCGCCATGGACACCGGCTGTGTCTGGGGCAACCGCCTGAGCCTGTACCGCCTCGCCACCGCAGACAGAAAGGACAAGTGGTATCACTGCGATTGTTCCTGAATAATAGCGCCCCATGGAAATCTACCTGGTGGGCGGTGCCGTCCGCGACCAATTATTGGACTACCCGGTCAAGGAACGTGACTGGGTGGTCGTTGGCGCCACCCCCGAACAAATGCTGGAACAGGGCTACCGACAGGTCGGCCGCGACTTTCCCGTTTACCTTCACCCCGACACCAGCGAGGAATACGCCCTCGCCCGCACCGAGCGCAAGTCAGGCGGAGGTCATACCGGCTTCGTCTGCAACGCTGACCCAACTGTCACCCTGGAAGAAGACCTCTCTCGCCGCGACCTGACCGTCAATGCCATCGCCCGGGCTGATAACGGCAAGCTCATAGATCCCTACGGTGGCCGGGCTGACCTGGAGCAGCGCATCCTGCGCCATGTATCACCGGCTTTTGTGGAAGACCCGCTGCGGGTACTCCGGGTTGCGCGCTTTCTCGCCCGCTATCAACATCTGGGCTTCAGCATAGACCCCGGTACCCTGACACTGATGCGCAACATCGCCGAGAGTGGCGAAATACAATTACTACCCGCCGAAAGAATCTGGAGCGAGTTGGCCCGCGCGCTCAATGAGCGCTCTCCGGCTGCATTCTTTAGCAGCCTGCAACAGTGCACTGCGCTGGACATTGTTATGCCCGAGCTGGAGAACCTGGACAGTTCCCTGGTGCGACTGCAGAACGCCGGTACAGCTGGGGAGGACGATGCCAGCCTGTTCGCGGTGTTACTGGCGGAGCTGGCACCAGATCGGGTGGAAGCTCTGTGTAAGCGCCTGCATGCCCCGCGCCGGTTTCGAGAGCTGGCCCTGCTGACCAGCCGCTGTGGCGGCGCGTATCAACAGGTGCAGTCGCTCTCGGCGGAAGAACTACTGCAAGTTCTGGAGCAAACCGACAGCCTGCGCCGACCCGAGCGTTTCGAACAGTTTCTCGCCAGCTGCGAGCTGGCCTGGCCCGGCACAGCGGCCAATAGGGATTTCCTGCGCCGGGCATTTCAAGTCTGCAGCGAGGTAGATAGCCGCGAATTGGCGAGTGCCAATATCAGTGGTCTCGAGTTGGGACAGCGGATTCGTGAACAACGCCGGCAGCGCCTGGCCAAATTAACGGGCAACTGAGCAGGACCACAAATGCTCGTCACTGGCCGCGTTCTATCACCACGCCGACATCCCCCGCAGCGGTGACCGCCCCGGGCTTGCCCACCCTGATACGCAGCCAGCTGATACCGAACTCCTGCTGCAGTGCCGCCGCCAACCCCTCCGCCAGGGTTTCCAGCAGTTCAAACTCACCGCCCTGGATGAAAGCGGTGGTGTGATCGGCTACAGCCTGGTAATCGAGTACATTCGCCAGGGCGCCCGATGCAGCGGCCGTGTGGACGTCAGCGGCCATCTCCAGGTCCACCAGCAGCGTTTGCCGGATCCTTCGCTCCCAGTCATAGACACCAATAATGGTATCGACGCGCAGGTCGCGAATATAGACGATATCCATCCTTCAGCAACTCCCTGCGTCGGTCTCAACCGCCACCGGCGCCGATAATTCATCCATGGGCCAACGGGGTCGCACCCGGGCGTCCTCCCCATCGCGCTGGCCGCAGAGCATACGCTGGCAACCGGCATAGGCGATCATCGCCCCGTTGTCCGTACAGTACTCGGGGGCTGGATAAAACACCCGGCCAGCCATTTTCGCCAGTGCCTTGTGCAGGGATTCCCGCAAGCGGATGTTGGCACTCACACCCCCGGCAATCACCAGGGTTTTCAGATCTTCCTGTTCCAGCGCCCGACGGCATTTGATGACCAGGGTCTCGACCACTGCCGTCTGGAAAGCACAGGCAACATCCGCGCGAGTCTGTTCATCAATACCATCACGACCACCGTGCTCGGCGATGGTATTGAGGGTAAAGGTCTTGAGGCCACTGAAGCTGAAATCCAGCCCGGGTCGATTGACCATGGGACGCGGAAAGGTAAAGCGTCCTGGCTCTCCCGATTCCGCAAGCCGGGCTATATGCGGACCGCCCGGATACAGTTGCCCCAGCATTTTCGCGGCCTTGTCGAACGCCTCTCCCGCGGCATCATCAAGAGATTCGCCCAGCATTCGGTACAGACCCAGGCCATCAACCCGCACCAGCTGGGTATGTCCTCCAGACACCAGCAGGGCCACGAACGGGTATTGGGGAGGATCCGGCTCCAGCATGGGCGCCAGCAAATGGCCTTCCATGTGATGAATACCCAGCACCGGCAGGCCCCAGCCCATGGCCAGCCCCCGTGCCAGGCTGGCTCCCACCATCAGTGCACCGACCAGGCCCGGCCCCGCCGTGTAGGCGATCCCGTCTATTTCCGCGCTGGAGCAAGCCGCCTCAGACAACACCCGATCGATCAATGGCAGGGCTTTGCGCACATGATCCCTGGAGGCGAGCTCCGGCACCACGCCCCCGTATTCCTCGTGCACAGCCACCTGGCTGTACAGAGCATCCGCCAGCAGGCCCCGCTCACTATCGAACAGCGCTATTCCCGTCTCATCGCAGGAGGTTTCAATACCGAGCACTCGCATTGGCGTTCTGTTATGCAGCCTTGTGTACAAAGGGCGCATGATAATGGAGGGGTCTCACCGACACCAGCTGACGTTGCGCACAGTGTGCCGGCAAAGCACCCGTTCATGGCCTTTGCAATATCCGCCGGATCAGTATAGAATGCGCGCCCTTTACGGCTACAAGCCCCGTGCCTATTGGGTTTCAGCCAGCAAGACAAACTGACAGGTAAATAGTTAATGCCATCTATCAAGATCAAGGAAAACGAGCCCTTTGACATTGCGTTGCGCCGCTTCAAGCGCTCCTGCGAAAAAGCCGGTGTGCTGGCCGAAGTCCGCAAGCGTGAGCACTATGAAAAGCCGACCACTGTACGCAAGCGCGCCGCCGCTGCCGCAGTAAAACGTCACGCCAAAAAGCTGTCCCGGGAAAACAAGAAGCGCGTTCGTCTCTACTGATACCGGGTAGAAAGATGAGCGACACCTCCCTCAAAGACTCCATTCGGGCTGCCATGAAGGCGGCCATGAAAGCCAGAGACAAACCACGCCTGCAAACCATTCGCCTGATGTTGGCGGACTTCAAACGTATTGAAGTTGACGAGCGCATCGAAATCGATGACCAGCGGGCGCTGGCCGTGCTCGACAAAATGCTCAAGCAGCGTCGTGATTCCGCCCAGCAGTTCACCGATGCGGCACGCACCGACCTGGCAGACCAGGAAAATTACGAGATCACTGTGATCCAGGAATTCCTGCCGGAACAACTCGGCGAAGCGGAAATTATCGCACTGATTGATGCCGCCATAGCGGCGACCGACGCCAGCGGCATGCAGGCCATGGGCCCGGTAATGGGCCAACTCAAGCCCCAGTTGCAGGGTAAAGCCGACATGGGACAGGTTAGCCAGCTGGTCAAACAACGCCTGACCTGAGCAACCCCGGGGGCCACATGGCCGGACTGATACCCCAATCTTTCATCGATGACCTGCTAGACCGGGTCGACATCATTGACGTGATCGACCGCCGGCTAAAGCTGAAAAAATCAGGCAAGAATTACATGGCCTGTTGTCCGTTCCACCAGGAAAAGACCCCCTCCTTCAGCGTTAATGCGGAAAAGCAGTTCTACTATTGTTTCGGTTGCGGGGCCGGCGGCAACGCCCTCGGCTTCGTCATGGACTACGAAAACCTGGAGTTTCCCCAGGCGGTGGAGATGCTGGCAGACTCCGTCAGCATGCAGGTACCACGCGAGGAGAGCCGCGAGCCCGCTCAGCGCAGCCAGCGGGACCTGTATACCCTCATGGAAGAGGCGGCCAACTACTACCAACTCCAGCTTCGCCAACATCCTCAAAAGGGGGCGGCTGTCGATTACCTGAAAGGCCGCGGCCTGACCGGCCAAATCGCCAAACAATTTGACGTTGGCTTTGTACCTGCGGGCTGGGACCAGCTGTTGCAGGCCCTGGGCACAAGTGAGGAGCGCAAACAGCAGTTGCTAAAGACCGGCATGCTGGTGGAGAACGAACAGGGGCGGATTTACGACCGCTTTCGCGATCGCATTATGTTTCCCATCCGCGACGCCCGCGGCCGGGTAATTGCTTTCGGCGGTCGGGTGCTGGGGGACGACAAGCCCAAGTACCTGAACTCGCCGGAAACGCCCATATTCCACAAGGGCCGCGAACTCTACGGCCTGTACCAGGCCCGACGCGCCAATCGACAACTGGATCGCATCCTCATTGTCGAAGGCTATATGGACGTTATCGCCCTTGCCCAGCACGGCATCAGCAATGCCACCGCAACCCTGGGCACGGCCACCAGCGACGCCCACCTGGAAAAGATCTACCGAATTTGCCCCGAGGTGGTTTTTTGCTTCGACGGCGACAATGCCGGCCGGAAGGCCGCCAGTCGTGCCCTGGAGGCCGCACTCCCCTGCATGCAGGACGGTCGCCAGGCGCGCTTCCTGTTCCTGCCCGAGGGGGAGGATCCCGATACCCTGGTGCGTTCGAAAGGGGCCGATCACTTTCATGCCCTGGTTGCCAATGCCACGGCGTTGGAAAATTTCCTCTTTGAAAGCCTCGCTGAAGGGCTGGACCTGGCAAGCATGGACGGCAGGGCCCGACTGAGCAAACTGGTAGCCCCGCTACTGCAGAAGATACCCGCAGGGGTGTACCGGCAACTGATGTTCAACGCACTTGCAGAGCGCACCGGAATTCAGCCGGAGGCACTCACCGAGATCATAGACAAGCCACCACCAGCGCCTGAAATACCAGCGCCGTCAGCACCGGCACCGCGCCAGAGACGGCCCCTGCAAGCGCAGGCGCGCGAATTTGGCAATATGGCCCAGGCCGCCATCGCGCTGCTGTTACACCGGCCCGATGTGGCACGTCAGGTTAGCAACCTGGAACCCCTGCGAGACCTGGAGGGTGAAGACGCCGAGCTGTTGCTGAAGCTGGTGGATTTGCTGCAGCGCCGGCCGGAATCGACTACCCACATGCTTTTGGGGCACTGGTATGGGACCAGGGAAGGGGAGTTGCTCAATCGACTGGCCAGCCAGGAGCGGCTTATTCCCACCGAGGGGATTGAAAAACAGTTTTTAGACACCATAAACACACTACTGCGCCATCCGAAAAAACAAAATTTCGACGCGCGAGTCGACAAACTGAAACACAAGAACTACGCTGAAATTAGCGAGTTGGAAAAGCTGGAGATCATTCAGGAGCTGCGGGAAAAGAAGCGCCGGGATGAGGAACGCGGTTCATAGCCGCAGGGCAGAGTACGATCTACATCCGCGCCTAATTCCATTCTGTTATTTTCTGGCTCCGTAAATAGTTTTTCGGTTATAATGTGCGGCTAATTTTTACTCCGCCAATTACAACTGACCAAACCAAGGGTACGCTCTCAATGAACGACGTGGTTCAACAACAATCCCGTCTCAAGGACCTTATTGCCAAAGGCAAGGAACAAGGCTTCCTGACCTACGCAGAGGTCAATGACCACCTGCCCGAAGATATCTCGGATCCAGACCAGGTCGAAGACATTATTCAGATGATAAACGATATGGGCATCCAGGTATTCGAGGTTGCCCCGGACGTAGACACCCTGCTGGTCACCGAGGGCGACAGCTCCGCCGATGACGTGGTTGCCGCTGAGGCCGCAGCCGCACTGGCGGCGGTTGAAAACGAAGCCGGCCGCACCACCGACCCGGTGCGCATGTACATGCGTGAAATGGGTACGGTAGAACTGCTTACCCGCGAGGGCGAGATTGTCATCGCCAAACGCATCGAAGAGGGTATCCGCGAGTTACTGAGCGCACTGGCCTTTTATCCCGGTGCCGTGAAATCCATCCTCGATGAATACGACAAGGTCGCCAGCGAAGAGCGCCGACTGTCGGATATTCTTATCGGCTACCTCAATCCTGCTGACCACGTTCCCTCGGCGGCTGAAACGGCGGCGGCACAAGCTGCAGCTGCCAACAAAACCGACGATGACGATGACGAAGAAGTGGATACCGGGCCCGATCCGGTAGAAGCCAAGAAACGCTTCACCGCCATCAAGCGTGCCTATAACAAGGCCGAGAAGTCCATCGCCAAGGACGGTCGCCGCGGCAAGGCTACCCACAGAGACCTGGAGAAGCTTGGCGAGCTGTTCAAATTTCTCAAGCTTACCCCGCGTGTCTTCGATCCGATGACTGAGGATGCTCGCACCACATTGTTGGCGCTGCGCAGCCAGGAACGCGAGATCATGCGGATTTGCGTGAGAGTCTGCGGCATGCCGCGAAGCGAGTTTATCGGTAGCTTCCAGGGCAGCGAGTCTGACATGCGCTGGCTCGCCAAACACAGCCGCGTGAAGAAAGACTATGCGTTGAAAATGGCGGCTGAAAAAAGCAACATCCAGCGCTGCCAGCGCAAGATTGGGCAGATTGAAGCGAGAGCCGTCCTTTCAGTCAGTGAGATCAAAGAAATCAACCGCCGCATGTCCATGGGTGAAGCCATGGCCCGCCGTGCCAAGAAAGAGATGGTGGAAGCCAACCTCCGCCTGGTGATCTCCATCGCCAAGAAGTACACCAACCGCGGGCTGCAGTTCCTCGACCTGATTCAGGAGGGCAACATCGGCCTGATGAAGGCTGTCGACAAGTTTGAGTATCGCCGCGGCTACAAGTTTTCCACCTATGCCACCTGGTGGATTCGCCAGGCCATTACCCGCTCCATCGCCGACCAGGCCCGTACCATCCGTATCCCGGTGCATATGATCGAGACCATCAACAAGCTCAATCGTATCTCCCGCCAGATGCTCCAGGAGATGGGTCGCGAGCCGACACCAGAGGAGTTGGGCGAGCGCATGGATATGCCGGAGGAAAAGGTACGCAAGGTACTCAAGATCGCCAAGGAGCCCATCTCCATGGAGACGCCCATCGGCGACGACGAAGATTCGCACCTGGGTGATTTCATTGAGGATGCCACCATCGACTCACCGGTGGATTCCGCCACCGGATCAGGCCTGCACGAGGCGACCAAGGATGTCCTCGCCGGCCTCACCGCCCGCGAAGCCAAGGTATTGCGCATGC